>ENA-UOOR01000273-UOOR01000273.1-fermentation-metagenome-genome-assembly--contig:-NODE-273-length-79487-cov-53.224519_pt1 | contig 79487 bp, 72 predicted proteins | sample MGYA00245780_ERZ724029 | MGnify/ENA primary metagenome ERZ724029 (study PRJEB28704, sample SAMN03018315) | fermentation metagenome | biome: anthropogenic terrestrial biome; feature: soil; material...
ATGGGTGAAAGAGTGACTTTTTGTGAAACGTGCAGAAAAGATGTGTGTTATCTTGAGTCGGCAGTAACACTAAGAAACGACTTAAAGGGAGAAACCTATGAATACAATGGGAAGCAGGCAGTATGTAATGAATGCGGTGAAGATGTTTATGTTGCAGAAGTAGAAGATTATAATCTAAAAGCTCTTTACGATGCCTTTCGAGAGCGGAACGAGATTATCTCCCATGAAAGGATAATGAAAATACCCAAAAAGTATAATATCGGAAAGCGTCCTCTATCTTTGCTCTTAGGCTGGGGAGAAATGACTTTTAGCAGGTATTATGACGGTGATATGCCCACAAAACAGTACTCAGATATGTTGCAACGAATTTTTAATGACCCTAATGCCTTCCTAGATCTATTAGAGCTAAACAAAGCTAACTTAAGGTCACCAACCGCATATGAAAAGAGTAAGCGCACTACGGAGGAATTGCTGGGCGTTCCAAACACTTCCCTTGCTAAAATCGACATAGTCGTTAACTATTTGCTATGCAAATGTGAAGACATTACCCCACTTGCGTTGCAAAAAGCGTTATATTATGTTCAGGGGTTTTATTACGCCTTTAAAGAGGTTTTTCTCTTTCCAGTTGACTGCGAGGCTTGGGTTCATGGCCCAGTTTATCGGGAGGCATATTTCCGTTATCGCACTTACCGCTTCGATTCCATTGAGAGCATTGATAAGTGTGATGAGTCGGCGTTAACTACTTTCGAAAAGGCGGTAATTGATAGCATAATCAAAAACTTCTGCTGCTATAGCGGGAAAATATTGGAGAGATTTACTCATTCTGAGGAACCGTGGTTATTGACCAGGGGAGATCTGCCAATTTCTGCTTCCTCCAGCCGGCCTATTCCAAAGGAGTTAATTGGGGATTACTTTGAAGCAGTAAAAAAACGCCATGAGATGATAAATCCATCAGATATAGAATTTTACTCGAAAACTCTGTTTGAGCAAATAAGTCAATAACAAAATGGTTAAACCCGCTGAATTAGAAAAACGACATCCTGTGATGTCGTTTTTTATATGGGATTAGACCACTCTGGTGGATAGGAGCCTAAATTCGGGTTTGGAGATATATGAACAGTAATGAAAGCGACCGTCAAATTCCAGCACATTTTTGAATTTCAAGCGGCTGGCAGGGGAAGTGATGTACTCCAAACTATTTGTAATGGTTCCGCTGTCCATTATTTCCCCTCCCCGGGCATATACATACTAGCAGGTTAACTAAGGGGGAGGGGGCTTGAATGGTTATCTTTACAGCATTTGCCGGCAGGAGAATGCTTTCTGTTTCTCTTACCCTGATTTTCCTGCTTGGCTGCTTGTCTGTGGCTTGCCTTATCTTTTTCCCTGAGCAGCCCCGGCCAGTTCGAATTGGTTTGAATTCGCCCTGCCCGGCTTTGGCCGAGGCGATATTGAGCAATTTTGCCGGGGAGGTGCAGATTGTGCCTCTAAGCGAGGGGGAAGCTGAGCAGCTGGCCAGGGGAGAGCTGGATTACTACCTCTCCGGGCAGGAGGTGCAGGGTTTCGAGCAGCAAACAGTCGGGCAGGTGGTGGCAGCAGTGGTGGCAAGTTGCCTTAATCCCCGGGAGGAAATCACCTTGCAGGAGCTGGAGAATCTGCTGGCGCAATCGCCGGAGCAGGTGCTTATCAGTGAGGAGCTGGCCCTGGAAGATTTCTTTTGGTTTGAACATAGCTATCTCCCTACCAAAGAGGTAATTGACTTAGTAGCCACAGACGATGCTCTTCTGGGCTTGATTCCCCTACAGCGGCGGGTGCCTGCCCTGCAGGTGCTGGCAGTGGATAGAATTGATCCTCGGGGGCCAGAGGTGTTGGCCAGCAAGTACCCGCTAAAGTGCCGGCTGACAGTGCGGAAACGACCCCTTACCTGGCGGGAACGGCTGCAGGAGTTAGTGGGAAGGGGGCAGGAGGATTATTTGCTTAGTTATCTTCAGTCTTCGGCCAACGCTTACTGGGACCCTTGGCATGCCCAGGCTAAATTCGGGGCCGCGGGGGATGTCATGCTGGACCGGGATGTAAAGAAGGCAGGTTTAGAAAAGGGGTGGGAATGGATTTTTGCGGAAGCTGCGCCCTTGCTGAGGGGAATGGATCTCGCCTTTTGTAATCTGGAATGTCCCATCGGCAGCAAGGGAAAATTTATTAATATGTTTCAGGCGCCACCGGAAGCCATTGCGGGAATTACCTACGCTGGATTTAATGTGGTGTCCCTGGCCAACAACCATATTCTCGATTACCACCATGAGGGCATGCAGGAGACAATGGCAATCCTGACGGATAATAGCATTGCCGGCGTCGGCGCCGGCCGGAATATTCATGAGGCAAGGAAACCGGTAATAATGGAGGTCAATGGCATTACAATCGGCTTTGTCGCCTACACGGAAATGTGGTTTGTCCATTCCCGGGAACCCATCAGCTGGCAGGCGACAGAGGAGGAGCCGGGAGTGGTCCCTGCTCGGCTGGAATATGTAGCAGAAGATATCGCTGCCCTTCGAGATGAGGTTGACATAATTGTTGCCTCTTTCCATTGGGGCAAGGAGTATGCCGACGAGCCCACGACGGAGCAAAAGGCTCTGGCCCGGGGAGCAGTGGACGCGGGCGCCGATTTGGTCCTGGGCCACCACCCTCATGTCCTGCAGGGAGTCGAGTTTTACAAGCAGGGGGTGATTGCTTACAGCCTGGGCAACTTTGTCTTTGACCAGCGCCTGCCCAAGACCCAGGAATCCATGGTCCTGGAGTTTACCCTTTCGAAAAGGGGAGTGCTGGATATGACCATACACCCTGCCTATATTCAGGGAATGCAGCCAGTGATCCTGGAGGGGAACAGAAAAAGCTACTTGTATAACCGGATTAGGGGATTATCCCTGGACAGGACAGAAGATTAGCTCTTGGCAGGCAAAAGGATCCCCAATTATATTGGGGATCCTTTAAGTCTTGATTGGGGAAAATCAGTAATTACAGCTGGTTATTTTTCCTGAAGAGGAAATAGGCCCCGGCCACCAAGAGCAGGTTATAGACATAACCAAGAACCACATATTGATAGAAGTTTAGATTCATGGCAGTGAGCCCGGCATCGATTGCCGGCTGCAACAGGGAATATTGGACAGCCTTAGCTACCCAGTGGGCGGGGGCGATGGCGAAACACCATTCCACCCAGTCCAGGAAAAAGAAACCGGCAATGGGAAAGACCATGGTGAAGCCCATACCCTTCATAGAGACAAAGCCTTCAACCTTGTTATTGGCAAAGGCGTTGATGAAGAAGGCAGCAATTGGGGTCTGCAAGGCTGACAGGGCAGCCAGGAGCAGGATGTCGCCAAAGCCCAGTTCCAATGCGCCGGTATACCAAATGACGAAGACCCCTGCAATCACGGCGAGAACATAGGCAAAGCCGATTTTAAACCAGATATACCAGTGGACCGAGATAGGGGAAATCTGAATAGACTCCAGGACCTGATCGTCCCGGTCGTCCAGCAGGGAGAAGCCGCTCATGGCGCCATAGGCGAAACCGCAGAACAAGGTGACCAGCATGGCTGTAAGGCCAATACCTTGGCCGCTGACAATCTCCCGGTTAATGAGAACGCGGCCAACGACCCCGAGGATCAAGGGGTAGAGCAACATCAGCACCGTCATTTTCTCCCGGAGAATATTCTTTAGCTCATGCTTCAGCATTGTTAGTACCATGGCTACACCCCCGTTTCCCGCATGGCGTATTCGTTGAGTTTGGGCCTGACGACGAATTTATAGATTGCCAGGGAGAGGGCGACAAGGTAGACAAAGCTGAATATTATTTTCCAGAGCTTCTCTTCCTGGAAGCCAGCTTGCAGCAGAATCAGGGAGGCCTCAGGAGGCAGCACAATCAGGAAGCGGGCGGCCTTGGGGCCAATAATATCAAGAACCGCAAGCACCGAGGGCATTGCCAGGACCAGGACGTAGATCATGAAATTAACCAGCAGAGAAGAAAAGTTTTTGGCGTAATAAGAAAACCAGATTCCTATCAGAGTGTGAAAAGCGGCGATGACAATTATTGCGCCTGCAACAAGAAGAAAGTTAAAGGAGATGTCTTTGAGAAAATAGACCATTGCCCATAGGGCAACAAGGGTAATCAAGGAATTGATGATGCCGACGATGATTTTAGAAATTAGGTATTCAGCTTCCCGCACCGGCGAGACCAGGATGGAATTCAAGGTATGCTCTTTCTTTTCATAAAAGAGGGTGGCCCCTACCAGGACAATGGTCATCATCGTGCTGTCCATGAGGAGAATAAGGGGGACAAACAGTTTCAGCTCTTCAGCATCCAGCAGCCAGGCAATTGCCAGCCACATGAGGAGGACAACAGTAAGGGCGGTAAAGAGATTGTACTTTTTCAGCCGGTCCAGTTCGCCTGCCACCAATATTCCCAGTCTATCCATGGAGAGCGACTCCAGTCACTTTAATGAAGATATCCTGCAGGGTAGTTTCGCCGCTGTGGATGGTCTCGATATCTTTGGTCCTGAGCAGCTCATGGAATTCCGGCTCCTTGATTGCCTCCATGCTAAATTCTTTAGTGACCAAGTCTCCGTTTTCCCGGTATTCCACCTTGACGATGCGTTTGCCATACTTGAGCTTGAGATTGCGGGGTGTGTCCTCTTCCTGGAGCTTGCCATTGACGATGAAAGCTACCCGGTCGCAGAGTTCGTCCACATCGCTCATGATATGGCTGGTGAGGAAGACTGTTCCCCCTTCATCCCGGAATTCCCGGATCATGTCCTTCATGATCTGGGCATTGACGGGGTCGATGCCGTTGGTAGGTTCATCTAGGAAAAGGATTTTGGGTTTGTTGATGAGGGCGCGGACAAAATTGAGGCGGATCTTCATGCCCTTGGAATACTCGCCGGCTTTTTTATGACGGTCTTCCCACAGTCCCACCCGCTTGAGGAGCGGTTCCACATCTACGGTGTTCTTGTACAGGCGCTTGAAGAATTCCAGGTTTTCCAGGGCCGTCAGCTTGGAGAAGGAGATGGGCATCTCAAAGGAAACGCCGATGTCTTGGTAGAAGTCGTCGCCATACTCGGTGAGGGGCTTGCCTTGGTAGAGGACTTCCCCCTCATAACCCTTGAGCAGCTTGATCAGCAGGCGCTGAGTTGTGGTCTTGCCGGCGCCGCTGGGGCCGAGGAAACCGAAGATTTCCCCGTCAGTAATCTCAAAATCTACTCCATTGACAGCACATACGTCACTTTTGGGATACCGGAACTTCAGGTCCTTTACCTTAAACAATGGCAACCCCTCCCGGTAAAAAAATGTTCTATACTTTACTGCGGCAGCCTCTTGCGTTTTATTTGCTGCCATTAACTGTATATTATCAGGGCAGGGCAGCGATGGCAAGTGATTGTTAAGGCCAATTATTAGAAAATTTCAGTCTCAACTCTGGCGGGAAAAGGGTGGGTGATTTTTGGCTGAGATAACAGCGGCAGCGTTGGCTGGCATATCAGCACTTTCTTCTAGGACTTCAATCGAAATAACAGGCGCAAGTTTTTCCTGCGCCCTGTTATTTGTTAAAATTTCCATTTTCATAAGGGAAAAAGAAGGAATTACCAGGGGTGTAGTTGAATGTTACTTATCCGGGACAAAGATATAGAATAAGGGGGGCTGCGTCATGTTGGCGGGTATAGATCCAGTGATTAAGGCAGCAGGATTAAATTTGGTAAAAGGGTTTCTCTTCTCAATCCCCGAAGCCTTTGCCATTACGGCATTGGCATATTCCCTGTCCGGTGAAAAACTGGTGTGGTGGAAACTGGCTGTTCCCGCAGCAGTGACTGGCTTAATAATGGGTACGGTTACGGCGCTTTTTCAAATCCGCATCTTGCCCTTTCTCTTCCATGTTTTATTGTACTTAGTCATCCTTGTAACGATGTTGTACTTATGCAAACTCGCAAGCTTCTGGCGTTTGTTGGCAGCAGTATCCTTCGCCATCCCCATATATCTGCTGATTGAATTCATAAATATGGGCGTGCGCTATTTAGGCAATGTAGATATCAATATATATAAGGAATCCTTGTCAGCGAAATTTCATTGTTTTCTGCCGCAGCTCTTTGTTTCTCTCCTGCTTGCGTATATATTCTACAGAAAGCAGATAAACTTGTTCGTTACTAAGGGCAAGGAAGTGTAGCCTTTGGGACGGGATTATTACAAGACAGCGATAATTCTCTTCGGCGTTCAGTTGCTGTTGATGTCCATTCTGGTATACGGGTGCATACTTAATGAGTTTGGAGATTTCCCCCCTTATCCCACTTATTTGTTGTTGATTATCGGCATTGGCATACTGATATTGTGCATTTCCTCGATATTTGTCATCCGTCAGCTGTATATAAACAGTCTGTGCGCCCGCCAGCAAGAAGTGGAATTGTTGCGGCTGAAGCATATTGAGGAGCAAAACCGCATTCACCGTCAGTACCGTCATGATTTATACAATCATCTTACAGTAATCTCAGGGCTGGCTCAAATGGGCAATGTGGACCAGCTTATGAAATACTTGGATGCGTACCTGGGGGTACTGAATAAAGGTATTATTAATGTTTCCAGCGGGCTAAAAGAGTTAGACGTGCTTCTTTACACTAAGCTCACCCTGGCCCAAAACAAGTCTATCAATGTCAGCCTCCAGTGTTTGGAGCCCCTTAGATGCAGCCAGGTCAATATTGTCGGGGTCATTACTGTCCTGGCCAATGCCCTGGATAACGCTATTCAGGCGGCAGCCGGAGCCGGTGAAGAAAAGAGAGTGGGACTAAAAGTTTCAGGGGACTCAGACAAATACATTTTCGATGTGACTAACACTTTTGACCCTGACATTGATTTGGACAGTGGTCTGAAATCCGAGGGCTTTACCACCAAGGTCGGGAGCAAAGGCGGCCAGGGGGTTGCAATTATCCGCAAAACAGTCAGACGTTTGCAGGGCACAGTCACCTATGCAGTTGATGACGGTTTTTGCCATTTGCGCATAGAGATGCCAAAAGACGCTCTGGAGGGAGGGGCATGATTGATTTGGAGGGGCTTGCCCAGCGGCTAGCCAATGCTTTGTATGAGGACAGCGAATTGGACGAGGCGGAGAAGGCAAAAATAGAATATGGTTTCAGCCTGACCATGGGTATCGGGTTGACATTGCTTCTCACATTGGTGCCGGCGGTATTTTTAGGCACCGTTTTCATTACCTTTGTGCTGATGGCCTCTGCCCTGGGGACCCGATTGTTTTCCGGGGGAGCCCACTGCACAAGCTATGCCCGCTGCCTCTTTCTTTCCCTGCTGATTTTTATTCCGGGAGGGGCGTTTGCTAAGTATCTTGCGGAAAACGGCTCTCCCCGGCTAATAGCTCTTATCAGCTGCTGCCTTGCCTTTTCTTCCGTGGCTTATTATCTTTGCAAACAGGCAAGACTTGCTTTGCCAATTGCACTGATGTATGCAGTTGCCCTGGCTTCAGGCTATCTGTTTAAGGGCAGATTGCTGCCTGAGGTAGTGCTACCTGTAGCAATGGGCGTATTTATCCAGACCATTATGACAACAGGCCGAGGCCAATGGCTTGTCGAAAAAGCAGATTATTGGTTGAAACGTGTAATAAAATGATATTTATTGCAGAAATCCTTCGCCACCAATTGACAACACTCTCCTTGACAAAATGGTATTATGACCTTCAAGGAGGTGCTGTCCGTGAACAGTCTGGCCAAATTTATCGGGAAAGCAATGCTCGGGGTTGGGACAATCGGACTTAATACTTCGATGTGCATCGCTTTCTTCTACACCCCCAAAAAACCAGCTACATTGAAGTAATAACCGGCAGAGACAGTCTTACATGCTAAAACAGGCCTGAAAAATACAGGCCTGCTTTTTTGATTTTATTCAGGTTAAGCAAGGAAATAAAGATCATAGCTGCAGCTTTGATTCGCCGCTGCTGGGGTTCCAGCCCAAACAGGTCAGCGACGACAATAGCCAGGGTTGTCCGCGGCAGGTCAGATAAGTCGGCTATGGCCGATCTGATGGGCAAAGCGGGCGTGCAGCTTATAACGGCGGTTGCAATTGGATTATGCCTGGGCTTGCTTTTTCTTTTTGCGGCGGAGCCAGAAAATGAGCCATAGAATTGCCAGGACAGGAATGGCGAAGGGCAGCAAGGCGGCAATGGCTATGACAAAGTAGCTGAGGACATCCAAAAAGAGAGTGGAGCTGGTGACGATAGCCTTGAGGGCCCGGCGCAGGGTTTCTCTGATGCCCACCGGCTTCATCCCCGGCACTTCAGTGGCCCCGGGCTGCTGGGAGAGAGAAATGGTTACAGTGGCCATATCTACCTTTTCTCCCAGGTAGCGCAACCGGCCTTCAATGACCTCGATGTCTTCCCGGACCCGGGCCAGCTCTCTTTCGACAGACAGGAGTTCTTCCACACTCTCGGTCTTGCCGAGCATGACTAACAGCCTCTCCTCGTGGACCAGGCGGTTTGCCAGGCGGGCCTCCAAATCCACAAATTCTTCGGTGACATCGGTGCTGTCTATCCATTCGCTGCCGGGTTCCCCCAACTCCCGGGCATAGGCCATAAAATCTGTATACCGGGCCTGGGGAATGCGGTAGGTAATGCGGGCAGTGGGCAGGTCGGGGTGATTGTCCCGGCTGGAATCGGAGATATAGCCCCCCAGATTCGCTGCTTTGCCATTGAGGTCCCGGACGGCCTTATCCACATTGGGAACTGTCACTGACAGCGTTGCTGCATATATTACTTTGCGTTCGGCAATCTGGTCGCCGGATGTAAAGTCTCCCGAGCTGGGAGCTTCGTTCTCCTGATCGTAGTCGCCAGGCGCCAACGTGTCTTTGCTGCCGCTGCTGCAGGCGCTGACGGCCAGGGCGAGAACCAGGACCAAAATCAGGCCCAGGGTCGAATATTTACGGGACATGGCAAGTACCTCCTCAATTTGGTATATGGGTATTCGTGAAAACTCTCCCCTTTCCCTGCTTTATATATATGCCCTGGTCGGAAGGTTGAGCAGGGAAAACGACAGACATTTTTCGTCAAAAAATTTCCGGGGAAATACCCGGTATTTTGGCGAAGAATGTTTCTTCCCTTGCGTTTTTTGGCGGTTTGAGATATTACATAGGAGAGCGGCTAAATCAATGGAGGGGGTATTCTTTTGCGGGACTTTTTGCGCCGGAAAGGTATTGATCTTTCACCAAAGACTTATTTTATAACAGCCCTAAGTTATATGGCCCTTGGGCTTTTTTCTTCACTTATTATTGGTTTGATTATCAAGACGGCCGGGGAACAGCTGCAAATTCCTTTTTTGGTGGGAATGGGCGGCTTGGCCCAAAAATTAATGGGACCGGCCATCGGCGTTGCAGTTGCCTACGGCCTCAAGGCGCCTAAATTTGTTCTCTTCGCCTCAGTTGTCACCGGCGCTGCCGGCGCCGAACTTGGGGGGCCAGCCGGCAGTTACCTTGCTGCCCTTCTGGGGGCGGAGTTTGGCAAACTGGTCGCCGGAGAAACTAAGCTGGACATAATCCTCACGCCTTTTGTCACCATTGCCGTCGGCTATCTGGTGGCGGCATTTGCCGGACCGCCAATCAAGGCTGGGATGGACGCCTTGGGCGGGTTGATAATGTGGGCCACCGAGCTCCAGCCCTTTGTCATGGGGATTGTGGTCAGTACACTGATGGGCCTGGCGCTCACGGCGCCAATTTCCAGTGCCGCCATTGCCATCATGCTGGGGCTGGAGGGTATTGCCGCCGGTGCAGCTACCATTGGTTGCTGCGCCCAGATGGTGGGTTTTGCTGTCAGCAGTTATCGGGAGAATGGCATTTCCGGCCTGTTTTCTCAAGGTCTTGGCACTTCTATGCTTCAGATCGGGAATATTGTCAAAAATCCCCGGATCCTGATACCGCCCACGTTGGCGGGAGCCATCTTGGCGCCCTTTGCAACGGTTGCTTTTAAGCTCGTGAATAATCCTTACGGAGCGGGAATGGGCACCAGCGGCCTGGTGGGACAGATTATGACCTTTGAAGCCATGGGCTTTACCTGGCCGGTATTATGGAAAGTACTTCTGCTCCACTTTGCGGCGCCGGCCATCATCAGCCTGGTTCTCTCGGAATTGCTGCGCAAGCTAGGCTGGATTAAGCCCGGGGATATGAAGCTTGAGCAATAAAGGTGAAAATAAAAGGATTGTCTCTCAATGAGCAAGCTCAGGGGACAATCCTTTTTTACTTAAAAAGTCCAGAAGGCGTTTAGCGAGCCAGTTTTCTCAGCAGCAGCAACAATTCTGCCAGCAGGTAAAAGAAGATGAGAATGAAGACACCCATAACAATTCGGATGCAGAGTGAATAACCTGTAGGTAAGAAATCAATGAATATCTCTTCTCACAGTCCCCGAAAAATCCTGCCAGGCAGGAAATGCTTGCCGCCCTTGTGCATATAATTAAATAACCCTTGACAGGATTTTCTCTGGGGGATAAGATTTATCCAAGAAATGTCCGGACAACCGGATATATGGAGGCGGGCAAATGACTGAGAAACTGAATTTAGTGGCTAGAGAACTGGCGAAGTTGGGTTTGACCGCCGTTTACCCCCGGGAATGGCGGCGTTCTGTAGTCCTGGAGGGGGAGGTCGATACTTGGCAGCAGTATATTGCCGCCGGGTATGCCGCCGCCGGCAAGGGCTACAAGGGAGTGGTCAACGCCATTAAGGTCAGGGGGCTTGAACAGTCCAGGGAATATCTGCCCCCCGCCCAGGGCGGGGCCTTGGAGGGCAAAGACTATGATGTGGTAATTATTGGCGGCGGCGTAATCGGCTGTGCCGTGGCTCGGGATTTGACCCGCTGGGATTTGCGGGTGGCGCTGCTGGAAAAGGAAGATGACGTGGCCAAGCAGACCTCCAGCCGTAACAACGGCATGATTCACCCTGGCATCGCCGCTTCCTCCGGCAGTAAAAAACTGGCTTACAACATCCGGGGCAACCGCATGTATACCCAGGCTGCTGAGGAACTGGGCTTTGAGCTTGTTCGCTGCGGGTCGGTGGTGATGCTGGGAAAAAGTATGTACCAGCTGGCTCTCCCCTATGTCCGCTATAAAGCCCTGCAAAAAGGTGTTGATGGCCTCATCCCCCTGTCTCGCCGCCAGGTGGCCCGGCGGGAGCCCAACGCCACCAGTCTGCAGCGGGGGGGGATCTTTCTGCCCTCAACGGGGGTGGTGGCCCCCTATAAAGTCACGGTGGCCTATGCTGAAAATGCAGTGGAAAACGGAGCGGCAGTGCACTTGAACACGGCGGCGCTGGGCTTTGCAATGGAGCAAGGCAGGATTATAGGAGTCAGGACTAACCAGGGGCTGATCCGGGCGGGGGCAGTGGTCAACGCCGCCGGGGTCTGGGCCGATAAAATCGCCGCCTATGCCGACGACCATTTCTTTACCATCCATGGCCGCAAGGGCACCATTGCCATTATCGACAAGGCCCTGGGGGCTACCCAAAAGAGCGTGCTGGCCCTGCCCAGGCTGGGGGTAAAATCCTATACCAAGGGAGGGGGCCTCAATCCAACGGTGGAAGGCAACCTGCTCATGGGGCCCACTGCCATCGAGGTCTCTCAGCGGGAAGACTGGTCCACCACCCCTGAAGAAATGGAATTCTTGTTCTCCCGGCACCTGAGCCTTAACAGACAGCTCAGGCCCAGGGATACAATCACATATTTTGCCGGGGTGCGTGCCTGCACTTTCGAAGAGGATTTTATCATAGAGCCTTCTGAACATGTGCCCAACCTAATCCATGCCGTCGGCATTCAGTCTCCCGGCTTGGCCTCGGCCCCGGCTATTGCCCAGGATGTAGCGGCAATGGCTGTGGAGATTCTTAAGACAACCCGGGAGGTTAAACCCAACCCAACCTTTAATCCCGAACGGAGATTGACGCCTCAGTTAGCAAAGCTCAGCCTGGAAGAGCGGGGAGAGGCAATCAAAAAGAATCCCGCCTATGGGCAGATTGTCTGCCGCTGCGAGGCAATCTCCGCAGGCGAAATAATCGACGCCATTCACAGTCCTGTACCGGCCACATCTTTAGATGCCGTCAAGCGCCGAGCGCGGGCAGGTATGGGCCGCTGCCAGGGTGGATTTTGCACCCCCGCAATTTTGGAGATACTGGCCCGGGAAACGGGAAAGGCAGCCAGCGAAATTAACAAGGGGAGGCCAGGCTCCCAGCTGCTGGCAGGAGAAACCAAGACAGGGGGAGGGACGCGGACATGAGCGGAGCAAAATGGGATGTGGCCGTAATCGGGGCGGGACCTGCAGGGCTAGCCGCCGCTATCGCCGCTAATAAGGCCGGGGCCAGGGTTTGCCTGGTAGAGCGGGAAAGCCGTCCCGGGGGAATACTCAAGCAATGCATTCACGACGGCTTTGGCCTGGTGCGCTTTGGTCAAAAGCTTTCCGGCCCTGAATATGCCTGGCGGGATATCCAGCTGGCAAAGGAACGGGGAATTAAGCTTTTCACCGACACCTTTCTTTTGGAATTGGAAGCCCGAGAAGAGGGCTTTGTCCTCACCCTGCAAAACAGCGAACAGGCGGTTTTCCAGATTGTCACAAGGGCCCTGGTGGCAGCTACCGGCTGCCGGGAGCGCAGCGCCAGGCAGGTCTTTATCCATGGCCAGCGCCCGGCAGGGGTTTACACCGCCGGCACTGTGCAGCGCCTCATCAATATTGGCGGGCATCTTCCGGGTAAAAATTGCGTCATTCTCGGCTCGGGAGACATCGGCCTGATTATGGCCAGGCGCCTTACCCTGGAAGGGGCCAAGGTCCAGGGGGTTTATGAGATTAAGGCAGAGCCGTCGGGACTCACCCGCAATATTGTTCAATGCCTGGAGGATTATAATATTCCCTTGCACCTCGGTGCAACGGTCACCAAAGTACACGGTTCAGAGCGGGTAGAGGCCGTGACTATCAGCCAGGTGGATGAAAATTTACGGGCGCTGCCTGGGACCGAAGAGTATGTGCCTTGCGACACCTTGGTCTTGTCGGTGGGGCTGATACCCGAAAATGACATGCTTCTTCCCCTGGGAGTACAGATAGACCCTCGTACCGGCGGCCCGGCGGTGGACCAGCTGATGGCCACCGGCCAGGCTGGTTTATACAGCTGCGGCAATGCCCTCCATGTCAACGACTTGGTGGACTATGTTTCTGAAAGCGGCGAAATTGCCGGCAGTTCAGCAGCCAGGTTCTCCCTTGGCAAGCCTGACCGGCCTTGTCATCTGCCGGTGATTCCTCAGGGGGATATACAATATGTGGTGCCTCAGAAGCTGGATATTGCCGCCGGCGGCCAGGCAGTATTGTATTTCCGCTCTGCCCGCACAATTGCCAATGCCTCTTTGGAAATCAGCGCCGGCGGCCAGGTGCTGCTGCAGAAGAAATATAAGGCTGTGCGGCCGCCGGAAATGGAAAGGATTGTTCTTGATCTTGCTCTTCTCCCTCCGGGGACGGAAGAACTGAGTCTGAATTTAAGGGGGTAGAACTTATGGAGAAAATGCTAGTCTGCATCCAGTGTCCTCAGGGCTGCAAGCTTACCGTGAGCCACAGCGGGGAGGGAGTTTCAGTCACCGGCAATAAATGCCCCCGGGGGGCCAGCTATGCCCAGCAGGAGCTGATTAACCCCTGCCGGACCCTGACCACTACAGTCAGGACTGCCTTTGTGGATTTCCCCCTGCTGCCGGTGCGCACACTAGGTGAAATTCCCTTGAAATCTGTCTTTGGGGCCATGGGCGAAATTAGCAGGCTGGTGGTAAAAAAGCGGCTCCGTCCCGGGGATGTAGTCCTGGAAAAATTGTATAATACCGATGTAGCTCTGATTGCCACCGACGATATGACTATGGGAGAAAAATATGCTAAGGGGAGTGAAGATTATGGCAGAGACGGAATTCTATCCTGATTGGTACGAAAAAGTTCCGCCGTCAAAATCCTTTAGGTCAATATTTAAGTGGGGATATCCTGACGTTTTTAAGCACCCCAACAAGCGGCTTTACGCCATGATGAAAGATGCCTTTGCCATGACGGATGCCGATTTTGCCGAAAAAATGAATTTGGGAGAAGAAGAGGTGGAGTTCGACATCCCCTCCCGTCTGACAGAAGCCCAGCTCGACGAACTCCGGGCAATTGTAGGGACGGAGAATGTCCACACCGATGACTTTAACCGCCTGCGGGTGGCCTACGGCAAGATGATGTACGACCTCATCCGCCTGCGGGAGAAGATCATTGAAAACCTTCCCGATGCCGTTGTCAGCCCCCGGGACAAAGAAGATATCCGGGCCTTGGTGAAATGGTGCAATCAAAACCGCGTGCCGGTGACACCCTACGGGGGCGGCTCTTCCGTCATGCGCGGCCCTGAGTGTCCTCATGGCGGCATTTCCCTGGATATGCGGGTGTATATGAACAAGATAATCAGGCTCAACACCATCAACCAGACCGTCACTGTTCAGCCCGGCATCATGGGCCGGGATTATGAGGCTGCTCTCAACAATGCCCCCGAAGTTTTCAAGACAGAAGAACGCTATTCCGGCGGCCATTTGCCCCAATCCTTTGACTCTTCCTGTGTGGGAGGCTGGATTGTCACCCGGGGGGCCGGCCAGAATTCTACTTATTACGGCAAGATCGAGGACCTTGTCATCAGCCAGGAATATGTCACCCCTGTAGGCGATATCGTCACCAAAGAGTACCCTGCGGAAGCAATTGGCCCCGACATCGACCAACTGATGATGGGGTCCGAAGGCGCCTTTGGGATTCTCGTGGAGGCTACCCTCAAGATCTTTAAATACCGGCCGGAAAATACCCGCCGCTTCAGCTACATTTTCCGGGATTACGCCAGCGGCATGGAGGCAGTGCGGGAGATCTCCCAGGGGGAATTTGGCATGCCTTCGGTGTTTCGCCTGTCGGATCCCGAGGAGACTGAGGTTGGCATGAGGTTGTATGGCGTGGAGGGGACGGTCATCGATAAGCTCTTAAAAGCCAGAGGATACATGCCCAATGAACGCTGCCTCCTCCTGGGCACCGCCGACGGAGACAAGGGCTTCACTCGTCTGGTCCGGCGCAGAATCCGTCGCATCGCGAAAAAATACGGGGCCATGACCGCCACGGGTTATGTGACCAGGCGCTGGGAAAACGGCCGCTTTATGGATCCCTATTTGCGGGAAGACCTCCAGGACTATGGCATCATCATCGATACTCTGGAATGCTCGGTGCCCTGGGACAGGCTGGAGGATGTGTGGGGCAATGTCCGGGCCTTCTGCAAGTCCCGGCCCCACACTATCTGCATGTCTCACTCTTCTCATTTTTACCCCCAGGGAACCAATCTCTACTTTATCTTCATCGCCAAAATGGATGGAGAGGAGTATCTGGAATACCAGCCCAGGATCATCGACCATATCTGCAAAAGCGGGGCCGCCCTCAGCCACCATCATGGCATCGGCCGTATGCTGGCGCCCTGGTATGAAGAATCCCTGGGCAAGAATGAGCTCAATTTGCTGCGGGCAATCAAGGCCTATCTGGATCCAAACAACATCCTCAATCCCGGCGGCACTTTGGCCCTGGACCTGCCTCCCGATGAGAAGCGGCAGCTATAAGAGCATACCCTTCCCCTGTCCCTTTGGAACAGGGGATTTTTACTGTCAGAAAGACATTTGCATATTCACTTGGTCCCAGTGGTACCATACTTAGCAGCCGATTGAGCAGAACCTTGGAAGGAGCTAAGGATGTTACAGGTAAAACAGATTAAGAAGACCTATACTACCGGTGGCTTTACCCAGACCGCCTTGGACAATATCAGCCTGAACTTCAGGAAGAATGAATTTGTGGCCATCCTTGGAGAGAGCGGCAGCGGCAAGACCACATTCCTCAATGTGGTTGGCGGCCTGGATCAGTATGACAGCGGCGATCTCATCATCAACGGCCAGTCCACTAAGGATTTCACCGAGAAAGAATGGGATGCCTACCGCAACAACAGCGTAGGCTTTGTCTTTCAAAGTTATAATTTAATCGGGCACCTGAACATTGCCGACAATGTTGAACTGGGCCTGACTTTGTCCGGGATTCCCAAGGGCGCAAAAGGCAGCAAGGCTCGGGATGTGCTGGAAAAGGTCGGCCTCAAGGTGCATATTCATAAGAAACCCAATCAGCTCAGCGGCGGCCAGATGCAGAGGGTGGCCATTGCCAGGGCTCTGGCTAATGATCCCGACATCATCTTGGCCGACGAGCCCACGGGAGCTCTGGACACCGAGACCAGCAGGCAGATTCTCGATCTGATCAGAGAAGTCGCGGCAGACAAGCTGGTGATCATGGTCACCCACAACCGGGAGCTGGCGGAGACTTATGCCGACCGGATTGTCCATTTTCAGGACGGCCGTATCATTGATGACTCCAAGCCCTTGGCAGCTGAGGCGATAAATGAATGCTACAAACTGAGGAAGACCAGCATGAGTTTCTTTACTGCCCTCAAGCTGTCCTTTATGAATATCATGACAAAGAAATGGCGGACGGCTATTACCGCCCTGGCAGCCAGCATCGGCATAATCGGCATTGGCCTGGTGCTGTCCTTATCCAACGGCTTTCAAAAGCAAGTGGATTATTTTGAGGCCAGCGCCCTTTCCAATTACCCAATAACAATTAATGAAAGCAGCATTGACATAGAATTGCTGCATCCTGACCGCAAAGCTCAGTCAGGTGAGAAATTCCAGGCAAAACCGGTTATCTTCCCTCTGCCGCAAAAAGGAAAAGGCACTGTCCACCTCAACAATCTGTCCAGGGAATATATCGCTTACCTGCAAGCTATTGACCCGGCTTTGCTGGACGGCATCTCCTTCCGTCGCAACCTCAATTTGAACATCCTGATCTCTGTGGACGGCAAGGTCCGGGCCATTGGCGAGGGAGTCACCCTGGCCTCCTGGCCGGAAAAACCCGGAGGCGGCGCCGCCGGGTTCCTGGACAAATATTATGACCTGCTTTGGGGGAGTTTCCCCCAGGATATGACCGGGCTGTTGCTGGTAATTGATGAATACAACCAGCTGGATGAGTCTGCTCTCGAGGCCCTGGGCTTTGACAGCCGGGAGAGCATAGACTTTGAAAACGTTGTGGGCAGCCAGCTTAAGCTGCTGCTCAATGGCGACTATTACACCAAACACGGCGCTTATTTTGCGATAAATGGCGTTCCCACCGATCTAAGCAACCTCTATACTTGCGAAACCGCCATCCCCCTGACCATTGCCGGCATAGTCCGGGTCAAAGAAGAAGTAAAAATTTCAGGCTTGGACACAGGTCTCCTCTATTCCGACGAGCTGGCCAGGTTTTTTATCGCCGATGCCCAACAGACCCAAATTGTGCAGGCACAGCAACAAGCAGATTTCAACATCCTGACGGGAGAACTCTTCAGCCTCGTGCCTGCCAACCCCATGGAAGCGATGATGGGCATAAGGGGGGAGAGCAAGGAGGATATATTGAAAGCCTTGGGGGCAGTGGACACTCTCAGCGCTATTTCCTTGTACCCCGCTAATTTCGAGGCCAAGGAAAAGATCATCGCCTGTCTGGATGACTGGAACAACAGGCACAAAAAAGCAGAGAGGGTAGTCTACACCGACCTGGCGAATATCATCACCAGCCTGTCCGGCAGCATCATGGCGGCCATCACCATCGTCCTGGTGGCCTTTGCTGCCATCTCCCTGGTGGTGTCCATGATTATGATCGGCATTATCATCTACATTTCTGTGCTGGAGCGCACCCGGGAGATCGGCGTCCTCCGCGCCCTGGGGGCGAGGAAAAAAGACATCACCCGTGTCTTCAACGCAGAAAGTTTTATCATCGGAGCCTGCGCCGGAGTGATGGGCATTGCCCTAGCCTGTCTGCTGACCATACCGGCCAATATCATTCTCTATAAGCTTACCGAACTGAAAAATATCGCTCAGCTTCACCCCTTGCATGCCCTGGGGCTGGCGACGACAAGCGTCCTCCTGACCATGCTGGGGGGGGTGATCCCGGCAAAGATGGCGGCAAAAAAAGACCCCGCCGAAGCCCTCAGGGCAGAATAGCGGGACAAAGGGGACGGTTCTTTGTGTCCCATTAGCTGGAATATCTTGGTCAAACATGGTACACTAGTGAAAATCCGTCTGATTATCCCGACATTTAATAGGGGGGGAGGGCATGGAAAGGGCAATTGGACCACTTTCACTGTTACAGCGTAAATGACGGCATTCTTAAAATTAGCACCTCCAAAATCAAGAGGTCCGGCAAGCGCAAGGTGGTAAGGTTGAACCTCGGAGAAGGGGATCCCTTGCTAGATATGGTGAGGGCCTTGGCAGCACATGGAATATATATTTGCGAGAGCGAAATGCAGGGGCGGCGTCTTGCCGCCCAAGTCAGGGAGGAACACAGATGTACCTGATGAATTTATCTATGGATAGTTTTCGGGAAAAGCTGACTAAGGTTAATATCGCCGTTTTGCCGGTGGGGATGATTGAAGCGCACGGCCGCCACTGTCCACTGGGCACAGATATGCTCATTCCCCGGCGATTTATGGAGCTGCTGGAGGAGGCGGCCGGGGACAGGATTATTATTGCCCCTGAGATTCCCTACGGCCATTCCTGGAGCCTGTCACCTTTCCCCGGCACACTGAACCTGCCCAGCCAGGTTTTGGGCGCCTACGTGTACCATGTGGGCTTGGAGCTGAAGCGCTGGGGGCTGGACAAGCTGATGATTTTTAACGGCCATGGGGGGAATATTCCCGCCCTGCGGGTGGCAATGGAGGACCTGGCCGCTAAAGGCATGACTGTAGTGGTTATCAACTGGTGGCAGGACTTCGCTCCCGAGATTCTGGAAATTTGCCAGGGCCAAGGCCATGGGGGCGAAGATGAAACCTCGACGGTGCTGGCCATTGATGAGGACTTGGTGGATATGAGCAAAGCGGGGGTCAATAATCTTCGTACCGTAGTCACGGCGGCCTGGCCGGGGATGGAAAAGGAAACCCTGCCCTTTGCTCAGACCGGCGATGCCACCCAGGCCAGCCGGGAAAAAGGTGAAGCAATCTATGCCTGCATCATGCCCAGGCTCCTGGAGTTATTGACCAGACTGGAGCAGGGCCAGCTGGCGACGAAATAAAAAAGGTCCAGTGGGGATTGTCCCCACTGGGCCTTTTTAGGATAAATCCATTTTTGTTTTTATCGAATAGATGTCGCCCCGGTAGCGGAAGACCATCCAGAAAAAGGGCTTGCCTCCGGCAGTATACATCAGCCGGGAGAGTTGAAGGATTGGATGACCAGGGGCTACCGCCAGCAGCTCAGCTGTATCGGCGTCAGCCACATCGGAGCTGATCTCCTGGACAATGCGCCCGAGTTTAATGTCTTTATCATAGACCAGGTAATCATAAAAAGAGCCAGCCAGTTTTTCTTGGTCCAGGGAGCCAAGAGTGTCCATGCACAGCCAGGATTCTTCCACCGCCACCAGGAGCTCATTGGCGGTGCGCAGGCGCTTGAAATAATAGATATCCTCATCAAGACCACAGTTGAGGCGGTTGGCAGTACTAGGGTCAGGCTTTTGCTGCAGGCTTGCCAGCACTTTTGTGCCGGGTTTGTAACCCCGGGCCAGCATTTCCGCTGTAAAGGATACGATCTGTTCTAGGCCGTCCTGGGGGCGTTTGCGGCAGACAAAGGTGCCCTTGCCCTGCTGGCGAAAAAGGTAGCCTTCGTTGACCAGCCGGAGCACCGCCCGGCGCATCGTCTCCCTGCCTACACCATACTGCTTCATCATGCTGGTCTCAGCGGGAATAAGGGAGCCTTCAGGCCAAAGGCCCCCGGTAATCTTCAGCTTTAATTTTTCGTAAACCTGCAAATACAAAGGGATTCCTGAGTTATTGTCCAGCATAAGCTTTCACCGCCACAGGTTTTTAACATTATACCATGAGAAGATTGACGATTAAAGGAAGGCCAATATTTAACTTGCGCGAAAAGCAGGGATTCCCGAAACTTATATTGAATTTAATCTGAATAAGGACAAATCAGGGAAGGGTGAGTGCAAGTGGGTACAATTACAGCCCAAATCCTGGTAGGCAGTGGCCACCCTTATCATGACGGCATTGCCCCCAGTCATCGCTTATATTTATCAGAAAACAGCCGTCCTTCCTGGATTCTGGTGCCGGAAAACTGGGGAGGAGGCTCAGGGGGAAACAAGGTGACCTGGATTCCGACGCTGGAGAACTCTCTTGAAGATGCCCTGCTCATGATTGGTATTCACGTGGTCAAAGATCCTGAATTGGTGGAGCTGGCCAGCCAGTATATCAGCAGCAAGGAAAATAACTGGGTGGTGGTTTATGAAGACGCGGATCCCGAAAACCTTTCACTGCTGTATCAGCGCTGCCGGGCCTTGGAGAATACCTTCAAGCTTGTAATCACCGTTATGCGGGGGAGCCTGATTGAAGCCAAATTAAAGGTTCTCGAGGATTATAAGATGGATGTGGAGGTTTGCCGGCCGCAATTTGTACGCCTGTTTTCTCAGTGGCTGGACCAAACCCGCATCGAAGGAGAATTATAACGTCTTCTCGGGAGAAAATATGTTGAACACTCAGCGTAAATAGCAGGCGAACTTCCCCAAAAGCAGGGGAGAAGTTTCGAATATATTTGTAAAGGAGGACTGGAGTCCCATGGACTATTTATCGGCAAAGGCCGGCCCAGTCAGCCGCAATCGATTTCTCGAAGAATACAGGGTATTTGTGCGCAAAATCGCTTCCGCTCACTGCCGCCGGCTGCTGGAATGGGGCAGGGATGAGGAATTGAGTATTGCCATGATCGCCCTTGATTCGGCAATAGATGGCTACCAGCCCGATAAAGGGGCTAAATTTGAGACTTTCGCTTCAATAGTAATCAAGCGGCGCCTCATTGATTATCAACGCAGCATGCAAAGGCTGGCCAAGCGGGAAGTGGTTGTTGATGACGTTCCCGCCGCCATACAGGATGCCACCTGGGGGGAGGAGTATCTCCGCCTGGAACGGGCGGCAGAACTGCAGGAATTTGCCGCTGTTTTGGATACATACGGCATTAGCTTTACTGATCTTGCCCGGGAATCTCCCAGTCAGCAAGCAGTCAGGGACAGGGTGTTCAGGGTGGCAAGACTTGTTGCCGGCAGGCCCGAACTGGTGGCTAAGATTTTGGAACAGGGGCGCCTTCCTCTGGAGCAGATATCCCAGCTTACGGGCGAAACCTCAAAAACCTTGGGAAAGCGCCGCCGTTATCTTATCGCCTTACTTCTGGTTGCTGCCAGAGAGGGAGACTTTCCTTTTATTTCTTCATATCTGCAGATAGGAGGGGATTGTGATGGGTAAATCTGGGGTTATCTGCCGTATTGAGGCTGACCGCTATTTTATTCTCAGCCCCAAGGGGCAGGTTTTGATGCGCATGGGCAAGACTCCTGCCGGTCGAGACCTGGGAAGCTATGTCACCCTGGCTCCTGCCGGACGCAAATGGAAGCGGGCATTAGCCATAGCTGCAGCCTTGGCGTTACTTGCAGTATCTACAATCTATACTTTGCCCAGAGCATCTGCCAGTCAATATCGCTTGGCCCTGGACATCAATCCCAGCCTGGAACTGGTTTACACCGAGAATTACCAGCTCAAAGAGTGGACGGCCTTTGACCAGGCGGGGACAGAACTGTTAAGCAGTCTGGAAAGACCAGAAGACGTATATGCCGCCATTGAGGCCATCTTTGCCCGCTGCGTCCAATTGGGGCTGACTGAGGAAGAACAAAATGTCTTTGTCACCGCTGATTCCCAGGCCCCCATTGATAGCGATCGCTTATTGGGAGCTTTTGAAGGTCAGGGAGTAATAGTCAAGCTCCATGTAGTGCGTTTAGGCGCCAAGGAGTATAAAGCAGATGGCAAATCGCCCCTGCGCAGCTATCTCAAGCGCAAGACAGGCACAGAAGTGGGCAATGCTGAGTCAGTATCGGCCGCAGCCCTGGGCAATCTTCAGGAAGAGCTGGCGGAGACAATTGATATCGCCCCCTGGCATGACAATCCTGTAGTTCAGGCCTTTTTGGAAAAATATCTGGTCAGCGGCAGCCTGGTAGAAGAAATGCTGGCAGAGGGCCTGACCTCTGAAGAAATTGATTGTCTCCTGGCAATTGCTGACGCAGAAAAGCTTGCGCCTGCTGACTTGTTTAAAGCACTGCGCCAGTCAGGCCAGTCTCCGGGACAGTTTTTGCAAAAGCACAAAAAACCTGATGAGGTCGAGGCACCCCAGCTGTCTAAGCCCGATTGGCTGCCGGATCTTTTGGCTGAGGAGTTCGACCATCCCGCCGGTCAGTTATCCAGCTATTTGCGCAAAGGGCTTGCACCCGACGATCTCCTTGCCCTGCTGGTGCTGGAAGACTTAGGGGGCGGCAAACTGCAGAAACTGGTCCGTGGTCTGGAAACCGCCAGTGTAGAGGCCCTAGTCAGCGCCGCCGGCATTGATGTTGTCGGCTTTGAAGAACGGCTCAATGGCTGCAAGAGTTTACAGTCCAGAGCGGGGAAATACGCCGATATGGCTGAGGTGGCAGAGCTTGCGGCTTCAGAGAAGGTATCTAAAGGCCAGATTCTCTACATTCTTGGCCGGGGGTATGGGCTGGAGGAAGCCGGAGAAATCCTGGCTAATAAGCCCCCCAATCAAGGCTGGAAAGAGTTTTTAGACAATTACGCTGGTAATTCTGGCGACGGAAAAAATAAAGGTCCTGGCAAAGGCAAGTAGACGGCACAAATACTGTGCCGTTCTTTTATATCCGGGGGCGATAATGTATACTGACTGTAAGCTTAGTTGAATAATTTGTGCAGGGGAGTGGCTGCGGTGATAATTGGAGTTGGTGTAGACAGCATTGAGATTGCCCGGGTGGCAGAATCTGTCCAGAACAACCCCAGGCTGCGGCAGCGGCTGTTTACCGACGGGGAGCTTAAGCAGCTGCCTCAGGGTGGCAAGGAGTGGTCCCGCCTGGCAGCGCTCTTCGCTGCCAAGGAAGCTGTCTTTAAAACTCTGGGGACGGGATTGAGCGGCCATTCCTGGCTGCAGGTGGAAACTATCCATAATCAGCAGGGAGCTCCTCGGGTCAGGCTCAGGGGCAAGGCTGCAGACACCGCTGCACGCCGCGGAATCAGCAGGCTGCATATATCTCTCAGCCATGACCGGGAGCGGGCAGTGGCATTTTGCGTAGCAGAGGGGGAAGATTGATGCAGTGGTTAGCAGACGGCAAGCAAATGCGGGAAATTGACCGCAGGGCAATTGAGGATTTTGGCGTGCCCGGCCAAAACCTCATGGAAGCGGCAGTAGCTTTTGCTGCCCGCATCGCCGCAGACCTCAGTCCCCGAGGGCCGGTGGCAGTGGTGACAGGGGCAGGCAACAACGGCGGCGATGGCTGGGGCATTGCCCGGCACTTGGCCGCCCGCTCCTATCAAGTGAAGGTGGTTACTGGGGCAGATCCGGATGATTTACAGGGCGATGCCGCCATTCAGTATATGATCTATGACAGTCTTGGTCTGGCCTGGGAGAAATACCAGGGCCCTGGCCAGCTGGCTGATTGCGCATTAATCGTCGATGCCCTTTTGGGCACCGGCATGAAGGGGGAGCCCAGGGGAACAGCGGCAGAGATCATCGCCGCCATTAACAGCAGTCCTGGGGCTGTGCTGGCAGTGGACATTCCCTCGGGTCTGCCGGCGGAGTTTGCGCTTCCTGCCGGCCCGGTAGTGCAGGCTACGGCCACCGCAACTTTTGGCCTGGCTAAGGCCGGTCTCTACACCCCCGCAGGCCGCAAAGCCGCCGGCAGGGTATTTGTCGATCCGATTGGCCTGCCTGTTTCCCTGCTCCAGGGGACAGACCTGGTCTTAAATGATGGTCCCCATGCTGCCAAGGGTTTGTCCCAGCGCCAGCTGGACAGCCACAAGGGGAACTTTGGCCACGGCCTCTTGGCTGCAGGTAGCCGGGGCATGAGCGGCGCAGCCATGCTGGCCGGGACTGCAGCCCTTCGCTCGGGGATAGGCCTCTTGACCATTGCCTGTCCCGACGAAATTCAGCCCATGCTGGCGGCCCAAGTCTGGGAAGCCTTGACTTTGCCCCTGCCTTCTTCCGCCCAGGGGGAGTTTTCGCCGGAAGCTGCCGCCCAGGTGCCCTTGGGGAAGTTCAACGCAGCAGCCATTGGCCCCGGGTGCAGGGTGTGCCCGGGAACCAGGGCATTGGCAGGGCGCTTGCTTAAATCTGATTTGCCCCTGGCAATTGATGCCGATGCCCTCAATGTGCTGGCCCCGGGGATTCCTCGGCGGGAGCCCCCTACCATTGTAAGCCCCCATCCTGGCGAGATGGCTCGGCTCCTGGCCTGCACTGTCCAGGAAGTCTTGGCTGACCCCCTGGGGACTTGCCGGCGGGCGGCCAGGGCCTGGGGCTGTGTCGTTATTCTCAAAGGCTCCACTACTTGCATCTCCGACCCTGCGGGGAAAGCCGTTCTCAATATAACCGGCACTCCGGGTCTGGCTACCGGCGGTTCGGGGGATATTCTCACGGGGCTGATATTGGGACTTTTGGCCCAAAATACAGAGCCCTTTGCGGCCGCTTGTGCCGCCTCCTGGCTTTTGGGCACGGCATCAGAACTGGCTGCCCAGGAAACCGGCAGCGCCGCCCAACTGCCCAGGGATGTGCTGGCGGCCCTGCCGGGGGCTGTAAACTTGCTCTACAAACAGTCCAGTCGGGAATACTTCGGAAAGGAAAAGATATAATTAACTGGAGGGGATTCCAGTGAAAATGTCTTGGACCGAGACGGCTTGGAGCGGATCTGAATGAAATTCAGACTGGGCGCTTTGGTGCTGGCGGCGGCATTGTTGCTGGGGGGCTGCAATCCGGTCTCCCGGGCCCTTGACTGGGCAAACTCAGCTGAAACTGAATCCTGGCAGGCCAGGTATCGTATTTTTTTCCACCAGCAGGATGGGGACCTGGAGATGACGGTGCTGGAATCTCGGGGGGAAACCTTGGTTCTGGAAATACAAATGCCCCAGGGTTCACTGGGGCTGGAATATGGCAGCGACAATCTCCTGATTAATTTTGATGAAGGCAGTTTGGAATGGCAGGACCTCCCCTGTCAGATCCCCTACTATACCCTGACAGCATTGGCCAGGCAGATCACAGCTGCCCAGGAGCTGGACACTCAGGGAGAATGGGCGGAACTCATGGGATACCGCATCAAGGTTAAAGGGGGAGCGCCTGTGGAAGCAGCCTACCTGTCAGAATGGACGCTGTATATAGAAGAATTTGTCTGGGAATAAAGACCAGCCATCAAAGCTTTTTGATGGCTGGTCTTGCCCCTAAAGGGAAAGCCAGGCAATGAGATTGGCCTCGGTATCCTTAATGCCCCGGATGAGGGGTCTTTTGCATGTAAAGAGGGTAGTGACGCCGGGGCCATGGCCGGTGATGACACAGTCGCTGTGGACGACGACGCCCACGGAAACAGCGCCCTTGAGATAGCCTCTGCCATATTGGTTATCGCAGTCTTGAAGGAGGACGATGTCTCCCAGACGCAGTTTGTCCAGGCCATATTCCCTGAAGGCATCGGGATCAGCGGTCATGATGTCATAGTCCCCGGTGTGGCAGGTGGCAGCGCCGATGCCGGAACCCATGAGGTAAGGGGGAAGGATAGCAGTTACCGGAACTTCCAGGATGCCGTCAACAATCTTGAGGTTCATCTTTTCCAGCAGTTCCGGGTCCAGGTTCATCACTGTTATCTCCGGGACCTCCTGGATCTTGAGGCCTGTTCCCCAAGCCCGAATCTGGATTTTGTCCCCGATGGCCATGGATTCCAAGGTTTTCTGGTCAAACCAGGCCAGGACATGCTCAATGCCCCCGTGTTTGCCGGTAACATAGCCCTTAGCGCCTTTTGCTTCGCCGTTGATTACTGTAGCGGTGTTGCCCACACAGGCCAAGGTGTTGAGGCCGGCGTTCTCAGTGTCGTCGCTGTTGCGGATGCTGACCCCTGGTTCCACATGGTCAGCCACCCAGCCGCAGGCCAGGTCGCCAATTCTGACATTATAGGTAATGCCGCCGGTTCCCGGCAGGGTGACGGGCATGCCGCTGGTTTTGATCCGGTAAGGAGACCGGACTTTTGAATGGGCTACAGGGCCCGATACCGCCAGCTGTACCAGTTGCTCTTTGTTGGTTGTAAGCATTTAATTTCCCTCCCTAAGAATACCCAGATAGCTGCCGATGTTGGCTTTAGAGTCTTGAATGCCCCGGATTTTTGGAGTCTTGCAGGTCAAGAGAGTGGTGACTCCGGGACCATGGCCGGCCAAGAGGCAGTCGCTGTGGACGATGACGCCGATGGTTGCAGCTCCCTCCAGGTAACCACGGCCAAAGGTGGTGTCGCAGTCTTGGAGGAGGACGATATCGCCCAATCGGAGTTTATCCAGTCCATACTTGCTATAGGCTTGGATGTCAGCGGTCATGATGTCATAGTCTCCCCGGTGGGCAGTTGCCGAGCCCATCCCCGAACCCATGAGCTGGGCCGGGACTGTGGCAGCCACCGGCACTTCTAAAACTCCCGAGCGGATATGCAGGTTCATCTTTGCCAGCAAGTCCGGGTCCAGGTTTTTGCACTGGATATCAGGCATTTCATCTATAGCCAGGCCCGTGCCCCAGCTTTTAATTTGGATAGTATCATCGGGACCGAGCTTTTCCAGAGTATCCTGATCAAACCAAATGAGGACGTGTTCAACTCCCCCGTGTTTGCCAGTGACATAGCCCCGGGCGCCCTTGGCATCGCCGCTGCTTACTGTGGCGGTGTTGCCTACACAGGCCAAAGTGTTGAGACCGCCATTTTCTAAATTGTCCTTTCTGCGGATGGTCACCCCCGGTTCTGCGTGGTCGGCCTGAAAACCGCTGGCCAGGTCGCCAATTTTTGCATTATAGCTGATGCCGCCTACACTAGGATACATAAAGGCCTTGCCCCCTTGGGATATCTCCCAGGGGCCGTAGGAGCGGGCGAAGGCCACTTGGCCGGCAACGGCAATCTGGACCAGCCTGTCGGAATTGGTTTGCATTTTGTCTGCACCTCCTGATGGATATATAAGTATTCGGTGCAAAAACAGACATTCCTGCACTACTTCCCTGAAGAAGAGGGAGGAAACAGACAGGTTATGGGCGAATATACAAGTGCAAGGCTATTTGCAGGAGGTCTGATAATGAGCATTAACGCTTTGGTGCGCCAGCAGTTTCTGCTGCGGGCACTGGCTAGCAGCAAAAATGGACGCAGCGCTGAAGATTTGCATCGTGAGCTGCTCCAGAGCCTGACGGAAGAAGTCTCCCTCAGGACAATCTATCGGGATATTGATGTCCTTAGCGAAATCTTTCCCATTACAGAAGAGGAGCGGGGCCAGAAGACATACTACATGATGCTGGACCACTTTAAGCTGGAGGAGATCCAGTGTTCCTTTGACGAATTGATGGCAGTAGTTTTCATCAACAGGCTGCTGGAGAGTTTGGGCCGCGATCCGGTGACTGAGGCCGGCATCAAGCTGACAGACCGCTTAATTTCCGCACTGCCAGAACCCCAGCGCCTTTACCTGCAGGATATATACCAAAACTTTCGGGTGGAGTTTCCTGGCAGCGATGGCCGGGGTGCTCAGATCATTCAGTTGTTTGCCGATGCCATTCGCCTGCAGCAGGCAGTGAGAATTCATTACCGTGCCTTTGGCGCCAACGAGAACAGTGAGCGCATCATTCACCCCTATACCATTTATTTTCGCCAGCAATACTATATAGTGGCCTGGTGCACCTCCCGCAATTCCATTCGGGAGTTTCGCCTGGACAGAATTGAAGAAGCCGAGATGCTGGAAATCCTGTTTGAACCCGCCCCCTCCTTTAATTATGAGGATTACAGCAAGAGATGCTGGAACGCCTTGAAGGGGGAAGAGGATTACCAGGTGGCGCTGCGCTTTTCCCCGGAGGCCAGCCGCTTTGTCAAGGAGTACATGGGGAACAAAGCTGACCGCTTAAAGGATTTGCCTGATGGCAGCCTGGAATTTCACAAGTCCGTCAGCATGCTGGATGAAATCTTCGCCTGGGTCCTGAGCATGGGGGCGGAAGTGGAAGTGGTTGCGCCCCGGGAACTAAAAGATATGGTGGCGGAGACAATTCGAGAGCAGGCTGAAAAACTCGGCTTGATTTAGCCCCTAAACATTTGCCTCTGCCGTATACTGAAACATCCGGCGGGGAGGCTGATTGCCAGACTGTTTATTGCCCGGTTTTGGGGAATACTGAGGGCAGATGCTGTTGCTGCTCTGGCGGTCACAGCTTTTATCGCCTTTAGGTATAAATGCGCTTGGTATTAAGGGGATTCCCCCCAGCAGTTCACTGCTGCAGAATGAACCAGATAATTCTTAGAGCAAGGAGAGTTTATCCATGACCAAGCTTCTTTACTTGGGACATTCCTGTTTTGTGCTGAGCAACGGGGAGGACAGCCTGATTTTTGATCCGTATATCAATGGCAATCCCGGAGCAGGGGATCGAGACCCGTCGTCCATATCTGTCGATTATGTGCTGGTCAGCCATGCCCATGGGGATCACCTGGGAGATGCCGTAGAAATCTGTCAGCATAATAACGCCGTCTTAATATCTACCTTTGAAGTGGGCAATCTCTGCCGCAGCCAAGGTGTCAGCCGCATCCATACCGGCCATATCGGCGGCAGGGCCAACTTCCCCTTTGGCTACCTGCGCTTCACCCCAGCGCTCCACGGGGCTGGGGTGGCCGGCGGCCTGGCCTGCGGGTTCTACCTTAACTTTCATCAAGTGGGGGTGTATTTCGCCGGGGATACGGGGCTGTTCTCGGATATGGGGCTGCTGGCAAAATTAGAGCAAATTGATTATGCCTTGCTGCCCATAGGGGACAACTATACCATGGGGCCCTCAGATGCTTTGCTGGCGGCGGAAATGTTGAAGCCAAGGGTAATTATCCCTATGCACTACAATACTAATGAACTCATTGTCCAAGACCCTCATCTCTTTAAGGCCAATGTGGAAGCCAGCAGCTTGTCACAGGTGGAAGTAATGGAGCCGGGGCAAGAATTGGAGTTGACATAAAAAGAACCCGGCTGGGTTCTTTTCACCTGGGGTTATTTGTGCAAGCTCTGGAAAAATCCCTTTCTTTGAATGTTTTCGCCAAAAGGAGGCAAAGGATTGGCCTTGCCTTGAAGGGCATCAACAATGCCGTTAATGAAAAGATAAATAAAGAGCATAGCGGCGGTAATGGAAATGGGCCATTTGACCAGGGCAAAGAATTGGCCAGGCAGGAGAATTATTATCAGGGCGAGGACAAAGAGCAGCCAGATCCAGATTGCCTGTCTGGCGTGAAAGAAGACCAGGGAATCCTTGCCCTTAAAGAAGAGGAGCAGGGCGAAAAATGGGGGGAGATAGCTGACTGCGGCCCATATCTTGCTGTTAGGTATTGGTTTCATCCAGATCCCTCCTGGTTTAATCTTGATAGCTTATTTCGGCATAGATCGGCCTTTTCCCTGTCTCAAGCTGAATTTTGACAGGGTCAGGGGGCTATCCTATAATTTGAGTGAGAATGTTTGGGGGGAAGACCATGATCAAGGCTGAGCTAGAATCTATCCTGGGGACAGATTCAGTTCTCTGCCGGAGGCCCTTGTCTCAATATACTTCCTTTAAAGTGGGCGGCCCTGCGGAGTACTTGGTGCTGCCCGGGGATTACAGCCAGGTGACCCAGATAATAGCTTTTTGTGCTGAAAACAGCATTCAGTGGCATGTGCTGGGCCGGGGCACTAATCTGCTGGTCAGCGACAATGGCTTCCCTGGTGTGGTCATTGTCCTGGGGGACAACTTGGCTGCAGTCCGAGTTGCCGGCGGCAGAATCGTTGCTCAGGCGGGGGCATCCCTGCCCCGTGTCAGTGCAATTGCTTTGGTGAACAGCCTTGCCGGCCTGGAATTTGCCAATGGCATCCCTGGCTCTGTAGGGGGCGCGGTGGTCATGAACGCCGGCGCCTATGGCGGCGAGATGAAGGATGTGCTGCTGCGGGTGCTGGCGGTGAATAGCCGCGGGGAATTATCCACCTTTGGCCCCAAGGAGATGGAATTGGGCTACCGGTCCAGTGTTTTTCAGAGCAATGGCCATGTTGTCCTGGAGGCCGAGCTGGAACTGGTCCCAGGCGACGCCGGGACAATTCAGGAGAAGATGAATGAGTTCAACCGCCGCCGCCGGGAAAAACAGCCCCTGGACAAGGCCAGCGCCGGCAGCACCTTTAAGCGGCCAACCGGGCATTTTGCCGGCCAGCTCATTGAATCCTGCAACCTAAGGGGAATGGTTCTGGGGGGGGCAGCGGTTTCCGAAAAACACTGCGGCTTTATTATCAATGCCAATCAAGCTACCGCCCAGGATATATACGACTTAATTCGCAAGGTTCAAGAGGAGGTCCGGAAAAAACACAATGTCCTCCTTGTTCCCGAAGTCAAAATTTGGGGGGAATTCCAGTGATCCCGGATAGATTCCTGGAAGCGCTTGCAGCTAACCAGGGCAAGGCTCTGCTTGTCCTTTGCCACGATGATGCTGACAGCGATGCCCTGGGAGCGGCCTGGGTTTTGGCAGACATGCTGGGCGGGGAGATGGCGGTGCCCAGAAAAGTCAGCGAACATGCCCGGGAGCTGCAACTCAAATTAAAGATGCAGGTTATATACTCCCCCGACCCTGGAGATTATGACTTGACCATTGTGGTAGATACTGCCGATGCTCAACAGCTGCCGGGTTGCATGCCCGCCACTTACTTGTTGGTAGATCACCATGCAAACAATTCTCTGGTCAAAGGCGCCTTGGCAGCAGTCTATGAGCAGACAGATTCAACCTGTCAGCTGGTTTGGAGAATCTGCCGGGCTCTAGGTAAACAATTGCAGGGCAGCCATGCCCTTGCCCTGGGGGCAGGGATTATGGGCGATACAAGGAACCTGGCCGCCGCCGCCAATGGCACCATTGCCGACCTGGCCGCCATCCTTGACGAGGGCGGGGTCAGCTACCGGCAGCTCCTTGAGATCTTTCGCATCACTGGCAGAATTGACAGAGAAGTCAGGCTTGAGGCCGCCCTTTCCGCCCAGTTGCACAAGTTGGGCAATTGTTTGGTAGTCAGCGCCGGTGTCCGCAAGAACTATGTGTATTACATCGCCATGATGCTGCTGGAGCTGGGGGCGGATATTGCCGTGGTCGGCTATCAGCAAGGGGATGATTGCTTTATCCGCTTAGCCAAAAATCCCGGCACCGTCCACTGCCTGGACAGCTTTGCCATCATGGAAGGGGCGGTGGCAGGTTATTCCAAGACAAACCTTTGGGGGGACTCCGATTATGCTGGATTTAACGGCAAAGGCCCAATAGAGGAAATAATTGAGGCAATAATCGCCGGGCTGCAATCTGCGCAGGCGCAGAAGGGGGATTGCCAGTGCAGCCGAATGCTGGAAAACTAAAATAACAGGCAAGAGCAGCCTGTTATTTCTTGGGAAAGCTATCCTTTTTACGGTGCCAGACAATCATTATGATGTTTATTGCTACAGCGATCATCAGCACTGCAAACAGCGGGTAGTATTCCCGGACATTCCTGGCGGCGACGCCAGCGCTAATAAGCATCCCGGAGGCTGATTGCAGCAAGATCGGCAGCAGTACAACAGCTCCCAATTAGCACCCTCCTCTTAAAACCGACTGATCTTTCCAGCATTATAACACAGCAGAGGGCACAGGGGCGTAACCCGGGGTTGACAAAATACTCCGCAAATAGGACAATATTATTACCATTGAATCTGGGAGGGACCAAGAAATGTTTGTGAAAAATAGAATGACCCGAAAGATAATTACAGTTAGTCCCGAAGTCAGCCTGTACGAGGTTCTAAAGATTTTAGAGGACCATAATTTTGATGGCATTCCTGTTGTAGACGGGGGCAAGGTCGTAGGCGTTGTCGATGAAAAGACAATCATGCGTGAGTTTTGCGCCTGCTGCGCCCAGCAAAATCAGGAGGCAGGAATAGACATTGACATGCCCATTCCTTTTGCCTCTACTAAAGTTACTATTGAACCGGACAAGCGCCGCATCGCTCATTTCCTTCACCGCAGGACCGTCAGCGAGCTTCTCCACCCGAATCAGGAAGTGGTGGTAATTAATGCCGATGAGCCAATTGAACAGGCTTCATACACGATGTTCCGCCACGAAGTGGATTTGCTTCCCGTTGTCGATGATGATAACCAACTGGTGGGCATCCTGACCAAAGGTGATGTTCTGCGGGTCTTTGACGAAATCCTGGGTTACGGACCCAAAGGCGGGGATCGGGTGATGTTTGCAGTTCCCGATGTCTTAGGGCGCCTGGCAGACGTCACTAATCTGATGCAGAAAAACGGCATCAAAATAGAGACTGTCGTCTTTTCCCAAAGCCGTTTTGCCTCTACGAATCTGCTTATCTTGAAGGTGGAAAAGGGCAAGGGACCTGAAGCCGAACAGATTCTTGAAAGAAACGGGTTTAAAATTCTTTAAGCCAATAATAGATTTTAGCAACTTTTTTCTGCAGGTTGCTATTTTTTTTAAAAAAAATCAAAAAGGGGCAGGAAAATTCATTTTCAGTGTCGAAACAATTTCTAAGGGGTGATGTTTGCTTGAAAGACTTAAGTGCAGCCATAATGGGTTTGGTCCCAGCCTTCTTGTTATGGCAGCTGGGAGCAATTGATCAGTATACATCTGTTTACTTTTTCGGTGGACTTGCAGCCATAGTCCTTTGTCTGCTTATCTACCACCTGCTGAACAAGTGGCACCATGGCGGCCTGCTGGTACTGCTTACCATAGGCATCCCCCTGATGTGCTACGTTTTTGTGGCTGTGCGCCATGCAATTTTTTTGCCCTTGCTGCTGGGGACAGCGCTGCTGGCAGTGATGACTGCCCTCGTCGGTTCATTGATTGGCGACAATTGGTCCTGGCAGGGCATTGGCATAAACCTGGCATTTTTGTTTACAGTTTGTTTTTTCATTATTGTCATCGGCGGCAGGTTCGGGGTGATATGTGCCGAAGCTGGCCTGATGGCTGCTGGGGCCTTTGGCATAACCCGTATTTGTCAAATGGATTTATTAAGCTGGCTTGCTTTATTTCCCCGTTGGATTTATCAGGGGCTAGAAAAATTATGGCGCTAAAAGGAGCTGTTCTCACAATAGAGGCAGCCCCTTGCTTTACGGGCAATAACCCGGCCGCCTGACTTGGGTCAGTCGGCGCAAATCGGGGGCCGAAACAGCCCCCTGCTGGCATGGCCAGTTTTTTTTATCCCTGTTGGGGGACATGCAGTCAGGCGGCAATGAGCAGGTAAAGAATAGCTATAGCCAGCCAGAATTTTTTTTTGTCCAGGAGCAATCTTCCCCATATGCCATGGGATATTATGTCCATTGTCTGCCTCCTCGCAGCTTATAAATATATTATTTGCTAATAATCGAGATCCTATTGCCACAAAATCCTTCTGAGCGTCGCATTAATATTGTGTAGGTAAAGGGAAGAAAATGTTTTCCTTTAACCAGCAAATGCGACATGATTCGACAGGCAAATGTGATAATGTTGAATCCAATAACAAATCAAAAGGAGGAGAGGTCTTTGGCGGTCAAGGTTCTGATAGTGGACAAGAAATGGGAGGCCGATGTCAGTGCATGTATTGTTAAAGATCGGCGGGAGGCACAGATGGTTGTATTCCCTGTCAAGGAAAGATGGGATGCCCAAACCAGCATCTACCTGGTCCCTAATTTGCTTGATGCAGAACTCAAGGTCTACATCGCTAGCAGTGCTGCAGAAGGATAATCTTAAAATATAAACCCCAAGCAGGATTTTATTGCCTCAATGTAGAATTATGTAGAGGCAATAAATACCTCTGAGGGGGGTTAAATAATGTTATGTCCGGACTGCGGCAATGAAATGCCGGACACTGCTAAATCCTGTTCTTATTGCGGACGCTCACTGAGAAAAGCTAAGCGCTCCGGCGGAGGGGCCATGGCAGTTAAAATACTGCTGGTAATACTGGCGATTGCCCTTATCGGCGGAGCTGTGTTTGCCATGGCTTCACAGTTTAAACGGGAAACAGTTATAGGCCCTGAATACGATCCCAGTGCAAAATGGGTGGCAATGGATTTTTCTGACTATGGCATCAAAATGGAAGTTCCCGGTACTGGCTGGAGCCTCTACTATGACGCCCAATCTCAGGTGGTCTTCAAAGACGGTATCCGTGGCGCCTTGGATATTAGCTTTCTTGGTGCAATGTCTCTCAATCCTGACGCTCATCGGGTGGACAACAAGCCCCAGGTTTTTACCGTTATCTCCCAGGATTCAGTCTTCCTGGAGGGGTTTGGCGAGGCCATGTATACTGTCGTTTCTTGCAAAGAAGATGGAGCCCTGGTCAACAAGCACCAGCTTTACTTTAAACGCACCTTCAAGATGGCGAATAAGCAGACGCAGACTTTTACATATGTCATAACTATGACCTGCTCCAGCGGTGTTGACTCCCAGTATGCGCCTCTTTTCAGGCATATGCTTGAGAGCATAGAAATATATGAGTAAATTTGTGCGGGCCAGTGCTGGCCCCTTTTTTTTGGGCAGGATAAAAGGGAGCGAAAACAAGCAACTGAAGGGGTGAGGGAAATGGGGGAAATACGGCTCATCGCAACTGCCGCCTTTGGCTTGGAGGCAGTGGTGGCCCGGGAACTGAGGAATCTGGGCTATACTGACCTGGAGGTGGAAAACGGCCGGGTGCTTTTTGCTGCCGACCTGGCTGCTATTCCAAAGACCAATCTCTGGCTGCGTTCTGCCGACAGGGTGCAGCTGCTGCTGGGAGAATTTGCAGCCAGGAGCTTTGATGAACTTTTCGAGGGAACCAAGGCCCTGCCTTGGGAGGACTGGATTCCTGAAGATGGAGAGTTCCCTGTTCAGGGAAAATCGATAAAGTCTCAGCTGCACAGCGTTCCCGACTGCCAGGCCATCGTCAAAAAGGCAGTGGTGGAGCGGCTGAAACAGAGATATAAGGCTCAGTGGTTTCAGGAAACGGGTCCTCGCTATTCCATTCAGGTTGCCCTCCTCAAAGACAGGGCTACCCTGACCATTGATACCAGCGGCGCCGGCTTGCACAAACGGGGTTACAGGGTGGAGGCGGGACAGGCGCCCATTAAGGAAACCCTGGCTGCAGCTTTGGTCCAACTCAGCCACTGGCAGCCTCAGCGCCTGCTCCTGGACCCCTTATGCGGGTCGGGGACTATTTTAATTGAAGCGGCTTTGATTGGAGATAATATCGCTCCGGGTCTAACCCGCCGCTTTGCCGCTGAGGACTGGCCGGAACTGGGAAGAGCAATGTGGCAGGAGGCCAGAAATGAGGCCAGCGGGGCCATTGAAGACAATCTCCTTAAGCTCCAGGGTTCAGACATTGATGAGAGAATCATTGCCACTGCCCGCCAAAATGCCGACAACGCAGGGGTGGCAGACAAAATCCACTTTCAGCGCCGGGAACTGGCCCAGGTGCGTTCCTCAGTGAAATACGGCTGCCTCATCACCAATCCCCCTTACGGGGAAAGGCTTGAGGGCCCCACTCTTGGGCTATACAGAGAAATGGGCAAAGTCTTTGCCCCCTGGGACACCTGGTCAATCTATGTCATCACCAGCGAGGCGGAATTTGAAAAATATTACGGCCGCAAGGCAGACAAAAAGCGCAAGCTCTATAACGGCAGGATCGAATGCGATTACTATCAGTTCATCGGTCCCCCGCCACCCCGAGGGGAGAAGAATGAAGGTCTATTAGAATCGACGCTGCCCCAGGCAGAATAAATACTGTTGATTCCTAGGGAATTGGAGGAAGATAAATGATAAATTATCAATCCGACTTATTTGGCATAACTCCAGATATGTTGTCACATTTTTGCGTCGGCTGGAGCTGTCCTCTAAGCGGTGAGGAGATGAAACATGTTCTGGAGCATAGTTACCGCTTTATCCTTTCCCTGGACACTAAAAAAAACAGGGTCGCCGGATTCGTAAATTCATTGTCTGACGGTGTTCACTTTGCCTTTATTCCCATGCTTGAAGTCTTGCCGGAGTACCAAAATCAGGGAATCGGGACGGAGCTTCTAACAAAGCTTCTTGCTGAACTAAAGGATATCCCATGTATAGACTTAACCTGTGATGCAGAAATGCAGCCATATTATGCAAGGTTCGGGATGTTCAAATCCCATGGCATGGTATTCAGAAAGTATTTGTCACCGGAACAAATCAAGTTTTACCGAAACAGGACGTAAACCCCAGGCTTTAGCTATGGGGATTCAAGGCCCATCGGGCAATAACCCTAAAATTGGGGTTGGAAACGATGCCAGACCATGTTCACCTGTTAGTTGAAGTAGACCTACAGTACCTGTCACTTCGGTATTGGCTATGGCCATATGTGCATCATTGCCAATGACGCCCCGATTCATCTTGATGTTGTAATTAGCAAGCCGACCATAGAGATAATTTGAGCATGATACTCTGGGGACGGAGGTTTTTATATCACGAAACCGTCCCTGCCTTTTCTGGGGTTCAGGCCTGGTGTATTGCAATAAGGAGGGAAAAGTGATGACAAAACCCTTAATTATTGCCGAAAAACCTGCAATGGCGGCAGATATTGCCCGGGCCCTTGGGGGATTTGCCAGGTATGCAGGTGGGTATTGGGAGAGCCGTGATTATAGATTGGCCAACGCTATAGGTCATATTGTCACCCTCAAGGAACCGGAGGATTATGACCCCGCCTGGAAGCGTTGGAGCCTCAAGTCTCTGCCCATTATTCCTGGCCAGTTTGGCCTCAAGGTCATTCCCCACCAGGCAAAACAGTTCTCTATGCTGGCAACATTGCTAAAGCAGGCTCCCTTGACCATCAACGCCTGTGATGCCGGGCGGGAGGGGGAACTTATTTTCCGCTATATCTGCCAGCTGGCTGGCTACACTGGTCCCGTTCAGCGGCTCTGGATATCTTCTCTGACCGCTGCCGCCATCAGGGCGGGGTTTGCCCAGCTCCGGAAGGGACAGGAGTATGCCAATCTGGCAGCCGCCGCCCGCTGCCGCTCCCAGGGCGACTGGCTTGTGGGCATCAACGCCACCCGGGCCTTTACCGTCAAGCACAAGGAACTGCTTTCGGTGGGCCGGGTTCAGACCCCCACCCTGGCCATGCTTGTCAACCGGGAACGGGAGATCAGGGACTTCCAACCCCGGGTTTTTTGGGTTGTAACCGCTGAATTTGCGGCCTCTTCCGGCAGCTTTCCCGGGCGCTGGTTTCGGGGCAAGGAGAACCGGCTCTGGAGCCCAGGGGAAGCCGAGGGAATTAAGGCCAAAGTGTCAGGCAAACAAGGAATTATTGCCGAGTGCCAGGTAAAGCCCCGCCAGGAAGCGCCGCCTCTGCTCTGGGACCTGACCAGCCTGCAGCGGGAGGCCAACAGGCGCTGGGGATTTTCCGCTGCCCGGACCTTATCCACAGCACAAAATTTATATGAGCGCCACAAGCTGATAACCTACCCTCGCACTAATTCCCGCTATTTGACCCCTGATCTAACCCCTAGTTTTGCCAATCGACTGGAGGCTCTGGCCAAGGGGGGATATAGTGAATACATTGCTTCCCTTTTGCCAACCCCCCCCCGCCTCACTGGCCGGGTCCTCAATCCAGCCCGGGTTCGGGATCATCATGCCATCATTCCTACCGAAAAGAGCGCCGGCTCACTTAGGGGAGATGAGGCCATGATCTATGACCTGGTCGCCCGGCGTTTTATTGCCGCCTTCTATCCCGATTGTCAGTGGAAAGAGACTCGGGTTATCACCCGGGTGGAGGGTGAAGACTTTGAATCTAAGGGCAGGGAACTGGTCAGCCCCGGCTGGCGTCAGGTGGAAGGGGTGGGCAATGAACAGTTGCTGCCTGTTCTTTCGCAAGGGGACCCTGTTAAGACTGTGGATGTTCAGGTGAAGCAGGACGAAACAAAGCCCCTCGCCCGCTATACCGAGGGCACTCTGCTTGCTGCCATGGAAGGCGCTGGAAAGATGGTGGAGGAGGAAGAACTGCGGGAGGCTATGAAGGACTCTGGCCTGGGCACCCCTGCCACCCGGGCCGCAATCATCGAGCGCCTGAAACAGGTGGAATATATCGGGGTGGAGGGCAAGAGCCTGTACCCCACAGCCAAGGGAGAGCAGCTCATTGGTTTGATTACTCTCCCTGCCCTCGTCTCCCCTGAACTGACAGGAGAATGGGAAAGGCGTCTGGCGGAAATGGAGCTGGGCAGAGAAGACTCCAGGGCTTTTATGGAGGATGTGGCAGAGATGGTCGGTGCCTTGGTTGCGGAGGTAGCTGCCAGCGAGGTTAAAGAAATCGTAAGACCGGTTCAGGAGCCCTTAGGCGAATGCCCTCAGTGCGGCGGCGCTGTGATTGAAGGCAAACGGGCCTACGGTTGCAGCAATTGGAAACCCAAGGACGGTGGGTGCAAATTTACCATTTGGAAGACCATCGCCAAAAAGCGCATCACCGCTAACCAGGCCAAACAGCTGCTGACAAAAGGGAAAACCCCCAAACTCAGGGGGTTCGTCTCCAAAAAGGGAACTAAGTTCAGCGCCAGCCTCATTCTCAAGGGCGGCAAGGTGGAATTTGAGTTTTAGTTTTTCAGGGATACTTATAAACTTCAATAGTTTAGTTGTGCCAATGAGTTTTTTCAAGGTGCATAAGTTAAGGTTCCATCGCTGTCAAAGAAAACAGCTTTATAATTCATCGCTGACTCTCTTGCAAGTGGTTTGAGACAGAGAGAACAGTTCCCTAGTCAAGAATCTGCTCATTAGCCCATGAATAAGCTGAGCTGCGATTATACCGCCCAGGATGTCTGCCACCACATGCTGCTTGACAAATACCGTGGACAGGATGATTGCCCAGCCCACGGCCCATACTGCCGCCTTGGCGGCTTTTTGAATGTCCTGGGCTTTGGCTGCGCCCAGCATCAATGCGTAAGTAACCAGGACATGAATGCTGGGAAAGGCATTGTAAGGCTGATCTATATGATAAATCTGCCGCACCAGCCGGGAGAAGAGGTCGTTGCCAGGGACGGTTGGCCGGGGGACGGTGGTCTGGAAAAAGGAATAAGTCAGATAACTGAGGAGCAGCCCCAGAATCATGGTCAGTAAAGTGACCCCGCATTGTTTCTTGTCTTTGAACATGAGGAATAGAGCTACAGAGGGGAGAAAGATATACCAGATGACATAGGGGATGATCCATACAGGGGAGAAGCCAATGCGGTCATCCAGGACTGTGCTCAAACAATATGTGGTTGCCCGGGGCATGTTAAACAAGGGATAGAGGGCAGTGACGATTGCGTATACCGCCGCTAAAATAATTAAGGCCAGATTAGGCTGGTTGAGGATAAACTGCCGGATTTTGTTCATTTACAGTCCACCTTGCATATTATATATTTTCCCCAGCTGCAGTTCCGGGTGCATTGCCCAAAAGACTGCCTGGCTGAGGACAAAGGTCAGAGCATCATAGCGCTGGCCCTGGATTGCATGTAAGTTCCTGATGCGCTCACATTCGCTGAAATGGGATTTTGTAGCCAGTTTGACCATGCGGGTATTGCCCGACCAGGTCTGGCAGTAAATCCGCTCTCTGCCCGTGGCTGAAAACTGATAACCCAGCCATAGGAGAAAGGCCTGGCTGCCCAGTCCTTTGCCCCAGTAGCTGCTTTCCCTGAGGCCGATTCCCACCGCCAGCCTTTCTCTGTCCCCATCGATATGGTAGGCGTTGACCAGGCCGATATGAGCGCCGTCGGCATGACAGATTTCAAGAGTCGGGCGGATTGTCGGCAAGGGCTGGCGCAACCGCTGCTCCAGACGTTCCAAATATTTGTTATTGAATTGGGGATCATTGCCTTCCCAGGGGGCATCCCAATCCAGCCAGGCAGTCTCGGTGCTCAGCCAGCGCCGGTAATCTGCCAGGTCTGCCGGGATGCGGTCCCGAAGGATGATATTGCCGTATTTCAGGATTAAAGGTTCCATAGTTTCACCTCAATCTAGAGTATACACTAAACCGCAGGTTCTCTGCCACAGGAAAGGTCCTTGTTAAGAATGAAAAGTAAGACCCACAGCAGCTGCCGCGGGTCCTACCTTAGAAACCTATATTTAGCCTGCGCTCTGCAGGTCTTCTTCAAATTGCATGTCATAGAGGTGGCGATAAATTCCCTTTGCTTCCAGGAGCTCTTGATGGGAGCCCTCTTCCGCCAGTCTGCCTTCGGCAATGACCAGGATGCGGCTGGCATTTTGCACGGTTGCCAGGCGATGAGCGATGACCAGGGTGGTTCTGCCTTCCATCAGCCGGCTGAGGGCAAGCTGGACCTGTTCTTCGGATTCGGTGTCCAAGGACGAGGTTGCTTCATCCAGAAGGAGCAGGGGGGCATTCCGGAGGATGGCTCGGGCAATGGCAATGCGCTGGCGCTGGCCGCCAGAGAGATGGCTGCCCCGTTCCCCTACCAGGGTTTCATAGCCCTGTGGCAGCTGGCTGATAAAATCATGGGCGTAAGCAGCCTTGGCTGCAACTTCAATTTCCTCCTTGCTGGCGCCGGGCTTGCCGAAGCTGATATTCTCGGCAATTGTGCCGCTGAAGAGGTAAGAGATCTGGGGCACGTAAGCAATTTGCTCCCGCAGTTCCCGGAGGGTGTACTGGTTCAGCCCCCGGCCCAGGACGGAGATGGCTCCAGCCTCAGGGAGATAGTAACCCAGCAGCAGTTTGAACAGGGTGCTTTTGCCGCCGCCGCTGGGGCCTACTAGGGCGACAGTTTCTCCCGGCTGCACCTGCAGAGAGACATTTTCCAGGGCGGGCTCGCCGCCGTTATAGGCAAAGGTTACGGCATCCAAGTTGACAGCTGCAGAATTTGCTGCGGGCGCTGCCGGCAATGCAATGCGTTCCGGCTCTTTGGGGGCATCGAGAATTTCCAGCACTCTTCGTCCTCCGGCCAGGGAGGTCTGGAGATCGGTGATATAGTGGCCCATGGCGGCGAACATGTTTCTGACGCCATTTTGCAGCTGGGTAAAGAGCATGATGGTGCCCATATCATACCAGCCCTTGATGACCAGCCAGCCGCCAACCATGGCGAAGATGAGGAAGGAGAAATATCCGGCGAGGGTGCTAAAGCAGTTGACTCTGGCTGCATACTTGGTGCGGGTCAGCCCTTTTGCCACGGCATCCTGGTTTTGCTCTTGGAATTTAGCTTCTATCGTCGGGCGGCTGTTAAACAAGCGGATAATCTGATTGCCGTTGGCGATGTCGGAAATCCGTTCGGTGACGACGCCTAGGGCTTTTTGCACGGCATTTGCGGCCCGTTCCATGGGCCGCGCCAGCCTGCGGTTAATCCAGACACTGACTAAGCCTAAGAAAACTAGGGGCAGGGCCAGCTTCCAGTCGGCTATGAACATGACGACAGTGGAGGCAATGCCTTCCATCAGCAGTTCCACCAGCTGGACCAAGTTTTGGCTGTAGGCCTTTTCGGCAACCTGGATATCGTTAGTGGCCCGGGAGGTCAGATCGCCGCTGTGCCTGGCGTCAAGCCAGGACGTCTTAATGCGCAGGACGCCTTTAAACACCAGGGAACGCATATTGGCAGTGCCGCCTACCACAGAAGTTTCGTAGAGCCAGTAGCCCAGAGGCATCAACACTAACAATAAGAACAGTCCGCCGGCCATAAAGGCGATGCTCCTATAGAGAATCTGCATGTCTCGGGATTGGGCAGCCCGGATAAACAATTTAAGGGCAAAGGCCATTATAACATTGGTGCTGGCAGAAACGACAGAGATTATGACTAAACCTGCAAGATAACGGCCTTTGTTTTTGACCATAGCCATCAGTCTTTTCAAGGTTTTAAACATCAGGCGACACCTCCTGTTTCCGTTTCGGCGCTCAGCTGCCGGAGATAGAGCTGGCGGTAGAGGCCGCCTTTGTCCAGGAGCTCCTGGTGTTTGCCGCTTTCAACAATCCTGCCCTCATCCAGGACGAGAATCCTGTCAGCGTTGCGGATGGTAGAGAGGCGGTGGGCAATGACCAGGGTGGTGCGGTTGGCAGCCATCTTGTCCAAGGCATCCTGGACCAGGCGTTCCGATTCGGTGTCCAGGGCCGAGGTGGCCTCGTCCAGCAAGAGCAGGGGGGCATCCAGGAGAATGGCCCGGGCCAAGCTTATGCGCTGGCGCTGCCCTCCGGAGAGGTTGGTTCCCCTCTCTTCGAGAACATGGTCATAGCCCCCGGAAAGCTGGGTGATAAAATCATGGGCATTGGCCTGGATGGCCGCAGTCTGGATTGCATTCCGGTCTGCATTGGGATTGCCCAGGGCTATGTTTTCGGCGATGGTGCCGGGGAACAAGAAGGTGTCCTGGCTGACCATGGCCATTTGCCTGCGGGCGGCTGACAGCTTCCATTTTTCCAGGGGCTGATCATAGAGGAGGACTTGCCCCGTGTCGGCGGGGTAGAATCCCACGAGGACTTTAAATACCGTGGACTTGCCTGCGCCGCTGGGCCCAACCAGGGCCACGGTTTCCCCCCGGCCCAGTTCAAAGCTGAGTCCGTTGAGGATGGGTTCGGCATTGTAGCCGAAGACCAGGTTTTCCGCCTGGAGCACGACTCCCTGGCCATTGCTGAATTCCTGGCCATCCTGCCTTTCCCGGGGCTCGTCAATCAGCTCATACATCCTTTCAAAAGCGGCCATAGCCTTTTGATGTTCGCTCATAGCCATGGGCAGCCTGGACATGGGATAGGTGACGCTGTTGAGCATCTGAATAAAGGCGATGACGCTGCCGGCGCTGAGGCGCCCGCTCACTACAAACCAGCCGCCTAAAGCCAGGGGCAATAAGAAAGGAAGGAATCCGGAAGCAACTGAACACATGCGGACAAAGGCTTGCTGCCTGGCCAGGCGTATACCGCTGGCCACAGTCGCGGCCAGAGCTTGGTCGTGCCGATGTTCCATTTCTTCCTGAAGATTAAAGGCTTTGACAACCTCGGCTCCCCCTAAGGCATCCTGGGTGCTGTTGTTGACAACGCCCAGGTTTTCTTGAAGCTTTCCGCTGATTTTCTGCACAGGCCCGGAAAACTTGGTAGTGATCAATATCAGGATTGGTATCATTCCGAGGGTAGCCAGGGTCATTACCCAATCTAGAAAAAAGAGGTAAGCCAGGCCCAGGATGCCGGCCAGGGGCAGGCTGAAAAGCCAAAAGAGTTCAAAATACAGATAGTGGCGGATGACGCCTGCGTCATTAGTCATGCGGGATAGCTGATCGCCGGTGTGGATGGAATCCAATCTGGAAACAGGCATTTCCAGCAGGCTCCCCACAGCCAGTTTGCGCATTTCTCCCGCTCCCTGCTCAGAGATTCTAGCTAAAACCCTGGTTCTGATCCAAGCAATGGCGCTCATGGCCACAACCAGAATCACTGTCGCCAAGATTATCCCGCTGTAATTGCCTGAGCCGGGCGAGAAGATGGTGTTTATCATCCGGCGGATTAATTCCCCCATTGCCGGTGCCGATATCGCTTCCAGAACCATGAGGATGCCGGCCAAAAAGACCCACTTCCTTAGTTTGGGAACTAATTGAAACAGCCGCAGCAGAGGCTTAAACTTCATTATCTTAACCTCCTCTTATAGATTATCTATATAATATCAGATATTTCCGATGTGTCAAGGGGCACTCTTAAATATATTAACAAACAGCTTAAACTTATTAATTGCAAGGGGCCTATTGACCGGCAAGAAATTAGTAAGTTTTTTTATTTCTGGCATTAGGCAGGGTTTTCCCAGCCGATGAAGAAATTGTCGGGCAAAGGGTGCTACAGGCCAAAGGAGGGGACGGAATGCTGACTGCTGTCATACTGGCCGCCGGCAGCGCCAGGCGCATGGGCAGGCTCAAGCAGCTGCTGCCCTGGCAGGGGGAGAAGACAATCCTGGAAACTGTGGTCAGGACTGTGCTTGCCTGCCCGGAAATTGATGATGAAGTGCGGGTGGTGCTGGGGACGGGCAGGGAAAAGGTGGTTCCGGTTTTGGAAGCAATTGCCGATCCCCGGCTGGTTATAGTCGACAATTGGGATTATCAGCGGGGCATGCTCTCCTCCATCCAAGCGGGGATTGCCGCTTTGCCCCCTGCTTCCGAGGGCTTCGCTCTCTTTCTGGGGGATCAGCCTTTGCTGGTGCAAGACTTGGTGGCTTCTCTGGTTCGGCAGTGGCGGCAGAACTGTCCGGATTTTCTTGTTCCGGTCTGCCGGGGACGCAGGGGGCATCCAGTCTTTGTCAGCAAAAAATATCTGCCTGAGATTTTCGCCATGAAAGACGCTGATGGGGGCCTGAGAAACCTCCTCCGCCGTCATTCAGATTTAGTTGTCTGCTGCCAGGTGGACAGTCCCTCAATTTACATAGATCTGGATTACCCCGCGGAATATAGAAAGTATCGGCCGAATGGGGAGGGCAGCAAATGAGATTAGTAGTTATCCGGGGAGCAGGGGAAATGGCCTCGGGGACAGCCCATCGCCTGCATGCCGTGGGTTACCGCATAATAATGACGGAGCTGCCCCGACCCCTGGCAGTGCGCCGGGGGGTTGCCTTTGCCCAGGCTGTCTATGACGGCAGCGCTGAGGTGGAAGGAATTGTTGCTGTGCACGCGTGCACCCTGGCCGAAGCCCTGGCCCTTTGCCGCCAGGGAAAAATAGCAGTTCTGACGAAAGAAATTGCATGTAAGGATCTTACAGCTTTGCCGCCTGCCGCCCTGGTGGATGCCAGGTTGGCCAAGGAAAATCTGGGAACAAAAATAGATGAGGCGAAGGTGGTCATCGGCCTGGGCCCTGGCTTTATTGCTGGTGTGGATGCCCACGCCGTCATCGAGACCAACCGGGGCCATGACTTGGGCCGGGTGTTGTATACAGGCGCCGCCCAGGCCAATACCGGCAATCCCGGGGACATCGGGGGATATAGGGAGGAACGGGTGCTGAAAAGCTCCGCTCCGGGAATATTCAGCTCAAGTTTGGCGATTGGCGATTTAGTCGCTAAAGGCGACAGATTCGGCGCAATTGATGGCCGTCCAATCCCTGTCCCGTTAAGCGGCGTAGTCCGGGGACTGCTGATGGGGGGAACTTCAGTTGAGGCCGGCACCAAGCTGGGAGATATTGATCCCCGGGGCATCCGGGAATACTGCTTCACAATCTCCGAAAAAGCCCGGGCCATTGGCGGCGGAGTGCTGGAAGCCCTGCTCAATTTGGAGGGCGGTGTTGACCGATGAAGCTCTCCCAGGCGTTAGATTTGGCCCGCCACCGGGTGGTGGCCCTGGCGGGGGCCGGCGGCAAGACTGCCAGCTTGTTTCTCCTGGGTCGGGAACTGGCCGCAGAGGGCAAAAAGGTCATTCTCACAACCACTGCCAAAATGTACCCGCCTCCCTCTGAAATACCTCTATTGCTGGCATGCCAGTCGGGGGGAATCGGCCGGCGGGCGGCAGAAATCCTGGCTGAGAGCAATCAAGTCTTGGTGGGGGCGGAGCTGAGGGGGGGCAAGGTAGTAGGCCTTTCCTGTCCTCAGCTTCAGGAGCTGACAGCTCTGGCCCAGGCAGACGCCATAATCATCGAGGCCGACGGCTCCAGGGGACTGCCCTTGAAGTTTCCCGGAGCTAATGAGCCGATAATTTGCTCCCGGGATACCCTGGTAGTGCCAGTGCTGGGCATGTCCGCCTTGGGACAAGAACTGGGCGAGCAAACTACCCATCGCTGGCAGCTGGCCTGCCGCTACCTGGGACTTGAACCCGGGGCGGTGATTACTCCCGGCCTGGCAGCAAAGGTCCTCTGCCATCCCCTGAGCTACGGCCGATTCCTTGGCATAAATCCGGTTATGCTCCTGCTCAATCAGGCAGATACTCCTGCAAGGGAGGAGGCAGCCAGGGAAGTTGGCAAACTCTTGCTAACGAAAAAGGGCGTCCAGCGGGTAGTGATGGCGGCAGTGAAGTCTGCCACACCCGTCCGCGCCGTTTGGGACAGCGAGGACGGTTCCTTCTGTCCCAGTTAAGCTGTTTTATTGACACCTATTTGCCCCCTTCGGTATAATACAGTAAGAAGGGTAAACTCCTGGAAACCCGGTATACTAGTTCTTGCGCCAGCTTTACGCATACCTGTATCCGGGCTGTTTTGCTATTTAGGGGGATTTTCCTAAAAAGCAGCCAAAGAGAACTGTCCCCGTTTGCTCCTTTGGCTGGGGGGGGAATGTAAATTGAAGTTAAAGAAAGGCCTGGCCCTAGCCCTGGCGGCGGCAGCGCTGCTTGCGCTGCTGCCGGGGTCTGCCCGGGCTGAAAAGGATATCTACGTTGTCGGACTTTTATTCGGAGATCAATTGTTTCCCGATGCCTGGAACCGGGTGGAAGTGCGTGTGCCGAACAACAGTGACAAGGATTTTCAGGGCAGCGTTGTAGTGGAGCTGGGGGGGGAATATGTTCGAGATGTGTTTGTCGAAGCGGGCAAGACCGGTTCCCTGGTGTTTTACCTGCCGCCCCTGGCCTATATTCAACGGGATTACTCCAATGTTACTGCTCTTAAGATCTATCTTCGGGACCAGCGGGGAAGGACTATAAGCAAAGTTAATTTAACCACCGGGTCAAGAAAGACCTCCTCCATATTTGTGGGGGTAATGGGCAAGCAGGCTGGGGAGTTCAAGCGCATTGGCAATGTCCTGGATTACTTATCTGTGGCGGGAATGAATCCTGAAAGCCTGGATAATTTGCAGTTTGCGCAAAATTTCAGGGCAATTGTCCTCAGCAATCCCGGTTCTGTATCTCTCAATCCCCATCAGGCTGCCAATCTGCGGCGCTGGCTGGAAGCCGGCGGCATGCTGGTGGTAGGCGGCGGCAGCAGCTGGCAACAGTCGGCAGCTCTTCTGTCCCCGGATATCCTTCCCGTCCGCATTCAGGGGGTGGAGACAATTGCCGCTGGGGACTTAGTCCCACTGGGCCTTCCTTCTCTCGAGGAAGGTGAATATACCATAGCTGCCGGCGAGGTTCAAGGCCAGGTGCTGCTTGCTGCCGGGGATAAGCCCTTGCTGGCAGCCAAGAAAGTAGGGGAGGGCACTGTCCTCTGGTCAGCCTTGGATTTGGAGGCGGCACCCTTGCTTAACCCTGCCAATTCTGAGGCCTTCTGGCAGAAAGTCTTCTTGCTCAGGCCTGTAGTGAAGGCACACTCTGTTGACTATAATTTTGTTAGCCAGCTTTTTAACAGCATTTCCCAAGACAGTCTGGCATCAGCTCTTTCGCCAGGCAAGCTTTTTCTGCTGCTCCTGGGGTACATTATCCTGGTAGGACCGGTGAACTGGCTGGCGCTGCGGAAAATTGACCGGCGAGAATGGGCTTGGTTTGTAATTCCGGCAGTGGCTCTGCTCCTTACCGCCGGCGCCTTTGCCTATGGCCGCCTGGGACGGGGCAGTGACCAAATCCTTTATCAGGTCAACCTAATTGAGCAGTATTCTAATAACAAGGCAAATATCCAGAGTTTCAGCGGCGTCTTTATTCCCCGTTCCCGGGACATGACCCTCAGTTCCGAGGCCTACTTGGCCCCTCTTAGCGGGGAGATAGTGTCCAGACTTGACGGCGGCCAGCAGGTATTGGCTTTGAAAAAACCGCCCCTGTGGTCGGTGCAGAAATTTTATGGCGCCGGGGTTCTGGACTTGCCTGGCTCGGTGCAAATAGAAGCGAGTTTTAATCCATCTCTAAAGAGCGCGGAAGCGAAGGTTACCAATAATAGCGGACAGGACTTTTTCGCCGGCTTTATTAAAATGGGAAAAGAATGGTTTGAATTTGGAGCTTTGGCAGCAGGAGAGAGCAAGACGTCCAAAGCAATAATGCAGCCGGATTTTCAGAGCATTTTATCCCGGTACAACCCCTCAAGCAGGCCATTTCCCGGCTGGTATGATTTTTCCTATTATTTACCCAATAACCCTGTGTGTTTCCTTGGGTTTGGGGATTCCGGCCCCTTTTCTGTAGCAGGAGCAAACAAGAAGGTGGCCTTGGACATCTGGGTGCAGACAATTGAAACAAGGGATTTCTTTGCGGCCGGTTCCCTGGACATTCCACGGGGGATATTGACCCCGGTGGTGTTGGGTTCCCAAACGGATTATTACTCCCCCAGGGATTACCATTTCTACAGCAACGAAGAGGCAAATGTGGATTTAGTCTTTTCCCTGCCGGAAAATATTGATTTTTCTCAAGGGGAATATCGCCTCAATCTGGATTCCGTCTGGGGAGAAGCCAAGGGCACAGTACTTGTCTACAATTTTGAAAGCAATATGTGGCAGGAGCTTGGCAGCTTGGACAACTTATTTAAGCAAACCAGGTCTATCCTCCTGGAAAACCCTGGGGACTTGGTTAATGAAAATCACCTGACAGTGCGCATAAACTATAGCGGCGATTTAGGTTTTAGCCTGGACGGGATGGATATTTCAGTAACTGGGGGCAGGATCAATGATTAGGGTAAGCAATCTCACCAAGTACTACGGCAAATTTGCCGCCGTCCAGGGAATCAGTTTTGCGGTTGAGCGGGGCAATATCTATGGTTTTGTTGGTCCTAACGGAGCGGGCAAGACAACTACCTTGCGGATGTTGGCCACCCTGCTGGCCCCGACAAGCGGTGAAATCACCATCGGCGGGGTCCAGGCTTTTGTCAACCCCTTGCATACCCGCAAGCTTATCGGCTACATGCCGGACTTTTTCGGGGTCTACAACGATCTCAAGGTAGATGAGTATTTGGAGTTTTACGGGGAAGCTTCCGGCCGCACCCTTGGCGACCTGCGCCGGGATATCCCCAGTCTCTTGGAGCTTGTCGGCCTCAGCGACAAACGGCAGTCTTATGTCAACAACCTGTCCCGGGGCATGAAACAGCGGTTGTGTCTGGCTAGAGCCCTGGTTCATCGGCCGGAAGTCCTTCTGCTGGATGAACCCGCCTCCGGCCTTGATCCCCGGGCCCGGGTGGAATTGCGCAACATCCTCAAAGAGCTGCAGAACATGGGCAAGACCATCATCATCAGCTCCCATATCCTGGCGGAGCTGTCCCAGCTCTGCACCCATGTGGGCATTATCAACAACGGCCTCCTGGCCCTAAGCGCTCCCGTCAGCGAGGTCCTGGCCCGGGTCGAGGGGGATTCCCTCCTTTCCATCGCCGTGGCCGACCGCCTGGAAGAGGCGAAACTGTGGCTGCTGGAACAGCAGGGAGTGAGGGATGTCGCCTTGGTTAATACGGGAGGCCTGGAAGCGGTATTTTCCGGCGATCGCCTGGCTCAGGCCGGCCTCCTGCGGGAGATGGCTGCCCGCTTTACCCTCTTTGAATTTACCCCCAGCAGGGGTAATCTGGAACAGATTTTCATGGAGATAACGGAGGTGGAAAAAGATGCAAAAGCTCAAAATTAACCCCCTCCTGGCCAAAGAACTGCGGATCCGTATGCGCAATTGGCGCACCTTTGGCATGGTTTCCCTGTACTTGCTGGGGTTGGGCGGTTTTGCCGTCCTCTTCTTCCTTACGAACTTTTACATGCTTTCAGGGGGCTACAGCACACTGGCTGAAATAGGCCGCAATTTGTTTTCCTTCCTTTCAGTTGCTCAATTTATCCTTGTAATTTTTCTGGTTCCGGCCCTGGCAGGCAATGCCATCAGCGGCGAAAAAGAGCGCCAGACCATTGACTTGCTGACCTGCACCCAGTTGACGCCCTTTCGCATAGTCACCGGCAAGCTGGCCGCCGCCCTCAGCGCCGTAATCCTGTTTATTTTCGCCAGCTTGCCCCTGTATGGATTTGTCTTTCTTTTGGGCGGGGTTTCGCCCCTGGAAGTGCTGAAACTCTTTGTTATCATCCTGACAGTAGCGCTGCTTGCAGGTTGTTGGTCGCTGATGTTTTCTGCCCTGTTCCGGCGGACGGTGGCGGCGATTGTGGCTTCCTATGCCCTCATTCTCTTTTTGCTGGGGGGCTCATCCCTAATTTTCACTTTGCTTTCAGCAATTACTGTGCAATCACAAAGCAGCACCCCTCTCTTCCTGATTCTGACCATAAATCCCATGAGTCTTCTGGGATGGCTCTATCCCGACTTTTTTCGGGATGTAATTTATATGCTGAACACCAACTGGGGACAAAGAGGTTTGCAGCTATGGCATCTGGCTCTGCTGGTGCAGGGAGCCTTGGCGGCCTTAAGCCTCTGGGTGGCTACCCGGGCGGTCAATCCCCTTAAAGGGGGAAAACGCAAAGGTTAATTTCGAATGAAACGGGGGTAAGATTATGCCCTGGCCTCAGGAACTAAGAATGCTTAAGAAGGTCCGGCGCCGGTGCCGAATTGAATATTGGCTGGCGGGATTGCTTTTTGCAGGGGCTGCAGCCATGCTGATCTTTGCCCTCCTGACCTTTCTCGCTGCGCCCTTTCCCTGGCTTTTGCCCTGGCGGCTGCCCGCTGCCCTGATGGCGGCGGGGGCGGGAGTGGCGGCAATCTGGCGGACCCTGCCGGGGGATGTGGAAATTGCCCGCCGTCTGGACAGGGATTTGGACAGCCAGGAACGGGTTCAGACCCTGGTGGAAAACAGCGGGGGCAAGGGAGTCATTCTCCAGGAGCTGCGCCGGGAAACCAAGACTTTCTTTTCCCGACGCCAGCCAAAATACCGGCCGGACAAAAAATGTTTTATCCCGCCGGCGCTGCTGACAGGGGCGGCAGCTATAATCCTCATTTTGTCAATTGTCTTCACGCCTCGCCTGGCCCAGTCTCTTGCCCAGAAACGGGAACTTCAGGAACAGCAGGCAGAGGCGGCGGAAAAGATCGAGGAGATCATCCAACAGCTGCCAGAGAACCCCCTGGGGGAAGAACTGGCCGCAGAACTGGAGGCGCTAAAGGAAGAAGCCCTTAAGCTTACCGAACCAGATGAATTGGAAACTTTGCTGCGGGAGGCCCAGGAACTGCTGGAGGCCTGCGGCGAACAGGCGGAAGCAGTGGAGTCCGCTTTGGCAGAACTGCTGGAAGCTATGAATATGTCGGCAGAGGAGTTGGCCCAGGCCGCGGCAGATCCGGAATTTGCTGCGGAGCTGGCAGAAGCTCTGAACAACCTGGCCCAGGCCCTGCCTCAAAATATGAGTCTTGCCGAAACTCTCCGGGAGTTGGCGGAAAACCCCAGCGAGGCGGCAGCGGGCCAATGGCAGCAAGTCCAGGAACAGCTGGCCCAATTGGAGCCGGCAGCCTTCCGGGAGAGCTTGAACACTGCCGCCCAGGCCGCCGGCCTGGCAGAAAACAGGCCTGGTAATCAGGGCAGCGGCTCAGGCAATTCTGAGCAGCCCGGCAGCGGCGAAGGCCAGGGTGAGGGAAACGGCGAAGGCCAGAGCTCCGGAAACGGTGAAGGCCAGGGCTCTGGCAGTGGTGAAGGCCAGGGCTCCGGCAGCGGTCAAGGACAAGGCTCCGGCGGCCAAGGGGCCGGCACAGGCAGCGCCGCCCCCTCACCCAGCCAGTATGTATACATTCCCGGAGCGGGGGAAGTGATTCTTGGCGGCCAGGGGGAAGCAGGAGAGTATACCCTGCGGGAACTGCTGCCCAACAATCCCGGCCTGGCAGACGATTATACTGATTTCTTCAGCGGCTACCGTCGTCAGGCTCTGAGCAAACTGAGCCACAGCCAGGTCCCCCGGCCGCTGGCAGACTATGTGCGCAGTTATTTTGAAGCGATTGCGCCGCAAGGGGGCAAGTAAATGGACTTAAAACTGATAGATAAATTGGGCCGGGTCAAAGAAGAAATCGGCCTGGCCATGGTGGGGCAAAGGGAAGTTGTCGATCTGACCTTGACGGCCCTCCTGGCCGGGGGGCATGTGCTCCTGGAAGGGGTGCCTGGTTTGGGCAAGACCCTGCTGGCCCGGACCCTGGCTCAGGTTCTTGACATTTCCTATAACAGGATTCAGTTTACTCCCGACCTGATGCCTTCGGACATTACCGGCACCAATCTGATTCTGGCGGGCCGGGATGAGTTTGAATTCCGCCAGGGCCCGGTCTTTGCCAGCCTGGTTTTGGCCGACGAAATCAACCGGGCGACGCCAAAAACCCAAAGCGCTCTGCTGGAGAGTATGCAGGAGGGCAGGGTAACTGTCTTTGGCGAGACCCATGACCTGCCCCGGCCCTTCTTTGTCATTGCCACCCAAAACCCTCTGGAGATGGAAGGGACCTATCCCTTGCCGGAGGCCCAGCTGGACCGCTTTCTCTTTAAAGTGCTGGTGCCCTATCCCAGCCTGGAGGAGCTGCGGGAGATCGTCACCCTGACCACCGGCGTCAGCCAGGCAGAAATTGAGCCGATAATGACGGGGACAGAAATTTTGGCGGTCAACCGCCTGGCCCGGGAGGTGCCGGTTGCGGAAAAGGTGCTGGAATTTGCCCTGAAGATCCTGGTGGCTACCCACCCCGGCAATGCCAATGCCACTCCCATGGTCAAACAGTATGTCCAGGTAGGGGCCAGTCCCCGGGGAATCCAGAGCATTATTCTTGCTGCCCGGGTAAAGGCGCTGCTGGAAGGCCGCTATAATGTGAGCTTTGCCGACATCGAAAAGGTCAGTTTGCCTGCCCTGCGCCACCGCCTTTTCCTGAACTTCGAAGCTCAGGGCAGCGGCATCAGCCCTGATTCCATCATCGCCGAAATCCTGGCCGGCACCGAGAGGGGATAGGATTATGGCCCCTTTTGATCTGGATCTGGCCCGCCTGGATCGGCTGATGCTCAGGCACAAAGGGGGCCTGGCGGGGACCAGCAGCGGCAAACGCCTGTCCAATAAGTTTGGCGCCTCTTTGGAATTTGCCGATTACAGGCCTTACCTGCCCGGGGATGACATTCGTCGCATTGACTGGGCCATGTATGGCCGCAGCCGAAAGCTTTTCACCCGCCTCAACCGCAGCGAGCTGGATGCCACCGTCAATATTGTCATCGACGGCAGCGCCTCCATGGATTGGGGGGACTGGGACAAGGGGCGGCGCAGCCTGGCCCTGGCTTTTGCCTTGGGCTATATCAGCATCCGCTCCTATGACCGGGTGACCCTGGCTGTTGGCGCCAAAGATGTAGGCAATTTCCTGCCGCCTGTCCACGGCCGGGCAGCCCTGCCCAGGATTATTGATTTTCTGGAGCGGCAGGAGTTTGGCCATGCCGGCAATCTCAGCGCTTTGCTCCTTTCCCTTAAGAATCTGCTCCGTCCCAATCAGTTTACTGTGGTAATCTCGGATTTTCTCAGCGACTGGCGGCAGGGATTGGAGAGCTTGCTCTTTGCCCGCCAGCAAGTGCTGGTCTTTCATGTTGTGAGTCCTGACGAGGTTGAGCCCCAGTGGCGGGGGGCCCTGACCCTGGTAGATTCGGAAACCGGGGGCAAAAAAGATGTGGATCTGGATCAGTTTACCCTGGCAGCCTACCAGCAGGCGGGAGAGGAACACCGCCGGGAAATCCGGGACTTTTGCCGTTCCCGGGGCATTAGCTGCTTTGAGTATAATGTAGGCGCCGACCCTGTGGATTTTCTTGCGTCAATCGCCCCGGCACTATTGAGATCAGTATAAAATTACTACGGACCCTGCCGACACTCGCTTTGACGGCGAGTGCGGCAACCGGCTGAACTCGAAAAAATATACCAGTTCGAAACGGTATACCTACAGCAAAGACACCCCGTATAGGGTGTCTTTGCTCATATATCGTCTACTGGGCAGCGAGGGTTTCTGCCTGGGACATTTTGCCATCCCCCATGACCAGCACCACATCTGCTTGCTCTGCAATGGCCTGGTCATGTAATCAAGGATTATATTCTTTTACCGCCATAACCTGCATGGGTTCGGCCCGGAGAATTCTGGCTGCATATATCAAGCTCACAGCCAGGGAGGCCAGGAGCACCGTCAAGATTGCCAGTGTCGGAGCCAGCCAAGGCTTAGGCAGAATTAAATCATAATGAGCATCTACTTGAGCGCCGTAAATATCCGAATAGATCAAATCAATTTCTGCCGTTTCCAGGCTTCTGGCATACACACTGTTCATGATTGTATTTGAGAGGGCAAAGCTAATGCTCCCGCCCAGGATAGCGGCGGTTCCAACCAGCATGAGGATGCCCAGCATGAGGAAGGCCAGACACTTTTGCCGACTGACACCCAAGGAGTACATAATTGCAATAGCACGTAGCTCTCTGCCCACAAACAGGTTGCCCAGGAGCACTATCAATATCAAACCTGCTCCAGCGCCCACCACAGTCAGAAGCATAGCCGTACTCTTCATACTGTCCAGAGCGCCGCTGATTTTAGAATAGCCCTGGTCGTAGATGCTGATGGATAATGCTTCATCAATATCCGACAAATGCTCCTCAATCTCCGCCATAAAGGCCTCAGGGCTGCCATTTTCCAAGCGAAAGGAAACGAGGTTATTGTTAGAAATCATGCCGGGTTGATGGGAGATGGAGTCTTGGGGAATAAAGACTATTTGCTCAGGGATTCCATATTCCGGCCCCATATTTATAAGCTCCCGATATGTCCCGATAATTTCAAAACTGCCTGTGTCCAGAAGGTCCGCTGCCAAGTCCGGTTCTATACCATCAGGACCTAAGTCCGTCCAAGCTGAATTTGAAACGTAAAGATGTAGGGCGATATAATCGCCGATTTCAAGGTTGTTGTTTTCTGCCGTAGCTTCATTGATGATGCACACTCGCTCTCCATTCTGGTACTCTTCCCGGGAAAAGAATCTGCCCGCGGCCAAGACGGCATTGCCCTGGTGAAAGGCCAGCATGGACTGGATGTCATTGGTGCTGTATACGCCGAAGCTGTGCAGAGAATCCTTGTTTTTTTTAATCCATTCATTCCAAGCTTGTCCGGCAGGAGTGTCCACAAAATTGTCGCTGGCAGCATCTTCAACCCTGCCATAGCGGCCGGCTTGGAATGAGGCTATATATTGTTTACCCGTCTCAATAATAAAGTCAATGTCGCTATCCCCGTACAGAGCGATCTCATCTCCGGGGCTAAATTCTTCGGTTCGGTCAAACAGCACCTCCAGCACCTGGCCTTTGCTTGGAGACAAGGCTTCAAATCTTAGTATAGAGCAAAAGTTGCCGCCTCGGTAGGCTTCATTGCTGACCAGCATATCCGGACAGTAAGCAGTGAAAAATTGGCGCTGGTCAAATTGCAGGACATAGGGTGAATTGCTAATAGGAGAATAGTCAATAGCAGTATCCCAGAAGCAAAAGGACCGCCCCTCAACACCGTGCTTTACTACCCCAATGGTGGTAAAGGAGGCATGGGCCTCCTCCAGACTCTGCTTGACACTGAGTTGCATGTTGATGCCAAAGCATAAAAATGCAGTTACACAGGCAATGAGCAGGATAAAGAGGGCGGTCTTTACCGGTGTTCTGATGAGCTGGCGGAAACTACTTTTTCCTTGCATGGCTCTCTACTCCTTTTCCGTCAAGATTTGAACGACGTTGTCTTGATTAATCATCAAGATGGCCAAAGCAGTTCCCAGCCAATAGCATAGGATGAAGCCCAGGATACTGAACAATTGTAAGGGGGCAAGGGTTCCGGTTATGGCTGAGGCTAGCCCCATGCCCAGGGCGGTTCCCGCTAGGCAGAGCAGGGATTGTTCCAGGAATAAAAAGGCGAAGGCCTTGCTCCGGCTGGTTCCCAGGGAACGCATGATGGCCAGCTCCGGTTTGCGCAGGCGAATTACCAGGTATGAGACCACAAAGCCGATGCCGGCACATAGTAAATATATTGGGGGAAACAGGGCTCTCATAAAGTCTACGTATTTTTTGACAGTGCCGGTGGCTTGTTTTAGGAGGTTGTCATCGATGACAAAGCCGGGGTGCAAGTGTTTCACCTGGTTATCGGGGAGGCCGGGGCTGTTGATAAGCATGGTTTGCAGCATGGATTTCAGTTGGTTAAGGTTCTCAGTATTTTGCAGGATATAACTGGCGCTGTTCCAATTCATGGGCAATCCCAGCTCAGTATATATTTCTCTCATCACTGCCCACGGGCAGTAAATGGTTTCATCGTACTGGCTGGGGTACTCTCCTACAATTTTCAAAGTAACGATGCCATGGCGAATTCTCTGGGTATGGTTGGAGGGGAGTTCCACCACCGTTAAGGTAATTTCATCTCCCAAAGTCATTGCCAGCTTGGAACTGACTACGCATACCCGCTCCTCTTGGCCAAAGAGGGAATCATCATAGCCCTCCAGAAAATGGGGCATTACCGCCGCCTCATGAGCAAAATCCGAAATTGCTTCAAGGGCATTTGCCCCCACCAGATGTGTGTATGTAATGGGGAATTTGTTTTCTGAGTCTTCCTCCCAGGGTTCCAATTGGTAGACTATGTGGCGGGTGTAAAATTCCTTTTGGATAAAGCCCGACTCCTCAAGGGAAAAGATGTATATTTCCGGCAAATCCAGGTCATAGCGACTTTTGCAATAGGGATCGGTGAAGGCCGCGGTAACCTCGATGCTTTCGTGCAAATCAGCCAGGGTCTGCAAGTGTCGGGTGATGGCGTTGGCATACACGGCAAGAAATAAGGACAGGGCCAGGGAGACCAAGAGGATCACCGCACTTTTGAACTTGCGCCGGGAAATGGATTTCAGAGTCATCTTGATGATTAGCATGGATTTTATTCTCCTTGCGAGCTGAACCCGAGGGGGGCAGCTTAAAGGTTAACAATTCAGACACAACCGCAGCGAACCACAGGGGCGGGGTTATTGCCTTCAGAAGTTCATATTCGCTCATTTTCCAAAAAATCCTTCTTTTGACATGAAGGCCGCGGTAACCTCGATGCTTTCGTGCAAATCAGCCAGGGTCTGCAAGTGTCGGGTGATGGCGTTGGCATACACGGCAAGAAATAAGGACAGGGCCAGGGAGACCAAGAGGATCACCGCACTTTTGAACTTGCGCCGGGAAATGGATTTCAGAGTCATCTTGATGATTAGCATGGATTTTATTCTCCTTGCGAGCTGAACCCGAGGGGGGCAGCTTAAAGGTTAACAATTCAGACACAACCGCAGCGAACCACAGGGGCGGGGTTATTGCCTTCAGAAGTTCATATTCGCTCATTTTCCAAAAAATCCTTCTTTTGACATGAATGCCAACCCAGTGTTAGGTATTTATGATATTATCTAGACAGGGAGTGATGAGATGTCCCAATCACGGTGGACAAATTAGTTATTGCCATATTTCCCCGCTATTTGACCTGGAGGAAGCAACTGGGGCTTTGAAGAAGAGGGGCTGGACCGCTACATAGAGTATCAGATTGAGCACGAGAATGAGCCTCTGCTGCAGGGGAAAAGGGGAATAAATCATATATACGAGGAGGGAAGTCAATGAAGCTGCTGACACCTTTGGCCCTTTTGGCGGGCCTGGTCATTCCGGCAATCATCATCCTCTACATGCTGAAAAAACGCACCCGGCCCCAGACTGTGTCCAGCATTATCCTTTGGCAGCGCCTGGAACGGGTCAATCGGCCCGCCCTGCGCCTGTCCAAGCTTCTGCGCAGCCTCCTCCTGATTTTGCAGCTGCTGACAGCCCTTCTGCTGGTGCTGGCCCTGGCCCGGCCCGTGCTTAACCTGGTGACGGGTTCAGGCACTACAAGCGTAATTATCATCGATACTTCAATTTCCATGGGAGTGCGTGAAGGGAGAGAGACCCGCCTGGAACAGGCTTTGGAGCGCATCCGGGCACAGATCCGGGGCAAGGCCCCCGGGGACAGGTTTGCCCTTATTGCCATGGGGGAAGAGGCGGCTGTTGTCAGCGGTTTCAGCTCAGACAGCGCCGCTCTGCTGGCGGCCCTAGCCCAGGTGGATATCAGCTCCGCCCGGGCTAACCCTAACGCCGCTCTGGCCCTGGCGGTGAACATGGCTGCAGCCGAAGCCGGCGCCGGGGTGCTGCTCTACAGCGCCGGCTGCTTTGGTCCTCTGGCCCGCCTGCCTGAGGAGGGTTTTGAATTTATTACCTTGGGCAGCCAAGAAGTTGAGAACCTGCTGATAGAAAATGTTGTCCCCGACGGGGACAGGCTATATGTTACTGTGTTCAATAACGGCACTGTTGCCGCTTCCGGCCGGGTGGAGATCAGGGATTCAAAAGGGGAATTGGCGGGGCGGCGGGAAGTGCAGCTGGAACCCCAAGGCCGCCAAGTCTTGGTATGGCGCAACTTGCCCGAATCCCCCTGGGTCTCGGCGGCAGTGGTGAGCAAAAGCGATCAGCTGGACCTGGATAACCTGTGCTATTCCCTGGGGGCCAAGACTGCCCCCGGCAAACTGCTGCTGATCAGCGAAGGCAATTTGTTTTTAGAGCGGGGCCTGCTCTTGTATCCCGATATTTCCGTGAGCAGAGTGTCCCCCGCTGCCTATACTCCCGCCATGGCCGAGATGTATGATCTTTTCGTCCTGGACGGCTTTTTGCCTCCGGAGCTGCCGGGGGCGCCCATCCTGGTCTTTGACCCTCCCCATCCCAATTCGCATTTTGGCACTGGCGAGGCAGTGAAAATAGAGAGTCTCCGCCCTCTTTCCCATCCCCTTATGAGCCATGTGGATTTTTCTGAAGTGAGCATTGGCTTTGGCAAGGTGATTACCGGCGGCAGCGGCCTTCTGGAATTTGAGCAGGGCCTGTTGGCTGCAGCCATGGAGCGCCGGGGCCAGCCCCTGGTGGTTTTTGGCTTTGCCGTCCAGGCCGGGGATTTGCCTCTGCGCCCTGCCTTTCCCATTCTCCTGCGCAACATTTTGGACAGCTTCGCCGGGAGCAGCCAGCCCTCTATTCTCCTGAGGTTTTGCCAGAAAGTGCCTGGGGGAGATGCTGCCGTCTATGCTCTTGGCAGTTCCGAACCCTTGGAGCCGGGGCAAAAACTGGGGGCGGGGGTGTATACTTATGTCTCAGGGGAGGCAGAAGAGCTCATTGCTGTCAATCCCCCCGTTACCACTGACAGTGTCGCTGCCAGCGACAAACTTGAAACCCCAGGCGGCCAAGTGAGGGGTCATGCCGGGACAAGGGGAATGCCTCTTCTCTGGCCTTTGATTTTATCTGCCCTGATTCTCACGGGCATAGAATGGTGGGTGGATAACTATGGGAGTTAGCTTTGCCCAGCCCTGGTTTTTGCTGCTCTTGATTCCCGGGGTCTTGCTGCTGGCGGCCAGGAGTGGCAAGCGGCGCTTCCCTCCGGGTGCAAGAAGGCTGATTCTCGGCGTGCGGGCGCTGATTATCCTGCTGCTGGTTCTGGCCCTGGCCCAGCCTCACCTGGTGGTCAAGGTCAAGGGCCGCAGCATTGTCTATCTCCTAGACCAATCCCGCTCGGTAGAAGGGGACTACAGCAGCTGGATAGGCGACAGTCTAAAAGCTATGGATTCCCGGGACCGGGCGGCAGTAATGGGTTTCGGTCGGGACACCAGTTTGCTCAAACCCTTTTCCATGGACCAGCTGCCTGCCTTGGCTTCTTCGGCAGATGCTGAATTCACTGATTTAGCAGGATCGCTGGAATCTGCATACAGTCTGCTGCCCGGCAGCGGCGGCAGGATTGTCCTCATCAGCGACGGCCTGGAAAATATCGGCGACGCCCTGGGTCTGGGAGAAATGCTGGCTGCTGCAGGAGTGCCGGTGGATGTGGTCCCCGTCCCCGTCAAGGAGAAGCTGGACGCGGCAGTGAGCAATATTTCCTTGCCCAAGAATACCTGGCCCGGTCAACAAGTGGTGGCGGAAGTGACGGTGGAGGCCACTGCCGCCACAACGGCAGAGCTGACAGTGTTTTTTGGGGGCAATTTAGCCTGGCGGCAACAGCTGGAAATTTCCCCGGGGGTGCAGTCATTTTCCGTGCCTCTGATCGTCGGGGGCCAGGGTTTGCAGCGAGTGCGGGCAACTCTTGACCCTGTTGCTGATTCGGAAGTGCGCAATAACAGCATTGAAGGCCTCACCTTTGTCCAGGCTCCTCCTCGGATTCTTATTATCGAAGGGGTGGCCGGCAAAGGGGCGGCCCTGAAGAAAGTCCTGGAGGGCGCTGGCCTGGAGGCGGATACGGTTGCGGTTGCCCAGGCGAATTTGAACCCTGTTGCCCTAGCCGGATACCGGGGCATAATCCTGGTGGATCTCCCTGCCTACAAGCTGGAGGAGAAGGAAATCAGTTCCCTGGAAACCTTCGTGCGGGTGCTGGGGGGCGGTTTGGTGGCGGTAGGAGGCAAGTCTTCCTTTGGTCCCGGCTTGTATGAAGATACGCTCCTGGAGGCCATGCTGCCGGTAAAGATGACCGTAGAAGACAAGGAAGAGATGCCTGGCCTGGACATGGTGCTGGTTATTGACCGCTCCAGCAGCATGTCCGGGGAAAAGCTGAACATGGCCAAGAATGCAGCCATCCAGGCTCTGGAACTGCTGAAAGAGGATGACCGCCTGGGGGTGGTTACCTTTGACAGTGAGTATAAGGTAGAGCTGCAGCTGACCTCCCTGGCAAAAAAGGACGACATCGCAAATGTCATTGCCTCCATTGGCTCCGGGGGCGGCACCGCCATATACCCGGGTCTGGCCCAGGGTGTAGCCATGCTGGGAGAGGGGGAAAAGGTCAAGCATATCATCCTCCTCAGCGATGGCCAGGATGGCACGCATTACAGCTACGACCCCTTGCTGGCGGAGGCTGAGGCCAAGGGAATCTCCATTTCTACCATCGCCCTAGGAGATGGGGCCGACCTGCGGCTGATGGAGTCCCTGGCAGCAAAGGGCAACGGCCGCAGCTACATCGTTACCCAGGGGCAGGAGCTGCCGTCGGTGTTTTTGCAGGAGACGGCCCTGGCCGGCGGAGAATGGCTGGTGGAAGAGGACTTTATTCCCAGCCTCCTCCACCCCGATACCCTGGCCATAGCCGGAAACACGCCGCTGTTTCACGGCTATGTGGCCTCCACAGCCAAGCCCGTGGCGGAAGTGCTGCTGACCACCCACCGGGACCATCCCCTCCTTGCCCGCTGGCAGTATGGCCTGGGGAGAACGGCGGCCTTTACCAGCGATACCTTTGGCATGTGGAGCAAGGAGTTTCTTGCCCATCCCGGCTTTGCCAGCCTCTGGCTGGACATTGTCAACTGGACGGTGCCCACGGGACAAGGGGCGGATATTGCCCTGGAGTCCCGGCTGGAAGGGGCAGGGGCAGAAATATCCGCTCTCCTGGGTTCGCCTCTGGAAGAGGGAGAGCAGCTGGCAGTTACCCTGGTGGACGCCGAGGGCAAGACCCAAGTGCTGGAACTGCTGCCGGCAGGGGGCGGCCGCTATGCCGCGGGCCTGGAGCACATTGCCCAAGGGGTCTACTTGATCAGCGCCTCCCGCCTTAAGGATGGCAAAGTTATCAGCCATGCCCAGGGGGGATTTGCTGTGCCCTACCCGGCGGAATTCGGCATTCATACTCTTTCAGGGGAAGCCCTGTTGACAGCCCTGGCCGAGAGGACAGGGGGCCGGGTGTTGACAAAACCGGCAGAGGTGTTTTCCACAGAGAAAGCAGTGAGCCGCAGGCTCACTGATATCACCTGGTGGCTGCTGCTGGCGGCGATAATCGCCTGGCCGGCAGATATCGCCCTCCGCCGGCTGGGGGGCTTGCCCCGGCCCAAAGCCAAGAAAGAGGCCAAGGCCCCGGAAAGGGCAAAAAAAGAACCCAGGGATGAGACCATGGAGCGCCTGCTGGCTGCCAAACGCCGCCGCCGCTAGCGGCAGAAGCACCGACAGGAGGGATGAACCTTTATGTCCCAGTAATTCCTTGATTCCTGGCTGAGGCAATCCGACGGCAAGGGTTTGTACTTGTTTTTTAACCAATATACCTCTTCTCATTTTTGTGATACAATTAGTCATCATTTACCGGGGGGTATTGTATATTGAAAATCGCCCTTGTAACGGACAGCACTGCAGATTTGCCCCAGCGGCTGATAAAACAGTGGAAGATACTTGTATTGCCCTTGAAAGTAAGCTTCGGCCACCAGCAATATTTGGACTGCGAACTGACTTCTGAAGAATTTTACACCCGTTTGGCGTCAGAATCCGAGCTGCCTAAGACGTCTCAGCCCTCGCCGGAGGATTTTGCTTCTGTCTACGCAAGAGCCCTGGCGGAATACGATGAAGTAATTTCTGTCCACATCTCTTCCGGACTCAGCGGCACCCTCAATTCCGCCTATGTTGCTGCGGAAAAGTTCGCGGGCAAGGTGCATCTTGTCGATTCCCGCTCCATTAGCTTAGGCATTGGTCAGCAGGTTTTGGAAGCTGCCAAGGGAATCCAGGAAGGCCTTGCAGTCAAGGCTGTGCTGGATCGAATTAGCGAGATGCGGGAAAAAATGGAGACAATTTTCACTTTGGACACCTTGGAATATTTGCATAAGGGTGGCAGGATAGGCACAGTAAAGGGAATGCTGGGAGCTCTTCTCAAGATTAAGCCTGTAATCCGGGTTAATGAGGAGGGGGTCTATGTTCCCGCCGGCATTGCCCGCAGCAGAGAAAAAGCTTTGGCTGGCATTGTCTCCGCCCTGGAGCATGCAGCCGCTGGCCGGACTGTCAAGGCCCTGGCCATTGCCCATGGAGCAGCCAAGGATGCCGCGGATAAACTTCAGGACAAGCTGGAATCAGTGTTTAATGTAAGGGTGTCGTTGTTTACACAGGTAGGGCCAGTAATTGGAGTGCATACCGGTCCCGGCACCGTAGGCGCTTCTGTTGTCTTTGCATAGAGGGCAGTATTCCTGCTCTTTTTTTTTGCTTTTTCCCCAGGCTTTTGCATGGTAACGTTCTCATGGCATAAAAAACCATGAGGACTGGGTCCGGTGTGGAAATTGAATCGGGGTTAACAGCAAGTATAAGCAAACTTAATTGCGGTGACTAAATAATATGCTCCCCGTAAGGTGCAGGCTAAGTAATAAGCCTGCTGCTGAAGGGGGAGCATCTTTGTGTCAATAAACAGACTTGACCGTTTTGCCCTCGACTGAGCTATAAAAATAAACTATAATATGACTAAGGATTAATTGTAATTAGAGGAGGCGAGTGCCCATGAAGGATCTGCTAAGCAGGCTGCCCAAAGTGGGAAGATTATTGGAAAGCGCTGAGTGGGCAGGGATTCAGGCCCGCTGCAGCCGGGAGCAGGTCAAGGCAGCTCTGGAGGCAGAGCTGGATCTAGCCCGGCAGGCAATTATGGCTGGGGTCAGACAGGCCCCGGGGGAGGAGGAGCTGCTGCTCCGAGTGGAGGCCCGTTTGGGGAGGCTGCTGCAGGCCGGTCCCCGCCGGGTGCTGAACGCAACAGGGGTCATAATTCACACCAATTTAGGACGTTCTCCCCTGGCCCAGGAAGCGGCGACCGCTGCCGCAGAAGCCGCAGGCTATTGCGATTTAGAGATGGATATGGATTCTGGGGAGCGGGGTTCCCGCCATGCCCATGTGGAGGAACTCCTCTGCCGTTTGACCGGCGCCGAAGCTGCTTTGGCTGTCAATAACAATGCCGCCGGGGTCATGCTTGCTCTGGGCGGCGTCGCCAAAGGCCGGGAGGGCATTATTGCCCGGGGACAACTGGTGGAAATCGGCGGTTCTTTCCGGGTGCCGGAAGTGATGGAGGAGAGCGGCATTCGCCTGGTGGAGGTGGGCACCACCAACAAGACTTACCTGGAAGATTACCAGGGGGCAATCAGTCCCGAAACCGGCGTTATTCTCAGGGTCCACCCTTCCAACTTCCGGGTAGTGGGCTTTCAGCAGGAAGTGTCCCTGGCAGAGCTGGTAGCTCTTGGCCGGGAGCATAACTTGCCTGTCCTCGATGACCTGGGCAGCGGCACCATTGTGGATCTGCGGGCTTGGGGCATTGACGAACCCACTGTCCAGGAGAGTGTGGCTGCAGGCGCCGACCTGGTCTGTTTCAGCGGCGATAAAATGCTGGGAGGGCCACAGTGCGGCATCATAGTCGGCGGCAAACAGTGGATTTCTCGGCTGAAAAAACATCCCCTGGCCCGGGCTCTGCGCTGTGACAAAATTACCCTGGCAGCCCTGGCTGCAACCTTGGCTCTGTACATACAGCCTGAGGGCTGGCGCAGCATTCCGGTGCTGGCCATGCTTACAGAAGAGCTGGCAGCAGTGGAGGCCAGGGCAAAGAGTCTTGCCGCCGCACTTAGCGGCCTGCCGGCAAAGATAGAACTGGTTTCTGATGTCAGTCCTGTGGGGGGAGGAGCTTTGCCCCTGCACAGACTGGAGACCAGGGCTGTGCGGGTGCAGCCTGAGAGGATTTCTGCTCAGGCCTTGGCCCAGATCCTGCGTCAGGGCAAAATTCCCCTGGTGGCCAGAGTCCACGAGGAGGCCGTCATTTTAGATATGCGCACCCTGAGGGGCGAGGAGATTTCTTTAGCGGCCCAGGCCCTGGCAGCAGCTCTTGGGGGTGAAACCAATGAATAATAACTTGATCATCGGCACCGCCGGTCATGTGGACCATGGAAAGACTGCTCTCATTCGGGCGCTGACCGGAATCGAGACTGACCGGCTCAAGCAGGAAAAGCAGCGGGGAATTACCATCGAACTGGGCTTTGCCTGGTTTGACCTGCCCGACGGGCGCCGGGCAGGAATCATCGATGTGCCCGGTCATGAACGCTTTGTCAAAAATATGTTGGCCGGCGCTGCCGGTATCGATGTGGTCTTGCTGGTAGTGGCCGCCGACGAGGGGGTCATGCCCCAAACTAAGGAACATCTGGCGATTTTGCAGCTGCTGGGGGTGGAAACCGGCATTGTCGTCCTTACCAAGACCGACCTGGTTGATGAAGAAATGCTGGAACTGGCTGAGGCAGATATTGATGAGGCCCTGGCGGGCACCTTTCTTGAACAGGCGCCCCGGGTGCGGGTTTCAGCGGTGACGGGCCAGGGCTTGGAGCAACTGCGGGAGCTTCTTGCCAGCACCGTAATCGCCGCTTCGCCTCGGCCCCGGCGCAGCTTTTCCCGTTTACCCATAGACAGGGTTTTTGTCCTCAAGGGTTTTGGCACAGTAATCACTGGCACCTTGCTGGACGGCAGCCTGACGGAAGGAGATCAGGTTCTGTTGATGCCCGGTGAAATTACCGCTCGGGTTCGCCAGCTGCAAGTCCATGGCAATCACGTCACTGAGGTCCAACCCGGTCAGAGGGTGGCGGTAAACCTGGCGGGAATCGAGCGCCAGGAGATTCATCGGGGCCAGGTCCTCTTTAAGGGTCAGGGTCTGGAACCGGTGGATAAAATTGCCGGCCGTTTTTTTCTCTTGCCTTCTGCACCGCCTCTTGTCAGCAATTCCCGCATTCGTTTTCACTGCGGTTCCGGCGAGACCATCGGCAGGGCTGTAGTCCTGGGCACTGACCAGGTGGAGCCTGGCAGCGACGGTCTGGTTCAGTTCCGCCTGGAGGAACCGGTAGTTGCTGTGCGTGGGGATCATTATGTCATTCGCTCCTGGTCACCGGTGACCACTATTGGCGGCGGGGAGATTATTGAGGCAGGCAGGCATCGGCTCAGCCGGCGCAAGGCTGAGGTGGTGGACAGCCTGCTCATTCGGGAAGAAGGGGAACCCCGGAGCCTGGCTTTGTCCTATCTGGATGAGGCCGTTAGGCCTCTGTCCCGGCGCCAGCTTGTGACCCGGACTCATTTGGCCCCAGCCGAACTGGAGCAGGCGATAATAGAATTGGCCGACCGGGTCCAGTCCTTCCAGGCTGACGGCGAAGATTGGTATTTCAGCCAGCGCTCCCAGCTGCTTCTTCAGCTGAAAGAGTTGCTGGCTCAGTGGCATCAGGCCAATCCTTTGCGGCAGGGAATGCCCCGGGAGGAAGTGCGGACTCGGCTGCTGCCGGATCTTGGCAGCCGAGGGTTCGCCGCCTTGCTGGAAAAGTTGCTGCCGGGTTCGGGGATTAAGGTCCAGGGCCAGGAGCTGGCCCTGGAGGAACATGAAGTAGTTCTGTCTGAGGAGCAGGCCCGGCTTCAGGAAAGGCTGCTCCAGACTCTTCGGGAAAATCTCTTCTCTCCTCCCGAGCGCTCGGAATTGGATAAACTGGGGCCCGTTGCTCCCATCCTCAAACTCCTGGCCCAGGAGGGCAGCGTTGTCCTCACCGGGGGCATGGTCTTTGCCCGAGAAGCGGCCAGTGAGGCCGAAGCCCATTTGCGCCGGCATTTTCAGCACGAAACTCAGCTCACCCTTGCCCAGTTTCGGGATTTTTTGGGCACCAGCCGCAAATATGCCCTGCCCTTGCTGGAATATTTTGATGGCGCGGGCATTACCCGGCGGCGGGGGGACGTGCGCATTGCCGGTCCGAATATAAGGGGGTGAAGCTATGAACCTGAACTTTTTGCGGACCTTCATCTGTGTAGTGGAAGAGGGTAATTATTCCCGGGCTGCCAACCGCCTCCACCTATCTCAGCCGGCAGTGAGCATGCAGATGCAGACTCTGGCGGAAGATCTGGGGGTAGAGTTGTTTCGGCGCCGAGGCCACCGGGTTGAATTGACCGAAGGGGGAGCTATTCTTTACGACAAGGCCAGAGAAGTGCTGCGCCTGTGGCAGAAAACTGTGCACCAGCTGGAAGGATTGCGCCTGCGCCTGCAGGGCAGGCTGGAGCTGGGGGCCAGCACAGTTCCCGGAGATTATCTGCTTCCCCTGCGTCTGTGCGAATTTTACCGCCTGCACCCGGATTTGGAGGTGCGGATGCAAGTGGCCCCCAGCCAGGAGATTGTCCAGCAACTGGCGGCTGGGCGGCTGGACCTGGCGGTAGTGGGTTACAAACCTGAGGAAGCTGGGCTGGAAAGCGAAGTGCTGTTCCGGGATGAGTTGGTGGTTATAGTCAGCCCTGACCATGATTTGGCCAGCCGCAAGTTCATTACCATTGAAGACCTCCTGGGCAATCCCTTTTTGCAGCGCATCCGCGGTTCAGCTACCAGACAGGTCCTGGACAATGCCCTGGAGGCAAAGGGAATCAATCCCAGTGAGCTGAAGGTGGTAATGGAACTTGGCAGCAGCCGGTCTTTGCTGGAAGCCGCCGCTCAGGGTTTGGGGCTGGCAGTGGTGTCAAGTCTGGCCGCCGAAGACTGTATCCGGCAGGGACGCTTGGTGAGCAAGCCCGTCTCCGGGTTGGACCTGAGGCGAGATTTTTGGCTGGTCCTTACCAGCGCCCCCCGTTCTCCGGCGTTAGCCGCTTTCATCGAATTTCTGCGAAGGAGTGATTATCTTGTCTGAAAAAATATGTCTTACCCAGATGACAGAAGCCGCCGGCTGAGGGGCGAAACTGGGTCCGGGAGACCTGGCAAAAGTACTGGCCAAGCTAGACCTTAAGCCCGACGCCAATTTGCTGGTGGGTGCTGACACTGCAGATGACGCCGCTGTATACAAGCTAACTGATGAACTGGCCCTCATCAACACATTGGATTTCTTTACGCCAATGCTGGATGATCCTTACTCCTTCGGTCAGGTGGCTGCGGCCAATGCTCTCAGCGATGTCTATGCCATGGGAGGTAAGCCCTTCCTGGCCCTAAATATAGTAGTCTATCCCCGCAAACTTCCCCTGGAAATTTTAGAGGCAATATTGCGGGGAGGCGCCGACAAAGTCCTTGAGGCCGGCGCCAGGCTGGCAGGGGGACATTCCATTGCTGAACACAGCCCCATGTATGGGCTGGCGATCAGCGGCCTGATCCATCCTGACAGGATCTGGACCAATGGCGGCGCAAAACCGGGGGATGGCCTGGTGCTTACCAAACCCTTGGGCAGCGGCATTCTTTGCACTGCCATCAAGGGCGGGCTGGCGAAGGCAGAGGAAATTGCCGCCGTCACTGAGGTGATGACCACCCTTAACGCCAGAGCGGCCAAAGCTGCGGCCGATTTAGAAGTCCATGCCTGCACCGATATTACTGGTTTTGGCTTCTTGGGCCATTTGGCGGAAATGATGCTGGCCAGCAATACCAGGGCCGAAATTGACTTTGACAGCATTCCCCTGATTGCCGGAGTGGTGGAACAGGCTAACATGGGCATGGTCCCAGGTGGAGCTCATCGCAACAGGGATTATACAGGCTGCATGGTCCAATTCTCCAAAAACGTAAGCGGCGCTGAGACCGATGTGCTTTTTGACCCCCAGACTTCTGGCGGCCTGCTTTTCAGCCTCCCGGAAAGAGATGCCCGGGCTTTGGCCGACCAGCAAATCGGCTGGCTGATTGGGCAGGTGCTCCCACAGGGGGAAGATCGCAAGTTGTTGCACATCGTCTAAAGCTCTTGCATCTGCAAGCTAGTAAAGCTATAATGTATGCGGGAATGGAGGAGTCCTGGTGGGCTCTCTGGACTTCAAATCCAGTAACGGGCAGGACGATGTCCGTGGTGGGTTCGATTCCCATGCATTCCCGCCATTTTTTTATCTAAAAACAGTTTGTTAATTTAATATATTCCCTGCATAAGCTTTTAGGGGGTGCTTGCCATGGATCAAAAGGAAGAACGGCTGGTTGTTTCAGTTGTCTGCGGACAAGCCAAGCAAAATCCTGACTGGCTGGCAATTGAATGGCCGCTGACTGTTATTGTCAACGGCCGTCATTATATTACCCTCCTGGCAAGTCCCTCCCACCTGGAGGAGCTTGCCGTGGGCTTCGCCTTCAACAAGGGGTTGCTGACTGCCACAGGGGATATTAAATCTCTGGTCCTTAAGGCCGATGGTCGGCAGGCAGAGCTGGAGCTTGCGGGCAAGGGGGTTTCCGCCGCCGACTTGGCAGCGATCGCCTGCCCCACTGCGGTGACGGACGGCTTCAAGGACAAGGGCAAAACCCTTTCCCCTGATGAAATTGTTGGCCTCATGCAGGAATTTTCCACCTCTTCGGCCCTGTTCAGGGAGACAGGGGCGGTTCACGCCGCCGCCCTGGCGGGCGAGGGAATCCTCGTCTTCCGGGAGGATGTGGCCAGGCATAATGCTATTGACAAACTGGCGGGCAATCTAATTCTGGCAGAACGGGATGCCTCTTCTCTATGTTTGCTGACCAGCGGGCGGATTTCTGCCGAGGTGGTCAGAAAAGCCTTTCGTATGGGTATCGGTCTGTTGATATCCAGGTCGGCTCCCACTTCCCTGGGGGTGCAGATGGCGGAGGAATTGGGCATGACCCTGGTGGGCTTTGCCCGTGAACAGCGCTTTAATATTTATTGCAATCCTTGGAGGGTGGCGATATAAAATGTATAGAAAATTGATTAGCCTGCTCCTGTTGGCCGCGGTGGGCATAGTCTTGTTGGCAGGCGATCTGGCAGGAGCCAGGGGCTGGGCCTTCTTTGCTCTAGTGGGCATAACGGCTTTTTTCGGTATTGGCCTGGCAGCCCATTTTTTTGCCCTGAAAAAAAATCCCGGCGGGGAAGAGTTTGGGAATTGTTTGCCCATAATGGCGGTAGCTGTGGCCGGCGTCGCGGCAACCTGGTGCCTGAGCGTTAAACTGGGTCTTAATACTGCAGTGGCCTCGGGATTGGTAGGCCTTTTGGCGGCACTGGTTCTGCCTGGCAAGCTGGCTGCCGTGGCTTACACCGCTTCTTTTGCCGGCATGTCTTCCCTGGCAGTATTGACGGGATTGCCAATGGTTATCTGCGCGGGAGTTCTTGTGGGGGGTTTTTATATCCTCGCCCTGCCTGTGTATGAAGGCATCGGTGGCAAACTTGGCACCATGGCTGCCGGCGCCGTGCTGGCTACGGTGTTGATCTTCAGCTTGCTGGGGGGAATATAAATGTTTTATCTCCAGACAATCGCTGTTTCCCTGGGAGCAGGCCTTCTTACATGGTTTCTCACCCGCCGCCTACACCGGGGGGCTGTGCTGTCCTCGGCTGTTGTCACTTTGACTGCAGGCCTGGTGCTGCCGGAATTGTTTGCCCAGGGAGGGGCCCTGGTGCCCATGGCGGCTTGCGCTTCCTATGTCAGCATGTCGGCAGACACCCGCCTGGGCAAACTCTGGCAGACTGTTCTTGCCTTGGTTTTGGCTGCAGTGCTCTATGTCGCCTCTTCCAGCATCTTTGCCGGCGTAGGGGGCAAGGGGGGCACCATCGCTGCCATCTGCGTCATGGCGGTATGGGGAAGCACCCGGATTATTAAAGGCCTTTCGAAGAGTGCGGCCGATTTCTTTGCCAGCCTGTTCTAAATATGTCCCCCAGCCCTTTGCGGCTGGGGTTTTATGCATAATTGACCTAATTTGGGGTTATAATGTTATGGATGGAATATGGAAAGAAGCTGGCAGAAACAAGAGTAATACGGAGATTGCGTCAGATATTGGCCAATAATCGCCTTAATTCGTCAGATATCCTTCTTGCCCTTATGAGCCCTTACACGTAAAATAATAATTGGTATTAGCACTCGACAGGGGAGAGTGCTAACAAAATATAAACTTATACCAAAAAGGAGGTAAAATTGATGAACATCAAGCCTCTTGGCGATCGCGTGGTAATTAAAGCATTAGAACAGGATGAAGTTACCCCCAGCGGCATCGTATTGCCAGACAAGGCCAAGGAAAAACCCCAGGAAGGTGAAATTATCGCTGTAGGCAGCGGCAAAATCCTGGACAACGGAACCCGTCAGGAATTAGAAGTCAAAGCCGGGGACCGAGTTATTTATTCTAAGTATGCAGGCACCGAAATCAAAAAAGACGGCCAGGAATACCTGATCCTCAGCGAGAGAGACATTCTGGCTGTAATCGGTTAAGGGAACATAGTTCAAAGGAGGAAGAAGGATGGCTAAGCAAATACTGTTCAGGGAAGAAGCCCGCAGGTCACTGGAACGTGGCGTCAATACCCTGGCTGATACCGTAAAGGTAACCCTTGGTCCCAAGGGCCGCAATGTGGTTTTAGATAAGAAGTTCGGTTCTCCCCTCATCACCAACGACGGGGTTACAATCGCCCGGGAAATCGAGCTGGAAGACGGTTTTGAAAACATGGGCGCCCAGCTGGTCAAAGAAGTCGCCACCAAGACTCAGGATGTTGCCGGCGACGGCACCACTACTGCGACACTGTTGGCCCAAGCTATTATTCGCGAAGGCATTAAAAATGTCACTGCCGGCGCCAATCCCATGATCCTGCGCAAGGGAATCGAAAAGGCCGTAAAGACTGTTGTAAACGAAATTAAGAATATCAGCAAGCCCATCAAAGGCAGAGAAGACATCGCCCGAGTAGCTGCTATTTCCGCCGATGATGAAGAAGTTGGACAACTGATCGCTGAAGCTATGGAAAAAGTGGGCAAGGACGGAGTCATCACCGTTGAAGAATCCAAGGGCTTTGGCACCAGCCTCAAGATTGTCGAAGGCATGCAGTTTGATCGGGGATATATCTCTCCTTACATGGTCACTGACACAGAAAAAATGGAAGCAGTTCTAGATGAACCCTTTATTCTTCTCACTGACCGCAAGATCAGCAGCGTTCAGGACATACTGCCTGTGCTGGAAAAAATCCTGCAGCAGGGCAAACCCCTGATCCTCATAGCCGAGGATGTGGATGGTGAAGCCCTGGCAACCTTGGTTGTCAACAAGCTGCGGGGGACATTCACCTGTGTGGCAGTCAAGGCTCCCGGCTTTGGTGATCGCCGCAAGGCCATGCTAGAAGATATCGCCACCTTGACAGGGGGCCATGTAATTTCCGAGGAGCTTGGCCTCGACCTCAAGAATGCTGAAATCAGCATGCTAGGCCGGGCTCGCCAGGTTAAAGTCACCAAGGAAGATACCATCATCGTCGATGGCCAGGGCGAAACCGAAGAAATTAAGAAGCGCATCGCCCAGCTCCGGGTGCAGATTGAAGATTCCACCTCTGATTTTGACCGGGAAAAATTGCAAGAGCGCCTGGCCAAACTGGCCGGCGGCGTCGCTGTCATTGAAGTGGGTGCTGCCACCGAGACCGAACTGAAAGAAATGAAACTGCGCATTGAGGATGCCCTGTCTGCAACCAAGGCTGCAGTAGAAGAAGGTGTTGTAGCCGGAGGCGGCACTGCCTTTATCAACGCCATCCCTGCCTTGGACAAAATCCCCGCTCAGGGGGACGAACTTACGGGTGTCACCATTATTCGCCGGGCATTGGAAGAGCCTGTGCGCATGATCGCTGAAAACGCCGGTTTCGAAGGTTCGGTAGTGGTTGAACGCCTTAAGAACGAACCGGTGGGCGTAGGCTTTAACGCTCTCACTGAGGTATACGAAGATATGGTCAAGGCCGGTATTGTCGACCCGGCAAAAGTCACCCGTTCCGCCCTCCAGAATGCAGCCAGCATTTCTGCCATGTTCCTGACAACCGAAGCCGTTGTCTGCGATCTTCCTGAAAAGGAAGCAGCAGGACCCGGCGGCGGCATGGGCGGCATGGGCGGCGGCATGCCAATGATGTAAAATCAAAAAGGACTGTCCCAGCTAGGACGGTCCTTTTTTTGTTCTGAGGAGGATCACTGGGGCTGATATAGCGGAAAAGGGCTGATAAATCAAGCATTCTGAACCATCTCCCTTGTTAAATATTACGAAATTGTGTTAGAGGGAGGCTTTTGGCAGGAATTGCCGAAGTAATAAGTACAATAAATGTTAGGGGTGAGGTTTTGGTAAATTTTAAGGGAGGCTTCTGGGCTATGCCCCTCTTTGCCGGTCCTGCCCTGATCTTTGCTGCCTGGCTTCACGAGCCACTGCTGTGGTTTCTCTTTTACCTGAGCGTGGGCTGCGTGGCCCTGACATTGCTCTATCGCTGGCGCAAGTGGACCACCCTTGATATTACCAGGAGTTTTAATACCGACAAAACCATTTTGGAAGCCGGCTCAAGCCTGATGGTCATCCTGCAGGTCCAGGTGTTCAGCCTGTTGCCCTGGCCTTGGCTGGAAATTCAGGATACCCTGCCCCAAGGGCTGGAGCGGCATTTAAACCGTGAGCCACGGGGAAATTTGGCCTGGGCACGCAAAGGCGCCATCCAATATACTACTTACTGGGTTCCCAAGATTCCCCGAGGTATACATAAATGGGATTCCCTGCAGTATAAGTCTGGGGACCCCCTGGGATTTGTTGCCTACCAGGGGCGTATTAGAAAATCCGCCCAATTAGTGGTTTATCCTCGGACTATAGAATTGCCGGCCCTGAAATTCTTCCCCCGTCGGGTAGAGGGGGCGGTAATGACCAGAAAAAACTTCAATCAGAGCCAGACTCAACTGGCGGGAATCCGGGATTATCAGCCCGGAGACAGGCTCAGCCTCATTGACTGGAAATCCACTGCTAAAACCGGCCATCTGCAGTCGAAAGAATTCGAGCCCTTGCTCATGAGCTTTTCTCTGGTGGTCTTGGATTGTTCCATCGATGCGTGGAGCAGAAGATTCGATCCGGCATTTGAAGAGGCAGTGACTGTAGCCGCTTCACTGGTCAAGGCGGCGGTAGCCGCCCACATTCCCACTCGCTTTCACAGTAATTATTCAAGGCAGCGGGGGCAGCAGTCTGTAACTTCCCCGGCGGATTATTACAATCTCTTGGGACATCTGGCCGCCATTGCTTCTGACGGCAGAGATATTATGACCCAGTTGCTGTATAAGGAAATGTTTGTCCGAGACAGCAATGTGGTCATTGTCTCCTCTCACCGGGGGACCAGATTGCAGAAAGTGCTGCGTCACTTGTCGGTGCGGGGGAATTCCGTTACTCTAGTATTGGTCAATGGAAAGTCTGAAACAGAGCCCAGCATCCATCCCAGTAGAGAGGGATTTTTTACTGAAATTTTCATTGACAAGGCAGAGGACCTAATCCCGGCTGCGAGAGCAAAGGAAGTGAACTAAATGCATGCCGACCTTATCAAAAAAGTCCTGTGCGGGTTATGGTTTATCATATTGGTGGCGGGACTTAACTCTGTCCTGACTTTTATCAATTCCGGCATTCTGATTCTGGTATTTCTTTTCTTTCTTCTTGCCGACCTGGTTTTGCCCAAGTTTGGTATATTTATAAAAATAGCGCTCTCCCTTTTGTTAGTACACAGAAACTATTATATCGGCAGCTTCTTTAACCCTCGCTGGCTCGCCTGGCTCAGCCAGGATATAGGCAAGGACCTGCTGGTTATTAGCAAACAAGGCCTTGCAGTAGTTGAGCCGGTTACAGCTATGGTCCTGACTCTGGCTACGGTCATCCTGATGCAGACGCTTTTTTCTCGCCTGTTTTTTCGGGGCAAGGGGATTACCCTTTTTCTCTGTATAGGCGCCGCCCTGCTTACCGCAGTTCATCTATGGCGGGGAGAAGGTTCGCCCTGGTATACAGTTTTCTTTGTCATGTTGGGATTAATTATAAAGGCAACAATCCCTTTAGAAATGAAGGGTTCCTTTCCCATGAGCCGTTGGCTGCGTATTTTGCTGGTTTGGGTGCTGGTGCTGACTTCTATTGCCGGTGCCCTGCCCGACCTTGGCTTGGATTTTGGCGATTGGTTAGGAGAAGCAGGCTGGATCTATGATCCATTCGGCCCCCCCAGCGGCAGGACGGGCTACGGAACTTATGACGGGGTTTTGGGCGGACCGCTAGAGAAAGACCACACCCCTGCCTTGCGGCTGATTGGTCCGGGGCCCCTCTACCTCAAGGGGGAAACCCGATGGCAGTATACCGGGAGAGGCTGGGAGACGTCATCCTTTGTTCGGGAAATGAATCTTCAGATGAAGCCTGAACATCTTGGGGGCAAAGAAATCGAGATAACCATCGAAGTTCTTTCTGCCACTGAGCTCATCTTTACTCCCCGCTATCCCGCTAGCATCGAATTGGACAGCGGCGAATTTGAGGTCTATTTGCTTGCAGGGAGTGACAGTCTCTACCCCTACGAAGAATATAAATACTGTGCTCACTTAAAAGCCGGAGATAGATATCGCGTCAACGCTCTTTTGCCGGCAGACGATCCCAATTTCTTGCGGCAGTTGTCTAATCCTGCATCTGATATCGATGTCCGCTACTTGTCATTAGATAATGTAACTGAACGTGTTCAGCAACTGGCCTTGTCCCTGGTGAAAGATGAGACTAACGCCTATGACAAGGCAGTAGCTCTGGCTTCCTTTCTGCGCTATGGATGGCGCTACTCCTTGGATACCAAGGCACCTCCGGTGGGTGAGGATTTTGTCGAAAACTTTTTGTTTGAGCAAACTGCAGGCTACTGTGTTCATTTTTCCACAGCTTTTGTGGTCATGGCTCGGTCAGTGGGCCTGCCTGCTCGCTGGGTAAAGGGATATAGCTATGGCACCCGGGAGGAAGATGGCAGTTACCTTATCCGCAACAGTCATGCTCACTCCTGGGCAGAAGTGTGGTTTGACAGCTACGGGTGGGTTCCCTTTGAACCCACCCCCGGGGGAGCCCATTTGCGGCCAGAGGTAGGAGTAACTAATCCTGATGGGGAAGGCCCCTCAAATCCTATCGATAAGGAAAAACCCGATCCTGATCCCGATTATGAACCGGACAAACCAAAGCCCGCTGCAGGGAGACTGGGAAACTGGTGGGCATACGCAGCGGGAGGCGCCGGGGGGATGATCCTTGTGGCAGCAGTGCTGTTCCTGAGGCGTGGAAGAACAAGGGCGGGAATAAGGAAAATATACGCTCGGCTGCAGGCTCGTCTCAGAATCTTTGGCTGGCAGCGTCGCCAGTGGGAGACTCCTCGGGAACATCTGGACCGGGTGGATAGCCTGCCCGACCGGCCAGCGCTGACTGGCTTTGTCCGCCAGTTTGAGGACTCAGTTTACGGCGGCGCTGAAGAGCCTGCTAAACAGGGACGGCGCCTGGGCAAGCGTTATTCACTGCCGGGGCTGCTTATCCATCGCATATCAACCCGTAGGAAGGGACATTAGCTTAAGAAAGAAGGGGATACTATGGAAAAACTCCAAGGACTGATGGATAATCTAAACAAGGTATTATTCGGCAAAGAATCAGTGGTAGAAATGGTGGCGGTGGCCCTCATCTGCCAAGGCCACGTTCTCGTAGAGGACGTGCCCGGCCTGGGTAAGACAATGCTGGTTAAAGGGCTTGCCCGCTCCCTGGGATGCAAGTTCAGCCGCATTCAGTTCACTCCTGATTTGTTGCCTTCAGACGTGGTAGGCGTGCAGATATACAACCAGAAGACCATGGAGTTTCAATACCGGCCCGGTCCGGTCATGGCCAATATTGTCCTGGCGGATGAGATAAACCGCACTTCTCCCAAGACCCAGTCCAGCCTGCTGGAAGCCATGGAAGAGCGCCAGCTCACTGTCGACGGCGAGACCAGGCCTCTGCCCCAGCCCTTTATGGTTCTGGCTACCCAAAACCCCATCGAGTATGAGGGAACCTTCCCCCTTCCCGAAGCGCAATTAGACCGGTTCCTGCTCCGCTTAGAAATCGGCTATCCTTCCCCTGCAACCGAGGTGGAAATTATCCGCGCTCAAGAACATGGAAAGCATCCCTTGGATTCGCTGGAAAAGGTGCTGGAAGTAGACGAGCTTCTGAAAATACAGCAGGAAGCCGCCCAAGTAAAGCTCAGCGACAGCCTGGCCGCCTATATAGTTGAATTGTGCAACCGCACCCGCAATCATCCCAGCTTGTACCTGGGGGCCAGCCCCCGGGGTTCCCTGGGCCTGGTCCGGACGGCAAAAGCCCTAGCCTGGCTGCGGGGCAGGGACTACGTGCTCCCAGATGATATCAAGACCATGGCGGTTCCCGTTCTCGCCCACAGGGTAATCCTCAATCCTGAGGAAAAACTCCAGGGCCAGACCGCCCAGGATGTCATCCGCAAAATCATTAATACCGTCGCCGTGCCCACCCGCTAATTACAACTGACAGAGGTGTACTGATGAAAAGACCAGTAATAATAATCGATTTCGACGGCCATTACAGCAGCCTGGCCAGAAGCATCCGCAAACTCAAGATCTGGTCAGAGGTATTGCCCCCCCATGCCTCCCTGGAGGAAATCGCAGCCCGCAAGCCCCTGGCTATTATCCTCGCAGGAGCTGGCAGGGAGTTGACGCCTGAGCTTTTGGCCAAGGGCTGGCCGGTATTGGCTATTAGCCAGGGAGTGCAGCTGCTGGCAAGACTGGCTGGGAAAACAGAACCGGCTGGGGATGAAGAACGCAATCTCACTGTAGAAATTGAGAGCGATGACCCCCTCTTTGCCGGCTTCCCAGCTCAAACATCTATTCAGCTCCAGTCATTAGTCCAGGCACCTCCTGGATTCAAGACAATTGCTGGGACAGACTCAGCAGTTGCCGCCATTGCCAATAAGGACAAAAAACTCTACGGCCTGCAATTTTCCCCCAATCCCATGCAGACTGAGGCCTTGCTGGCCAATTTCCTCCTGGGTATCTGCCGGCTCCAGCCCAACTGGTCGGTGAAGGATTATATCGACGAAACTGTTGCTGCCGTCAAGGCCCAAGTGGGCACAGAAAAAGTCATCTGCGGCCTCAGCGGCGGCGTCGATTCTGCAGTTGCCGCCGCCCTGGTCCACAAGGCGGTGGGCGATCAGCTGACCTGTTTCTTTGTGGATCATGGTTTGCTCCGCCAGGACGAGGCTGTGGAGGTCATGACGGCCTTTGCCGGCAAGGGCATCAAAGTTATGCAGATTGACGCCCGCCAGAGATTCCTTCAGCGCTTAAAGGGCATTACCGACCCTGAGGCCAAGCGCAAGATCATTGGCGAGCAGTTTATCCGGGAATTTGAAGCAGCGGCCCGGGAATTGGGTGCGGCCAAATTCCTGGTGCAGGGCACCGTCTACCCCGATGTCATTGAAAGCGGCAGCGGCGACGCCGTTGCAGTAAAAAGCCATCACAATGTGGGCGGCTTGCCGGCAGATATGGAATTTGAGCTCTGCGAGCCGGTGCGAGAATTGTTTAAGGACGAAGTGCGGGAAGTAGGCCTGCAGCTGGGCCTGTCCGAGAAAATTGTCTGGCGTCAGCCCTTCCCGGGCCCGGGCTTAGGCATCCGGGTGCTGGGGGAAGTGACGGAAGAGCGCTTAAATATTGTGCGGCATGCCGATGCCATCGTGCGGGAAGAAATCGCCACCGCCGGCCTGGATCGGGAAGTATGGCAGTACTTTGCCGCCCTCCCCGGAGTACGCAGCGTCGGCGTCAAAGACGGCCGCCGCACCTACCAGGAGCTGGTGGCCATTCGGGCAGTGACCAGCGTCGATGCCATGACCGCTGACTGGGCCCGTCTGCCCTGGGAGGTCCTGGAGCGCATTTCCCGGCGCATCGTCAGTGAAGTGGACCAGGTTAACCGGGTAGTCTACGACATCACCCCTAAACCCCCGGGAACAATTGAGTGGGAATGATACCAAGAAACGCAAAAACCCCGCACCAGCGGGGTTTTTTGAGTGCTAAGACTGAGATTGATAACAGAATGATAACATTCACTAATTGTAAGGGAATAATACCGCGAGGTAAAAGAGAGGACCTAGTTCCTTAGTAATCCGTTAATGGCCAAAATAATTGCGAACCCTACAGCCCATTTCCATAAAGACGGAAATGAAATAATGATTATTATCGCAACTATAATCGGCGCTAAAACCGGAAATCGTCGGCGGAACCATTTTGTTAATACGAGTGCAGACAAGAATGTCACCAAGATTGCTTTTGGTGTTAGAAACTCTTCACGAATAAAATCTTTAAATATCGCAGCTATCTCATCCACACTATCACCCCTTAAGACGTCTATTATTACGCCAATATCTACTTGAAAGGATGTGATCGCCATTCCTCTAGCCATTTTACCAATGTGCTGCCTACAGCACATAAATAGCTAATCCGGTCTGGGTCTGCGCAGTATGTGTTTATACTTTCAATGTTACCGACAGTTGCGAAGAGATTATCTCGACGGCTATTAACAAACTCCCGAAATTCCTCATGTTCTTTAGCATCATTAAAAACAGGAACAACATTATACGGGTTTTTAGATGAATACTCAGGTTGCAGTTCTGCTGGGTTAAGAGAGCAGTATATTGGAAACTCTTCCGTCCCTTCTAGGCTTTCTTGTTTATTACAGAGCCATTCATCAAGCAAAAATTCAATTGAATCCTTTTCGATATATTCGATATATATGTAGAAGAGCGAAGCAATCCCGGAGTTATCAAAGAGGCTCTTTCTTTTCCAGAGTGTCCGCTCGAATCTGTAATTATCTGCAGCAACTGCTAGTGTCCAGAATAATCCTGTCGAGTGATAGCGGATTGTTAAATTGCAAAGGTATACATTATGAAGCGGACGTGGGAGCGCATTTAGAGTTATATATTATTAGGTCCGAGTGGAAAAGATCGTTTATTTGCGCGTCTTATTTTTTTGAGAGCAACCAATCCTTAGCAGCGGAAGAAATAGCCCTCAATTCTGCATTATTCATGGATGTACCTATCTGGGGGGGAACATTACAACGGGCGGAGCATAATCCAACAACAATGTCGAAATTTGTATTGGGGGAATTGTTGACGATCTTCCAAAGGTAAGGTATGCTGAGAATATAAAGTCAAAGGAGATGGATATTTTTGATTGAACCCCAAATACTACCGTTTTAGTTCGCTAATAACATCCGTCTGCAGT
>ENA-UOOR01000275-UOOR01000275.1-fermentation-metagenome-genome-assembly--contig:-NODE-275-length-79401-cov-17.097926_pt1 | contig 79401 bp, 69 predicted proteins | sample MGYA00245780_ERZ724029 | MGnify/ENA primary metagenome ERZ724029 (study PRJEB28704, sample SAMN03018315) | fermentation metagenome | biome: anthropogenic terrestrial biome; feature: soil; material...
TGTTAACCTTAAATCTAATACCATGAAAAACACGGTGCAAATATAAAGGTTTTTTGTTTACCAAACATAACATTTGAAAGAAAAAAACCTGCATTTTACACTGTTTAACGAAAATAGCGGCTTTATAAACAGTTTTTTATTACTCATTTTCATTACTCAACGTAAAGTACCAACCCTTTCAGGTATTCACCTTCAGGATGATAAATATTTATAGGATGATCTGCAGGTTGAGTTAACTGATGCAGTATTTGTACCTTCCTCCCGCTTATGGCTGCGGCACTGAATACAGCAAGTCTGAACTGCTCTTTGGAAATTACCTGAGAACATGAGAATGTAAAGAGTATGCCACCCTTTGCAATTTTTTCGAATGCTGAGTGATTTAATTTTTTATAACCCTGAAGCGCATTATTGACTGCTCCTCGGTGCTTTGCAAATGCCGGAGGATCGAGCACTATAAGGTCATATTTATCTTGTGGAATTTTATTTAAAAACCTAAAGGCATCTTCAGAATAAGACTTATGACGAGGATCATCACCAAAGTTCAGATCAACATTTTGATCAGCTATTGATATTGCTTTGGATGAGCTATCCACTGAGTGAACTGCTGCAGCTCTGCCTCTGAGACTGTAAACAGAGAATCCGCCAGTGTAACAAAACATATTAAGTACATTTCGCCCTTCAGAATACTTTTCAAGAAGTTGTCGATTCTCTCTCTGATCTATAAAGAAACCTGTCTTTTGACCCTTCAGCCAGTCGATTTTGAATTTTAATCCGTTTTCTACAACGACATCATTTACTTCTTTACCTCCAAATATGTAAGAATCTTCAGGATCCACATCAGCTTTAAAAGGTAATGTACTCTCTGATTTATAAAATATATTTTTTATATTATCAGCTCCACAAATTGACTGTAATGCCTCAGAAATTTCCACTCTATCAGTGTGCATACCAACAGAATGTGCCTGTACTACTGCAGTATTTCCGTAAACATCAATTATCAATCCCGGCAGATTATCTCCCTCACCATGAACCAATCTGTAGGTATTATTATCAGGACGGATCAACTTAAGCCTATTACGCATAATATATGCTTCTGTAAGACGTCTTTCGTAAAATTTAGTATTTATAACCTCATCTTCAAAAGACAAAATCCTAACGGCAATACTTCCAATTTGATAATGTCCAATTCCCAGAAACACTCTCTCGTAAGATAAAACCCTAACAATCTCTCCCTCCTCTATATCATTTGGCTTTGATGCTAATGCACCTGAAAACACCCACGGATGAAATCTTTTAAGGAACTCATCTTTTTTGGGTTTTAAAACAATTTCTTTGTATGACCTCATTTGTTTGTTTTGGTTAGGTGATTATATATTCTAAGGCATGCCCAGGCATCTATTGCAGCATAAGATTGTTGTGCGGGAGAAAGTTCCGCTGCTTCCCAATTAGAGAGTCTTTGACTTTTTGATATCTTCTTCCCGAAAATTATAGCATAAATCTTTTGCAGACTATTATCTTCAATGCCGAACTTATCAACAAAAAGCTGAAGATCAATAAAATTTTCAGGTCTTCGCCCAGTGCGTTTGCGAAGTGCTGCAAAATCATCTCTAAGAGATAGACCTATTTTTTTTATAGTATCATTACTCATAAGTTTTTCGAGGGCATCCGGGTAACCGATTTTATTTAATCTAAAAAGGAAACATTCATCCTCTGTTGAAAGTTGTAACAGTGCAACATTATTTACCTGTCCCCGTTTAAAAGCAGGCTTTGTTTCTGTATCAAACCCCAGTGCAGGCTGGGTAGATAAATAAGCAACAGCCTCGTCTACCTTTGAAGGATGATCAACTATATAAATTTCTCCATCGAATGTCTCTTTCTCCAATTCTGCCAACTGTTGTTTTGTTATTGTCAATCCCACGAATCCTCCATGTTTAAGAAATCATCATTATAGTCACTTTCATGTTCTCTGCTCTTTAGGGTATGTAAAGGACGCAGTACATTTACAAGCTTTTGTCCCCAATAAGTTCTAAAGTTTGAGTTACAGATATTAATCGCACTTTGCATTAGGTCTGTGAGCTCCATTTGGTATACTGATACAAAATTTCTGACATCTTGATATATGTCTGCAATATTTTCCGATACGTTGGCAGAAATGGGCCTTTCGCTATATTTCATTTCATCCATAAAAACATCCAAATATACATCCTCCTCGCCCATAATTCCATTTACAATACTTGCGACCCTAGCGTAATCCTCTTCTCGAACAAAAGCTGCAGGTGGTTCTTCAATAGACTCAACAGTATCAGGAAGCAGTGATGCTTTTAAATACATAAGTGGTAGTATTTTCAGCATTTTGTCTATCCATTCCGTTCGAGACAATTGCTCATCTGACTCTAGTATTGTACAAAAATTGACTGTCACAGTCAAAAATTCTATTACATTTTTATTATAAATTATTTCATCTATGTCCTGTTTTTTCATATTACAAAATTTTCTTTAAGATGTTTTTGGGTCAAACATTAACATAAACAAAAGTACATAATATTTTCGAAAATGAGGTAAAGGACAAATTAACTAACATAATAATACATTCCGGAGATTTAAAAAATATGGCAAACATTTTGTGAATCCGTTTGAAAACAATATCTTTGCAATCGAAATGAATGAGGGAAGCAGGAGATACCGCTTCCTTTTTTGTTCAGTACACACCTATTTATGTTTGATAAAAACGTTCTTGTCAATATAATTGAAGATTATTTGAAAGATTCACCAAATTACCTGGTGGATATTTACATTGGTGCAGGAAATTCAATCACTGTTGAAATTGACAATGACAATGGAGTCGATATTGACGATTGTGTAGAATTAAGCAGACATATTGAATCTAAACTGGATCGTGATTCAGAAGATTTCGAATTAACTGTAACCTCTGTCGGCTTAACATCTCCATTTAAATCTTCACGTCAGTATAGAAAATACGAAGGCAAGGAGATTGAAGTTTTGAGCAAGAAAGGCTCTAAACTGACAGGCGTTCTTAAATCATCCGATGATAAGGGATTTACTATAACAGTAGTCAAACTGGTAAAACCTGAAGGTGCAAAACGTAAAATAGATGTGTATGAAGACATCTATTTCATGTTTGAAGAGGTAAAACATACAAAATATCTTATAAGATTTAAATAACACATGGGCAAAAAGAAAGAAACCATAAGTCTCATAGATACATTTTCTGAATTTAACGAGCTGAAAAATATCGATAAAGCAACACTTATCAGTGTTCTTGAGGAAGCTTTTCGTATAGTGATATCGAAATCTGTTGGAACAGATGAAAATTACGATATTATTATCAATCCTGATAAAGGTGACCTTGAAATTTGGCGTAACCGCACAATCGTTGAAGATGGAGAAATAGAAGATCCAAATATGGAAATTACGCTTTCAGAAGCGTTAAAAATTGATGAGGATTTTGAAGTAGGAGAAGAAGTAACTGACGAGGTTCCGCTTGAACATTTCGGTCGCCGCACCATACTTAATTTAAGGCAGACTCTGGCATCCAAAATATTAGAACTTGAGAAAGATAATCTATATAATCTATACAAAGAAAAAGTAGGAGAAATTGTTTCAGGAGAGGTTTACCAAGTATGGAAAAAAGAGATTTTACTACTTGATGATGACCATAATGAACTTATATTACCTAAAACAGAGCAAATCCCAAGCGATTTCTTCCGTAAAGGTGAACATGTTCGCGCTGTTGTAGCACGTGTTGAAAATAAAAACAATAATCCGAAGATTATCCTTTCAAGAACATCACCCGTGTTTCTGGAACGTTTATTTGAGCAGGAAATACCAGAGATCGCAGATGGGCTTATAACAATTAAAGGAATTGCCCGTATTCCGGGTGAGCGTGCTAAAGTGGCAGTTGAAGCGTATGATGACAGGATTGACCCTGTTGGTGCTTGTGTAGGGATGAAGGGATTTCGCATACATGGTATTGTACGTGAACTGCGTAATGAAAATATTGATGTAATAAATTTCACAAACAATACAAATTTATACATACAACGTGCTCTGAGCCCTGCTAAAATCAACTCGATCTCGGTGAGAGAAGAGGAACACCGTGCAGAGGTTTTTCTTAATCCTGAAGAAGTGTCACTTGCTATTGGTAAAGGGGGCGCAAATATAAAACTAGCATCAATGCTAACAGGATATAATATTGAAGTATTCAGAGATATTGATGAAGTTGATGAAGAGGACATATACCTGGATGAATTTCGTGATGAAATTGATGGTTGGGTAATTGATCAGCTAAAGAAAATTGGATGTTCTACTGCTAAGAATGTGCTTGCAACGAGCAGAGAAAGACTTATTAAAGAAGCTGATCTTGAAGAAAGTACAGTAGATGAAGTTCTTGCAATCCTCCGTTACGAGTTTGATGACGAAGAAGTATTAGAAGAATCTGAGGAATCTGCAATTGATAATATTATTTCGGAAGAAGAACCGGAAATCGAAGTAGATGATGTAGAAGAAGATTCTTTATAATCTTAACACTCATCACTAATTCAACATAACAAGAGTAAGGTTAGAAGATATATATATGCCTATTAGACTAATAAAAGTTTCGAAAAATTTAAATGTGGGAATTAACAGCCTAGTTGAATTCCTACACAAGAAAGGTATTGAAATAGAAGCAAATCCAAATATCAAAATTGAGGATGAGCATTATGATATACTGATAGCTGAATTTGGCAAAGATAAAAATATTCGGAAAGAAGCAACAGAGACACGTGAGAAAATGCATCGTCGTGATGACAAACGTGAAACTGTAGCTATAGAAGGATATGAAGACATATCGAAAAAGGCAACTGAAAAAGATACAATAGAGACTGAAGTACCAAAAGAATTGAAACCTCAATTCAATGTAGTTGGCAGTATTGATCTTGACAATCTAAATAAAAAGAGAACTGAAACTAAAAAGAGCGAAATTCAGACTGAAAAACCTCAGGAAGAAGTTAAAGTTCAGCCTGAAAAAGAAATAATAAATGTACCAGAAATAGAGAGTACAGAAGATCAGATTCCGGTAGTTGTAACACCTGTTGAAAAAAACGAGGAAATAGAAAAGGAAGAAATAGAAAAGAAAATTACTGAAGAAAAGACAGAACCTAAAAAGGAATCAACAGTAATAGCCAATGCTGAATTTGACTCCAAATCAGATACTGAAGTAAAAACAGAAACGAAATCAGAAAAAGAATCGGACAGTAAAATAGAAAGGAAAGAAGAGACAGACAGTAAAACTGTATCTGAATTAAAACCTTCAATAAAGACTAAAACAATTAAGAAACAAGTAATCTCAACTAAGGACGAAGAAAAAGTGAACGTAAAAACAGTTGAAACTGAAGCTGTTGAAAAAACAGAGAAGCAGGTTGAAGATAAAGCAAAAGAGATCCAAGAGGCTCAGCTTGTTGAAACTCAAGAAGCCAAGTCAGAAGAGTCTAAGTCAAAACCCGAAGGTTCAAGATCAGAAAAAGTATTCCGTCTGCACAAAAATAAACTGGAATCAAACATTGTTGTTAAGGGTTCCATTGATTTGAGTGCAATAAATGATCGTACTCGTCCTCCAAGAAAATCAAGAGCAGAGCGAAAGAAGGAACGTCTGGAAAGAGAGCAGAAAAACTTAGACAGTAAAAAACTAAAAGAAGAAAAAGTTAAACTTCTTAAGAAAGAGGCTATTGATGAAAAGAAAAAACATCCTGAGAATACCGAATCAACAGACGACAGTAAAAAGAAAAAACGAAAGAGAATACGTTCCAGCAAAGTAAACATAGATAAACCAGGAGCTTATAACCAGGGTGCCAGAACAGACAGAAGATCCACTCTCAGAAAACCTGTAAAAGCAGAAGTAAGTGAAGAGGATGTACAAAAACAGATAAAAGAGACCCTTGCACGTCTTACTGAAAAAAGAGGCAAGAAAGGTGGTGCTAAATACCGCCGTGAGAAAAGAGAAGCAAGTGCTTCCAGACAAAGGGAAGAACTCAAACAGCAGGAAAGAGAGAGTCGCGTATTGCAGCTTACTGAGTTTGTAACTGCAAATGACTTGGCAAATATGATGGACGTGTCCGTTACAGATGTAATCTCAACCTGTATGAGCCTAGGAGTTATGGTGGCTATAAACCAGCGACTTGATGCTGAAATTATAAACCTTGTTGCCGAAGAGTATGGTTTCAAAACCGAATATGTAAGTGCCGACGTTATTGAAGCTATTGCAGAAGAAGAAGATGATCCTAAGGATTTGATTCCACGTTCTCCTATTGTAACTGTAATGGGACACGTGGATCACGGTAAAACATCACTGCTAGACAGTATCAGAAGCACTAACGTTATTGCAGGTGAAGCTGGTGGGATTACACAACATATTGGTGCATATAACGTGCAACTTTCGGACGGCAGAAAAATTACTTTCCTTGACACTCCGGGTCACGAAGCTTTTACTGCTATGCGTGCACGTGGAGCAAAGGTGACTGACGTTGCAATTATTATAATAGCAGCTGACGATAATGTAATGCCACAGACAGTTGAGGCTATAAACCATGCAGGTGCCGCTGGGGTACCAATTGTTTTTGCAATCAATAAAGTAGATAAGCCGGGTGCAAATCCCGAAAAGATAAAGGAGAAGCTCGCCGAGATGAACTATCTTGTTGAAGATTGGGGAGGTAAATACCAGTCTCAGGATATATCAGCCAAAAAAGGTATTGGTATTCGCGAACTTTTGGAAAAAGTAATTCTTGAAGCAGATTTACTCGAACTGAAAGCAAATCCAAATCGTAATGCTACTGGTTCAATTATTGAGTCAGAGCTTGATAAAGGGCGTGGATATATTGCCACTGTCCTAGTAGAAAACGGAACCTTAAAACAAGGCGACATTGTAATTGCCGGTGCTTACTTTGGACGTATTAAAGCTATGTTCAACGAACGTAATCAGCGAATTAATGAGGCAGGACCAGCCGAACCCGCGCTTATACTTGGACTAAACGGTGCTCCTCAAGCAGGTGACACATTTAATGTGATGGAAACTGAACAGGAGGCGCGTTCTATTGCTAATCGGAGGGAACAGTTACAACGTGAACAATCAATGCGTACACAAAAAATGCTTACGCTTGATGATATCGGACGTAGGATTGCTATTGGTAACTTCCAACAATTAAACATCATTGTTAAGGGTGACGTTGACGGTTCTGTTGAAGCGCTTTCTGACTCACTTATAAGATTGTCTACAGAAGAAATTCAGGTAAATGTGATACACAAAGCTGTAGGACAGATATCCGAATCAGATATCACCCTTGCTGCTGCATCCGAAGCAATTATCATTGGATTCCAGGTAAGACCCTCACTTAATGCACGCAAAGAAGCAGAAAAAGAGGGTGTTGACATTCGTCTGTACTCAATTATATACGATGCTATAGAGGAAGTTACAGCTGCAATGGAAGGTATGTTATCACCTGATATTAAAGAAGAAATTACCGGTAATGTGGAAGTACTTGACGTTTTTAAAGTATCTAAAGTTGGTACAGTTGCAGGCTGTATGGTTCGTGATGGTAAAATAAAACGATCCAGCCGAATTCGACTGATCCGCGACGGAATTGTCATCTTTACAGGTGAACTAGATTCTTTAAAAAGATTCAAGGACGATGTTAAAGAGGTAACTTCAGGCTATGAATGTGGTATAACGATACACAATTTCAACGATATAAAAGTGGGTGATATTATCGAATCTTATGAGGAAGTTGAAGTAAAGAAAACTTTATAAGAATATATATTCATTACATAAAAATATGGTTATGACAAAAATAAAACTTTTTAGCCTTTGCTTGTTTATTCTTGCATTTGGTGGAAGGGCTTATTCACAGGATTTTGATCAGTCACAAAATTCAGGACAATCACCAAATTTTCAGCAGATAAGGATAGGATATGTAAATTCAGATGATATTCTTAGCGATTTCCCCGAAAGGGAACAGGCTACTGAACAACTGCTTGTATTAAGTAAAGAGTATGAAAAAGAACTGCAACTGATGCAGAGTGAATACAATAAAAAATATTCTGATTATATTACTTATCAATCTTCACTTGCGGAAAACATTAAGTTACGAAGAATGCAAGAATTGACTGAACTGGAAAACAGAATGCAGGAGTTTATGTCAATGGCTCAACAAGACATTGAGTATCAGGAAAAGGAAAAGCTTCAGCCGTTAAGACAAAAGATTTATGAAGCAATACGACAGGTAGGCATAGAGCGTAATTATACAGTAATATATGATTTGGCTGACCCCGGAATTGCCTTTGTTACTCTTCAAGCAGAAGACGCCAATACTTACGTTAAACAGAAGTTAGGTATCCAATAATTAGGAATCTAATAAGTGGAAAAGACTTGTCCCGATAAAGCAGGTGCTGTCGGAATATTTGATTCCGGCTATGGTGGCTTAACGGTTTTATCAGGGATAAAATCAATTTTACCAGACTATGACTATATCTATCTTGGTGATAATGCCCGCGCACCATACGGAAACAGATCATTTGACAGGGTATATGAGTTTACTCTTGAAGCAGTAAAATGGTTTTTCAATCAAGGTTGTAATCTTGTTATACTGGCTTGTAATACAGCTTCGGCAAAAGCTCTTCGTACAATACAGCAAATCAATTTACCACAACTAGATCCAAACAAAAGAGTACTTGGCGTTATTCGTCCCACTGCAGAATATGTTGGTCAATTGTCAAAAACAGGTCATATAGGCATAATGGGCACAGAGGGTACCATCCAATCAAAATCATATGAGATAGAGATTGCCAAACTACACCCGCTAATGACAGTTAACGGTGAAGCATGCCCAATGTGGGTGCCACTCGTTGAAAACAGAGAGTATGATAAACCAGGAGCTGATTATTTCATAAAGCAGCATGTGGATAGCCTTTTACACAAGGATCCACAAATAGATACAGTTATACTGGGATGCACACATTATCCACTTTTAATAGATAAAATAAAACTGTTTCTTCCTGAAAACATTTCAGTTATTTCTCAAGGTAAAATAGTCGCAAAAAGTCTTGAGGATTATTTTGAAAGGCATCCTGAAATTGAGGCAAAATGTACTAAAGGTGGTACAGTGCGTTATTTTACAACCGATTCTACTGATAAATTTATTCACCAAGCTTCAATATTCCTGGAAGAAGAAATAGTTGCTCACAATGCAACATTATAATTTTGATTATGAACTGGTTTGATTTAACAACTCTGATTTTACTTCTAGTTGCCTTGGTTAAAGGTTACAGAAAAGGTTTTATCATGCAGCTGGTTGGACTTACAGTTATTGTACTAGCAGCAATATTTGGTGGTAAACTAGCTGAAACAATTTTACCCGAAATCAACCGTTTTCTAGATATTTCTTCTAACTTAGCAAGAGTCCTCTCTTTTTTGATAGCTTTTGGTCTGATTGCTGTTGTTATTTCTATTATAGGCAGACTAATTCAAAAATTTGTGGATGTAGTCTTTCTCAGTTTTTTCAATAGAATTTTGGGCAGTGTTATTGCAGTAGGCACAATGATGGTAGTTTTAAGTATAGTCTTAAACCTTGTGCTTATGCTTGATAAAAGAGAAAATATGATTTCAAATGAAATCAGAAAAGAGTCGTTCTTCTTTGAGCGGGTCGAAACAGTTGTTCCGGCAATAGTACCATATCTCGACAAAGAGTTTTGGGAAGAATATGTGCCTGAAAATTACCGCAAAGAGATTGAGGAAAAAAGTGATAGTTTGCTTAAGAACATTCCGGGAATAAATAATATTGACTCAACATTTCAAAAGCGACATTTTAAAGTAGATTAGTAATATGGCAGTTCATGAAGAGGGCAAAAAACCACTTATCAGAATATTTATATGTTTGTTTCTGATAAATGTTATTACTTTTTATTTTCTACCAAATACACTTTTCTCAGTAATTATTTTAACTCTTTCACTGGTACTTTTTGCCATGTCGGTAAACTTTTACAAGAAGCCCAATCGAGAATATAAAGGTGATTTGCATGGTTTAGTAAATTCACCAACTGATGGCAGAGTAGTTGTTATTGAAAGAGTATTTGAAAAAGATTTTTTTAAAGAAGAACGCATACAGATATCTATTTTTATGACGTTCTTTAATGCACATTCAAACTGGATTCCTGTGTCTGGAAAAATAACTCATGTATCTCATGTACCAGGTAATTTCTATGCTGCCTATCTTCCAAAATCGAGCAGTGAAAACGAACATTCGAATATATTGATAGAAACACCGGAACATGGTTCAATACTAACAAAACAGATTGCAGGAGCGATAGCCAGAAGAATAGTGACTTATGTTAAAGAAGGAGAAGATGTACATATCGGATCTCCTCTTGGATTTATTAAGTTAGGATCAAGAATGGATATTTTTCTGCCGCTTAACAGCGAAATACTGGTTAATATAGGGGAAGAAGTTAGGGCAAACGTCACTTTTCTTGCCCGTTTAATTAAAGAGGACAACTGATGAAAAAGCATATTCCTAACATACTGACTCTTCTCAATCTCTTTTCGGGATGTATTGCAATAACTTTAGCTTTCAAAAACGACTTTGAAGGAGTAGTAGTATGGATTGCAATTGCAGCTGTATTTGATTTTCTTGATGGCATGGCGGCACGACTTTTAAAGGTATATTCGCCTCTTGGCAAGGAGCTAGACTCACTGGCTGACGTAGTAAGTTTTGGTGTAGCCCCAGCTACTGCACTCTATATTTTGATGCGCAATTATTTCTTACTGACAGGTCTACCTCCAACAGTCACACATTATGCTCCTTACCTGGCTTTTATAATCCCACTATTCTCAGCAAACAGGCTGGCCAAGTTCAATATTGATGAACGACAAACTTCATCATTTATTGGATTACCAACACCAGCTAATGGACTTTTCTGGATAAGTTATTCTTACGGCCTGCATAAGATGGCTCCTCTTAATGAGTTGTTCTTTTTATTGACGATAATGCTTATTCTCCTGTTTTCATGGCTGATGATATCAGATATACCCATGTTTTCACTCAAAATCAATAAAATAGCAATTAAAGGAAATGAAAGACAGCTACTGATAATACTTCTTTTTATTTTATTTACAGCACTTTGGGGCATCACTGGCTTAGCCTTGGTAATAACAGCATACATTATAATTTCAATATTCACATCCGGTATAAATAGTCGAAGCGTTAAATAATTAAAACAAATTGACAGGTTATAAGGATTCATTGTATCTTTACTATTTATTCAAGCATTTTATACCACTTATGGGTTTTCTTATTAAATTCTTCTTATTCTTCGTAGTTATTTACCTGTTTCTAAAAGGCTTGGTAGCTTTCTTTTTAGGAGGTAAAAGATCAGAAAAATCTACAACATATAACAGGTATCAACGGCAACAACAACGCCCCGAACAACCTAAACAGCCTGAAACGCAGGAAGATCGAATAATCGAGTATCAAAAGAAATCCTTTGAATCAACCGAGGCTGAAGATGCCGATTTTATTGAGATTAAAGGAGATAAGTGAGATAAAAAGTTATAAATAATTTATTTTTAGAGGAAAATCAATAACATCTTATATTAACAAACATGACTGATATTTTTGACAGGCTAAAAAGCGTGGAAGGACCGCTTGAGCAGTATCGTAAGAAAGCAGAAGGCTATTTTATGTTTCCGGAATTAGAGGGTGAAATTGGCCCCAGAATGAAATTCCATGGAAAAGAGGTAATAACCTGGAGTCTTAACAATTATCTTGGACTAGCCAATCATCCCGAAGTACGTGAAGCCGACTCAAAAGCTGCAGCCGATTGGGGTATGGCATATCCCATGGGGGCCAGAATGATGTCAGGACAAACAAAATATCATAAAGAGCTTGAAGCTAGACTTGCTAAATTCGAGAAAAAAGAGGCAGCATATCTTCTTAATTATGGCTACCAAGGTATGGTTTCAATTCTGGATTCATTAGTTTCAAGAAACGATGTAATCGTATATGATTCAGAAGCACATGCCTGCATCATGGATGGTATATTCCTTCATAAAGCCAAGGGTGGTAAGAGTTTTGTGTATCCTCATAATGATATGGAGCGTTGTGGAAAGATGCTGGGTTTTGCTACCCGAAATGCAGAAGAAACAGGTGGAGGTATTTTACTTGTAACCGAAGGCGTTTTTGGCATGTCAGGGGGATTAGGTGATCTGCCCGGAATCGTTAAGCTCAGAGAAAAATACAACTTCAGAATAATGATCGATGATGCACATGGATTTGGCACAATGGGTGAAACAGGTGCAGGATCTAGCGAACATTTCGGACTGATGGACGAAGTAGATTTATATTTTGCCACCTTCGCAAAATCAATGGCAGGAATCGGAGCTTTTGTAGCATCAGACAAAGCAGTCATTGATTCACTCAAATACAATATGCGATCGCAGATCTTTGCCAAATCTCTTCCTATGCCAATGGTTATAGGTGCTATGAAACGTCTTGACATTCTGCAAAATCAGCCGGAACATAAAGAAAAGCTCTGGAAAGTAGCAAAAATGCTTCAAGAAGGTTTGGTTGCAGAAGGATTTAATATCGGTGACACAGAATCTCCGGTAACTCCAGTTTATGTTAAAGGGAATGTGGCTGAAGGAACAAATGTTGTAATTGACCTTCGCGAGAACCATGGCATTTTCTGTTCAATAGTAGCCTACCCTGTTGTTCCTAAGGATGTGCTTATGCTCAGACTTATTCCAACAGCTGCTCATACTCAGAGAGAAGTGGAAGAAACAATTGAGGTTTTCAAAATTATTAAAAAGAATCTCGAAGAAGGAAAATATAAGTCCGAAGAGATGAAATCGATGTCAATCGAGTAAAAAATTCAATAAGATGCTACGAGTAAAAGTTCAGCATAAGTATAAACTAACTTGTACAAAATGCGGTCACGTAACACCAAACTTCTGGACATGGTTCGATCAGAACCAGCAATGCCCAAAGTGCGGCAGTAAACATTCGGAAGTATCATACAATAGAAGGTACCAGAGGCTGCCCCGGATTATGAAACGTAAGCCGGATAGCTTCTGGCACTATTTCCCATACCTACCTCTATTACGCAGAAGACACATTATATCTCTTAAAGAAGGAGCTATACCTGTTGAAAAATGGACTTTCCTCGAAGATTTTGCAAAAGAATATTTCGGTCTTAATATCAACGTGCATGTCTATCGTAACGACCTTAATGGCGGAACGGGAACATTTAAGGATATAGCTGCATCACTAGCCGCAAGCTTGTTCAATGAAATAGGTATTGACCAGTATTGTATCGCTTCTACAGGTAATTCAGCCACAGCTTATGCAAAATACCTTTCCATGGCAAACGTAAGCTGTTCTGTTTTCATGCCTGAAGACACTTTAAAGGCCTCTGAAGCTACAATCAGTTCTTATGGACAACAAGTATTCAAGGTGCTGGGTGATTATGCCAAAGCAAAGGAAATAGCAGCCGGATACGCTAAGATTCACAATATACCGATGTCCACCGGTAATATCGATCCCATTCGTATTGAAGCAAAAAAAACAATGGTGTTCGAGTGGATACGTCAAATGGATAAATTCCCTGATGTGTATATTCAGGCAATAAGTGGTGGCACAGGTCCAATAGCGATAGACAAAGGAATTCGCGAGATTAAGGAAATTTATCCTGATATTAAGAACCCACGTTTTCTGCTTGTACAAACAGATGGTTGCGATCCAATGGTACAAGCCTGGGAAAAGGCAGAAGAAGCCGGATTCCCTGAAGGATTTGAAAATGATTACCCAATAATCGATAACCCACAGACAGAAGTACCTACACTGGCAACAGGTAACCCAGCATCATACCCTATACTTGCTAAACTGGTGAAGAAAACCGGTGGTAGTTTTCTTAGAATGCGTGAGAGCAAACTCCTTTCAGTAGGCAAACTCATGGCGTACGAGAAAAAGGTAATACCGGGTCCCGCATCAGCAGTATGTATGGCAGGTTTCTTTATTGCACTGAGAAAGAACAAAATCAAAGATGGCGAAACAGTTCTGATTAATTTGGGTGAAGGCTCAAATCGTTCACCTTACTTCCTTGAGCAGATGATTTATACAACCAAAAGTGTTAATAGTGTTGAAGATTGTGAACCCCACTCCATTGACGATTTTCGAACCAAATTATGGAACGAACTTTTGGAGAATTGAACAGATAAAAAAATGATAAACAATAAAACAGTATGGATAACGGGAGCTTCCTCAGGAATAGGAGAAGCGTGCGCATATCTTTTCGCTAAAGAGAAAGCAAACCTAATTCTTACTGCAACAAGGTCTGACAAACTTCAGGAAGTACAAAGTAAATGTTTATATATGGGAGCACAATGTGTGATATTTACTTACGACCTGTCAGATCTCGAAAACATTGATAAACTGACCGACAGAGCTTTAGCTGCATTCGGCAAAATTGATACAGTTTTTCTTAATGCAGGAATCAGTCAGCGTTCCAAAACGCTTGACACATCCTTCAAAGTAGATGAGAAAATAATGAACATAAACTTCTTCGCCCCGGTGAAGATAGCAAAACGGTTAATGCCTGAAATGATAAAAAATGGAGGTGGCACAATAGCTGTTACAAGTAGTATATCAGGCAAGTTCGGCTTCCCTCTACGTTCAGCGTATGCATCTTCAAAATTTGCTCTTTACGGTTTCTTCGAAACAGTTCATGCTGAATATTACGATGACAATATTCGAGTTGTGATGGTATGTCCCGGACGGATTAAAACAAATATTTCCTACAACGCACTTGAAGCTGACGGTCACAAACATGCCAAGATGGATGAAGGTCAGGATAGTGGCATGTCAACCGAAAAAGCAGCAAAAAAAATTGTAAGAGCAATAAATAAACGCAAACCCGAAGTATTAGTTGGAGGTAAAGAGCTCATTATGGTTTATATTAAAAGATTCCTGCCGGGACTGTCCAGGAAGCTCGTAAGAAAAGTCAGCGCTACATAGTAAAATAAGCCCTAAAAACTAATAAAATCTTACTATTAAATTTGACTTTGAAAATTTTATTAAAACGTAATGAAAGAGAATTATATCATATCCGGAATTCAACAAATAGGTATTGGCGTCGAGAATTTTACAGAAGCCTGGAAGTACTATATAGATGTTTTCAATATGGATATCCGAATACTTGAAGACGATAAAGTTGCCGAACTAATGCTGCCATACACAGGCGGTAAACCACAAAAGCGCCGTGCAGCAATTGCACTCAACCTTCAGGGAGGGGGAGGCTTCGAGATATGGCAATATTCAGAAAGAAAACCCAAACCTATTGATTTCGAGATTCAAATTGGTGATCTTGGTGTGTTTGCTGCAAAAATCAAAAGCAGGGATGTAGAAAAAACATACGAGCAGTTCAGAAAAAAACGCAATGTAAACCTTTTAGGAAAACCGGAGACGAGCATCGACGGGCATAGTACATTCTTCATGAAAGACCCCTATGGAAACATCTTCCAAATTGTTCATGACACAACTATATACAGAGAGGAAGGTCGATTAACAGGAGGTATTGTTGGTGCAATGATTGGCGTTACCGATATCGAAAAAGCAATGCCTATTTACCGTGACATCCTTGGTTATGATGTTATAGCAGCGGACGAAACCGGCACTTTTGATGATTTGAAAGCATTACCATCAGGTAGCAGACAATACCGTCGTCGCATACTGTCTCACAGCAAACCTCGTCATGGCAGTTTCAGCGAACTGTTTGGCAAATCATATATAGAACTTGTACAACCTCTCGACCGCACACCCCGCAAAATTTATGAAAGTCGCTTCTGGGGTGATCCCGGATTCATACAAATCTGTTTTGATGTACGCAATACAGATGCATTAAGAAAAAAATGCGAAGAGATGGGCTACCCGTTCACTGTAGACAGCTCTCGCAATTTCAAACAGGGAGAATCATTTGATATGGGTGAAGCTGCAGGTCAGTTTGCCTACATTGAAGACCCCGATGGTACGCTTATAGAACTTGTTGAAGCTCACAAAATTCCTTTGATGAAGAAGTTAAATCTCTATCTCAATCTCCGCAAACGAGATCCAAAAAAGCCCTTGCCAAAATGGATGCTCAGAATGTTGAGATTTATGAAAGTAGACCCTGAAAGTTTAAAATAAAGAGACAAACTACAATTTTTTTGCCGTTTCTTAGTTATATTAATAATGAAGAAACGGCAATTTTTTTTAATAATATTTACTCTGTTCTGCATTGCAACCAAATCACATGCACAATGGGAAGCACCAGTAAGTCACTATTGGGAAGCTAAAAGCTACTACAACCCCTCATTTGCAGGAGCTAAAGATCAAATAAGTACAACAGCTGTTTACCAATATCAAAGGACTGTCTTTAAAGACTCCCCTCAACGGATTATATTAACTGCAAATATGCCTTTTGATTTCCTAAAAAGAAAACATGGTGTAGGTTTAGTAGTATATTCTGGAAATATAGGTTCTCTACGCAACTCTTTATTGGCAGCACAATACAACTTCAGACAACAGCTGGGGACAGGCATGCTAAATATTGGCCTTCAGACCGGTGTTTATGATCTCAGTTATGATTCAGGCAATATTGGTATCTTCCCTGATTCACTACAAAACAGTAATCTACAAAACAATCAGCAGTTAAATATAAACCTGACAAAAAAACAAGTAGCTGACATCAGTGCAGGCATCTCATGGACAGGCAACAGATTCTTTGTCGGACTCTCAATAATGCATTTCAATCAACCTCTATTTTATACTGCTTCGGATTCTGGGAATAATTTCCCAAACACTTCCACAGATTCAACCCAATCACAAATTCCCCGATCATATAATTTTATTGCCGGATACAATATCAGGCTTCTCAATTCGTTAGAAATACAACCGATGGTGTGGGTGCTGCACGATGAAAACCAAACACAAACTCAGGCAACAGTAAAAATGGAATATGATAAAAGATTCTCCGGCGGTATCACATTGAATTCGGAGTCCGATTATTCAGTTTTTGCAGGGACAACAATACAAGGTTTCCGCTTCGGCTATGCATATACGCTTCACAACAAAGGAATTGTCAAAGACAGTCATGAGCTGTTTGTAAGGTACGATTTCACGATCGACAGCTTCAAGCCTAAGATGAAACCGCACAAAAGTATTAGATTATTATGAGAAAATATTTATTATTACTGTTTTTAATCGCACTAATCTGCTCATGTGGAGGAAATCGAATGGGAACAACCGGAGGAGAACTAACCGGCGTTCCCGTAGGAAGAGTATGGGATGAGCCCACACCTTATAATATGGTACTCGTTTCACGTGGCGCTTATACAATGGGACCGGGAGAAATTGATACGCTGTGGGGAATAAACATTCCAACCCGCGGAGTATCAGTCGACAACTTCTGGATGGACGAAACTGAGATTACCAACTCTCAATATAAGCAGTTTGTTTTCTGGGTACGCGATTCGATAATAAGGGAGCGTATGGCTGATCCGGCTTATGCAGGAGATGACTTTTACATGATTACTGAAGATATCTACGGCGATCCTGTCACTCCACATCTTAACTGGTCAGTACCAATACCATGGACCCGCAACACAGAAGAGGAAGAGGCAACAATCAACAGTCTTTATAAAAAACATCCAATAACCGGCGAAAAGATGTTAGATGCCAATCAGATGAATTTCCGTTATGAGTGGTACGATGCTGCAGAAGCAGCGAAGAGTAAGTATCGAGAAAATCCTGATAATAACAATGCTAATATCACTATTTCAAAAGACACAGCCTATATCGCTCAGAATGGCAAGATAGTAAATGAAACAATTACGCGTCCATTCAGCAGTCACTACGATTTCGTGCACACCTACATAGTAAATATTTATCCCGACACAACCAGCTGGATAAACGATTTTCATAACAGTAACAACGAGATATACATGCGCAACTATTTCTCAAACCCAGCTTACGCTCATCACCCTATAATAGGCGTTTCGTGGGAACAAGCCACTGCTTTTTGCGAATGGCGAACCATGTTCCTCCGCAAAAGTGTTAGCAGAGAAGGAGTACATGTCGAAAAATATCGACTCCCTACAGAAGCCGAATGGGAGCTTGCTGCACGTAGTGGCAGCTCCGACAATATATATCCGTGGGGAACAGAAAGCACAATATCAGAAAATGGCTGCTACGAGGCCAATTTCAGCCCCGGTGAAGGCGGTTATGCTGCTGACAACTTTCTCATCACAGCTCCGGTAAGGAGTTTCAAACCCAATAATATCGGACTGTACGACATGGCAGGAAATGTGGCAGAATGGACCTCCACCGCCTACAGTGAATCGGGTAATGAGCTGATGAATAATATCAATCCTGAATTTAGCTACAACGCTTCTGCCAACGATCCGGATTTCATGAAAAGGAAGGTTATAAAAGGTGGTTCATGGAAAGACATTGCAACCTTCATTCGTGCAGATATGAGAGACTCAGAACATCAAAAAAAGGGGCGTTCGTACATAGGTTTCCGATGCGTGCGCACGCAAATACCAGGATCACGGTAAACAGACGATAAAACTGAAATTAAAATGATTCATATATGAATGCATATAAAAGATATAAAAACAGACTGGAGAAGTTCCTCCAGACCGAGCGTGGCAAACGCTTCATAAACTTCGCATACAGCATAGGCGCAGCAATTGTAATTCTCGGAGCAATGTTCAAACTGCTTCATTTCCCTTTTGGCAATGAGCTGCTTTTCATAGGAATGATAACGGAGGTCATCGTCTTTACACTCTCAGCCTTCGACACACCTATCAAAGATTACAACTGGGACAAAGTATTTCCTGCACTCACATCAACTAACGATTTTGAGCAGTCAGAAGCGATTCAAGGATCTCGAAAATTCCATACAACATCAAGTCTAACAAATAACCAAATAAGTACAACCCCTCAAACCGAGGAGTACAACCGACAAATGGAGAAGCTGATAACAGAAACCGAGAAAATGGGTAAACAGCTACAGGAGCTGAATGAGGTATATGAACGAATGCTCAGAGCAATGTCCGGTCATGATAAATAATCCAAATAACAGCAAATGGCAGTAAACAGTCCCAACTCCCCCCGTCAAAAGATGATAAACCTTATGTACTTGGTTTTCATCGCCATGCTGGCTCTAAATGTATCGGCAGAGGTGCTCGACGGGTTTGGTCTGGTAGACAACAGTCTTCGGGATTCCTCAGGCACCATGACCGACAGGAATGATTTGATTATGAATGAACTTGCTCAATATAGCCGGCAGAATCCAGAGAAAGCAAAAGAGTGGTACAATAAAGGCCTGGAAGTACGCAAAATGACCGACTCACTCACGGCATATATCCACCAACTCAAGTATCTGATGGTAAGAGAAGCCGACGGCCGGAAAGCAGATATCAGCAACATAAAACATAAAGATGATCTCGAGGCAGCATCATTAGTTATGCTTTCCCCTATTAATGGTGAAGGCAAAAAACTTAAGAATGCCATTGATGATTATCGCTACAATATTACACAATTTGTTCAAAACCCGGCACGAAGAGAAATAATAGAGAGGAGCCTCAGCACACAAACAACAGGCGGCAAAAGCTGGGAAGCAACAAGATTCGAAAACATACCGCTGGCAGCAGCAGTTACAATGCTCACCAAATTCGAGAATGATGTAATAGCAGCCGAAGGCGATGCACTAGAAAATATCCTCAATAGTGTTGATGTAGGCGATTTCAGGGTAAATGAGCTCAATGCCTACGTGATTCCAGAGTCGGATATAGTCTTCCGTGGAGGCAATTACAGGGCACGTGTAGTACTTTCTGCCCAAGATACTACCAGGCACCCGGTACTTAATTTAAATGGCACAACACCTGTCTTAGAGGGCAATGGAACATTCACTATCCACGCCAATAATACAGGCACCTTCCCCGTAGAGGGCTACCTCGAAATAAGCGATGTAAGCGGTACCATAACTCGCAGAGAATTCCAAAGCAGCTACACAGTCATCGAAACCATGGCAACAATTGCACCCTCACTCATGAATGTGCTCTACGCAGGAATCGACAATGAGGTAAGCATCTCAGTGCCTGGCGTTTCCCCTCAGAATATAAATGCAACAATGACCAATGGCATCCTTTCAAGGAGAGGAAATATGTGGGCAGCAACACCAACTGTCGTAGGAAAAGAAGCAGTAATAACGGTTACAGTCGATGAACCAGGAGGAACAGCAAGACAGCTCGCCTCAAGAGAATTCAGAGTAAGAGCACTACCCGATCCCACCCCATTTATTTCGTATCGTGATTCAGACGGCAACCCCGTAACATTCAAGGGAGGCAGCATTTCAAAGTCGGTACTGATAAATGCAGAAGGCATACAGGCAGCAATCGATGATGGCATACTAAACATACCATTTCGTGTAAACGGATTCAGGACAGTCTTCTTCGATTCAATGGGAAACGCCATTCCTGAAGTCTCTGACGGTAACAGTTTCTCGCAGCGACAGAAAGAGCAGATACGGCGACTTGCCAGAGGCAGCTATTTCTATGTTTCAGGCATACGTGCTATTGGTCCTGATGGAATGGAGCGCGATATTGCTGTAATTGAAGTACAGGTTAATTAATATATTTCTCAATGAAGTCAATAACAATAATATTACTCCTCCTGGCTATAACAGCTCAAGCAGCCTATCCGCAGGAGACTGCAAGAGAGCGTATTGAACAGAGACGTCAAGCAGAAGCAGCAAGGAACAGTCAAGCAAGTGCCTTCGGAACATATCAGTCTGAAGATCAGCTGAATGATATTCTTGAAAATTCAAGATGGTCTCGTATTATCTATAGATACATCGATCTCAGCAAACCGGAAAACGCCCCGCTCTATCAAACCGAAACAAAGTCTGGCGAACAGATAAACCTCTTCGCAAAAATCTTCACATTACTTCAAAGCGGTGATATTAAAGCTTATGAATACCTCGATGGTCGTGAATTATTTACCGTTGATTATCTGATAAACTTCGCTGAATTAACAGATAGATTTGGCATTAATTACGAAACAAGTAATGTATCTGAGGATGTTCAGGGCTACTATCTCAAGGAAGTATATTATCTTGACACTCCAACATCCAGTCTGCGCGTACTCCCCGTGGCAATCTGTCCGATAATCGAGAGGCACGACAAATACAGGGGCACCACCCGATACCCTCTTTTCTGGGTTCCATACACACAAATAGAACCATACGCAAAGCAAATGCCAGTTATACTTTCTTCTCTCAACAACAGCGTCAGAGGCACAATAGACGACTTCTTCAAAACCAGAAGATATTCAGGAGAGATTGTGATTCGAAATACTACTAAACCCGAAGAAGTGAAAGCTGAGCAGGATAGGATAGAAAAGGAACTTACTGATTTTGAAAACATGGTAAGAAAAAATGAAATAAGTCAGACTCAACAAAGCAGCCAAAAACCTCTTAACCAAAGCATAAGAAGAAATAACAGGAGCACAGGAATCAACACCGGCGGTTCACAAACAATGCGCGACAGGCGGTATTAAAAATACCAAAAATATTTTTGTTATACTCAAACTATCTTTTTATAAAATTGTTTTATAATATATTCAGATGGATTAAATTTGATATAAATATTTATGAATCCGCCATTTCCTATTAGACGGCAACATCTATCATAAATAGAAGTCCGTCCCTTCAATACCACAAATCTCAGGAATTTCCTCCTGAGTGTAAGCTCAAATGTTTTTTGCGAGAGTAAAATGATTTAGGTCATCCTTTTGTTTGTTTACAAACATTCTTCTACATTAAAGTCAATTCGCAAATTCTGTATACCTACACTCATGAAAAAAATATTATCTATTCTTATCATACTAATATGTGCTTTAGTATCATGTAATAAACGAATGCTGGAGACTGGAGAAGGCAATCTACCTGTTCCCGGAGGAGAAATATGGTATAAAGTATCCGGCACTGGAAAAGGAACACCACTAGTACTGATTCATGGTGGTCCGGGTGCTTCCAGTTTCTATCTGAAACCTTTTGAAGCACTCGGAAATGATCGTCAGGTAATTCGATATGACCAGCTAGGTTGCGGAAAATCCACCTATACTGAAGATACAACTTTGTTTACTATAGAACGCAAAGTACTGGAGTTATATTCACTGCGCAAAGCATTGGGCATCGACAAATGGAACTTGATGGGACACTCTTTCGGAGCTATAATCGCACTTGAATATTACGCTGCGTACCCCAATCATGTTACCTCTCTTACATTTGCAAGCGGCTGCTTTGATGTTGAAGCTTATGCTGAAAATACAGGACTGCTGCTTAAAACTCTGCCCGATTCATTACGCAAAGCTGTTGCCGAAGTAGATACTACCGGTGATTACTTGAATCCGCTCTATCAGGAAGCTATTATTAAGTTCAATGATCTTTACGCCTCACGAAAACCCGATTTAGTTGAGTCTGACAGCATTGTGAAAACCTATAACAGAACTATGTACGATTACATGAAGGGACCTAATGAGTTTAAAATCACTGGCACATTAAAAGATTACAATGGCACAGGTTATCTGCCACTTATCAAAGTCCCTGCCCTTTTTACTGTCGGTCAGTTCGATACATGTGGGCCTCAACTGATTGTAAAATATGCCGAACAAGTACCCGGAGGCAAATATTATATGATCCCCGATGCCGCTCACATTACCATGTGGGATGCAAAGGAAGAGAACGTTCAAGTAGTCAGGGATTTCTTATTATCAGTTGATTAAGTTGTTTTAATTAACAACCCTGGGCGAACCAAAATTAATAATTAACGTTAGATTTAATACTCAATTAAAGTGTTACACTTAAAGATGTTTTTAAGTGTAATATCGTATTTTATGATTAAACAACTTATTATGAGTACTAATATACTTTCTGATGAGCGTAAAGATGAGCTACTGCAAATTCTGGAGAAACGTTTCACCGAAAACATTAATCGTCACCCCCACCTCAATTGGGAATACATAAAGCAAAGACTTGAGAGCAACCCTGAAAAACTATGCTCGCTCAACCGAATGGAAGAAACAGGCGGTGAACCCGATGTAGTTTGTCTGGACCCCAAAACCAAAGAGTATATCTTTTGCGACTTATCACCCGAGAGCCCTATTGGACGCAGGAGTCTGTGCTACGATGAAGCAGCATTGAAATCCCGCAAAAAAAACAAACCGATAGGCAGTGCACTTGGCATGGCGAAAGAGATGGGTATTGAAGTTCTCGACGAAGAGCTTTACCTTGAACTGCAGGATCTGAGCACATTCGACACAAAATCTTCAAGCTGGATAGTAGCTCCGGAAGAAGTACGAGAACTTGGAGGAGGACTCTTTGGCGACAAACGCTACGGTCGCACTTTCATCTACCACAACGGAGCAGAATCTTACTATTCCTCACGAGGTTTCAGGGGTATGTTGAGAGTCTGATTTTCTATTTCAAATATGCTTCCGCCAATGAAACCCAATAAGCTGCTCCAAGTGGCAACAGCTCCTGATTAAACACATATTGCGGGTGGTGCACCATAAAACCCTGGCCACCACCTGCCATTACATAGTTACCCGGACATTTTTCCAACATAAAAGCAAAATCTTCACTACTCATAAGTGCATCGGCATTTCTTACTACGTTATCTTCACCAAAAGTAGCAGCCGCCACGTCAGCAGCCCACCTGGTATTATCGGGTGTGTTCACCAGTACCGTTCCGGGACTGCCTTCTCTTATTTCATACTTACAATTAAATGCTTCAGCCTGAGATTTGGTAAGAGTGCGGATCCTTTCAAGCACCATCTTACGCACTTCATTATTCATATTCCTCACGCTTAATTTCAATAGAGCAGACTGTGGAATGACATTACCCGCTTTTCCCGACTGAAAAGAGCCCACATTTACAACTGCCTGTTGCCATGGAGATACGTTTCTGCTTACTATGGTTTGCAACGCCATAAGCAATAACGAACCACAAACCAGCGGATCAATACTAAGTTCCGGCATTGAACCATGTGAACCCTTCCCGGTGAGCTCAATCTCCCAGTTATCTACTGCTGACATCGTTTCCCCTTCACGAAAATAGAATTTTCCAAACTCCAATCCGGGAATATTATGCATGGCATATATCGCATCCACGGGAAAACGCTCAAACAATCCATCAACAATCATTGCTTTACTCCCTTGCATGGTTTCCTCCCCCGGCTGAAAGATAAAACGTACTGTCCCGTTAAAGTTTTTTGTTTCGGCAAGATATTTAGCAGCTCCAAGAGCCATGGATGTGTGACCGTCATGACCGCAAAGATGTGATCGTCCCTCAATGTTACTTTTGTATGGTAAATCATTATCTTCACTTATAGGCAACCCGTCAAAATCGGCACGAATGCCAATAGCTTTATCACCGTCACCAACTTTCAACGATGCCACCAGACCATATTTACCAACACCTTCAACCACTTCATAACCACCGAACGATTTTATCACTTCAGCAATATACTTAGCAGTGCTTTCCTCCTGCATCGACAGTTCAGGCTGCCTGTGCATGGTCTCCTGCCATATTTTTAATTCCTCTATATTGCTTTTTAAAGCATCAATCAGTTTTGTATCCATCAGATTCATTTTTAACAGGAATCAATCATTTGTTTTTCCTGCTGATTTTGGAATAGTAATTAAAATAATAAGAATAGCCATGACAATCATCATGAGATTAACACCCAGACCAATTGTAGCCGCCTCTCGCACCACAACATTATCCTGACGCCCTACAAAGGTCAGCACTCCCTCCAGCCACTGAATATTGTCTCCCGCGTTGAATGCTGCAAAAATACCCGCTGAAACAGCAACTCCGAAAGCAGCACCAAGAGAAGATGCCATTTTGTATATACCCGAACCGGCACCGGCCTGATCCTCCGGCAAGTTAGATAAAGCTGCATCAGTTGATGGAGTAGCGTAAAATGCCAGACCTACACCAAACAAAGTATATGCTATAATTGCAAGTATTTTATATGTATCAGTCATCACATTGGTAAACATCAGAAGTATAATAGACACACCCACGATCAGCGACCCCCATATCATCGGTTTACGCGCTCCAAACCTCTGAAGCATCTTCTCACCCATGCGTATAAACAACACTATGGCAATGGCATACCCTAAAGTGAGCATTCCTGCCTCTTGTGCTGAAAGGTTACCCCCAACCTGCAGAAGGATAAGAGATACAATTAAAATTCCGGCAGTACCGTTAAGTAAAAAGTTGGAAATGGTAGCACCGGTAAATATCATGTTCTTAAACAACTTAAAATCGATAAAGGCATAATTTTTCCCCTTTTCAATGTAGTAGAACAAGATTGAGAAAAGTAGTGTTGCTGCTATCAAAACAATACCCGCAACACTGGTAAAGCCTAAATGGGCTCCGCTTGTCATTAAGATCTGCAAAGCAATCATTGCCAGCATAAATGTAATGATACCCGCATGATCGGTCTTTTTATGCTCTTTGCCTATAGCCTTACTTTCCGGCGTCCCTTTTATCAAGATTAGACCTATCACAGAAACAGCAGCAGCACCAAAGAAAATCCATCGCCAACCTACACTCACCATCAATCCGCCAAAGAGAGCAGCAAAGCCCGAACCACCCCACGATCCCATTGACCATAATGATATGGCACGCTGCCTCTCCTTACCTTCCCAATAAGCTTTTACCAATGCCAAGCTTGCGGGCATGATGGCAGCAGCAGAAAGTCCCTGAAATATACGACCGGTAATCAGTACCGCCTCAGCAGCGTTGCCTACTGGCGTAAGACCCACTAACAGTGACCCGATAATACTAAAATAAAATCCTATACGAATTATTTTCACTCGTCCCACCTTATCGGCTAACCCTCCAAAAACAACGATAAAAATACCAGAGAACAGTGCAGTTATCGATACCGCAATATTCATCATCGATGCATCCATGCCGAGATCTTTCGCCATGTCAACATTGATATTTAAAGTGGTTTGCGCAAAGAGCCAAAAAGCTAAAACGCCGAGAATGATACCAAACAATAATTTATCATTTCCTTTGAACTCGATTGAATTTGTCATGCGGCAGATTTTTAAAGGTTTGGATTAATATTGTTTACGGAAATTAGTAATACTAAGGTAGTATTTTTTCAGATAAGCCAAGAAAATTGAAAGGAAAATATATCTATGACACCCGATTTACGAAAAAAGAGCTGTTCTTTTGGAACAACCCTTTTTAAAGACTCAAAATCTGTAATGAAAAATGAAAATGAAAATATTCAATATCCTAAACCATCATTCCAACCATAATTTTGCGTAAGATTTGGATTAAGTGTTCGCTCATCAATTGGAATCGGGTATAAGTAGTCGCGTTCTTCGTTAAATCCGTTGCGCTCCGCATTATGGTGATAATTCAAATAACCTTTTGTCCCCTCTGTAAGAATGAGATCTTTATCCAATTCATAAAGAGAAACGCCCTCTCTTTCCGCAGGCTTCTCTTCTTCTGAAGTATAAAGAATCAAGTCGACATTACCGTCACCCGAAAGGTCATACTCACCCGGTCCTTCAAAATATGCACCGGTAATTGGCTGATCAATGCTCTTGCCTGATTTCCAGCGACACAAATCAGCAAATCTCAATCCCTCCTGCAGCAGCTCGATAGTACGTTCGCGTCTGATTTCCAGAATCACACCCTTATTATTTCCGCTTACATTAGGATAGCCATAAGTGGCTGAAGAGAGGTATTCATCAGGGTTCGCATTAACATCCGCCATATTCAGGTTAGGCATACCCACACGATCACGCAGCTCCTTTATCGAGATATCAATATCATTCTGATTAAGAGTGCCAAGCTCTGCTTTTGCCTCAGCATAGTTAAGCAAAACCTCAGCATAACGGAATACAGGCATATCCACATCCGACGAACCTGTCCTGTCGTTGTTACCACTGTTTGAAGCAGGATCCTGCACAAACTTCACAGGCTGATATCCTGTGGTAGCAACTTCAAGCTCAGGAGCCAGCATTGTTGTCTTATTGATGCGAGTATATCCGGGAGTACGCATGCTTTGCTTCAGTCGCGGATCACGATCACTTGTCTCCTCGTTAAACGACATCACTTCCCATCCATTCTGATCTGTAAATCTTGAACCATCTTTCATCAGGTAACTATTAACAAACTTACGAGTCAGCCCCGGACGCCCCTGCGAAGTCAGCAGTGTATATGCCGACGCATTATTGCGGATGCCAAGTGCATAATCAAACTTTATTGCAAGAATATACTCATCAGTGTTAGCATCAGGAGTAGCAAAAAGCATCAGATAGTCTTTGTCGGGATTACCTGTAGAATGAATCTTGTAAGGACCTTTTTCAATAATCTCCAAAGCAGATTTTGCTGCCAGATCAAGATAATATTTATAATCTTTACCCTCAATCTCCAGATTGTGATATTTACGATAAGTACCTTCAAATAGTGTGAATCTTGATTTCAAAGCCAGTGCCGACCAGCGGTTTACTCGATAAACGCTCTTTCCTGAAGGTAAATTTGCAATAGCATAATCAATATCCTCAATCATTTTGCTCATTATAAGCTCTCTTGAATCACGCGGCTTGTAAAGATCTTCATCTGTAGAGTTCAGCTGCTTATCATACCATGGCACATCACCAAAACGCTGAACCTTATCAAAATAGAAGTAAGCACGAAAGAAACGTGCAACAGCAGTGTACTTAACAACCGCTTCCTTATCTTCACTCCTGTCCACATTCTCCAACAGTGTGTTAATACGGCGCAATGTACCCCAATTCCATCCGCCGCCCGAAGCAGGAGCCGTGCGTCTCTGTCCGCCAATCAAAATCTCATCCAGGATTGCGTTTACAATCACATCGCTCTGCTCGTCAAAAGGAGATTTGTCCAGCAGATCATTGTAGAATGGGTTACTAAACAGCTCAAGTTCAGTAGCATTCTTAAAATAGTCCTGGTCAGACATCTTATCTTTAGGAATCAAGTCAAGCTGCTCGCATGATGCAAACCCCGTTAAAAGTAAAATAACTGAAAATATTATTGATATTTTTTTCATTGTCTTCATATTAAAAAATTAAAAAGTGATATCTATACCAAACATATAAGTTGCCGGCCATGGATAGAATGCGTTGTTGTTAACTCCGCTGGGGCGACTGAACGCCGCTTCCGGATCAATATATTTAGTACTCTCTTTTAGAGGAGACCAATAGTGCAAATTCTCTCCTGAAGCATATAATCGCAGATTTTCAATACCAACCTTCGATGTTAAGTTATCCGGAAGAGTATAACCTACTGTCAGATTCTTCAAACGCAAGTATCTCAGATTCTGCAGATATTTATCGTTCACCTTAGCAAGATAACCACCAGTAGCCCCGTAAGCGCGAGCTCTCGGGAAGTATGTGTCGGGGTTCTCTTCCGACCATACTTTATCAAGAAAGTCTTTAGGAAGGAATGAAACATAAGAGTAAGAGAAACCGCCCCAGAAATTCATATTATGACCACTAGGATACCAGTAGTGGTTGCCCGTTCCTTGTAAGAAAACCGATGCATCAAATCCCATCCAGTCGAATCCTGCATTAATACCATACGATAATGTTGGCAGTGAGTTACCTAAAATCTTACGGTCACCCGGGTTGTCAACAGTATTTTGTCCGATACCCCATATACCATTACCATCAAGGTCAACAAACTTAACGTCACCAGCCTGCCATCCGCCTCTTAAGCGACCGCTGCTGTAACTCAGATCCACCTCTTTAGCATAAGCTTTTGCCTCTTCATCAGATTTAAAGAATCCGTCAGTAACAAATCCCCAGATCTCGCCAAGCTTCATACCCTCATAATACTGTTTGGCAAATGTCTTGTTAGGATTGTCATACTTAGTAATGACACTTTCATAGTCACTTAGCACCAGTCCCACATTATAAGAGAAAGGACGATTGGCCAATTGAAACTGATCACGCCAGTTCAAAGACAACTCATAACCCCTGGTACGCATATCAGCAGCATTCATCTCGGGGGAGTCGGCACCATAAACACCCGGTAAAGCAACACCCTCAGTAAGCATATCCATAGTGTTACGCGTATAAACGTCAGCCACCAGGCTTAATCTGTTTCTCAACATCGAGTAGTCCACACCCAGGTTCCATTGCTTCACAGTTTCCCATGTCATATCAGATGCAATAGGCGCACTCAGTGATGAGTACTTAGCCTTAGTGCTTCCCTCTCCAAAAGTATACTCACTGAAAGTATGCATCGAAACCAAACGCATGAATGTGTAGTAAGACGATACATTCTGGTTGCCCAGTGAACCAAACGACAGTCGCAGTTTAAAGTTATCTACAAGATCTCTTGCAGGCTCAAAAAACGGTTCTTCTGAAATTCTCCAACCAACAGATGCTGACGGAAACCAGCCCCAGCGGTGCTCACTTCCAAAACGTGAAGATCCGTCGTATCTGCCACTCAATTCAAACAGGTAGCGACCCATATAGTCGTAGTTAACCCTTCCGAAGAAGCCCAGCAGTGCAGATTCAGCCTGGCCGCCGCCAACACCCGTTTCAGTAATTCCATCCTCATTTTGTCCCACCAGGTTCAAGTCGTCAAGAGTAGGCGACGACAGGTCACGTCCCCAAGCCGAAACACTTTTGCGATGAAACGACTCATAGTTAAAACCACCCATAAGAGACACGTTGTGATGGTTGTTAAAAGTCTGATCGTAGTTGGCAAATACATTCGTAGACCAGAAGTTATTCGTTGTAATGCTTTCAGTAAGCTGATTTTCACCCGCCCCTGTATTGTACGATTCCAGTTCAGCATCAGGATACTGTCTGAACCACAATTCCTGCGAGCGGTTAGTTTTTTGATTCTGATTAAAACGATACGTAAAATCCCCGGTTATTTTTAGTGACTCAATCGGCTTAATCTCCATTCGCGTTGTATTAGCCAGGTTCATTGCCTTCTCTAAGTTTCTGTGCGACTGCTCATTCAGCATTATATGGCGACCGTTACCCACCTTGTAGTTCAGATAAGGTGTCCCATACAACCACGATCCGTCAGGATTCTGCATAGGGAAGTTGGCCAGTGCGTGGCGAGAACTGTAAGCAATTGTATTTTCAATATTATCATCACCCAACGAACTGTATTTCGAATTATACAGAGCTGTATTATTCGACAAAGTAATCCAATCGTTTACCTTAAAGTCAATCTTTGAGCGTAAGTTATATCTGTCAAACACATCAGGATGTGCACGTTGCATACCCTCCTGACGATTATAATTACCCGAAACTAAGTAATTGATTCCGTTGGTGCCCCCGTTAACAGAAATATTATGCTGCTGACTCGGGCGCTTCTCACGATAAAGCATATCCCACCAGTCATAATTACCATAATAAACCCATTGATTTCGGCCGTTTCTTATCTCTTCAACAACCCAAGGGCGGTCGGGATGCTCAGTGACATCATTCACACGTGCCCAGAGCTCATCCATATCCTTTTCGTTATATCTGATATAATTTGTACCGTTGTCCGCCTGCCAGAACTTGTTGACATGATAAACCGAGTAATAACCACGGTTCTCATAGTCGGTACTCGTTGTTGGCTGCTCCCAACCCAGTCGTCCGCTATATCTCACCACTGCTTTTTTGTCTGTGTCAGAGCCCGACTTAGTAGTAACCAGTATAACACCAAATGCGGCACGTGCACCATAAACAGCAGCTGCCGACGCATCTTTAATAACAGAAATCGATTCAATATCATTCGGGTTCAAACGCGACAAATCTCCCGCATTACCCGTAACCCCATCAATAACCACCAGCGGATCAGTGTCGTTAATAGAGTTTACACCCCTGATGTTAATCGACCCCGAGCTGCCCGGCTTACCAGACGAAGTGGTAATATTCAACCCCGGAACAGAACCCTGAAGCATATTAGTTACCGAGTGCGACAGACGGTTTGTCAGATCATCACTGTTAACAGTAGATACAGCCCCTGTCAGGTTCACTCTTTTCTGAGTACCATAACCAACAACCACAACCTCATCAAGCAGTTCAGTATCCTCTTTTAAGACAATATTAAGCTCTCCTTTTCCATCCCAAACCACCTCTTGATCAGAAAATCCAATATACGAGAATACGATAGTGGAATTAGCCGGCACCTCAAATGAAAAATTTCCATCCAAATCCGTTACAATCCCGTTGGATGTACCTTTTTGAATTACGTTTACTCCAATAAGAGGTATATCCTCAGTATCCACAACCCTGCCCTTTAAGTTTAGATTCTGAGCATGCGCAGATAATGATAAACACATAAATAGTAATATAATGTGTGATTTAATACAATAGTACTTTTTAAGCATAAAACAATCTTTTCTTAATATTTAAAACTGCGCGCAAAATAAGCACATAAATGTTACGATTTGATGACTTTCCGGTTAAGTAAATGTTAATTATCTTTGCAAATATCAAAACTATAACATATTTAAAACCCGATATTATGTCACTACGAAAACTCTTTATAGCAGTAGTACTCATATTAGTAACCCTACTTGTAACTTCCTGCAACATCCCCAATAAAAACTTCTCATTTGATGAAGCCGATCTGCCCGTAAGCATACCTTTTGCAGGTAATTCTTATGTAACTGATCCCAAGGTTTCAGAATTTATTGATAACTACACAGGAAAATTCAAGAGCGACTGGACCGATCCTGATATCACGATGAGCACCTGGTTCAGAGTAGGCGCAGAAGGCCAACTAAACATAGGCTTTGAGGGAAGCAACAAAAGCGGCACAAGCACAATCAGGTTCACGGTAGAAGGAAAATCTTATGATGTGGAAGTCAGCGGAGACACACTATCCCTCTATAGCATCACAACAATAGATAAAACAACTCCCGGCTATGTCAGAGTCGACTATCAGGGCATCTCCAAAACAGGCGACACTTTTGGTGAGATCACACAGTTCAGGATAGGCGGACCAGCGTCAGATTCAACAAACCACTTCGTTACAGAAGAAAAAATGAAGGAAAGCGAAAGCAACTGCTACTTCTACAGAAGAGGAGCATCAGTACATTATATGTACACACTTCCCGATACCGACATTAAATATTTCTACAACGAGATAATGGTGCCCGAAGAAAGCGCCGTAAATAGTACCTACTTCATGATGAACGGCTTCTCTCAGGGATACATGGGAATACAACAAATAGCTGAAGACGACAGAAGAGTCCTCTTCTCGGTGTGGAGTCCCTATACCACAGACAACCCCGATGAGATACCCGACGACATGCAGATCAAACTCCTTCGTAAAGGAAAAGATGTGACAGTGGGAGAATTCGGCAACGAAGGCAGTGGCGGACAAAGCTGGCTGCACTACTTCTGGGAGCCGGGCGTAACATACAAAGCACTGGTAGGCGTTGAGCCCGACGGCAAAGGAAACACAATACACACAGCATATTTCTATGCCGATGATGAGTGGAAGCTGATTGCCTCTTTTCTTCGTCCGCAAACCGACACATACTACAAAGGAGCCTACTCATTTCTCGAAAACTTCCACCCCACACAATCAATCATCAGCCGGTCGGTATATTTCAAAAACCAGTGGGCACTAACCACTTCGGGTGAATGGAAAGAGATCCTCCAAGCCAAATTCTCCATCGACGCCACAGGCCGTGCCGGCATGCGCCACGATGTTTATGGAGAGCTGGATAAAGAAACAAATAGCTTCATGTTGCGCAGCTTCGGCTTCTTTGATGATCACACCGACTATGGCACTATGTTTAGAAGAGAGCCTTATAAGGATGGAGCACCCGATGTAGATATTGAGATGCTGGCATCAATACAATAAAACTACACCCGAAATAATCAGAGAATTTGATAGTACACTTATGATTCTGGCTGTAAGAGATGCCAAATAATTAGATATGGTCACTAAAAAAGAAGTTAAAGACACCAATAAGTGGGGTGAAAGGTGGGGTGAAAAGTGTGGTGAAAGATGGGAACAACTATGGCCTGAAAGTTACAATTTAATTTAAAATCAGTAATGAAAGACTTAATAGACGGACGGTGCGGATGGTGCAAATCTGACGAGTTGAAGACGGGAAGGTTATCGCGAAGCATTTCATAATTTTGATGTGGCAAAAGTTGCAAAAATGACCGAAGAGGATATTGAGCGACTAATGAAATTTGATGCTATAATAAAGAATCGTCTGAAAATCACTTCGGCAATCAATAATGCAAGGTTATTTATAACTATCCAAGAGGAATTTGGCAGTTTCAATAACTACACAGCTTCATTTTTCCCCGAAAAACAACCTATAGTAAATCAATTTAAGTCGTTTAGCGAAATCCCCGCTACATCTTCAGAGTCTGATGCAATGAGTAAAGATATGATATCTGTTATGCTCATTTACAAGCAACCGGATTTGTAAACGACCACCTTGTGGACTGTTCTTTCAGGAAGCAACAGTAAGTACTCGTTATATAATTACCACAATGAGATTAAACTGCTATAAAGTTTATTACCACTTTGCTGTAACCCGGTAACCTCTTTAGCTTCAAAGTATATAGATTTACATCTCCATCTGTAAAGATGTCAGTAGAAGAAATTTTTATACTGTCTGCATTAAAATCCAACACTCCCGGAGATGAAACTTTAATAACCAGCTCATCACGATTCACATTCTCCATTAGTTTATCTACCTCTGTAAAGTCGAGTTCAACTGTATTTCCAATCAGCTGAACCTTTGTAGCAGACATATGCAGGAGCTGTTTTACATATGCACCTGAGTCTGCAGCTAAAATAGTATTCGGTTTATCATTATAAGGTTTTAGAAACTCTGCCCAAGCATCAACAACCTCTGAATTTCTATCGGGATCTTCATGCAACAAGTTAGGCCAATGCATACCACAGGTAGGTCCGTTTATAACACCCTGTGGCTTACCGCCAAACTTATTCCAGTTAAATAAATCCCTGCCCCTGTCCACAGTTATTACACCATCATCAATACCAAACAACCCAAACTGAACAGCCTCTGCATTATACATATCATTAAACGGAGTGTTGATATATTTAATGCCGCGCTTCTTAAGTACACCGGCCATACTAACCTTATTATTACCCGTAGGACCGAATCCATGCCTGAACGCCGTAGGAACAAAAGAGGTTGGAAAGCCCCCTTAACCGTTTTGATCCATTATTTTTGCAAAGTAATCAAGATGAATTTCCACCTGATCAAGGGGACGCATTTGTCCTGATGGGTCTGCCCATTCAGCCCTGGTGAAATATTCATCCTCCCAGTACTCATGCCCCAAACCATGCAATGTAAGCTCATAATGATCCCTATTATTCCTTATAATATCAGCTGCCTCATCCAGCCATGGTCCAACCCATTTACTGTTATCCCATTTCTCGCGCATCCAGGTACTTGTCGGCACATCTCGTAAAATATTCTCCCTATCCCACTCAGACAGAATCGTTGCAGCCTGAGGACGAATACCTAATTTCTTACCCAGATCAGCAATTGCCTGATAGTCCGCCGGAACATGATTACGATTAATCCCCGTTCTATATGGCTGCTGAAGCTTACTGCCATCTTCGCCCGACCACCAGCCAACATCATCTATCACAACCTGGATAGGCATAGGTATAGTAACACTCAGTTTTTCACCACTCACCGCAAACACTTCCTTTGCACCAATATATTTCGATCCGGCAATTCCGGCACATATTAAAGCAGATTTTTTTGCGAACTCACGTCTGGTCATATTTTGCATCGATATTTCTTTTAACAGGTAATTAATCATTATAAAGCCTTAGCGTTTAAACAACCTCTGTATCTTTACAGTTCAGTTGATAAACTTTACAGACCTAATAACAAAAATAGAGAAAAACTTTAATCTGTCATGCAAAACATACACAATAAGGCTTTAATATATATCCAACCAGATTCTTATGATAGATACAATTATATAATCAGTGAACATGAATTAGTGGTGTATGAATAAATGTTTAAAATTGATTATATTTGCAATTAATCCTATATCAATGATTAAAACTCAAGTATATTTCAGATTCAGAGTACATCCGGGAGATTTGTACAGGAGTACCGATATAATCGAATTACCAGATCCTGAGAAAGATCAGGACACATTCCTGGTTCAGTTCCTGCCTAACTATCAATCAGACCAAAATGTAGCGTACCTTAATGATCTATATAAAATCTTTCATGATGAGTTTAGTGATGATGAAGATAAAGAAAACATTCTTAAAACAGTTGGCGATAAAACATTAGAACAAGTTGATAAAGAGATAAAGAGAGCTACAAAAGAGCTTTATGTTGAAGCACTGAGAAATTTCTATAAGCTTGTTTTAAATGATGAAATTGAGATAATTAATGATGAGCAAGAACAACAATTGGACTAAAGAGGAGACTATTATTGCTTTTAACGTATATTGTAAAGTTCCGTTCAGAAGCAGCAGCAAGACAAATCCAACAGTCATTAAATATGCTAATATTATTGGACGTAGTCCTTCTGCCTTGAACATGAAAATTGGCAATTTTGGCAGGTTAGACCCCGAACTAAAAAAACAAGGCATATCAGGATTGGTGCACGGAAGTAAATTAGAAGAAGAGGTTTGGAATGAATTTAATGGCGATTGGGATAGATTAGCATATGAAAGCGAACAATTAATAGCAAAATTTCAAAACAAACCACTTAGTGATAAATTTCAATCTGAAGTATTTAACTTCCCAGTAGGTCTGGATAGAGAAGCTACAGTAAAACTGAGAGTAAATCAAGATTTTTTCAGGAGTACCATTTTAGCATCATATAATTCAAGATGTTGTATAACTGGATTATCAATACCAGAGCTGCTTGTGGCAAGTCATATTAGCCCGTGGGCAAAGGATAAGAACAATAGAACTAATCCACATAACGGACTATGCATAAACGCACTGCATGATAAAGCTTTTGACAAAGGATTGATTACAATTACACCTGACTACAAAATATTAGTCTCTGATTGTTTTAACAGAAAGGAAGAACCAGCTATTGATTACTTATTCAATGAGTATAATGGCAGACTTATAAATTTACCAGATAGATTCCTTCCTTCTAAAGAGTTTTTGGATTACCATTTAAAACATATATTTATAAAGTAAATAAAAACTTATGAGCTATCATCAACAACTAAAAATGTTCTTAGAACAAGCAAAAACAGACAATCTAAGATACAGCCATTATGACAATAAATATCGTGGACTTAATGTTAGTGTAAGTTTTGGTCAAGGAAATAAAGCTAAAATTCCATGGATTGCTTTTTTAAAAGAACCAAATACAGTTATGTATGGTATATATCCAGTATATCTCTATTACAGAGATTATGATCTACTAATTTTATCTTATGGAGTAAGCGAGACAAATGAACCTATACAAAAATGGAAGGTTGGTGATACTATAGCAATAGGTGAATACTTTAAGAAAGTATATTCAGAAATACCTAAAAGGTATAAAAACTCATTTATTTATAAGGTTTACAATATAAATGATTTACCATCTGATGAGACTCTAGACACTGATTTACATAATATTATAGAGCAGTATTTAGAACAAGAAGATCTTATTGATTTAGAACAACAGGCTACAATTACAAATACAGAATCTGATTCATCACCTTCAACAATCAAACAACAAAACTTCAATATAAATCAATTTGCTATTGATTTGGACAATTCAGGTCTCATTTATAAAAAAGAGCTATTATCCAGATTCGTAGCATCACTTCTCACAAAACCATTCCTTATTTTAACTGGTCTTTCCGGATCTGGTAAAACCAAGCTGGCACAATCTTTTGCTCAATGGATATGCGAGAACGAAGATCAATATAAAATCATACCTGTTGGCGCTGACTGGACTAATCGTGAACCATTACTAGGCTTTCCCAATGCTCTGGAACCCGGTAAATATGTAAAGCCTGATAGCGGAGCACTTGATTTAATTATTAAAGCAAAAGAAAGTCCTGAAATACCTTTCTTCCTAATTTTGGATGAAATGAACCTTAGTATTGTAGAACGTTATTTTGCAGACTTTTTAAGTGTAATGGAATCAAAAGAGTTTATTCCTCTATATCCTCCCAATTCGATAGATAATGGAGTTCCTGCACAACTTTATCTTCCTTCTAACCTTTTCATTATAGGAACTGTCAACATAGACGAAACAACTAATATGTTTAGTCCTAAAGTATTAGACAGATCAAACACTATCGAATTCAGAGTAGATGAAAATGAGATGGAAAGCTTTCTGAAAAACATTAAAGATGTTGATATGCAGAATTTGTTAAGCAAAGGTGCATCCATGGCTAATAGTTTTCTAGAAATGTCCAACAAAAAAACATTTGAATTGGATGATATAGAAGATATAAATAGTGCTCTGGTTAAATTCTTTGGAGAATTAAAAAAGATAGGTGCTGAGTTTGGATATAGAACTGCAAGTGAAATTCTTAGATTAATAAATCAACTTAATGAAGTTGATGATGGGCTTACGCTTAACGAAAAGATTGATATCGCAATTATTCAAAAGCTATTACCTAAACTTCATGGTTCGCGTAGAAAGTTAGCCTCTCCACTCGAAACACTAGGTGGATTTTGCATTTCAGATCACACTAAAATAGTAAAGGGTGTATTTGAAAACATGAGTTTTGATTATAAAAGCTCAAATGTAATTTATCCTCTGTCATTAGAAAAAATATCCCGTATGTACCGAAGTGCTATTGATAATGGCTTTGCCAGTTTTGCTGAAGCATAAAATGAATTCATTCTCTGAAATAGAAATAAATCTAGATTCCGTAAAGAAAGACTTACGGCTCTATATCAACTCAAGAAAACCTGGTACATTATACGATGGTGTAGACTCAGCATCTGAAAATAATGAAGCAAGGTTTCAACTAGTAGAGGGTTGCTTCTATGACTATGAAATAAACGACTCTGAATTTACACTGGGAGATGTAGGAGAAAATATTATTCAACCTCATAAACGTGCTGGAAATCTTGGCACAATTGCCCCAAACATCTTTACAGGTACACTTTCTATTCCTCTGATATCTAAAGAAACATCTGAAGAGTGCTTCAGAATAGAACTTGAGGTACAATCAATAAAAACAGGTTATAGGAATGACTACCATGACATGCTTGAATTTATCACCGAAAAATGCACTGATCTGTTATTACAAATTGATTCACCCGTATCTCACAAGTTTGAGGTTGATTATACAAAAGATGCTCAAACCCTTTATCAGAGATTCGCTTTTGTAAAATCGATTATTGGTTCAGATGAATTTGCACAATCGGTGCATAGAGTGGTAACTTCTCCGGCAACTCAATGGACTGAAACATCAGACAATAAAGACGTTAGGCAAATAAAACGATTCACTAATGCCAACACCAAAGAATTTATCAATAGTAGCTACAGAACTATATTGCCTGATAATCACTACTTAAAAGATCTTGGTTTTAATTCCCTTCCTGAAAAAATCTCATCAATTTACAAAATCGATACAGTAGATACTCCTGAAAACCGTTTTGTAAAAAATGCATTAGAAAGCTTTCTGAGTTTCTGTGTTGTGGTAAACGATAAGGCAAAAGAATTTAATCACAACAAAACAGAAAAAGAATCTGAGATACTAATCCGTGAACTAGAGAATCATTTACATCACTCGTTCTTCAAAAAAATATCGAGACCTAATACCCTAAAATTAAACAGTCCTGTTCTTCAAAGGAAAGAAGGATACCGAGAAATATTACGGGTTTGGCTTATGTTTAGTCTGGCAGCTAAATTAATATGGTCTGGTGGTGATGTAGTTTATAGTGGAGGTAAAAAAGATATTGCTTCACTTTATGAATACTGGTTGTTTTTTCAACTACTTGAATTATTTCAAGTCACTTTTACTATTGAACCTAAAGACATCTCTGATCTGATAGAAGAAACTAAAGATGGACTTAACCTTCAGATTAAGCAAGGCATACATACTGCCTTAAATGGTATATACGATTCAGGAAGTAGAAAATTAAATATCAGATTTAGTTATAATCGTTCATTCAGTGGTAAAAAGTCTTATCCAGAATCAGGAAGTTGGACTACAACATTAAGACCAGATTATACATTAACATTTTGGCCTGTCGGAATTTCAGAAGAGGATGCTGAAATTCAAGAGTTAATAGTACACATTCATTTTGATGCAAAGTATAAGGTAGATAATCTTGCTTTCAACATTAAACAAAGTTCAGACAATGAACTAGATAAAGAAAAAGCTGAAAACCGGGGAGGTGTTTATAAAAATGCTGATCTGCTAAAAATGCATGCTTATAAAGATGCTATTAGAAGAACTGGTGGTGCCTATATTTTATATCCTGGAGAAAAAGAAATAAAACAGAAAGGTTTTCATGAAATAATTCCAGGGTTAGGAGCATTTCCAGTAAAGCCCTCAAAATCAAACAGTGGTATTGGAGATCTAAAAGCTTTTATACTAGAGGTTATTGAACATTTTATCAATCGTGCTTCACAAAGAGAAAAGCTAGCTTTCAGGACTTTCGATATACATAAAAATCCACCTGAATCGGATAGTATTGTAAATGAATTACTACCAGAACCATACAATGAAAACAGGAATCTAATTCCTGATGATACTTTTGTTTTAGTTGGATTTTATAACACCAAGGAACAGTATGAATGGATAAAGAAAAACAATCTTTATAATTTTAGAATGAACTCTAGAAAAGGGTCTTTAATTCTGGACAAGGAAACAGTTTCTTCAAAATATCTACTATTACATACTCATGGAGATAAAGACTCAGGAGATTTATGGAGAATTGTAAGTCCTGGCCCCAGAGTTTTTTCTAAGCTAGAAATGGAAAAACTGGCATATCCCAAACATAAAGATAAAATTAATGATTACCTAATAGTACATATTGAAAAAGTAACAAACCTTGAATTCAAAAACATCAAATGGGATTTCAGAAAACTAAAAAATTACAAATCATTTAGAGAGTCTGCATACCCTTTTACTACCTCTCTTTCAGAACTAATGAGAAACAGGGTCACAGCTCTATAATACTTTCTTCCTTATCAAATTATGGCAAAAATAATATGCCTTCTTTAATAGATAGTGAACGAAATGAACGAAATGAACGATTTTCTCATAACTTTATATTTATATACCTTACCATATAGTGTATAAAGTGAATGAAATGAACGTGTTTTTCATAAATACTTTTTATTCTCTTTATTGAATCCGCAGATTATATAATAGTACCCAATCTTACTAAATTATCCCTTTTTAAAACTATCAATGTTTAAAGTCTTTGATTAGTGTTACATGTCTGGGGTATGTTTATATATTCGTACACATTTTACCATTGCCAGCAAAATGGATTAGTTTAGGTTTTCTCCAACACTAACATCACTTCGGTCACTTTTCATCATTGATAGCAAAGGTAAATTGGAGAAACCAAACATTATTTGTGACCAAAGTGATGCAGACGATGGATATTCAAAATATAGTTTTTTGGCAATATGCAACTATTCCGTAGTTCCTTCTGACAGTACTAATGCCATGATTACGGAGTTCTTGTGAAAACTTCCGGTAGGTAAGTGGACGGTAATTCGCATTTAAGCAATAAGTTTTGTATTCATTATAAAGATCGATCAACCTTGTAGTTTCCTCTAACGATTCCTCATATTCCATATCATCAAAGAAAAGAGCTAAGGTGTTGTTTTCATATTTGTACTGTTTAAGCATTTCATCCACACTTTCGCACTGAGTGAAATTCTTCTGCTTTATCAAACGAAATATACCACAAAGTACCCAGTTGAAAACTCCGGATAGCTCGTTTTTAATAATCTTCTGTGCCAGCTGTTTATCTTGCTCCTCCTCAGGAATAGTAACTTCAAAAGGAATTATCAGGAATCTTCTGTAAAAAGCATATGTATTCTCAACTGAAGTTGGAAGTTCATTGCAGTTGAATATCAGTTTGGCATAATCAGTAAGTATAAATGGCTCGCAGTATGGCAGTCTGGCATCTACAGGTTCTCCCGAAACAAGTTTCTTAAACATTGAAGTATCCATATGTCCATTAACTTCACTGGCATAATTAACCAATTTATCTCCAATCATTGCCCTGTAATATCCGTTTTCATTTGTAAGATTCTGTAGCGAATGGTTGCTGACATTGTTGCTACCGCCTAACAATGCATTCACTATATCGAATAAAACCGACTTGCCATTAGCTCCGGTTCCGTATAATATGAGTGCTTTTTCTAACTTCATAGTTGAGGTTTTCATAAACAGATATCCAAGATATTCTGAAATAATATCCTGATGTTTCTCGTTTGGTAAAACCCTGTTCAGATAATCTAAAAAGATGGGACAAAAAGCTTCGGTATCAAGTTCAAAAGGGAGTTGATAGGTTATAAAGTCGTTAGGGTCTGGCTTTTTCACGCCGAGTTTTGTACCTTTAACTACAAGCGTTCCGTTCTTTAAATTTATCATTACCGCCTCAGGGTCATGACTTTTGGTTACTGATGAAATAGATAGGAACTGACGTATCAAGTGTTCTCGAAAAGTGTAATGCATTGCAGTAAACTTTTCAACTCCCATTTTTACTGCTGCCTCACCTAAAAATGTACGAAACTCACTTGCCTCAATCCCACTCCACCATTCACCGTTAAAAATATACACTTTTCCATGACTGCTACACAAATCCATCTGGTTCGCTTTTGCGATTTCCATCACTTTTAATACTGTGGTGACAAGGTAATGTTTCTGGCTAAGCCTGTCATTAGTTTCGCTCAATCCTGATTCTGTTCTGAAATCTACTTTTTCAATCTTATCATAAAGTGATTTTAGTATTTCTGAATTAAGGTACTTTACGCTTTTCTTACTGCTCATTTCACACTGCTCCTTTCTTCTATGTGTCTTATATTATGGCACTCAATTAAAAATTAACTTATTCATAATTAACAAATATAATAATTTCGGACAATCATATCAATAATAACATGGCTTAAACAAAGGGTTTTAATACTTATTTTGTCCATTTCCCGTATATTATCCGCTTATATCCGGCTTATATTCCGTTTATTACCGGCTTATATCCAGATAAGCCTAATTTATACTCATTATAAACTATTTCATTGGGAATAACAAGTAAAATAGGGCCCGACTCTGTTGCTTTTGTGGACAATTTTAGTTAAATTGCGGTATATAAAAGTCTGAATATTATGGCAAAAGGTTCAATTTTTGGCACCCTATCAGGTAAGATTGGTACGGTAGTGGTTTATGAGAGAAACGGCAAGCAAATAGTAAGATCTAATCCTGAACAACGCGATCCGAAGACACCGGCACAGCTGGCTCAAAGGATGAAGTTTTCGCTGGTTAATAAAGGTCTTTCACCTCTTAACAACGTAATAAAGTTTGGGTTTAAGAAGAGTGAAAAGAATTACAGAAAGCTGGTGGGTGAGGCTTATCATAATGCTATAGTTGGTGAATATCCAAGTTTCTCATTGGATTACAGCAAGATTCAGGTTGCTGAGGGTGATCTTCAGTTGCCTGCCAACATAAAAATGAGCTATGAGGAGGGTTCCAACATTGTCAGTTTCAACTGGGATCCTGAAATTGCAGTACCTGCTCGTAAAAGCAGACCTGATGACCATGTGAATATTGTATGTCTGAATTCAAAATACCTGGCAGAAGTGCACACATTCAACGTAGCCCGGCGATCTGAAGGTAAGACCTCTTTTGAGCTCCCTAAAGGTTGGGAGCCCAAAGACCTTAATTTCTGGGTGTTTATTACGTCTTACGACTTAATGGATAATTCGAACAGTTTATATGTTTCGACTCATCAGAACTGATTTTACTAACCCAGTAGTTTAAAGTGTGATTAGGTGTTTTTAGAACTACTTTCACAAAGTCTGACCCCTCTGTACTTAAATATCTCAATCGCTATTCTTGCACACGCTTCGGCATCAGCCAGGGCATGGTGATGGTTTTCAAGTACAAAACCACAGTGTGCAGAAACTGTGTTGAGTTTATAATTGGGTAATCCCTTCAGGTGCGATCTCGACATTTGCAAAGTGCAGTAGAAGTCATAATCGGGGTAGTCCAACTGATACATACGGAAACAGGCTTTAAGGCAGCTTTCATCAAAACTTTTGTTGTGAGCGATTAGAGTCAGACCTTCTATAAGTGGCTCAATCTGACGCCACACCTTTGGAAATATTGGTGCATTAGTGGTATCATCGTAGGTGATGCCATGCACCATTATGTTTCCATAACGGTAATACTCCGGCTCGGGACGTATGAGACTGTAATAACTATCTGTTATCTCACCATCACGAACGATTACAACGCCTACACTGCAGACGCTGGTTCGTTGTTCATTGGCGGTTTCAAAATCTATGGCGGCAAAACTATTCATTGAATTCTTCTTCGCGTTGTTTAACTGCATCGTAGATGAGCCCTACAAGTGCATCGTGATAGGTGAATATGTCTACAGGGATGCCATCTACAACTATAAACAGTGTTTTCTTAACCGGTTGCTGTGCAAAGGTAATATTACCTATTAAACAAAGTGCGATTAAATAAAATAATCTCTTCATAACAACTCTTCCAACTGTCTTGCTAAATCTTAACTCCCATGAGTTCTGAGGTAATTGAGGATCTAAGATACCATTTTCATTGGTACAATAATTTGTACATCTCCATAGCCATTCTCTCTCCTAACTTTCTTGCGGATTCGCTATCTAAGTGCGTGCCGTCTCCCTTATGCTTAAGCCCTTCTGAGGTTGCAACGGCAGAAAGAGGAACTATGTCAGTTAGTTTCTTCAGCTCATTATTGATGAGCTTGTAGTTTTCCTTATAATAACCTAACTCACCAGCCACAAAAGGAACAGAGTCGTTGCCTGTTTCTTCTCTGAACCGGGCTACAAGCTTTTGAAGTTTTTCAATATATTCTTTGGCTTTTTCTTCGTTACTGTCACTTTCACCCTGGTGCCAGATTATACCTTTTATCACTCCGTCTTGTGATGCTACATGCAATCTTTTAATAGCATCGTCATAAGGATAGTATTGCCCTTCATAAGCATCTTTGCCGGGTTGCCACTGATCGATGCTTGTACCTCCTACGGCACAGGGGATTAATCCAATCCTGACATTTTTGTCTTTTTCATAAGTAAGCATTTTTTGTCCGAATGCCAGTCCGGGTCCCACTCCTGCTACTTTAGGTTTATCGAAATGTAACGGATCACGGGCTATACTCCACTCATCTTCTTCGTTTAACATTAATATACGAATGTTATTTGGGGTGGATAGTGAATCTGTCTCTCCCCTCCCGGCCATATTTGACTGTCCGGCCAACATATACAAATGAAAATTGGGGTCAACCTTACTATCGCTTAGATATATTGGCTTACACGAAACTAAGATTAAAACTGATATCAGATATAAAAAATGGGTTCTCTTTTGCATATTCGTTTGACATTTGTGCAAAGATATAGTATTGCCTCTATTTGAGACAAACTATTTTGGGACATATTTTTTGTTTACACAAGATTTATGGCTAGGAGAGATAATCACTTTTGTTTTGCAAGCAACTCATCCAGCTGTTCCAAACCTTGAGTGAAGCCTTCTCTGAAGCCCATAGTCAGATTTGTCTCGAGGTCCTCGGGACTGTCGAAAGTGAGCAGCATATCGAGCAGTGTGTGGCTTCCTGTTTCGCTGAATTCTATTTCCCAGAAATTCTGAGGCATCTTGGTATTTACTGTGCCGTTCTCATCACTGAAGGCATCACGGGCATATATGGATTTCTCAGGAACTATTTTTATATAATCTGCATAGGCCCAATGTTTCTCGCCTTCGGGACCATTCATCGAGTAGTGCCAGCGCCCCCCATTACTGAAGTCCATCGATTTGGTTTCAGCTTTCCAGGGTCTGGGTCCCCACCACTTGTCGAGAAGCCCGGGAGTTGACCATGCTCTCCAGACTTGCTGAAGAGGGGCATCAAACTCTCGCTTTATTATTATTGTATTGTTTTCCTTTTGTACGGTAAACTCGAATTGTAAAGGCTTTTTCATTGTTCTGCATACTTTTTGAAATTATCCAGTATTGCCTGCCATCCTTGCTTCTGAACTTCAACGGAGTTCTGATTTTCAGCGTCAAAGGTTACAATTACCAGTGTAATGCCTTCTTCGCTTTCGAATATGATCTCTACATCGCGTCCATCATCAAGGGTGTAAACGATCTTCTCATGCTCAACCACTTCGTTGTATGTAGCGCTGAAATCAAAGCCAAAGCTGCCATCTTTTGCTTCCATACGTGCAACATATTTGCCGCCTACACGCATGTCGTTTGTTGCGCTGGGGCAGTGCCATAAAGGGTCGGCAAAGTTCCACCTGACGATGTGATCGGGTTGGGTGTAGTATTTCCATACTTTTGCCACATCTGCATGGATGGCCGACTGTACTGTAATTTTCGTTGCTTCCATATGCTTGGATTTTTAATTGGTACTATATATTTACTTATACGATCTCCAACTGCCTCCGTTATATGCCTTAAATCCATTATTATTAAGCACTTTGACGGCATGCGCACTCCTGACTCCACTTTCGCAAACGACAATAACCGGACTATCCTTGCTTATCATCACTATCTCTCCTTCAAGATCTGAGACCGGTATATTAACGGCCCCCTCGACATGACCGGCTACGTACTCTTCTTTTGTGCGTACATCCAGCAACAGGGCGCCGTTGTTTATCTTATCTCTGAGATCGCCCTTATCGGGTAGTCCGAACAGTCTGCTTAAAATTCCCATATAGTAATACTTATGAATTGGTTTTTTCTATATTACTATAAACAGAATTTCAGGAATAAAGTTTGCTGACTCCATATCCTCCAACTACAAGCCAGATGAATAGTATAAATGCCAGAATGAAGGGTTTGAGTCCTGATTGCTTGAACTCTTTGAAATTGGTTTCTACACCGAGGGCTGTCATTGCCATGGTTAGCGCAAAATCGTCGGCAGTGTTTATGCCGTCAACCAATACCTGAGGCAGTAGGTTGAGTGAATTGAAAGCTATGACAACAAGGAAGCCAAATGCAAACCATGGTATGGTGATTTTTGACTTTTCGGCGGTTTCTATTCCTTGCTTACGGTTTTTTCTGCCTACAAGCAGACTCAATATCAACAGGAAGGGTGCAAGAAGTATAACTCTGATCATCTTCACGATAACGGCACTCTCAGCAATAGCTGTGTCGTTGACTGCATTGCCAGCTCCTACGACGTGTGCAACTTCGTGTATCGTTGATCCTATATATATTCCCATTTGCTGTGAGTTGAGGTTGAGCCATCCCATCTTATACATCAAGGGGTACAGAAACATTGAGATGGTACCAAAAATGACAACGGTGGATACTGCTATGGCGGTTTTGTGTGGCTGATTTTTTAAAACAGGCTCTGTGCCTAGTACGGCTGCTGCACCACATATTGCACTACCTGCCGATGTGAGCGTTGTGAGGTGTGGGTCTAACTTGAGCATGCGCCCGACAAAATAGCCTAATGTTAATACACTTAATACCATAATTATGTCTACGATAATAGCTGCAGGTCCCACAGCTACTATATGCTGAAATGTGAGCCTGAATCCGTAGAAGATGATTGCTGCACGTAATATCTTTTTGCTGCAAAACTTGATTCCGGGCATCCATTGCTCGGGCGTTCGTTTACGAAGTGTGTTTCCGTAAATCATTCCTATTATGATTCCGACAATTAGGGGACTAAGTGAGAGACTTTTGACAGAAGGTAACCGTGATATAAACAGTGCCACCAATGATAGTGATACAATGAGAATGACCCCCTTAATAAAAGGTCCTTTATTATTTGACATGAAGTGTAGTTTTGTTTCGGGTGCAAAATTAACAAATTAACTACATGTATATAGGTTTTTGAATTATGTTAACCTTTAAAGATATTCTAAATTGGAATTTAGAATAAAACATCTTATTTATTTGTGTTTTAGTATTTTGTTTATTAATATTGCATATTCGAATATGGAATATTAAAATATTATCAAAAATGATGAGTCCTGTAGATATCGTTATTCTTCTAAAAATCACATGTTACGGAGATGAGGTTTGGAAACAATCTACTCTAGCTGATTCATTAGGTATAAGTCAGTCTGAGGTGAGTAAATCGTTGAGAAGATCTAAATTTGCCGGACTACTGGATCCAAGTGGAAAGAACATTATGAAAAGTGCTTTATTTGAGTTTTTACAATATGGTTTTAGATACGTCTTTCCTATAAAACCAGGACCAATTGTTCGTGGAGTACCTACTTCTCATTCAGCAAAACCTCTTAGTGAGTACATAGAAAGTACTGAAGCATATGTTTGGCCGTATGTAAAAGGAAGTGTTAGGGGGCACAGTATTATACCGTTGTATCCATCCGTTCCTGAGGCAGCTTTAAAAGACGTAAAGCTTTATGAATTATTAGCTTTGTCTGATGCTCTAAGAGTCGGCAGGACAAGAGAAAGAAATTTGGCTATTGAAGAATTAAATAAACGAATATTTTGAAAAACACTTTAATTAACAGAGAAGCAACACTAACGATCGCTAATGCATTAGGTGAATTAAATGAATATGTTGTTTATGTTGGAGGAGGCTGTTGTAAGTTTTATATTGACGACCCGGCAGCTGATGATGTGCGACCAACAAAAGACATAGACATTGTATTAGAAATTGCCAGTTTAGTTGAACTAGAGGAGGTTCGAACCAAATTAACAAAAAAAGGCTTCTATCAATCTAACGAGGATGATGTGATGTGTCGATTTAGATATAAAGATATTAAAGTAGATGTTATGTCTACAAAAGAAATTGGTTGGGCACCTGCAAATCCTTGGTTCGAGAAAGGTTATAATAATTTGATCCAGGTTAATATGGACCAAACTCAAATTAATTGCTTATCTCTACCTTATTATTTAGCAACTAAATTCGTTGCATTTTATGCTCGTGGTAGAAATGATCCTCGCACAAGTCATGATTTTGAAGATATAGTATATCTACTGAATTTCAATTCGAGCATTGTTGAACATGTTAAAAATTCAAACCATGTTTTAAAACAATACTTGATAAAATGTTTTAAGGATATATTGAGTGACTCTGTTAAACAGGAAGCTATATTAGGGAATTTATTCTATGAGGATCAGGAATACAGATTCAATAAAATAATTGATAAACTTAAAAAATCATGTGTTTAATTGAAACTCACTTTTGTCACATATGAGAACAGCAATTACTGATAACTTATCACGTTTTTTTACTCAGCCTTATCCTTTTTATTACAAGGGTAAATCGTTATGGATTATAGCGGCGATTCTATTTGTCTTTTCATTCGTTTTCAACTATTTCTTTCAACCTTTCAATGTGTATCATCCTGAACATAAAATGAGCTATTTAATGATCTCGGTGATTCACTCCATAACTCCCTTTGTCATCATATTGCTATTTTCTATTTTTAGTGTATCCCCTGAGACTGAAGAGAGGTGGACAGTACTCAAGGAGATGTTGCTGCTGGTGATACTGCTTTTTATTGTGGGTATTGTTCAGTTTCTTATTCGTGATATAATTTATGATAATCCTGACAACTGGTCGTGGAAATATTTCTTTGAAGAGATCAGAAACACGTTTTTGGTCGGGTCGCTAATCGCGATAATTCTTATATCGCTTAACTTCAACCGGCTGAATTACTGGAATAAAAAGCGGGCATATGAGCTGAATCTCTCTTCTATCAAAAATAATAACCAAAGTGATAAAAAGGACGTTGATGATTCAGGTGTTTTTATTGAGACTCAGGTGAAAGCGGATGATTTTAAGCTAAAGGTTGATAACCTGTTGTTTGCTAAGTCTGAGGGTAATTACATTGAGTTTTATTTGATGGATGTGAGGGGCGTTACGGATATGACAGTCAACAAGTTTGTTAAGCGACTAACGCTTAAAGATCTGGAGTCGGCATTGAAACCTTTTCCTGAAATAATCAGAACTCACAGGTCTTATCTTGTGAACTCGAATCAGATTATGGGTGTTGTGGGAAATGCTCAGGGTTATAAACTCAAGCTTAGGGATTATGACGGAACGGTTCCTGTATCGCGTAATATGATCGGTAACTTTAACAATGTGATGAACGGAAATTAGGTTGCAATTCGTAACAAACTTGTTGTTCGTAACAATAATCTTGTCGCTCATCCCAATGTGTGGGAATTATAATTTCAGGATGTTTTTTCAATCTAATTTTGTCGCAAAAAAAGATTATGCGCAGATACGATTTAGATTGGTTGAGAGTGATAGCATTTGCATTGCTGATTTTTTATCATGTAGGGATGTTTTTTGTGCCCTGGGGTTGGCATATTAAGAATAATGAGACTTACGAAAGTCTGACCGGCCCAATGTGGTTTCTTAATCAGTGGAGATTGCCGCTATTGTTTGTGATTTCGGGAATGGGTACTTACTTTTCACTGCAGAAGAGAACCGGTGGGCAGTTTATGCGTGAGAGGGTTATCAGACTACTTATTCCTTTTGTTTTTGGTATGTTATTAATCATTCCTCCGCAGGTTTATATTGAGCGACTTGCAAATAATCAGTTTTCGGGCAGTTATCTTTATTTTTGGCTTTCTGAAGCTTTTATCGGCACTTATCCCGAAGGGAATATCAGTTGGCATCACCTTTGGTTTATATTGTATCTTTTGTTGTTTTCTTTGATTTTGACTCCTCTGTTTATAAGCATCAAAAAGGGGTTCAGTAAAGGTGTAATAAAGAAAATTATCTCTAAACCTTTGGGATTGTATATGTTCATCTTCCCTCTTTTTCTGTGGGAATGGTTATTGCAGCCGTTTTTCCCGGTTACGCATGCTTTGATTGGAGATTGGTTTAACATTATCAGCTCTATTACTCTTTTCATTTTTGGATTCATTATAATTACTACTAAAGAAACTTTTTGGCATTCTGTTAAGAAGTATCGTTATATATATTTATCTGTGGGGATAGTATGCTTTTCTGCTATGGTTTATATTGTTAATAATTACGAGGACTCCCCTACAAGGCATACGATTGAAGCTTTTATTAAGGTGATTAATCTATGGTCGTGGGTTATTACTCTGTTTGGTTTTGCTGCAAGATATCTTAATAGTAACAGCTCTGCTTTGAAGTATGCTAATCAGGCTGTTTACCCGTTTTACATTCTACATCAAACGATTATAGTCATTATAGGTTACTACATGATTGATTTGGATTGGCCGATTGGTGCTAAAGGGTCCGTAATGATTTTTGGAACTTTCGGTATTACTTGGGTGATTTATGAATTCCTTATCAGGAGATGGAAGATTTTCAGACCGCTGTTTGGTTTGAAAAATGAACCGGCTAAAGCAACTGGAATGTTAGTTAACAATTACAGATAAACTAAAATCAAATAGCAGATGTTATATTGCATATTTAGTAATCATTTAAATAAGATTATTATGTATGTAGCAGTTTGGGACACCTATGTAACTAAGAAGGATGGCAGTGTAATGCATTTTGACATTATTGCTCCGGTGGAAATTGAAGACGCCAACAAGATACATGAATTCGGTAGAGAGTACTTGAAAACTAAAGGACAGGAGGGTCAACCACTCACTTCTGAAGAGTGCACTTTTTGCCATATCGAAACTTTGAAGCCCGATAATGAGGAGGAGATTAATAAAAAGGGGTATTATATTGTAGAAATGGAGAATTGCTGAGAGATCGGATTATAACATTAATATGAAAACAGAAGTCATTTCATTTATTTTTCTAGCTTTAGTTTTCTTTTCTTGTTCTGAAGGGAAGTCTGATAAAGGGACCGAAATACTTTGGGACAAATGGGGTGTGCCACATGTGTATGCTACCGACGAGGCAGAAATGTATTATGCTTTCGGGTGGGCGCAGATGCAGAGTCATGCTAACTTGATACTAAGGCTTTATGCTGAATCGCGCGGAACGGGAAGTGAGTTTTTTAGTGAAAAGTATCTCGAATCTGACCGATTGTTTCATTTGTTTAACCTTACTGACAGTGCACAGGCTCAGTATGAAAGGTTTACAGGTGACGAAAAACTATTCCTTGATTCTTTTGTGAGGGGACTGAATGATTATGCCGAGGCTAATCCTGAAGAGATTGATGAGAAGTTTAGAAAAGTATTACCGGTAACGGCAATTGATGTTCTTGCTCATGGCAAGAGGGTGATAAATTTGGAGTTTCTTAGTGGTCGTGATGTTGGGCAAAGTTTTAATGAGCTGAAGGAGTTAGAGAAAGAGATAACGCCGGGATCTAATTCTTATGCAATAGCACCTGCCAAATCGGAGTCGGGAAAGGCTATGCTGGTGGCTAATCCTCACTTGCCATGGAATGATTTATACATGTTCTTTGAAGCGCATCTGAATGCTCCGGATTTTGATGTTTACGGGGTTACACTGGTTGGCATGCCGGTTTTGAATATTGCTTTTAATAAAAATCTGGGATGGACACACACTGTGAACACGATTGACGCGTCTGACAGGTATGTGCTGACACTTGAGGGTGATGGCTATATCCTTGATGGTGAAGTCAGATCATTTGACGAAAAAAGTGTGGTTATTAAGGTTTTGCAGGACGATAGCAGCATTGTGGATAAAGAGATAAAATTGAAGTACTCTCAGCACGGACCGATTATTTTTGAGCATGGCGATAAAGCTTATGCATTAAGGATTGCAGGACTGGATAATGATTCTTATTTTTATCAGTATCACAAGATGGGAAAATCTGATAACTTTGATGAGTTTGAGGACGCTCTTAAGATGATGCAGATTCCTATGTTTAATGTGGTTTATGCCGACAAGGCCGGTAATATAATGTATCTGTTTAACGGCAATGTACCTGAAAGGTCGGAGGGCGACTGGAAGTTCTGGAACGATAAGGTTGATGGCACACGTTCGGACTTGATCTGGCACAGTTATCACGATTATGGCGATCTGCCTAAGCTGTTTAACCCTGAAACGGGTTTTGTACAGAATGCTAATGATGCGCCGTGGACTGCAACTTATCCTCTTATGCTTAACAGTGAGGATTATCCTGCATACATGTCACCAGAGCCTGAGGAACTGCCCGCTTCTTTCAGAGCACAAAGGGCTATAAACCTAATTAAGGATGATGATTCGATAAGTTTTGAGGAGTTGGTGGATTATAAGCTTGACACGGGAATGGAGGTGGCAGAACGCCTTCTGGATGATCTGCTGGCTGCTGTGGAGAAGTATCCTGATCCGGTAGCTGTGGAGGCTGCGGCAGTTTTACGAAATTGGGATGGTGAAACTAATACCTACAGTAAAGGGGCTGTTCTTTTTGCCAGATGGATTGATAAGCTCGGAAATGACATGTATGCCGTCCCCTGGAGTGTTGAGAATCCTGTTACAACTCCAGATGGGCTGAAAGACCCGAAGAAGGCTGTTGCCCTTCTGGTGGAAGCTGCTGGTGAGATTGATATTGCGTATGGCTCAATGGATGTGGCCTGGGGAAATGTAAATCGTTTCAGAGTGGGTAAGATTGAATTCCCGGGCAATGGCGGAAATCATGATTATGGAGTTTTCAGAACTATGTATTTTAAGGCTCCTAAGCAGAGAAACATAAATTATGCCTATCACGGGGATACTTTTGTGGCAGTAGTTGAGTTTGGTGATAGCGTCAGGGCTAAGGTTTTACTTAGTTATGGTAATTCAACACAAACGGGTAACAGGTTTAAGGGTGATCAGCTTGAGATGCTCTCTGAGAATCAGTTGCGTGATGCATTTTTATCCAAAGAGGTTGTTCTAAACAATCTCGCTTTCAAGGAAGAATTAAAACACTAAAGGTGTTGGTTTTTTGTATGAAATAAAACGAATTAACGCTAATTTTGTTACAAATTTCATATCGGTGATTTATCAAAGTACTTAATCAATAATAAGATTAAACGATAATAAAATAAAACTTAATTAGATAATTCGAAATTAATTAAATAATCAAATATAAATCCAATGAAACAATTAACTCTAATATCATTACTGTTCTGCATTTATACAACTTCTTTGATTTCGAAGGAAACTGTGTTTCCTTTAAAAGATCAACTTAAAACCGATAAACTTATAATAGATCAATCCCAAACTGATCAACTTTCCTTTACAGATTATCCGTTAAACACCGTTGCTGATACTCCTGCAATAAATGAGGAAACAGACAGAGGAATGAATGCCCCTTCTCTGCGCGTTTATCTTCCTTCACCGGAAAAGGCAACCGGCAGAATGGTGATTGTATTACCCGGAGGTGGCTACAGTGGTTTGGCAGTTTTTCATGAGGGATATGACTGGGCTGCCTACTTTTTGAATAAGGGGATTGCTATTGGTGTACTGAAATACAGGATGCCTCAGGGTGATCACAAAACACCTTTTGCGGATGTGAAGGCTACTTTTGATTTGGTAAAGCTGAATGCTGCTGAATGGAAAATAAATCCTGAAGATATTGGTATTATGGGATCTTCTGCAGGGGGACATCTTGCATCAACTTTTACCACTCATGCTGATGTTGAAGATAAACCTGCATTCCAAATTTTGCTGTATCCGGTTATCACGATGGATGAGTCATTTACTCATTACGGCTCAAGAAAGAATCTTCTGGGAGAAAACCCATCTCAGGAGCTGGTTGACAGATTTTCTAACGAAAAAAGGGTGGATGAATTTACACCTCCTGCATTTATAATATTTGCTGCAGATGACAATGTGGTGCCACCCTTAAATGGCTTAAAATTTACAGATGCTTTGATTGACAATAATGTACCTGTGACATTTATGCTGTATCCTACCGGCGGTCACGGATTTGGCAATCGTAACTCATTCCTTTACTATGAGCAGTTTATGAAAGAGTTAGATAAATGGTTGGAGGAATTATAAGTAATTAGGCTAAGTGAACCGTACTGGAGTCGAACCAGTGACTTCTACCCTGTCAAGGTAGCGCTCTAAACCAACTGAGCTAACGGTTCAGGAATGCAAATTTAATTAAAAATCTGCAAACCGCTGTCTGTTTAAAAGATTTATATCAGTAATTGATAAATGTGTAATTATATGATTACAAAGTGGGTTCCCAACCTGCTTCATATTCGCGGCTCCATAGTTTCATAGCATCGCGATCATACATTTTACCGGTTACTTCATCAATATCAAATCCTTTTCCTATTCTGTAAGCAATATTTGAATAATGCACCATTGCCATACTAACGCTTGCATCGTCAATTGGAGCAGTAAGCTTCTCCTTGCCTCTGATTGCTTCAAAGAAGTTTATAACGTGCCCTGTGGTCATGTCGCCACCTCCGCCTAATGCTGTTCCGGCTTCATTGGAAGTTGGTCTGTTGTCTTTTAATTCTTTCCCTACTCTATCGTATAAAACAGATTTATTGCGATCCATAAACACAGAACCTTCACTTCCGTAAATTATTGTTCCTCTGCCTCCTCCATAAGTATCATAACCACTACGACTTTTACCGTCCCACTTAATTATTTTATCTCCTGTGAAATGGAAGGTTGCATCCATTGTATCGTACATTTCCCATCCATCGTTAACAAAATGACGTTTTGCGGCTTCAACATCTATACGAGTAGGGAAGTTAACACCTAGCGCCCATCTGGCAATATCAAGCTCGTGAGTGGCATTGTTACCCATTTCAGCTGTTCCATAATCCCAGCCATACCAGTGCCAGTTGTAGTCCCATGTTTCTGAAGTATAATCACGACGTGGTGCTGGACCCTGGAATAATTCCCAGTCAAGACCTGCAGGAACCGCTGCCTTTTTTTGCAATGGTACCTCACCCCTTGTGTTGGTATAAAATGCAACCCCTTTGTAAGGTGTTCCAATAATTCCATTATGAATTTCTTTGATCATTTCGATCGTATGAAGTGAAGAACGCTGCTGGTTACCCATCTGCACAACTTTGTTGTACTTCTTTGCTGCAGCTACGAGCAATTCGTTTTCGAACATGTTGTGACTGCATGGTTTTTCAACATACACATGTTTACCGGCTTTCATAGCCATTACAGAACCTGGTGTATGCCAATGGTCGGGAGTAGCATTTATTAGAACATCTACATTCTTATCTTCGAGCACTTTCCTAATATCTTTTTCAAGTTTAGGATTATAATTCAGATGCTCTGAAAATCTTTTCATTGCCCTTTCCATCTGTTTTTCATGCACATCGCATAGATAAGCAAGCTCAACATTAGCGCTTTTCATGGCAATTGGTTCAATAAAAGCACCCAGTCTTCTTCCGAGTCCTGCAATAGACACACGTATTCTGTCGTTGGCACCAATTATCCGGTTATAACTCTTTGCTGAAGTACTTGTTGTAGAAGTACCCTTCGCTGAAGCACTCATTGCGGGTGCTCCAACTGCTATTCCTGCAGCTCCTACTCCCATCTTCTTTATAAAATCTCTTCTGTTTACACTCATCGTATTTTGAATTTAGTCAATAAATATATTGTAATTAATTTTCAAATATAATAATTAATCATAGATAAATAAAATGCTTTTTTATCACTTTTGTCCTATACCACTGTATTCAAAGCCGTAAGATGACAAATCTTCTTTATTGTATATATTTCTGCCATCTATAACCAGGTATTCATTCATAATTTTCTTTAGAATCGACCAGTTAGGGAGACGGAACTCTTTCCACTCAGTTGGAACTATCAGTGCATCTGCTTCATTGGCTGCATCATAAATATCTGAGGCATAGTATATCTTGTCACCCAGATACTTACTAGCTTCCTGCATAGCAGCGGGATCATAAGCCCGGATTTTAACACCTGCATCCAAAAGGCTTTGGATTAATGTAAGCGACGGAGCATCGCGCATGTCATCTGTTTCAGGTTTAAAAGATAAGCCCCATACTGCAACTGTTTTACCTTTTATATCTCCATTGAAATAGCGGTTGAACTTATGGAAAAGTATTGTTTTTTGTCTGTTGTTTACCTCCTCAACAGCTTTAATGACAGTCATCTCATATCCTACATCCTCGCCCACCTTCATGATAGCCCGGATATCTTTAGGGAAGCAACTTCCGCCGTATCCGCAGCCGGGATAAAGGAAGCTTCTGCCTATGCGTGAGTCGCTGCCCATGCCACGGCGTACCATATTAACATCTGCCCCTACAATCTCACACAGATTGGCTATATCGTTCATAAAGCTTATGCGTGTTGCCAGCATTGCATTTGAAGCATATTTTGTCATCTCTGATGATAGGATATCCATAAAAATTACGCGAAAGTTGTTTAGCAGAAACGGACGATATAATTTTGACATTAAATCCTCGGCAGTTTTACTTTCTACACCTACAACCACACGGTCGGGACTCATAAAATCATTTATAGCAGCTCCCTCTTTAAGAAACTCAGGGTTTGATGCTACATCAAACTCTAAATCACTCATACCCCGTTCATTAAGACGTTCACGGATTATATTTCTGATTCGGTAGGATGTGCCAACCGGAACAGTACTCTTTGTAACAATCAGCAGCGGCTTGTTCATATTGTCGGCAATGGTGTCAGCAACAGTCATAACATACGAGAGGTCGGCATTACCTTCTTCATCTGAGGGGGTTCCCACGGCGATAAAGATAATATCCATTTCATTTAATACTGAAGGCAGATCAGTAGTAAAGTGTAGTCGCTCTGCATCATAATTACGTATTACAATACTTTTTAAACCGGGCTCATAGATAGGTATAACTCCATTTTTTAAACCTTCGATTTTATCCTTATCGATATCAACACAAGTTACATCTACACCCATTTCAGCAAAACAGGCTCCAGAAACTAAACCTACATAACCAGTTCCGACAATTGCAATCCTCATATTCTGTGTCTTAGAGTGTGTTTATTCCTTAAATAATCAGTACTTTAGTAATTAGTAATAAAAAATTAGTAAATAGTTTCCAGACTTTAGCTTTTAGTCTTTGATTATTGATTGTGATATATTTAATTTCTTCCTGAGGTTGTTAACAGGATACAACACTGTCACTAATCCAATTATACTTACTACCGCAAATATAACTATAATATCAATAAATTTAACTATAACCGGATATGCATCGATTATATATGCACCTGGTATATCGCTGAGACGTATGAATCCGAAATGCTGCTGCAGAAGACATAATACAAGTCCTGTTGCTATTCCCGCAATGATTCCTGAAAAAGTAATAAGCCACCCTTCATTAAGAAAGATACGAGATATCAGATTATTGGAGGCTCCCATATTTCGCAGACTGTTGATATCTTCTCTCTTCTCAACAATAAGCATTGAAAGAGAACCGACTACGTTAAATACAGCAATCAGTAAAATAAATGCCAGTATGAGGAATGTAACCCATTTCTCTACCTGCAGCATCCTGTAGGATTCGCGCTGTTGTTCATATCTGTCTTCTACAAGAAAATCTTCTCCGAGTATGTTTTTTATCTGTCTTTTGACTTTTTTCAAAGAGGCTCCAGGTGTAAGTTTGACTTCAAGAGAAGTGACTTCACTGGTATAATTAAGCAGCTCCCTAACCTTAGAAATGGGCATAATTGCCATATTTTCGTCATATTTAGGGGTATTCAGACTAAACACACCTCCAATCTGCACATAGCCTGTGGTGAAGGCTGCAGCCGGATTTGCCAGATTGACCCTTACATCTCTTTTTGGTGCGTATATCTCAATTGGATTAATGAAACCCGGTCGAGCTCCTAATGATACAGCCAGACCAGCGCCTAGAGTTGTGTAATCAACAACATCTTCACGAAGCTTAAAAGTCCCGTCGACCATCAGCTTTTCCATCTCTGTCATGTTATTGAATTCATCAGAAACGCCTTTCATTAGAACAGGAACCTGCTGACCATCAAAACTAAAGAGAGCATTCTCTTCGAGTGACTCTGATATCATTTGAATACCTTCCACCTGCAGTGCTTCTTCAAACAGCGGGTTATCGTAATCAAACACCTTACCCTCTCTGACAGTAATTTTGAGATCCGGATCAAATGCACTGAACATACCCTCCACAATTCCACCGAAACCGTTGAATACGGATAAAACTACCACCATTGCCATAGTTGCAATAGCAATACCGCAAACAGAAATTGCTGAAATCACATTTATTGCATTGTGTGACTTCTTTGAAAAGAGATAACGACGTGCTATGAAGAGAGATATATTCAAAGTAAGTATTTTCAGTCGTCTTTCAACAGTCTGTCAATGTTTTCGATATAATCAAGAGAATCATCTATATGAAAATTCAGTTCAGGAATAATCCTCAATTGATTTTTCAATCGTTTTCCTAAATCATAGCGAACAGATTTAACATTCTCATTTATATTTTTCACTATTTCCTCACCCTTTTCTGATGGGAAAACACTAAGATTTGCATGTGCAATACTCAAATCAGGAGTGACACGTACACTGGTAACCGAGATCAGAATGCCGGGCATCTTTTTGGTCTCCAATAGAAATAGTTCGCTCAATTCTTTTTGTATCAACCGGTTAATCTTTTGCTGTCTGTTCGAGTCCATAATATTATTTCTTTCTTATAAGCGTTAAACCGTCACGAACGGGTAATATCACCTTTTCTACACGATCATCGCTTTTCAAGTTATCATTAAATTCTAAAATTCCTTTAGTCTGCCAGTCGTTACTTTTTAGCTCTTCTACAACCTTACCATGCCAAAGGGTATTATCGGCAATAATGAACCCACCCTGCTTTGTTTTAGGAAGAATTTTCTCATAAAGCTGGAGGTAGTCCCGTTTATTGCCATCCATAAATATTAAATCGAATGTACTATCATCATATTGAAGTACAACATCATTAGCATCACCGATTATAAGTTTAATTTTATCGCTGTAGGAGGAGCGACTAAAATTGTCGCGTATTATATCCTCCATTTCATCATCAATTTCTATTGTATCGAGAGAGGCATTTCCCCCAAGTCCCTCCGCAATACAAAGTGCTGAATAACCCGTGTATGTACCGATTTCAAGCACCCTGGACGGACGAATCATCTGTACAAACATTTTCAGCAGACGCCCTTGTAAGTGACCCGACGACATCCCTCCGTGAAGCAACTTTACTTGAGCATCCCTATACATCTGCTTTAACAGGTCAGGTTCCGAGTCAATATGTTCAACTATATATTCTTCAATTGAATCCATTTACCTGGAGAAAATTGTTTTAGGTTTTCAGTATTATTTAAATTTCTGTACTTTTTAAATATTCTGTATAATTTGAAATATTCTGTATAATTTGAAATAATCTGTACTTCTTATATTATTCTGTATTACTTAAAATATTACGAAACAATTTAAATCACCATAACCAATTGTATAATATGAATTGTTTAATTACTCCGTAATAATTCAAATGACCAAAACTAACTGGATTAAACTGTATAATCAGGTAAATTATATTTCTCTTTAGCTTCAAGAATTCTCCAGGCGTCAACAACTTCCAGGTATGTGGTACCCCCTACTTCCCCAAAACTGCCTCCCAAGTATGCTACTCTGTCTTTTGGTTCAATCATCTTGTTTTCTATTAGTCGGCGAATAGCTTCAGTAAAATAGGCCCTTCTGCTCTCTTTGGTATTTCCATCACCTTTACCTTCCTGAAATTCAGCCCAGATACCGTATGACAAGGCAAGCTCACGAGCCAGCCGTTTTGTTGTCGCAATAGCATAAACTGGGCTTCTTCCACGAAATGCTGCAAGCACACGTGCTGTTCTTCCTGTATGGCTATCAGTTACAATAGCTTTAACATTCAGTCTGTTTGATGTTTTTACTGCCTGTTTAGCCAGGAATTCAGTAACATCACCTGTTTCATCTGAATCATAAGGTACCCTTATATCATTATCAGCCAGCTTTGTCAGCTCTGCTTCATAAGCTGTCTTTGCCATAGTTTCTACGGCTTCAACAGGATACTTACCATAGGCAGTCTCGCCACTAAGCATCACAGCGTCTGTTCTGTAATAAATAGCATTTGCTATATCAGTAATTTCAGCCCGTGTAGGACGAGGATTAAATATCATTGAATGCAACATTTGAGTGGCAACAATAACCGGTTTCTTATGATGAATAGCTTGTTTAATCAGGATTCTCTGAATTCCTGGTATCTTTTCCTGTGGAACCTCAATACCAAGATCTCCACGGGCGATCATAATTCCATAAGCAGCTTCCAGAATTTCATCGGCATTATCTACACCTTCCTGGTTTTCAATCTTTGCAATTATCTTTATTGTACTGTTTAATTCATCAAGAATTTCCTGCACAGCACGTACATCATCTCCATTACGAACAAATGAATGTGCAATAAAATCAACATCATGCTTTACTGACAGAGCAATAAATTTCTTATCTCTTTCAGTTATTGCAGGCAAATTGATACGTACACCGGGAATATTAACACTCTTGCGGCTTCCTACCACTCCATCATTCATTACTTTACACACAAGATGATCGTTATTTATTTCTATCACCTTGAGGTCCACTTCCCCATCATCAATAAGGATATCATCACCAATATGCATCTCATCTGCAATATTGGAGTATGAAATGTATATGGTTTCTCTTGATGATACTCCTGAAGGATTACCAACAATTTTGATTTCATCACCGGTAAAAAGCTCTATAGGACTCTCAGCAACTGTTGTACGGATTTCAGGACCCTTAGTATCAACTAATATAGCTATCTCTTCTGACACCTCCCTGACATTATTGATTATTTTCAGGAAACCCTCCTCATTCAAATGAGCAGAATTTAACCTCACTACGTTCATGCCGGCATCGTAGAGTTTTTGTAAAAATGGAACTTCGCAACGCTTGTCGGATATGGTTGCAACTATTTTTGTTTGTTTATGCATATTTTAATAGATGAATCGATTTAACTATTTTAATATATCGATTGTTATTTATCGAAACTAATAATCTAACGTTTAATATCAAAATTTGTTTCTTTGTAAGAGAGCCTGAGCAGCCAGTCTGTATGAATCCAGACCGAATCCTGCAATAACGCCCATGCAAACTGCAGAAATCATTGACTGATGTCTGAATTCTTCTCTGGCGTGTATATTTGAAATATGCACCTCTACTACAGGTGCTTGTATTGCCTTAATTGAATCTCTGATTGCTACGGAAGTATGAGTGTATCCGCCTGCATTAAGAATTATTCCGTCATAACTAAAACCTGTCTCCTGGATTTTGTTGATAATCTCACCCTCTACATTGGACTGGAAATAGTCTATTTCGATATCGGGGAAACTTTTCCTTAAACACTCCAAAAATTCAGTAAAGCCCTTATTCCCATAAATTCCCGGTTCACGTGTGCCCAGTAAATTAAGGTTGGGACCATTTATTATTTGAATTTTCATTAATCTGTGTGATTTATTATTTGTACTACTTCACAAAATCGATGACAAAGATACGATATTATTTGTAGAATATTATAAACAACCGAGGGTATCACATAATGTGACACCCTCAGATTTTATAGAAAATAATTTACTTTTAATTTTCTTGTGTGGCTGGTTCATTCACTGATTCACTGTCTGATTCAGGAGAACCAAAGTTTGCTTCTGCCATGCGAATATAGGATTTATATCTCCATTGCGCATTTTGTTTTGCAGCTTCAAACAGTTCATCAGCTTCAGAAGGGAATGATTTCATCAACTGTGTATAACGCACTTCACCTTTAAGGAAGTCAACAAATTTACTCCAGTCAGGTTCTTTACTGTCAAGCTGGAACGGATTCATACCTTCTTCCTCAAGACGTGGGTCATAGCGCCACAAGTGCCAGTAACCGCTCTCAACAGCAGCCTTCTGTTCAGACTGTGCATGTCCCATTCCTTTTCTCAGTCCGTGACTGATACATGGTGAGTATGCTATCACAAGTGAAGGACCATTATATGATTCAGCCTCGCGAATTGCTTTCAGAGTCTGTCCCTGATTAGCACCCATTGCTACCTGAGCTACATAAACATAACCGTAAGTTGTGGCAATCATACCAAGGTCTTTCTTACGTACACGTTTACCTGCAGCAGCAAATTTAGCAACCGCTGCAATGGGAGTAGATTTAGATGACTGTCCGCCTGTGTTGGAATAAACTTCAGTATCGAGTACAAGTACATTGATATCCTTTCCACTTGCAAGAACATGATCGAGTCCACCAAAACCTATATCATAAGCCCAACCGTCGCCACCAAACACCCAGATTGTTTTCTTTGCCAGGTACTTTTCAAGTGAAAGTATCTCACGAGCCAGTTCAATATCACTACCATTAAGCGACTCTAGTACCTTAGCGGACACCTCTCTAGACTTTTCTGCATCATCTTTATGCTCAATCCATTGATTAAACAGTTCTTTCTGTTCTGCAGTAAACTCGTCAGAAGTAAGTGCTTTACTCATCAGGTTATGAATGCGTTTACGCATACTTGCCTGTGCTATTGCAAATCCATATCCGAACTCTGCATTATCTTCGAAAAGTGAGTTAGCCCATGCCGGTCCTTTACCCTCTTCATTTTTTGTATATGGCGTTGCAGGTGCAGATGCTCCGTAAATTGAAGAGCAACCTGTTGCATTTGCAATCATCATTCTGTCACCGTAAAGCTGAGTTATAAGTTTGATGTATGGTGTTTCACCGCAACCTGAACAAGCTCCCGAGAATTCAAACAGGGGTGTTGCAAACTGCGAATTCTTAACATTCAACTTGGTATCAACAAGATGAGCTTTGCTTGTAACATTCTCCATCATCCAGTCCCAGTTCTTCTGATTCTCAAGCTGAGATTCTATAGAGACCATTTCGAGTGCTTTTTCACCCTTTCTTCCAGGGCAAACATCAGCACAGTTACCGCAACCAAGACAATCGAGAACATCAACCTGAATACGGAATCCCATACCTGCAAATTGTTTACCCTGAGCCTTTAGAAGATCTACACCTTCTCCTACACCTTTCTGCTCTTCTTCATCAAGCATAAAAGGACGGATTGTGGCGTGCGGACATACATAAGCGCACTGGTTACACTGTATACAGTTTTCAGGTTGCCAAACTGGAACATTCACTGCAACTCCACGTTTCTCATATTTGGTGGTCCCCATTTCCCAGGTTCCGTCTTCACGACCGATGAAGGCAGATACAGGAAGGCTGTAACCGTTTTGTGCATTAACCGGACGAACTACTTTTTTAATGAATTCAGGAACGTCATCTTTAGTATTTGCCGATACCTGAATGTTTGCCCATTCTTTAAGTACTTCTACTTCCTCAACGTCTCCACCGCGATCAACAGCAGCATAATTCATCTTAACAATATTCTCACCCTTCTTACCGTAAGATTTAACGATAAACTTCTTCATTTGCTCAACAGCAAGATCGTAAGGAATTACATTAGAAATTTTGAAGAATGCCGACTGAAGTATTGTATTAGTTCTGTTTCCAAGACCAATTTCTTCAGCAATCTTTGTAGCGTTAATTATGTATAGTTTAATATTGTTTAAAGCAAAATACCTCTTGACATGATCAGGAAGATGATCTGCCACCTCTTCTTTAGGCCACAAAGAGTTAAGAAGGAAAGTGCCATTTTTCTTCAGTCCGGCAGTCACATCATATAAATGAAGGTATGCAGGAACATGGCATGCAACAAAATTAGGCGTATTCACCAGATAAGGAGATCTGATCAGGTTATCACCGAAACGAAGGTGAGAACAGGTAAACCCTCCTGATTTCTTGGAGTCATAAGCAAAATATGCCTGAACATATTTATCTGTATTGTCACCAATAATTTTAATAGAGTTCTTATTTGCACCTACTGTTCCGTCTGAACCAAGTCCATAAAATTTAGCCTCATAAGTAGTTTCATCCATAGAAACCTCTTCCTTAACCGGAAGTGATTTGAATGTTACATCATCTACAATACCAATTGTAAAATCATTCTTAGGAATATTAAGAGACAGGTTCTCATATACTGATAATATCTGTGATGGTGTAGTATCTTTAGAAGAAAGACCATAAATACCACCCACAATTTCAGGTGCATTTTCTTTTCCGTAGAAACTGTCTTTCACATCAAGATACATTGGCTGACCAGCAGCTCCCGGTTCTTTTGTACGATCAAGTACAGCAATACGTTTTACTGTTTCAGGAATAACAGACAGGAATGCTTCAGCTTTAAAAGGACGATACAGGTGTACTGCAACAACACCAACTTTCTCACCGTTTTCTCTCAAATGGTCAACAACTTCCCTGATAGTTTCTGTTACCGATCCCATTGCGATGATTACTCTGTCAGCTTCAGGGTCTCCGTAGTAGTCAAACAGACCATACTTGCGTCCTGTAACTTCAGCCAGTTTGCCTAAATACTTCTCAACTACATCAGGAACATTATCATAAAATGTATTAGATGCCTCACGTGCCTGGAAATAAATATCATCGTTCTGAGCAGTTCCTCTGGTAACCGGATTATCAGGTGTAAGAGCCCTCTCGCGAAATTCTTTCAGTGCTTCCTGATTTAATAGCGGAGCCAGATCTTCATTAGACAGAGCTTCGATCTTCTGGATTTCGTGTGATGTGCGGAATCCGTCAAAAAAATGAAGGAATGGAACACGACTCTCAATAGCTGCAAGATGAGCAACAGCTGCAAGGTCCATTACCTCCTGAACAGAGCCAGTAGCGAATAGCGCGAAACCGGTAGGTCTTGCCGCCATCACATCCTGATGATCACCAAATATTGATAATGCATGCGATGCAAGAGCACGAGCTGAAACGTGAAATACTCCCGGCAGAAGTTCACCGGCCATCTTATACATATTAGGTAACATCAGAAGTAACCCCTGTGATGCTGTAAATGTAGTTGTCAGCGCACCGGCTTGCAATGATCCGTGCATAGCGCCGGCAGCACCGGCTTCTGATTGCATTTCCTGTACTAAGACCGGTTGTCCGAAAAGATTTTTTCTTCCGGCTGCCGCCCATTCATCTACATACTCTGCCATAGTAGACGAGGGAGTAATAGGGTAAATTGCAGCCACCTCGCTAAACATATAGGCGATATGTGCTGCGGCCTGATTACCGTCGCAGGTTAAGAATTTTTTTTGTTTTGCCATAATTATATGATACTATATACTTAAATATTTCAAGTGCAGTAAATTACTTTTATCTTATATGTGACTTAGACTACGAAATTACTATAAAAAAGCGTAAGCAACAAACGAAAATATATTTTTGTTCACTCTAAACTAATGAAGTTTAACATTGCCAACTTGTGAATATTTATTAAAATTTAATCTTAATCCTGTTTTCTGCGTTATACTAACAGAAACAAACATATCTCAACTTATGAAGATTATAATAATTGCTAACCGATTACCGGTAAAAATTGAACGTACTGATGATGGTTTTAACGTTATCAGAAGTGAAGGAGGATTGGCAACCGGACTAGGCTCTCTTGAAACAGATTCTGATATATACTGGGTGGGATGGCCCGGAATTCACACAGAGGATGAAGATGAGAAAAAAGAGATTACAGAGAGACTACACGAATTAAATTTCCATCCGGTTTTTTTATCTGCTAATCAGATAGAAAACTATTACGAAGGCTACAGCAACAGTACTATTTGGCCGCTGTGTCACTATTTCTTTTCTTTTATAGAATACAAAGCTGAATATTGGGAGGCTTACCAGGAGGTAAATTCATTGTTCTGCAACGAAGCACTGCCAATAATTGAGAATGATGATATTGTATGGGTGCAGGATTACCAGTTAATGCTCCTACCCAAGAAGATTCGTGATAAAAAACCTAATGCGAATATCGGTTATTTTCACCACATCCCTTTTCCATCTTATGAGCTTTTCAGGGTACTTCCAGAAAGGGAGGAGATACTGGAAGGTTTGCTGGGAGCCGACCTGATAGGATTTCACACTCACGACTACATGCGTCACTTTATAAGTGCAATATACAGGGTATTAAATCTAAATTGCAACCTGGATGAAATCAACCTTGACAACCGTATCGTACATATCGACGCTTTCCCGATGGGCATTAACTATGATCAATATCATCAGGCTCCTAACCTGCCTAAAGTCAAAGAAAAATCCGAACTTCTTAAGGAAAAACTTGGCGACAGAAGTATAATTTTGTCTGTCGACCGCCTAGACTACAGCAAGGGAATCCTGCACCGACTTAACGGCTTTGCTCAGTTTCTAGACCATTATCCGGAGTATCACGAAAAAGTTTCTCTGGCAATGATTGTGGTGCCATCACGCGATACAGTTGACATTTATGCTGAGCTTAAAACAAAAATTGATCAGTTGATTGGTGAAATAAACGGAAAATACTCCAAGCTGGGCTGGAATCCTATCTTCTATTTCTACAGAAGTTTTAGTTTTGAAGAGCTGATAGCTATGTACGATGCTGCCGAAATAGCTTTGGTGACACCACTCAGGGATGGTATGAACCTGGTTGCAAAGGAATATCTGGCAACCAAATACAGCAAACCGGGAGTCCTTATATTAAGTGAAATGGCTGGTGCGGCTATCGAGCTACAGGATGCCATAATCATTAATCCTAACGATACTGATCAGATTGAGAAAGCCATTCTGCAAGCTCTGAATATGCCTGAAAAAGAGAAGAAGGAACGTTTAGAAAAAATGCAAAAGAGAATCTCAAGACAAGATGTAAAAAAATGGTCTAATGATTTTGTAAAAGAACTTCTGAGCATCAAGACTCAGAATAAAGAGATTCTTCTTAAAGTAGTTGGCAAGAGACAACTCACTCAAATAAAAAAATCTTATGATGATGCAAAATCACGATTGATAATGTTGGATTATGATGGCACGCTTTCTCCATTCACCAGTAAGCCTGAAGATGCGATACCTTCAGCCAGAGTACTTGAATTACTGAAAGAAATGAACGCCGACCATAGAAACAAAGTAGTTATTAATAGTGGCAGAAATCATCAGATACTGGATAAATGGTTTAAAGGACTAAACCTTGATTTTGCTGCTGAACACGGGATGTTCTACAAAGAGAACAATAAATGGCATAGAAACATTACTGACAGCGTGGTTTGGGATGATGAGATTCTTGATATAATACAGCATGCAATTGATAAAACACCTCGCTCTTATATGGAACAGAAAGAAGCATCGCTTGTCTGGCATTACCGTAATGTGGATATATGGCTTGCCGAGCTGCGTTCGCAGCAGCTTGTGAACGCCTTGATTGGTCCCTGTGCCCGACTTAACCTTCAGATTGTGCCGGGCAACAAAGTGGTAGAGGTGAAGCCGCCTGATTTCACTAAGGGGAGTGAGGTACTGCGCAGGTTGGCTAAGCACGACTACGATTTTGTGCTTGCAATTGGTGATGATACAACCGATGAAGATATGTTTCGTGTATTGCCGTCCGACGGAATAAGCGTTAAGGTAGGCAACTTCTCTCCTGCAGCAAAATATCGTATTCCTCTGCAATCTTCTGTTGTGCCATTCCTTACTAATCTTATTAAATGATATGAATTTTATCTACAACATTACAGCTAACGACTCATTAAGATATCTGCTTATTTCACTTACTTTCGTTGTACTCTTCTTTATTCTTGCAGGTATCTATAATTTAATAATAAAAAGATGGAGAGTACGTACACGTAAGAGTAAAAGTAAGATTGATGATTTTATTGTGCGACTGTTCAGGGTGCCCGGAATATGGGCTATTTTCGCAGTCTTACTTCATATTTTCAGTTCATATTTAAAAGAAGATGAAAAGGTTTTCTCTGTACTTCAGCAGATAAGTAAGATATTACTGATACTTACTATAGGGTGGCTGATAATACAGGTTGTAAGAGCACTATTTCACTACTGGCAGAAAAAGCTTGATATCAACAATGCAAATAATCTTGAAGCCAGAAAAAAACTAACACAGGTTAGCATGGTAGAGAGAATTGTGATAATTACAATCACATTTATATTTGTCTCTATAGCTTTGATGACAATTGAATCAATCAGAGAACTTGGAGTAAGTCTTCTAGCATCAGCAGGGGTTGCCGGTATAATAATCGGTTTTGCGGCACAACGCAGCTTTGGGCAGGTATTTTCAGGAATACAGATTGCATTTACACAGCCAATAAGGATTGACGACGTAGTGGTTATTGAAGGTGAATGGGGACGGATTGAAGAAATAAATATCACTTATGCTGTAGTAAATATCTGGGATCAGAGACGATTGATTGTTCCGATTGATTATTTCCTGAACAATCCCATACAAAACTGGACGAGGACTGAATCTGATATCATGGGTACGGCAATGCTTTACGTGTCTTATGATCTTCCGGTAGATCCTTTAAGGGAAGAGCTTGCAAGGTTAGTAAAAGATAACCCGAACTGGGATGGAAGGGTTCAGAATATTCAGGTAACAGACAGTCAACAGTGGTATAAGGAGTTGCGTGTACTTGTCAGCAGTTCCGACTCAGGAAAAAACTGGGACCTGAGAGTGTTTGTGCGTGAGAAGCTTATCGATTTTATCAACGAAAACTATCCGGGCTCTTTTGCTAAAGTTAATGCATTGCCTACTAAGGCCTTATAAACTTAGAGAGTTTTTTCTCTTCTGAAAAGAGAGCAGCTGTATTAATAAATGCAAGGTGCGAATATGCCTGCGGGAAATTGCCCAACTGCCTTTTGGTCTCAAAGTCAAGATCTTCACTATAAAGGCCAAGGTGGTTGGAATATGAAATCATATTCTCGAACAATTCACGTGCTTCATCCCTCTCACCTATCATGTATAAAGCATCAATCAGCCAGAAAGTACAGATAGTGAAAGAGGATGTTGGCACTCCAAAATCATCTTCTGACTTGTATCTGTACATCAAGCCTTCATGAAAAAGATTTTCCTTAACATATTTGACAGTTTTCACGAAACGCTCATCACTCGGGTCAATAAAGTCATAAAAGTACATCAGAAGCAATGAAGAATCAGCATCTGTATTATCGTAGGCCTGAGTGAAAGTCTGGAGTTCCTCGTTCCACCCTTTTTCGTGTACCTCTTTTTTAATAATATCAGCCTCTTTACGCCATTCTATTGCGTAATAGTCTCTTTGAAGAAGCTCAGCAATAAGTGATGCTCTGTCAACCGCAACCCAGCTCATCACTTTTGAAAAAACAAAATGATGTTTCTTTGTACGGTATTCCCATATACTTCTGTCAGGATTCTTCCATGAAGCCAGTACAGCTCGAACAAGGTTCTTAATGATTTCCCAAATCTCCTCAATCTCATCCAGTGTTCCCGGGAAATAGAGGTAATATTTATATATCACATCAAGCAGATATCCAATGGAGTCATTTTGTTCCTGATAATAGGCTGCGTTACCAATTCTCACAGGATGTGAGTTTTCGTATCCCGAAAGATGCGGCAGTATCTCTTCGGTCAGATCCCTCTCACCCCTGATCCCATACATTATTTGTATAGGTTCATTTCTCGATGATTTTAATATATGCTTTATAAATTCGATAAAACGTTTGGCAGCCGACCTCTGCTTCATGAACAAGAGTGTGTCAATCGACATTGATGCGTCCCTCAGCCAACAGAAGCGATAGTCCCAGTTGCGCGTTTCACCAAGCGTTTCAGGCAAACTAGTTGTTACTGCTGCCAGCATTGCTCCTGAGTTTTGATAAGACAACAGTTTTAATACAAGAAGACTCCGTTTTATCATGTCGTTGTACTGGACATAATCTCTCGACCTGTTGACAAAATTGAGCCAATAGACTTTAGTGCGTTCAAACTCCAGCAGAATACGGTTTATGTCTACTGTAACCAACTTTTGATTGTAGGATAGGAGGAAAAACTGATTTTCCGTAATCACTATCTCCTCTCTGTTAAGCACTTTCTCCATATCAAAGCTGGTGTACAGATACACCTTCTCTTCGGAATCCCCAACTGAATGGGTTTTAATGTAGTTGCCCACTATTTCATGACGTACCTCCTCACGTGCATAATTTATCTTGGGATCATAAATTACCCTCAAAGTTGGAGAACCCTTAATAACTCTGATATATCTGTGGATCTCAGGAGGCATATAGTGACGCAGGTCGCTGGTCCTGTACCTTGGCATATAGTCGAAAACTATAAATCCATGCTCGGGCGACTCAAACCTGGTCATCAGTATATTTGTATGCCCGTTATATTTTTGTGTTATTTCATAATCATCAGATACTTCGAAATGAAAGCTACCGCCCTTTTCCTTATCAAGTAGTTTTGCAAATATTGAAGGAGAATCGAAGTCGGGTAAACAAAACCAATCGATACTTCCTGTTTTAGATACTAATGCTGCTGTCCGGCAATTGCCTATAATTCCATAATCAAGGTTGTTCATAAACGTGTTATTTTTTGATTGCACAACCATTATAACGTAACGAGATGGGTTGATGTTTAAAATAATTAATCAGGGAATCGGGATTTACCATTTCTACTACAACTGTAACATCTGGTTGTCAACCAAATACAATGTTAAATATTATAAGGAGAAATTTCTCCCCGCAGAGGAATCTGCATCAGCTGCTTCACCTCTGTGTTAGTTTTTCCGCACCCAAACAGAAACATCATTTTTGTAAGTGCAGCCTCTGTTGTGATATCGTGACCGCTCACAACTCCCAATTTCTCGAGCTGGCGACCGTTTTCGTAGCGGTGCATTTCAACAATGCCGTAAAGGCACTGGGTAACGTTTACAATAACTATTTCTTTTTCGATGGCAGTTTTCAGCAATTTTATAAACCATGGATATCTTGGTGAGTTGCCTGTTCCGAATGTTTCAAGTATAACGCCTTTCAAACCGGGAATCTCGAGATGTGCTTTAACTACCTCTTCAGTAATTCCGGGGAATAATTTCAGAACAACAACATTTTGATTGAGACTGTAATGAAATTTTACCGATGACTTATAATCAGGTTTTAGTATATCATGGGTATTGTATTTGATATCGAGTCCTGATTCTGCTAGATAAGGGCAGTTGGGACTTGTAAACGCGCTAAAGTGATCCGCATTGAGCTTGGTTGTCCTGTTGCCTCTCAACAACAGATTCTGCATGTAAACAGTCAGTTCGGACACCTTTGGAAGTCCAGCAGAATCTTTATCTGCCGAAATTTCAAGTGCAGTGATAAGATTCTCTTTTGCATCCGAACGGAGTTTACCAATGGGAAGCTGAGACCCTGTCAGTATCACTGGCTTGGTGAGATTATCGCACATAAAACTCAATGCAGAGGCTGTGTAGGCCATAGTATCAGTTCCATGCAGTATAACAAAGCCGTCATACATGTCGTAATGCGATTCTATAACTTTCACCATCTCCTGCCACGAATATATAGTGACGTCTGATGAGTCGATAGGTGGATTAAACTGATAACTTTCTACGTTAAAGTTCAGCTTCTTCATCTCCGGAATATTTGAGCGAAGATGACTAAAATCGAAAGGCTCCAGCGCACCGGTTTCCCTGTTTTCCAACATCCCGATGGTTCCACCAGTGTAAATTAACAATACATTAGCATTTCTATCTATCATACAAGTGTATTTTAATACAAAAATAGCAATTTGATATTATATTCTACCATTATGACAAAGATTTTTTATAATGAGATCTGTTACAGAAAATTATCGAACCAATATGCCAATTGTTTGTTTTATATTGAATAGAATAACATTAATCAAAACAAAACAAAACAAATATTTTTCATGGTAACACATTCAATTAAAACCAGTTGGAGAGAGAATAATATTTTTGATACGGATCTTGACGGACATACCGTAACAATAGATTTAGCCGAAGAGGCGGGAGGTAATAATGCGGGACCGAGACCTAAAAAGCTTATGCTGGTTGCAGCTGCCGGTTGCTCAGGCCTCGATGTAGTAGAGATGGCACGTAAGATGCGGCTCGATATAAAGAGTTTCGATATTCGGATTGACGCTGAAACAGCTGAAGAATACCCAAAAGAGTACATTTCTATGAAGGTGGTTTATGAGTTTGAAGGTGACAATCTACCGGTTGATAAGCTCGAGAGAGCTTGCAAACTGTCGTTCGATAAATATTGCGGCGTATTGGGATTATATAAGAAAGCGGCCGATGTTACTTACGAAGTAGTCATTCGCAACGGATAAACTTTTTACCCTTCATTACAGAAAAATTTCCATATATTTTCATATCTTTGTGGCAGGTTTATCATTAATCAATCGAACATTCTTAAAAAACATATTAAACACAGGAACTATGCAAACAATGGACTCATTTAATTTTGCCGACAAGAAGGCATTCGTACGTGTGGATTTCAATGTGCCACTAGATGAAAACTTCAACATTACGGACGACACTCGCATCCGTGCTGCTGTACCCACTTTGAAAAAGATTATGAAAGATGGCGGCAGTGTGATTATCGGATCACATCTGGGCAGACCAAAAGGTGCTACTGATAAATTTTCTTTGAAGCACATTTTATCACGTGTATCAGAACTTCTTGAGGTTGATGTTCAATTTGCAGAAGATTGTATTGGTGAAAATACAGAGGCAATGGTTGCAGCTCTTCGTCCGGGTGAAGCATTGCTGCTCGAAAATCTTCGCTTCTATGCTGAAGAGGAAGGTAAACCACGTGACGTGGCTGCTGACGCATCAGAGGAAGAAGTTACAAATGCTAAGAAAGCTCTGAAAGAATCTCAGAAAGTGTTCACAGAAAAGCTCGCTTCTTATGCAGACGTATATGTAAATGACGCTTTTGGTACTGCTCACCGTGCTCACGCATCCACAGCTCTTATTGCTGATCACTTTGACAGCGACAACAAGCTATTCGGCTACTTGCTGCAAAACGAAATCACAGCGGTAGAAAAGGTAATAAAAGAAACAGAGAAGCCATTTACAGCTATCATGGGCGGTTCTAAAGTTTCAACAAAAATTGAAATAATAAAGAATCTGTTGGATAAGGTGGACAATCTGATACTGGCAGGTGGGATGACTTACACTTTCGCAAAAGCATTCGGTGGGAAAATAGGTAACTCAATCGTAGAAGATGACAAACTTGACCTGGCAAAGGAGATTGTGGAACTTGCTAAAGAAAAGGGTGTAAATCTTGTACTTGCGACTGACGCAAAAATTGCCGACAGCTTCAGTAATGATGCAAAAACAGGATTTGCCCCGGTAAATGATATACCTGACGGATGGGAAGGTCTTGATGTAGGTCCTGAATCAGAAAAAGTTTTCGCTGAAGTGATCAAGAACTCAAAGACCATCCTTTGGAACGGTCCGGTAGGCGTATTTGAGTTTGACAACTTCGACAAAGGTTCACGCGCAGTATCTGATGCAATTGTAGAGGCAACCAAAAATGGTGCTTTCTCGCTTGTGGGCGGTGGCGACTCAGTAGCATGTGTAAATAAATTCGGACATGCTGATGGTGTTTCTTATGTGTCAACCGGTGGTGGTGCGCTTCTTGAAATGATAGAAGGTAAAGTATTACCGGGAATCAAAGCAATCAGAGGGTATTAATACTCCTGACTGACAAAACCATAAAATATCCACAGGGGCGGGTCATTTGTTTGACTCCGCCCCTGTTTCATTTTATAAGATTGAACTAATATATAGTGAATACAAGTGATCTGAATTTGATGCACAAAAACTATACATGAGCTTTCATCTCCTCATTAAAATATGAGGTTGATATGAAGAGATATTGAAGTAGATATGAAGATGATACGAGCAATATACGGCTATTGTGCGGCTTGTCTAGTTCTGAAATAGGTATTGTCTGGTCAAAAACCCTTCACATAAGAGTCTATATAATAAGCTCTCCCCTCTAGCCAGCTTTTTAATTGAAGCACCTTATTTGAATATGTTGTTACTCCCGGATAGTTTGGTGCACTTTTCCATGTCTGGTAATCCTTTTTCTGAGAGTTGGTAATTTTATCTGCATAAAAATCTATGTATTCTAGAAGAGAATCCATCTTTTCGGTGCGGAATTTTTCCCAAGTTACTTTATATAACTCCTTAATTTCAGGATCCTCTATAAAACGGGTGAAGAAGGTATATCCTTTTGAGGCAGATGATAAATTCCTGAATAAGGGCTTGTTATAACTGCCAAAATGTCTGAATGTTCCTTCGTAATCAAAACCCCAGTCGAAGTCCCATATCGGTCCCATAAAATATTTACCCTGTTCATCCTTATACATATATGTGCTCTTCGGGTGGTTTATCTCCATATTTTGCGTTAAATTGTAAATTATCAGATACTTTACCAGAGATTCTATATCGATAAGATCTTTGTAATTGTTATTTGGAAAACTGCTTGATGCTATCTCAGACTCAAGCTTATGGAAATCATCTTTGATTTTCTGTAAAAGCACATCCGATTCTGCTTGATCATAATCACTCAGATCCGGATCTTTGATCATAACAGGCAGACCATAATTATTTGAAATAAACTGGTAATCCTCGTCGTAATTTATATCTAATTCCAGCAATACTCCCATTTTCTTGTGAATATTGACTCTGCTTTTGGATCTCTCAATTTGTTCAGTAAACATATAATTACCAATATATTTTCCATTCAGCGTGACATCAACCGGAATCACATGATTGGTATATTTTAGCTCCAGCAACTCTCCAATTTTAAATGCAACAGCATTAAGCATAAGAGTAGGATCGATGTAATTGGCCAGCAGAATCCAGTCTTTTTCTTCTGCCAATCCCAATATAGCTGCATCCTCATCTAATTTCAGTCTGAATGGTTTCTTGGGCAAACCCCAAGTGCTGTTTCCCCTTCCTCTTATTCGTGTTTTTCCTGTAAAATCGTCACCCCATCCGTTTGCCTCGATCATAAGGTCTGCATAAATGTAATCATCCTTTGAAACAATATCTGCGTTGTTCTCAGTAGTTATTGTGAAATGAGGAATGGGAGAAGTCCATTTAATAATAATATTGTAACTGTTTTTTACACCTTCTTCCGAAACAAGGGTATAAATGACAGGACTTGAAAAATCGATAACCGTCACATTATTCACTTGTACAACATTGTTAATGGTAACTTCTGAAGCGTTAGTTTCGAAAGTTGCAATAAGGCCCTTTTTAACAGAAGGCATCTCAATTTCTATCTTATTCCCTGTGATGACGGCAATATAATCCTGTGCAAGAAAAGGATTATTTTCTTTAAGGAAACTAAATGAGATAAAAGTGTTTTCTGTATCGGGAACTTTAATGATCTCTATGGTATAATCTACTCTTGCACCACTTTTGGTTACAACAGTATATATCAACGGCTTTGAGAAATCATTTGGTGTCTTGCCGGATGTTTGTAATTTTTCACCCACATACACATTATCACCCTGATGTTCAAACGACACTATTAGTTCGCCAAGGTCTAAACTCTCCGGTAAAAGGAGTGTGATTTTTCGCCCCTCAATTGTTCCTGAAATATCTTTACTTAACTTAGTGGGGTTTGATAAAGCTTCGATTTTGAAGCTCTTAAAATAATCCTGTATATCTTCTGTGTGTTCATCCTCACAGTTAACTAAAAATAAGGATAACGAAATAAAAATAAAGATTACGTTTATAAACTTTTTCATGATATGGTAATTTTACTAAACTATACTAATATGTGCAAAGGTAATTAAATATAATCGTACAGTTGTTAAAACAATCACAATTAAAACATCTGATTTATTTCTGATGCAAAAGTTAATCTGATTGGATGAACTATTTTGGGATTCTTGATAGTTTTGAAGGAAGGTATTGGTTTTTTTTGTAATTTTGAAACCTATTTCGAAAAAGTACGGGATTTCTGAATCTATCTGAATATCCTGTCATGCAATCACTAAACAATGAACATTTCATACAACTGGCTTAAAGAGTATTTAGAATTCGATTTAACACCACATCAGACTGCTGACGTTCTCACCCACATTGGACTGGAGACAGAGAGTGCAGAAGAGGTGCAAACTATTAAAGGTGGTTTGCAGGGACTGGTAATAGGTGAAGTTTTAACATGTGTTGATCATCCTAATTCTGATCATCTGCATCTTACCACTGTTGATATTGGCGATGGGAATGAACCTTTGAATATTGTTTGCGGCGCACCAAATGTTGCAGCAGGACAAAAGGTGGTTGTTGCCACTGTTGGCACAACCTTATACTCCGGTGATGAAGAGTTTAAAATAAAACGTTCTAAGATACGCGGAGAGGAATCATTAGGTATGATTTGCTCTGAGGCTGAACTTGGCTTAAGTGATAATCATGATGGCATTATAGTTCTTCCTGAAGATGCAGTAGTGGGCACTCCCGCTGCTGAATATTACGATGTTAAAAGTGATTGGGTATTCAGTATAGATATCACTCCCAACCGTGTTGACGCTGCCTCTCATTATGGTGTTGCAAGAGATCTTGCTGCTTGGCTGAAACAACAGGGAAAACCGTTCAACTTAACAAAACCTTCCGTTGATGATTTTGCAATCGACAAGACAGATGGGGGTATAGAAGTAATTGTTGAAAACAGGGAAGCATGTCCCAGATATTCGGGTCTCACCATACGCGGCGTAACTGTGAAAGAGAGTCCTGACTGGCTCAAAAACAAGCTTCTTCTGATTGGCTTGCGCCCTATCAATAATATAGTTGACATAACCAATTTTATACTTTATGAAACAGGTCACCCTATGCATGCGTTTGATGCCGCTTACATTACAGGTGATGAGGTGATTGTACGCACACTGCCCGAAAAGACCAAATTCACTACTTTGGATGAACAAGAGCGCGAATTGAGCGATAGAGATCTTATGATCTGTAACTCCAGAGAGGGAATGTGTATTGCAGGTGTTTTCGGAGGAATGGACTCAGGAGTAACTGAAGCCACTACGGATGTGTTTCTGGAATCGGCCTACTTCCACCCTACATGGGTAAGAAAGACTGCCCGCAGACATGGTTTGAATACCGATTCATCATTCCGCTTTGAACGTGGAGCAGATCCCAATAACACTGTTTACGTTCTTAAAAGAGCAGCTATGCTGGTTAAAGAGCTTGCAGGAGGTGAGATTTCGGGTGAGATAAGGGATGTTTATCCGGTTGAGATAGAAAAGCCCATAGTTGTTCTCTCTTATGATAAAACTACAAAACTGATTGGTAAAGAGATACCTAAAGAGTCTATAAAGAACATTCTCAACAGTCTGGAAATTGAGATTGAGAATGAAACGGAGACAGAAGTAACTCTTAGAATCCCCACATACAGGGTTGATGTTACCCGTGACGTTGATGTTATTGAGGATATACTTCGTATTTACGGATACAATAACGTGGATATCAGTGACTCGCTAAAGGCTAATCTTTCATATCAGACTCCGACTGACAGGAAACAAAAACTACAGACTCTTATTTCAGAGCAGCTTACAGCCAATGGTTTCGGCGAAATCATGAATAACTCTCTCACTAAAAAGAGTTATTATGAGAAACTGGAAACATACCCGCTAAAGAATTGCGTTTCTCTTGTGAATCCGTTGAGTGGGGACCTGAGCGTGATGCGTCAGACACTTTTGTTTGGCGGACTTGAAAGTATTGTTTATAACCGTAATCGTAAACATGCAGATCTTCGTTTCTATGAATTCGGGAACTGTTATTTCTACGATGCCGATAAGAAAAAAGAATATGATATTCTCTCAGTGTACTCAGAATCTTCTTATATTGGATTGTGCATAACCGGAAAGCGTACACATAAAAACTGGGCTGCACCGGAAGAGCAGAGCACTGTATTTGAGCTGAAGGCGCATATTGAGAACATTATGACCAGAATTGGAATTGGTCACGACCGCCTTGTTTATGAACCACTTCAGAATGATTTGTTTTCGGTAGCAATGACTATTGGTACAAATAACCGCACATTCGGTTATTTTGGTGTAGTTTCAAAAGCTATAAGAAAAACTTTTGATATAGAGACAGAAGTTTTCTTTGCTGAAATGAATTGGGACCTACTGATGAAGGAGTCTGAAAAACAATTGGTTCAGTTTACGGAGATTTCAAGATACCCGGCTGTAAGCAGAGACCTGGCTCTGTTAATTGATAAGAATATCACCTTTGCACAGATTGAGCAAGTTGCAATGAAATCAGAAAGGAAACTACTGAAGAAAGTAGTTTTGTTTGATGTTTATGAAGGAAAAAATCTTCCTGAGGGTAAGAAATCTTATGCAGTCAACTTCCTTATTCAGGATGAGGATAAGACTCTTACCGACAAGCAGATTGATAAGGTTATGAGTAAGATTCAACAAAATCTTCAGAAAGAGCTGGGAGCACAATTAAGATAATCGAGGGATATGTTCCAGATATTCCAAAATAAATAAATAAATAAAAAAGGCAGTTAATTTAAATAGCGAGGGACGTAATTAAGAAAACATTATGGGAAGAGCATTTGAATATCGCAAAGCAAGAAAAATGAAAAGATGGGGCAATATGGCCCGTGTTTTTACCAAATTAGGAAGAGAAATAACCATTGCAGTTACAGATGGGGGTCCCGACCCTGATGCAAACCCACGCTTAAGGGTACTGATACAACAGGCTAAGAAGGAGAATATGCCTAAGGACAATGTTGAGCGTGCTATAAAAAAGGCAACTGACAAAGACTTTTCGAATTACAAGGAGATGGTTTATGAAGGTTATGGTCCTTATGGCATAGCGATCGTTGTGGAGACGGCCACTGACAACCCTACCCGCACGGTTGCCAATGTTCGTAGTTATTTCAACAAGCATAATGGCTCACTCGGAACTACCGGCAGTCTGGAGTTTATGTTCGATCACAAATGTGTTTTCAAAATAGCACCTAAAGAGGGTGTTGACCTTGAGGATCTTGAGCTAGAGTTAATCGATTTCGGAGTGGATGAAGTAGTTAATGAGGAGGAAGATATTCTTCTTTACGGTGATTTTACATCCTATTCAGATATACAAAAATATTTGGAGGATAACGGATTCGAGATCTTCTCTGCAGAATTTGAGCGTATTCCAAAAGACACTAAGACACTCGAACCGGAACAGCGTGAACAGATTGAGAAACTACTTGAGAAGTTTGAAGAAGATGATGATGTTCAGAATGTTTTCCACAATATGACAGAATCGGAAGACGAAGAGTAGTAGCGCATAGCGGAATCGAACCGCTATTCATTGCCTGAGAAACAATTTTCCTAA
>ENA-UOOR01000277-UOOR01000277.1-fermentation-metagenome-genome-assembly--contig:-NODE-277-length-79244-cov-45.285999_pt1 | contig 79244 bp, 66 predicted proteins | sample MGYA00245780_ERZ724029 | MGnify/ENA primary metagenome ERZ724029 (study PRJEB28704, sample SAMN03018315) | fermentation metagenome | biome: anthropogenic terrestrial biome; feature: soil; material...
GTAATAAATAAAATTAAATACAATTAAAGTGCTCGGTTATTACGGGCTAATACAGTTTTTAATGCAATCATTATGTTCCTGATGTATGCGATAAATCCAAATAACTGCCCAAGAAGCAATACCGGATCTTGTCGAAAAATAGCATAGCTGACAATAATAGAAGAACCTAATAGACTAATAATCCAAAAACCTATTGGGAGGGTTGACTCGTGATGTTTTACAGAAAATAAAAACTGATAAATAAATCGCAAAGAAAATATTGTCTGTCCCGCCGATCCAAAAATCAACAGCCACAGTGGAACATCTTTATTATTAAAAAAGGTTTCGATAAATCCCGAGAGATCACGAAGCATAAGTCCTACTGCAGCTATGGGTGTAAGAATCAATAACACCTTGAAGACATCTCCTATTTTTTTCCATTGTCCTTGCATTTTCAGGTTCCACAAATAGATATAATACGAGATAAACTGACCTAGTATGATGGAGAAATCATCACGTAACACTCCGTATATGAAAAGAATATATGCACCTAAAACACTTAAAATCCAAAACGCAGGAGGAGAAAGCACTTTCCCGGCTTTCTCAGACACAAACCATTGATAGAGGATACGCGCAGAGAAGAATATTTGTGCCAAAAAACCAATTGCAAAAATCCAGATATTGTTAACCTGCATCTTTAGTCTAAGTTATGTTCATTAACATGATAATTTATATAACGCTTTTTCATCCATCGATAGGCAAAACAGTCTATAAACGGTCCAGATAAACGATTCCATAAATTATATTTTGATGTCCCTGCCATACGTGGATAATGTCGTACAGGTGTCTGTTTTATCTTTCCATTTTGCAAAAGGATTAATGCAGGCAAAAATCGGTGCATTCCATTAAAAAAAGGTACCCGTTTTGCAAAATCGGTATGCATCACTTTTAGCGGACATCCAGTATCAGAAATTCCATCATGAGTCATCATTCGTCTGTATCCGTTTGCTATTTTAGATTGCAGGTTTTTGAAAAAAGAGTCCTTTCGATTTGCTCTTATCCCGGTTACCATTTCGTAATCTCCAACATCCTGAAGCAACAGATTAAAATCCTCTGGATCGGTCTGCAGATCAGCGTCCATATATCCAACGTATTTGGAAAAACAAGCATCAATACCAGATTTTAATGCAGCACTCAGTCCTCCGTTTTTTTCAAGATTGATATAAAAGAACTGACTGTTTCGCGCACATATTTGACGAAGTCGCGGTAGACTTTCATCTTTTGATCCATCATTTACGAATAGAACACAGGTAGAGAAAATTGATTTCGGGAGAAATTGTTGTAATTTTTCTTCTAATGTAAATATGTTGTCTTCTTCGTTGTAAACAGGTACAATAATCGTAAACTTGTAGCTGCTGGTACCATTTTCCTTTGCTTCCATTTAATTCACTAAAGTTCTATTAATGTGCTTTATACTATACTAAACTTGATTCACTTCTTTTGCTGATTTTCTCGTTTGGTGCGTATAAGTTTGAATCTCCAACAAAAGCATCATGCTTTTTTGTAAAGTTATTCATTTACTTGGCAAAGTTATAAAATATTTATTTATGATGTTTAAAATCTACTTACCAATCCTCCATAAACGCAACATGTCCAGGTTTTAAGAGTAGGAATAAAAAAAACAGCCCAAACGCTTTGAATGGGCTGTCGTGATTATATTGTAAATCGGATTTGTAAAAAATGATATTTAATTTATCACTTATTGAAAGTAAACCGTAAGGTTGCACCAAATCGTGTTGGATATCCTCGTTGAACAAATTGATTTGTTTTACCTGTAGTGATATCTGATGCTTCGAAAAGAAATGAATTGTAATCAGTATTGAGCAGGTTCTTTGCCCAGAACTCTAATGAGAAAGGACCTTTTACAGCTGATATGCTTCCATTAACCAATCCATAAAAAGGTTGATAAAGCTCTATTCCATCGTTACCATCTGCAGGTGTAGTTTTATTCGATTCTGTCCAATATATTTTCCCCACACCTGAATATTGAATGTTTCCAATCAGTCGATCGATAAAAGATTCATTGCTGAAATTATAGATATAGCTAGCTCCCAAGCTTAAAGTGTGACGTGGAGCAAATGGGATATAATTTTCTGAATAATCGACAGTTATGAGATTCCCTTCCTCATCTTCACCTTCAAATTTATAACTACAGAAACGTGCATCTGCAAAACCATAATCTCCATATAATGAGAAATTACTTACCGGGGTGTATTTCAAACTTAATTCTACACCTTTGCTTGTCGATTTCCCTGCATTCTTAATTGAGCGACCTGATGTCCCCATATTCCTTAACTCAATGATTTGAACATCGTTAACACGCGAATAGAAAAACGCATAAGTCAATGAGAATCTCTTGTCTAACATTTCATAACGGCCCCCCAATTCATAGGTCCAACTGCTTTCCGGATCATAAGAAAGTTGTTCTTCCAAAGTAGGTTTCGCTGTATTATCATTAGCGCTAGATGGTGGACCTCCCATTCCCGGAGGCATATGACGAATAATTGACTCATAAATTGCTGTTTGCAACACTTCTGAAAAGACTTGTTCGTTATAACCACCTGTCTTATATCCTTTTGAAGCAGAAAGATAGATTTGAGAAGTGGGAGAAAACTGATATTGCAAAGCGAACTTAGGTAGAATCTTCCAAAAATCTTTTTGGTAAGATCCTTCAATCAAGGTATCTCCATCCAAAGGGATAACGATATTTCTACCCGGAACTCTGACAGTTATGTCTCCCCCGTTGCTTTCAGTAGAAAAATCGATGCCTGTATGTTCATAGTCAAACCTAATACCTGCAGTAGCTGTCAATCCCTCAAAGCCTAAGAAATCTGTTAATGTTGATTGATGAAACAATGCCGCTCCATTGGAGGGTTTAGTATAAATTCCCGGTAAATCGATTTGATTATTATCAAACGTAATAAAGCCAGGCATTTTACTCTGCATAAAAGCAATCATATCTTTTTTTAGTGCCACCGGAGTATCAATGACGCGACGGTCGATAAAACCAAAAGCACCTACCACCCAACGATATCTGCTATCATTATTGGACTTCATTGTAATCTCCTGACTTAAGGAGTGTTGTTTCTGCATCTGGCGGATAGAGAAAACTGAATTAGATGTATAATCTTGATCCATCTTCATATCATCTTTCAAATACTGAAATCCAGTTGTGGAGTGAATACTGTAACCGATTCCAGTCCAATCTAGCGATAATCCGTTTGTAAATAAGTGACGATCGTATGAAGAAGGTTCATTGAATCTTGAAGTTGTGGAGTCAATATGCATATATGGAAATGCTCCTCCTGAAACATAATCATAATTGCCAAAGAGCATTGCTTTAAAATTGGGCGTTGCCTGCCATTCCAGCTTAACCTTACCACCAGCATTTTCTGAATCATCTACCTTTTTGTTGGTATAACTGTTCATGAAATAACCATCGTCGCGTTTATAGTATGCAGCAACAGAGAGCCCAAAATTATCAGAAAGCTTACTGTAATTAGATCCCATAACAGATAACTGCCCGTAATTTCCACCACTTAGTGCGAAACGGGTACCCTGATAATTTAAAGGAGAAAGAGTGTATAGATTGACGATTCCTCCAATAGCGTTTCTTCCGTAAAGTGTGCCCTGAGCTCCTCGCAAAACTTCTATTCGTTGAATATCTTGAAACTCAAAATCGAACGCTGAAGGATTAAAACTAGGTACATTATCAACATAAAGACTAACTGTTTGACCCCCTAATCGTGCACCAATACCACGTATATAGATTGGAGTTGAAACCTTAGAACCGTATTGAGGAATAAAAAAGTTTGGAATATACGAACTCAGATCAGGAAGTGACTCAATCTGACTATCCTGCAGCTGTTTGGGTGAGAGAACTGTCACCGCTGTCGGAATATTTTTCAGTTGGTTGGTTTCTTTTACTGATGATGTTACCACCACTTCATTTAAATAATAGACTTTGACTGTATCTTTTTGATTTGTTTCTTTTTCCGGCATGTTTCCCTTAGAAAAAGATAGAAATACATTACAAAGTAGGACACTTGCTACCAGGAATTGTTTTATTTTAGTCATATAATTTGATTTATAATTCAATACAAAGATACGCAAATATTTGTCGCCAGTCAATAAATTAATCATTACATCACACTTAATCTTACTGCTTAAAAATGAAATATACTGCAAATATAAGAAATACAAATCCTATCAAATGATTCAACTTTATCTGCGTTTGAAATGCAATTGAAGAGAATACAACAAATACCAGCAATGTAATAACCTCCTGCATGACTTTTAGCTGTAAAAGAGAAAAGTTACCACCATTACCTTCGAATCCGATTCGATTCGCGGGTACCTGAAAACAGTATTCAAAAAAGGCGATTAGCCAGCTTATTATAATAATACCTATGAGCGGTAATTTACTGAACCAGCTATTTTCAGCCAGTTTTAAATGTCCATACCATGCAAACGTCATAAAAACGTTAGAGATAACCAATAGTCCAATAGTAAGTATATTATTCATATAGATTCACAAAAAATTGCGCAAAAATACAATATTTTCACAAAAAAAGTTCTTCCAAAAGTGTTTATATAAGAAAGAGATAATCATTATCTTTGGATTTTCTTTGGATTTTCTTAATTATTGTCTAATTTATATGAAGACAAGAACAAGACATTATTTTCCACTATTCATTATTGTATCCTGCTGTGTTGTGACTATTAGTTGCACATCGAATACGACAAAAAATCAAAATGAAAAATCTGATTCAACTATGTCTGATCAATTTCGTAACAATCTCAAAGAAGTCAAAAATCTCGCAAAAGAATTAAAAAGAAAAGGGATAAGCGATGAGCGGGTTTTAGCAGCAATAGGCAAAGTACCTAGACATTTATTTGTTGGCGAATATTTAAGGGAATATGCCTATATTGATGAGCCACTTTCAATTGAAAAGGGGCAGACCATTTCCCAGCCTTATACAGTAGCATTTCAGACTGAGCTGTTAAAACTTCAACCTGGCGAAAAAGTATTGGAGATAGGTACAGGAAGCGGCTATCAGGCAGCAATTCTTTGTGAAATGAATGTAGAAGTTTATAGCATTGAGCGTTATTATGAACTTCATATTTTAGCAAAAAAAAGGCTCAATAAACTAGGATATTATCCAAAACTGTTTTTTGGAGATGGTTTTGAAGGACTACCAGAATATGCCCCTTTCGACAAGATTCTGGTTACTGCAGCGCCTGAAGAGATTCCGGAAAAATTACTATTGCAATTGAGAGTAGGAGGATGGATGGTTGTTCCCCTTGGAGGAAGGCAAATACAGAAAATGACTGTCATAAAACGCATAAATGAAGATAAATTCAATCTATCGGAATATGGAGATTTTATTTTTGTTCCTATGCAAACTGGAACTGAAGAATAATTTTTCAAAGTAAAAAAAAGAAAACCTGCTTATTTAAGCAGGCTTTCTTGTGACCCCGGAGGGGCTCGAAGCCAATCCGTAAAGGTCATATATTCAGATAATTTGAAGATAGTGATTTACAACTCCACCTATTTCACCTTAATTATGATTCATTGTTTTGCTGATGATTTCTAAATCTTAAAGTTATAAATTTACCTTTTAATAGCAAAATATAGGATATAAAGCTTTAAAAATATTCAGAAGTAAATCTTTGTAATATAGCATTATGTTATTATATGTGAATTAACTAAACTTCACCGATCTTCTTTCCAGATATTTTTTAAATAGACTTTATATTTACTGTCTTATTCAACTACAGTATTGAATGTTACTTCAATATTGTTTCTGGTAGCGTTTGAATATGGACATATTTGGTGAGCTTCTTTTACAAGTTCTTCCGCATCTTGCTGGCTGATACCTCCAGAGAATTTTACATCCATTTCAACAGCAAGCTGAAAGCCTCCGCCTTCTTTTTGGCCAATACTAACCTTTGCAGTCACTGTTGGTCTTACTTTCAATTTTTTAGCTGTTGCCACACTACTGATAGCACTACCAAAACAAGCCGAATAGCCTGCTGCAAATAATTGCTCGGGATTGGTGTAGGCTGTATCAGGTCCCCCCATTTCTTTAGGTGGTTTTATATCTAGGTTTATTACTCCATCCGAAGATGTTACATGTCCACTTCTGCCACCTACTGTAGTAGCTATTGCTGTATATAATGCTTTCATTTTAGTCGTTATTTTAATTAAACATTTTTATATAGATTCTATTATTCTTATTTCCACCCTATAAGGTAGGAAACATTAATTCTTTTTACAAACTATACCAATAATTATGAAATTATATTACGGCATTATGTAATTAAATTTCTTCTGTACTTTATTCCATCTATTCCTCGCATGATAGATTTCTCTATTTCAATAATAACAAAAACAATTACACCTAAAGCGATTGGGTAAGCCCAATCGAATAATTGCATGGGATAAGTCCCGAAAATATTATTCATAAAAGGCAAGTAAGTTATGCTCAATTGTAGAACAATCAGTATGGCGGATACAGTTAGAATTGATTTATTGGTAAAGAATATTTTACTGAATGCAAATCCCCGGATACTGCGGCAATTAAATAGATGGAATAGCTGAGCAAATACAATTGTTTGTACAGTAATGGTTCTGACCAATTCGATTGGATATGATAATTCCAATAAATGTATATTCAACCACAATGTTCCTCCTCCGATAAGCAATGACACTAAAATTATTCTCCTTACAAAATATCCACTTAATAAAGAGGATTTAGGCGAACGTGGTTTTCGCTTCATTGCCCCCTTTTCGATATGCTCAAAAGCCAAAGCAAGAGAAATTGTAATGGAAGTTACCATGTTAACCCAGAGTATCTGTATCGGGGTTAGAGGGATCGATATTCCTAGAAAGATACTGGCAATAATAAGAAAAGCTTCTGCACCATTGGTAGGGAGGATAAACAGAATTGTCTTTTTTATGTTATCATACACTCGCCGTCCCTCCTTGATAGCTGAAACAATAGTGCTGAAATTGTCATCAACGAGTATCATCTCCGATGCATCTTTTGCGACATCCGTTCCTTTTATTCCCATTGCAATGCCAACATCAGCTTGTTTCAAGGCAGGGGCATCATTGACGCCATCGCCAGTCATGGCACAGATCAGTCCGTTTTCTTGTAAGGCATTTACAATACGCAATTTCTGTTCGGGAGTAGTGCGGGCAAAAATATTATTGCTCATTGCTGCTTGATTAAATTCATCATTGTCCATTTTCTCTATATCTACTCCCTGTAGTGCTTTATCTCCTTCTCCTATCCCCATCGATAAACCGATGGCCATGGCGGTAATAACATGGTCGCCAGTAATCATTTTGACATCAATCCCTGCTTCTTTGCAGGAAGATATGGCCTCTATAGCTTCTTCACGTGGTGGATCTATAATTCCGGCTATGCCAAGGAACGTAATTCCATCGGTTAAGTCATCTATCCCGAAATCTTTTTTCCCTTTATGAGCTATTTTATAAGCACCGGCTATAATGCGCTTGCCTTCGTGTGCCAAATCTCTTGTACAGCGTTCCCAGTAATTAATATCTATATCTGTTACTCCATTCTGTGACTGTTGAGATTGTGTTAACTTTAATAACCGTTCGGGGGCACCTTTTATATAGATCACATTCTTATCTTCGAGCTCAACCAAAACAGCCATGTATTTATAAGAAGCATCGAATGGTAAAGTTGCAGTTTTGTGAAATTTCTCCTCAATTATATTTACTTTTCTCGAAAGGGTAATTAAAGCTCCTTCAGTAGGGTCTCCTTTTATTGTCCAATGCCCTAATTCATCTTGTACGAGAGATGCATCATTACAGATTGTAAAACAAGTTAATAAATCGGACAAAACATTTTCGTCTTCATAATTAATTCTTGTACCATCCTTTAATATATCACCCGATGGAGAATATCCACTTCCGGTTATTGTATACCTGTCATTGCTGGTTAATACCGTTTTCACAGTCATCTCATTTTTAGTCAATGTGCCGGTTTTGTCAGTACAGATAACCGATACAGCTCCCAGAGTTTCAACAGAAGGTAAATGACGGATAATCGCTTTTTGTTTAGCCATATTTTGTACTCCTATCGCTAAGATTATTGATAATATTGCCGGAAGTCCTTCCGGAATAGCTGCGACTGCCAGCCCAATTACTGATAATAATAATGTTTCGGAATCATAGTCTCTGAAAAAATGCCCAAATAAGAAAATAATGAAAGCGAGAATAACTATTGAAATAGAGATTACTTTACCCAAATGGTTTGTTTGGCGTAATAGAGGTGTTGTTACTGGTTTAACTTTGCCTATAAGCTGGCTTATTTTACCGATTTCAGTATCCTCTCCAATAGCGACGACTATTCCTATTCCTGTTCCTGCACTGATTGTTGTACCAGAGTAAGCCATATTTATTCTGTCTCCAAGTGAGGTGTCTAAAGAAAGAGTATCGATCGCTTTCTCAGAAGGAATGGATTCTCCGGTTAAAGGAGACTCATCTATTTTGAGGTTGTTGGAGATTCCAAGCCTTAAATCAGCAGGAACTTTATCTCCTGGATTAAGCAATACAATATCACCAATTGTCAGCTCGACAGCATTTATCTCTTCACGTTTCCTATTTCTGATTACTTGTGCTTTAAAGCAAAGCAGCTTTTTTATTTTTTCAATAGCTTTTCCGGCTTTATTTTCCTGAATAAAACCAATTGCAGCATTGATTATAGTGACAAGCAGAATAAATGTCATATCAAGATACTGTCCCAAAAAGAAAGTAATAATGGCTGCGACCAATAATACGTAGATCAAAATATTATGAAATTGTCTAAAAAATAGTACAATTATATTCTCTTTCTTTTGAGGAGGCAATTGATTCAATCCAAATTGATCTGATCTGGCTTTTACCTCTTCCTCCGATAAACCTTTAACTAAATTACTTTCTAAAGAATCCACTACTGAATTGATATCTACTGTATGCCAATCCAGTTTCTTATATGTGTAATCATATGACATATTATAACTTTTTTAGAAAAGAACTTAAATAAAACACATGCTATATAATGTAGAATTACAGTTCTTCTATGTTCTTGAGTTTCTTCATCCTTTGAGATCGGAAAGAAGACGGAGTCATCCCCGTTTGTTTCTTAAACTGGTTAGATAAATGTGCCGCACTGCTATATTCCATTTTAAAAGCAATCTCAGCCATACTAAGTTCATTGTCAGTAATTAGCTCTTTTACCCTTTCTATTCTATGTGCAATTATAAAATGCTCGATGGTCATTCCTTCCGATTTGGAAAAAAGGGTAGATAAATAGGTATAATTATAATTTAATTTATTACTCAAGTAATCAGAAAAATTGGTTTTGAAATGTTCTCCGTCTTCATGTATTGCATTAATAATTATGATTTTTATCTTTTCTATCAATATCGTAGTCTTGTCTGTTATAATGGATAAACCGGATAGCTCCAGATTCGACTTCATTTGTTGATATTGATTTTCAGAAATGGCACCCTTTGTCTCAACTCGTCCTAAATGAATAGAGATATATGGTATCTGATTTTGTTTCATCACATATTCCACCCACATTTTACAACGACGACTTACCATATTTTTGATATATATAATCATCAGTCATATTTTTGAAGTTAGTAGAATTTAAATCTGATTCTTTTAATCGATATATGTTTTAGTCATGTTATTCATCGATTTTACAGAACCATTATAAGGTGATACTGACCGTTGCCAATAACACCTTACAAAAGAATTATAAAGAAAGATTCCTTTTATTGTAATCTTCTTAGACGATATAGCAACTGTTGAATCGTTTCTTGATAATCATCAATAATAGATTGTGTGAAAAGTTCAGGAAACAATTTACGATTAGATTCTACAGTTTTATAGAATTCCTCGGTACATTTCACAATATTATCAGGCCTTGTTGTTATAGGAATAATAATATCAAGATCACCTCGTAGAGCATATGAGGTTTCTACAAGGCGTTCGGTTGCATCTAATAAATTTGTTATGGCTTGATCTAAAGCAATATGCTTAGCATAACTGCTAACACCGGTTACATGCCAATGAAAAAGTTTTAAACTGTTATTGTAGGAAAACAAGAGACCTAAGAAAGTAGCAATTTCAGCATTTGTAGATACAACTGGTTCTTTAACTGATAGCGTTGTCATAATGTTATTGTATTATATATTAACAGTGTAGGATAGAAAATCCATCAATCGCTGTTTGCGACTGATCTGTTATAAATTACCGTTAACATCAAAATCTTTGAAAAAATTGGTGCTGTAAGGCACTTTATAAGAGAAGCTACGAATATTAATACGTTAGTCTCTTAATGTAAGCATATTTCATCGATAATCCATCATGTATTTTAGTGAAATAGTTACATAATTATTGGATTTTTATTCAAATTAACATGTAATGAGTGGCATTGTGTGAAAATGAAAAAACTATACAATTATAAAATAGAATAATGTAACATTAAAATGTATTAATGTGATTATCTTAATATCAGTTCTAACATTAGAGTTATTACGAGAAATGAAAATGAAAACAAATGAAAAACTACAAAGAAGTGTTCAGAATGCAATAAAATGGGAACCTCTGTTGCATGCTGCAGAAATAGGAGTTTCTGTCAAGGATGGTGTAGTTACACTTTCTGGTATTGTGGATAGTTATGCTAAAAAGCTAGAAGCAGAAGAGGCTGCCAAAAAGGTATTGGGAGTAAGAGCAGTGGCACAAAATATCAAAGTAGAGATTAATGATGTATGGAACAAAAATGACACTGAGATTGCAACGACAGTGTTGAACGCACTGAAATTGAGTTTAGATATATCATCTGAAAATATAAATATTGAAGTTGAAAAAGGATATGTTACTCTCAATGGAGAACTACCGTGGTATTACCTAAAAGAGCTAACAGAAAAAACAGTTTCTCAACTCCTTAGTGTGAATGGGGTTGCAAATAAAATAGTTATAGTACCTAATATTAAGAATTTCTTCGAGGAAGAAGCTATAAAGCCTTACTTATCTGAGAATTGGCTTCTTGCTAATTGTGATATAAATATTTCCATAACAAAAAGTCAAGCGACCTTAACAGGCGTAGTAAAATCACTCTATCAAAAAGACTTAGCAGAAAGAATAGTTTGGAATTCTCCGGGTGTCTCATCTGTAAATAATAACATTCACATTCTATAACAGTATCCTGCATCTATTGAAATAAGGTGTGTAAGATTAATAATTCCAGTTATGAAAAAGAAAAAAATTAATAAAATTTTGAAGTCTGCCAAGAAAAAGATTAGAACTCTAATAATGGTACCCAAAGAGGCAACAGATAAAGAGGTGAATGATGCAACATTGAATCTGGATCCAGATAAAAATAGTTGGGGCAGTAGAGGTTAGATTTAATCTTTTATCCTTTGATGCTATTTCTGCAAAAAAAATTAAAGTAAAAACCATGAATAAAAAACAATATTATTATGAGTATAAAAACAATAAATCCCGCAACAAATGAAAATATAAAATCATTTGAAGAAATGTCTGCTAAGGGCATAGATATAGCACTTGAAAACTCTGAAAAAGCTTTTCAAAGTTGGAAAAAGACCTCCTATTGGCAACGTGCTGAATTATTATATAAAGTAGCGCATATTCTACGATCAAGGAAAGATGAGTTTGCTAAGCTAATTACCCTTGAAATGGGTAAACTTATTGGAGAAAGTATTGGAGAAATAGAGTTGAGTGCTGATATCTTTGACTATTATGCCGTGAACGGAGAAAAACTATTAGCTGATAAACCTTTGAATCCTAAATATGGAGAGGCATTCATCCGCTATAGTCCTATTGGAGTATTGCTTGGTGTAGAACCCTGGAATTTTCCATTCTATCAGGTAGCACGATTTGCGGCTCCTAATATAATGATTGGAAACTCAATCTTAGTCAAGCATGCCTCGAATGTACCTCAATGTGGCATCGCCATTAAAAATATTTTTGATGAAGCAGAAGCTCCGGAAGGTTTATACACAAATCTTCTCATTCCGGGTGATAAGATTACAAAGCTTGTTGCCGATACAAGAATAAAAGGAGTTTCACTGACCGGTAGCGAACAAGCAGGTGCAAGTCTGGCTGAAGCTGCTGGAAAGTATATAAAGAAATCGGTTTTAGAGTTAGGAGGTAGCGATCCGTTTATTATCTTGGATGATGCAAATATTGATAAAGCGGTAGAATGGGCTGTCGTGGCTAGGATGAATAACACTGGTCAATGTTGTGTTGCCGGAAAACGCTTTATCATAATGGATAGTGTGTATAACGAGTTTTTCAATAAGTTTAAAGCAAAACTGATGGAATTTGAAGCTGGCGATCCTGTGGATCCGGCTACTAAATTAGGTCCCCTTTCGAGTGAGGGAGCCTTAAAGCTCTTGTTAAATCAAGTACAAAAAGCAATTAAAGGAGGAGCAAAAGTAGAATTAGGAGGGAGACAGATTGATAGACCTGGATTCTATATGGAGCCAACAATTTTGACAAATATTGATAAAAATAATCCGGCTTATAGGGAAGAATTATTCGGACCAGTAGCTTGTATATTTAAAGTTAAAACAGAAGAAGAAGCTATTGCATTGGCAAATGACACACCTTTCGGTTTAGGAGCATCTATTTTTACAAAAAATACAAATCGAGGCAGAAAAATTGCGGATCAAATTGATTCAGGGATGGTATTTATAAACCATCCAACATGGACTAGTCCTGATTTGCCTTTTGGTGGAACTAAGCGATCCGGTTATGGCAGAGAATTATCCGAATTGGGTATTTATGAGTTTGTGAATAAAAAATTGATTCGCACAAGTTTGTTGGAAGATCCGTTCTAATATAGTTATAGTTGGAAGGAAGCATTTTAGAGTTTCTGTCGATGAAAAAAGATTTGAAATAATATTTTGCTTCTCTTCCAATTTTTAGTAAAAATATTCGTATAAATCAATTGTTTATTGCGTTATGAAAAAAACAAGAAAAATTGGTAATTCAAATTTGGGAACATATCCTTTTGTCCTTGGTGGAAATGTCTTTGGATGGACAGCAAATGAGAAAGCATCATTCGAGATACTCGACACATATGTCGATGCCGGTTTCAATTTCATTGATACAGCCGATATATATTCAGTTTGGGTAAAAGGTCATAATGGAGGTGAATCCGAAGCAATTATTGGAAATTGGTTGAAAAAAAATGGGAAAAGAGATAATGTGATGATATCTACTAAAGTAGGTGGAGAAATGTCAGACAGTAAAAAAGGATTGAAGAAAGAATACATAATAAAAGCTGTAGAAGACTCGTTAAAGCGACTCAATACCGACTATATCGATCTTTATTTTACTCATTATGATGATTTATCTACTCCTATTGAGGAAACTTTAGAAGCATATGCGAGCCTAATTGCGGCAGGAAAGATTAGATATATTGGAGCCTCTAATATGAGTTCTGCTCGCATACGTGAATCATTGGAGGTTAGTAAGGTTAACAGTCTACCAGCTTATATATGTTTACAACCACAATATAACCTATATGAAAGGGAAGGCTATGAAAAGGATTATGAACCATTAGCAGAGAAATATGATTTAGGTGTTATTTGTTATTATTCACTAGCCAGTGGCTTTCTGACAGGAAAATACAAATCTGTGGCTGATCTAAAGGATAGCCAGCGAGGTGGTGATATCGAAAAATATTTGAATGATAGGGGTATGCGTATTATTAACGAATTGCAATCCATAGCAGACCAATATAATGCAACTTGTGCTCAAATAGCTCTGGCTTGGCTACAGGCAACTCCATCAATTACCGCACCTATCGCAAGTGCATCGAATAATGTACAGTTAAGCGATATCTTAAAAAGTATAGATATAGATTTGGATGAAAAAGCTAGGCGAAGATTAGATACTGCTTCATCATACAAAATGATTCAAATCTAAATTGAAAAAACGACAATTGAGAGGCGTGTAATTTTAATACGAGTAAGCCTCCGTTATTGATAAATTAATTTAGAGTAATTGTTGGAAAGTTACTCTATTGTAGTTTGGTTGAACCTATAAAAACAATAAATATGTTGAAAAATAATACAAAAGCTCCGGAATTTAGACTGAGCACAGTTTATGAGCAGCAATTATCTATTCAGGAATTGAATGGAAAGAATATAGTTTTGGTATTTTATCCGGCCCAAGAATCGGTATATAGTGATGAACTGACATTGTTCAATGATGCAATAAAGGTGTTTGAAGAGAATAATACTGTGATACTAGATATTTCGATTGATAGCAGGTATAATCAAATAACTTTTACACAAAAGATGAATCTCCAATTCACTCTTCTTTCCGATTTCGAACCTAAAGGAGCTGTTTCTAAATTGTATGATGTGTATGATCCGATAAATGGTTGTAGCAAAAGAGCTATATATCTGATAGACAATAATGGAGTCATCAGGTGGAGCTACCTTCCTCCTGAGGAAGCAGAGCCTGGTCCTAAATTGGCATTGGATGCATTGGATGAGCTGATTTCGTGCTTTAACTCAAATTGGTATTGAAACTATATATTTTCAAGCTAAAGTGCTATGAAGTTGGCATTTTATTATATATCGCTGATAATGAGTTTATTATTAATAATTATGTTTAAATAAGAAAAAACAAATATCAAGATGAAGACTCTCTTAAGACCATTTATGCTGTTTGTCTTGCTATTTTCATTCTTTAAGCCTGACGTATACGGGCAAGAGAAGAGGATCGTAGAATATGACCTTGTCGTACATGATACCATTGTTAGTTTCACAGGAAAAAAGACAAAAGCTTTAGCTATCAATGGGCAAATACCTGGTCCTATGTTGCGTTTCGTTGAAGGCGATTCAGCTGTAATACGTTTACATAATAAGACTGATGAAGAAACAACCATTCATTGGCATGGTCTGATAGTTCCAGTGGAACATGACGGCGTTCCTTTTCTGACTACTGCACCTACATACCCCGGAGAGTCTCATGTCTATACCTTTCCTATTGTCCAAAACGGAACATATTTTTATCATTCGCATAGTGGTCTGCAACATCAGTTAGGTGTTTATGGACCATTGGTTATAGAAAAACGAGAGGATGACTTAACATTACGTGATGAGGATAAACTGCCCGAACATACCCTTTTATTGAGCGACTGGACCGATGTCAACCCTCATGAAGTTATGCGTTTGCTGATGACCGGTTCCGATTGGGGGAATATTAAGAAAGGAAGTACTCAAAGTTATTGGGAAGCATTACGTGCAGGGCATTTAGGAACAAAGTTTGTCAATGAATGGAAACGCATGTCTTCTATGGATATCAGCGATGTTTATTATGATAAGTTTTTGGTGAATGGGAAAGAAGATATTCTTTTTCCAGATTATAGAGCTGGAGAGAAAGTGAGGCTAAGAATTATTAACGGCTCTGCATCTACGAATTTCTGGATACAATATTCGGGTGGAAAGATGGAGGTAATAGCGAGTGATGGAAAAGATGTCGTACCTGTTCAGGTTGACCGGATATTAATAGCTGTTGCCGAAACATTCGATATTGTGGTTACTGTTCCCGAAAATAGAAGATCTTTTGAACTTTCAGCAACAGCTGAAGATCGGACTGGCTTTGTTCGAGTGTGGTTGGGAGAAGGAGAAAAGCATTTTTTAGCACCGCTACAGAGTCTAAAATATTTTGAAGGAATGAAAAGCATGAATAGTATGATGGATATGAGCGGGAATATGAAACCGATGGATATGAGCTTGAAACAAATAGATAGTTACGAGAATATGTATCCGGAGATTAAGACTCCTAAGGTACACCATCATAACGATCATGATGCCCATAAAGAGCCACAAATAGAATCAATCGTTCGAGGAGAAGAGAATTCCAACATTGAGCCAGATGAATCGGTGACATTAAACTATTCCATGCTTCGCTCTACAATAAAGACAACTCTGCCGGACAATGCTGTTTGGCGTGAACTAAGATTTACTTTAACCGGTAATATGGAACGTTATGTTTGGACGATAGATGACAAAACCATCTCAGAAAGCGATAAAATATTAATCAAAGGAGGTGAGAATATCCGTATCATTTTATTCAATAATTCGATGATGCGTCACCCGATGCATCTACATGGTCATTTCTTCAGAGTTATCAACCAACATAGTGAATATGCTCCTCTCAAGAATGTCATAGATGTTATGCCTATGGAGACAGACACGATAGAGTTTCATGCTTCTGAAGAGAATGGAGACTGGTTCTTTCATTGTCATATTCTTTATCATATGATGTCAGGTATGGGGAAGATATTTGAATATGAAAATTCGAATATAAACTCGCAATTACCTGACAAAGAAGCTGCTTTAAAACAAGTATATGCAGCCGATAAAATGTTTTATCTTACTGCTAAGAATGAATTCTTGTTTAATGGTAATGTGGGGAAGCTTAATTATGAAAATACTCGGTGGGCGATACTGGGAGAATGGAAATTAGGTTATGAAAGGAAATATGGATGGGAGGCTAATCTGAAAGTCGGTCGTTATTTGGATCGTATGCAGTGGTTGATGCCTTATGTCGGTGTTGAATGGTCATATATGAAAGGGGGTTATGAGCTAAATATGTTTGGCCAATGGAAAACGAATAAACGTATTTATGCCGTAGCCGGTATACGTTATATGCTGCCATGGTTTATTTTGGCAGATGCAGGAGTGAATATGTACGGAAAAGCCAGATTACAGCTTGAACGTGAAAATTTAGCATTGACAAGCCGCTTAAGAATGGATTTAATGGCAAATACGGACAAGGAATACCGTGTAGCACTTCATTATCTCATTACTCAACATATTGCTTTAACAGGAAGTTGGAGCAACGAAATGAAGTGGGGAGCAGGAATAAAAATAGTCTATTGATAAAAAAACTCTGTGATTTTGTACTTATATTGAAAAACCTATAATTGATTGAGATATGCGTATTTTTATAACAGGAGGCTCAGGGCTGATAGGCAGCAATTTGATCGAGAGATTGCTTAAACAAGGTCATAAAATAACTCTCTTGACCCGCAATGTAAAGAGGACCACACAAAAATTAGGAAATGAAATAGATTATTGTTCTTCATTGGAGCTTTTGGATACATTGGATGGATACAATGCAGTTATTAATCTGGCAGGAGAGCCAATCATCGGAAGACGTTGGTCAAATAAGCAAAAGATGGAACTATGCAACAGCCGATGGAACATAACAGCTCGTCTGACGGAATTGATTAAAAACAGTAGCAATCCGCCTCAGGTGTTTATTTCGGGGTCGGCTGTTGGCTACTATGGCGTGCAAAGTGGTCAAGTTTTAACAGAAGATATGTTGGCCGAGGATGGGTTTCTTCATCAACTGTGCAAAAAATGGGAGGAGTTGGCGTTGGATGCACAAAGTGAGCGTACACGGGTTTGCATATCGCGAACAGGAATAGTTCTGTCCCCCAAAGGAGGAATGCTACCTATGATGTTACTTCCTTTTCGTATGGGACTTGGGGCAGTATTTGGTAGCGGGCAGCAATATATTTCTTGGATACATATAGAAGATATGCTCGAAGGACTCTGCTTACTATTGGATAGCACCGAGGCACAAGGCATATTTAACTTTACATCTCCTAATCCTGAAAGTAATAGAGTATTCTCGGATAGTCTGTCTGCAGCATTGTCTCGCCCACGTATTTTTCGCATTCCTTCGTTTTTGCTGAAAATGATTCTTGGCGAGGCAGCTACAATGGTTCTTGATGGACAATATGTATTTCCTCAACATCTACAGGAAATGGGATTTCACTTTGCGTTCGAGAAGCTTGAATCAGCATTTCAAAATATATTAATAAATAAAAAGTGATAATAGTTCATTGAACTATATTGAGATTCTTACTTAAACTCCTTCTTCAATTGCTTTACCCATTCTTCAATTCTACCTTTTGTCTTGCTCGATTGATTTTCAACATCAATAACAAGCCCTAAAAATTTACCATCTCGATATGCTTTTGATCTGGTATATTTGTAACCTTCAGGAGATGTGAGACCAAATATTTGTGCACCAACGGATTCAAATAATTGAGCAAGAAGACCTACACCATCAGCAAAGTTCTCATGATATTTTACCTGATCACCAAGCCCGAAAATTGCTACTTTTTTATCTTTCATATCCAAATCTTCAAGGGCAGGAACCAGCTCTGTCCAATAGTCAGGGAGTTCGCCATCGAACCAAGTAGATGATCCTAGAATTATATATTTATAGGATTTAAAATCATCTATCCACGCCGTTTCTACTGCTACTAACTCGACCTCAGCTTCACCATAAGCCATTTGAATTTTTTTAGCCAATTTGCTCGTTTTCACTGTTCCCGAACCATAAAATAATCCTATACTTTTCATCTTATTTTTTATTTAATTATTCAATATTGAAGTAATGTTTTAGCAGCTTCATAGATTTTATCCTTACTAGGCAATATAGCTTGCTCTAATATAGGGCTGAATCCTACAGGAGTAAACGTAGCACCAACACGTTGAATTGGAGCATCTAGATAATGAAAACATTCCGTACCAATTATAGCAGCTAATTCAGCACCAAAGCCAGACATCACTTTATCTTCGTGTACTACTAATACTTTACTTGTCTTTTTCACCGATTCGAAAATAGTTTCTTTATCGAGTGGTATTATCGACCGAATATCTATAACCTCCACATCCCATCCATCACTATCAGATAACATATCAGCGGCTTCCAGGCTCAAATGAGTTGTGTTGCCATAAGTAACAATGGTTAAGTCCTTTCCTGCTCTTCGAATTCGAGCCTTTCCGAATGGTACTTCAAAGTCGTCAGGAACAACTGTTCCTGCTGCCACAGCATTATACAATCCTTTAGGTTCCATAAACAGCGTAAGTCCAGCCGAACGTATGCTTGTACGCAAAAGTCCTGCAGCATCATCAGCAAATGAAGGATATACAATACGTGCTCCGGGAAGTGTAGACAAAGCACCCTCCAAGTTTTGAGAGTGATATATACCTCCTCCGATATAGCCTCCAGATGCCAGACGTATGGTAATGTTAGGAGAAAATTTCCCGTTCGAGCGCCAGTAATCATGAGTTGAGTCTACATATTGTTCCAAAGCAGGCCAAAAATAATCAGCAAATTGAGCACCTTCTATTACAATACGTATTTTCGGATCGAAACGACTCATCCCATTGGCAGTAGCAACAATATAGTCTTCAGCAATAGGTGCATTAAATATACGTTTAGTTCCAAATTCGAGTTGCATTCCCTTCGTGACATTAAAAACACCTCCTTTATCCTTGTTAGCAACATCCTGTCCCCATAGGAATGTATCAGGATTGTGTCTAAATTCAGCTAACAAAGTTTCGTTGAGGGCTGTAACCAGGCTCTTCTTTTCTCCTTCTTCGCTGTGTACACCATTTTTATAGACTTGAGGATGATAGGGTTCGGGAACAACAAAGTCAAAAATAGTCTTTGGATCGGGATCGGGGGCAACAATCACTTTACGATGAGCCTCGTTTAACTCTTTTTTCGCATCGGATTCTATTTTAAGCAGTTCTTCGTCAGTAAACCGTTTGTAACGCAGCAACATGCGTCGGAATTTACCCATAGGATCTGCAGCTTGTGTATACATTAATTCATTTTCATCTCTATATAATGTCTGTTTATCGGAGTTGGAATGAGAACCTATACGCACACAATTTGCTTGTACAATAACCGGACAGCCTGTCTCAATGGCATATTCCCGAGCCTCGGTCATAGCATTCATCGATTCAAAAACATCTCGTCCATTGCAATAGATGATTTTTAAATTTTTGATACCTACGAAGTTTTCTGCTACCTTTCTATTGGCCGTTTGCACTTCTTTGGGTACTGATATTCCATAGCCGTTGTCTTGTATGACGAATATGACAGGCAATTGCTCTCTGCTGGCACCATTGATGGCTTCGTATACATAACCTTCTGATGTGGCAGCTTCACCGGTGCTTGATATTGCTACAGCTTTTTTTCCATAATATTTTATAGCCCGTGCTACACCTACTGCTTGAGATGAATGATTGCCTGTAGCAGATGATACATTCTGAATATTCCATTCAGGTTTTGCAAAATGGTTGGACATATGGCGTCCACCGCTGGCCACGTCAGTGGCTTTTGATATACCATTCAATAGAATCTCTTCTACAGTCAAGCCTGCTGATAGAGCTGTCAGCATATCACGATAATAGGGAAACAGAAAATCTACATTACGCTGAAATACTTGCCCTATAGCTAACTGTATCCCATCGTGTCCAGAGTAGGGTGCATGGTATGACCACCCTAACGATTGCAATAAATAATCCGGTGCTTTTTTATCAATTGCACTACCTAATGATATGAGGAAAAACCATTTTTGCAGGATTTCCTTTTCTGTCGTTTTTATACTATATTTTTTCATTATTGCCTTATTTTAATAGATAACTTACATGAGTCTGCAAACTTAGATTTGCCAATTTTCAAGAAGATCGCCTATCCGACGAACAAATGCACCTCCAAGTGCACCATCTATAATCCGATGATCGTAGGAAAGTGATAAATACATTTTGTGTCGTATGGCAATAACATCTCCGTCCTCGGTACTTATTACTGCTGGTTTCTTCTCAATATATCCTACTCCGAGAATAGCAACTTCGGGTTGATTAATGATTGGAGTACCCATTATATTTTTGAATGATCCAAAATTGGTTATTGTAAATGTGCCACCTTGCATTTCGTCCAGTTTCAGTTTCTTAGTGCGCGCTTTATCCGCCAAACTGTGTATTGCCTGCGCAAGTCCACTTATATTTAGTCTATCTGCATTTCTTATAACCGGCACAATAAGATTCCACCCGTCCAGGGCTACTGCGATACCTATGTTAATGTCTTTTTTACGAATAATTTGTTTTCCATTTACCGAAGCATTGACTTCTGGGAATTCGACAAGAGCTTTTGCTGTAGCCTCTACAATAGCCGGCATGTAAGTAAGAGGAATACCTTCCCGAGTCATAAAACTGTCTTTATTCTTGGTTCTCCACTTCACCAGTTTGGTGACATCTATCTCCACAATGGTAGTTACATGCGCCGAGGTTTGCACAGACTCAACCATACGTTCCGCAGTAATGCTACGAATTGTATCCATTGAAAGGATTGTATCTTCTGCTGATTGAGGAAGAGGTGTAGTGATTGCTTTTTCTGTTTTTTGCACTTCTTCTTTTGCAGTAGGAGCGGATGATATCGGTTGAGGTCTAATTCCTTTTTCTTTTCTACTAATATAATTTGTGATATCGGTTTTGCTCACTCGCCCTTTATATCCAGTGCCCTCAATGGAGTTCAACTCATCGGACGTGATGCTGGCCCCTTTGGCTAGTTGCAATACGATAGGAGAAAACCATTTTTCCTCATCTTCTTTGACTAATTTAGGAGTCTGCTCATCCAGAGAAGTGGTCAAATCTTGTTCTTTTTGTACTACAACCTCAGCAGACGGGATTGCTTCTTTTTCTTCTGTGATTCCACTTGTTCCCTCGCCAGAGGTTTCTCCGTCTAGTTCTATGATGGCAACAACTGTACCTATGGGAACGGTATCGCCTTCCTTATATAAAATTTCGATAACTTTACCCGCTACAGGCGAGGGTATTTCAGAGCTAACCTTAGCTGTTTCTACTTCAAAGAGTATATCGTCTTCGTTAATTACATCTCCGACTTGTACAGACCATGAAGTGATTTTACCTTCGGTAATACTTTCTGCCAATTTAGGCATCTTTATTTCAAATCTAGACATATCTTGTTGTTTTTGTGAAAGTTCCAGTCTATTGTCGAGTATTTCTCGTTAGCTAATTTTTCAATTGCAGCTCGATCGCTGTTTGTGAAAGTATAGATGGAACTTAGATTGTTATTATTTAAGAAGAACTCTTTTATTATTATTTTAAATTCACTGATAGATAGAGGTACAGGTATATTATCTTTAATATTCGTAACTGAACTTCTGATAGACTTCACATATTTTTCATCAGTTAAAGACCTCTCGCTACTTTGCAATGCTACATTCAAATTATCTAAGTTCGACTCGAAAAGTAATGTTGCATGAAATATTGCTCTACCTCGATGTATGCATTGAGCACTACCTGAGATCTTTAACCCATTAATAGTTAGCCCTTGTCTATGATCGGCAATCGCATTGACTCCTATCGTGTTCAGCAACTCTTGTATCTTCTTAGTATACTTCATAAAATCTATTTCTTTGCTGCTTTGAAAAAATGTAATGTTCAAATTTCCTAAATCATGATAAACAGCTCCACCACCCGAAAGACGACGTACGACCTTTAGTCTTTTTTCTTTTACAAACTCTTCATTTATCTCACTTTCCAGATGTTGATTCTTTCCGATAATGATGGATGGTTCGTTCTGCCACAGCATAATAATATCTTCATTCATATACTTCAATAGATATTCCTCAGCTGATAAGTTGAAATAAGGAGAAATGCTGGTGTTATTAATGAACAACATTACGAGAATAATACTTCATGAAACATTTCACCGACTGTTGGATGAGGAAATATCTGCTTCTGAAATTCTTCTACAGTAAATCCCTTTTCTATAGCAATGCTGGCTATAACGATCAGTTCAGATGCAGGGTTACCCAACGCATGACAGCCTATAATTCGCCTATCTTGATCTACCAAAAGTTTTAAAATACCATTTTTGCTGTCATTTTCGGCAACAAACCGTCCCGAATATGCCATGGGTAATTTCAGTACCTGAAAATATATGTTATCAGCTAATAATTCTTCTTCTGTTTTACCTACTCCTGCTAGTTCAGGATTGGTATAGACAACACTGGGTACAGAATTGTAATTCATTTTGTCTTTTTGTCCTAAAATATGATTGATCGCAACCTCTCCTTCACGAATAGCTGTATGTGCCAATTGCGAATATCCTGTAATATCGCCACAAGCATAAACTTGGGGATGGCTTGTCTGCATCTGTTCATTTACCTCTATTCCTCCTTTATTAAGTCTTAAGTTTATACTTTCCAGTCCGCTTTGTTGTGTTACCGCTTTTCGTCCAATACTAACAAGAATTTGATTGGTTGGTATCTTCTCGGTCTTGCCTTTATATTCAACAATAACCTCCTTGGTTGTTATTTCTACAACTTTGGTGTTGAGTCTAAAATCTACGCCCCGTTTGGCATATTCTTTACGGAGCAGGGCAGACAATTCTCTGTCCATTGTACTTAATATCTCGGGCAACATCTCAATAACAACAACTTTTACTCCCATACTATTGAAAAATGAGGCAAATTCAATACCGATGACACCACCACCTATTACGGTGAGATCTTTAGGCAATTGAGTTATTTCGAGCGCTTCTTTAGATGTCCAATAGTTTACTTCGGATAATCCTTTTATATTTGGAATAATAGTTTCGGAACCCATGCACAGAAGAATATACTTAACATTATATTCTTCTCCATTACATGACACTACTAGGTTGTTTTCCTTTTCTCCTGATACAATAGCCTTCCCCTTTACGACTATGACACCCATCGATTTTAGTTTCATAGCAACGCCTGAAGTAAGAGTTTGAACAGTCTTATTCTTTCGCTCAATCATTTTTTTTATATCTGCTTGAGGCTTGAGTTCTCCATTAATCCCATAATGGGAGGCATTATTGATATTGTAGAGTATTTTTGCTGAGTATAGAAGAGCTTTGGTTGGAATACAACCCTCATTGAGGCATACTCCTCCTAAATCTTTCATCTCGAAAAGAATGGTCTTTAGTCCGTTGGCTACTGCTCTTTCTGCAGCGTTGTACCCGGCAGGACCTCCTCCAATTATAGCTATATCGTATTTCATAAGGCATTAAAGATTTTTTGTGTAAAATATATAGGTGTCAAGCTTGTTTATAAGCTTATTAGATGAATAATAAGAGTATATCTATTTATAAATAAAACATCTAGATATCTCTAATGGTTCTCTAAAAGACCGTCATTATCTAACGAGCGATTATTGAGTCCAACCATATTTTCAGGATTCACCCATTGGTCGTATTCCTCTGCTGTGAGATATTTAGATTCTATAGCAGCCTGTCTTAGTGTTTTATTTTCGTTATAAGCTATTTGAGCAATTTGGGCTGCCTTATGGTAACCTATTTTAGGATTAAGGGCAGTTACAAGCATTAAAGAATTGTCAAGATTTTCTTTTATTCTTTCATATGCCGGTTCGATACCAATTGCACAATTATTATTAAAACTGATGCACCCTTCTCCTATAAGCCGTGCACTATGAAGGAAGTTATAGATAATCATAGGTTTAAACACATTCAACTCAAACTGACCTGATAGTCCTCCAACTGAGATAGCAACATCATTTCCTATCACCTGAGCTGCAATCATAGTTAATGCTTCGCATTGTGTTGGATTTACCTTGCCGGGCATGATGGAAGATCCTGGTTCATTAGAGGGTATCCGTATTTCCCCTATACCACTACGAGGGCCAGAACTAAGCATACGTATATCATTGGCTATTTTCATCAGACTGACTGCTATGGCTTTGAGTGCACTATGAGATTCTACTATTGCATCATGTGTTGCTAAGGCTTCAAATTTATTTGGAGCTGTCGTAAACGGTAGTCCTGTAAGTAAAGCTATTTTCTTAGCTACATTTTCAGCATAATAACTAGGCGTATTTATCCCCGTTCCTACGGCAGTACCACCTAAGGCCAACTCGCTCAAATGATGCAATGTGTGTTTTATATTTATTAATCCATGACGAAGCTGTGCTTCATAACCACTAAATACTTGTCCTAATGTGATCGGAGTTGCATCCATGAAATGTGTGCGTCCGGTTTTTATTACATATAAATAGCGTTTGGATTTTTCGTTTAGTGTATTTCTTAGTTTTTCAATTCCGGGGATAGTTATCTCTGTAAGAATCTTGTATGCTGCAATATGCATTGCAGTTGGAAATGTATCATTGGATGATTGTGATTTATTTACATCATCATTCGGTGATAGATATTTTTTCTCATCACTCAATTTTCCTCCTGATAGTATTTGTGCTCTATTGCTTATCACCTCATTAATATTCATATTTGTCTGGGTTCCACTACCGGTCTGCCAAACAACCAATGGGAAGGAATCATCCAATTTGCCTTCTAGTATTTCATCACAGACTTTGCAAATAAGAATGCTTTTATCTTCCGCTAACACTCCTGCTTCAAAATTTGTTATGGCTGCTGCCTTTTTCAAATGCGCAAATGCATGTATGATTTCGATAGGCATTCGGTTAATATCTTGGGCTATCTTGAAATTATTAATACTTCTTTGTGTTTGCGCTCCATAATAAGCAGATATAGGAACTTTCACTTCTCCCATTGAATCTTTTTCTATTCGGTATTGCATATTCTTGTCATTTTTTTTAATAAAATATATGATATGTGAGCTCTATAAGGAAGAGCTTTTGCTGCAATACATTTAAAATATATAGAAGTACTACAGTTAAATCTTTAAGGTAATCATAACGTTAGCATTATTTATTACATAATTATATTTAACTGTTGCATTGTTATTGGATTTTACTTTGTCTGAAATTTGCATACATTCAAACTAAAGTTTACTATTTATGATTAGGTGTTTTGTTTTTCAAAAGACGAAAACTTGCTCATCCACAAGGTGTCACCTACTAGAACTTTTATTCTGATAACTTGTGTGTGCAGTAGAAAGGGAAAATTTACAATATCTAGCTATGTAGATAATGATGAAGTTGTGAAGTGTAGTCTTCTTCCTCTTGAGGGTATAGAAAACCTATTCAAGATTGAAGTTGAATGCTCTGGAAGAGTTGATATCGTGTTTTAAATCAGATTAGTATTAATACTGGTTTCGTTTGAGGCTATTAAGCTTCATCACGACTTTTTCTTGCTTTCTCTTCTCTCTTTTCAGCCTTGTCTGCTCTCTTCTCTTTTAGTGTTTTCTGAGGAGCCTTTTTACCAGATTTATCGTTTTTGCTATCCTGTGATTTTGACATGTCTTTACAATTTTAACATATAAATATGAACATTACTAGTCCTAGCATACAAGGTATGAAAATAAATTGCTGTCTTATTTAAAATCAAATAATTATGCAATTATTATAAAACAGCAAGTAATAATCGTCTTTATTTTATCATTAATTTCTGAAGGAATAGAAGAGTTTGTTTTTGTGTTGGCAAATTGTAGATGGCAGCATTTGAACTCTGTCCCACCTTTATTGTAATGGCTTCTTGAGGCAATGCCATAAACATCTCTTCGTCTGTGGTATCGTCTCCTATAGCCATAATAAAATCATAATTCCCCTTGTCAATTAATCTATTGGCTTCTGACCCTTTACTGATATCGCCGGACTTTACTTCCACTATTTTATTTCCTTTCATTATCTGAAGATTATGGCGAGCACAAGGATTGAGTAAAGCATTAATAAGTTGCGTAACTCGCAAATCGGCTAACCAAACGTCAACATTTCTATAATGCCATACAAGAGCTGTATCTTTCATCTCCAGTTTCGATTTTGGAGTTCTCTTTACTGTTTGCTTTATAATGTTAAGTATCTCTTCATCCCATTCTTGGTTCTGAGACATTTGATGCCAAATACCATCTTCTTTATAAAAAGCACCATGTTCGGCTGCTAATCCTATGGGTAAATCTCCTAACCATTTGTCTAGAGTCTGTTTGTTGCGTCCACTGCTTATTACAACATGGTTCCGTGAATCAGAGCTCAATTCTTCCAGTATTTTGAGCAAATTGGGCGTTGGGTATGCTTGCATGGGTTCTTTATAAAATGGGGCTAAAGTCCCATCATAATCAAGAATTATAAGTCTATTTTTAGTTTTATCGTATGCTTGTTTTATTATTTCAAAGTTGTCTTTTTCGACTATTTTCTGTTGCAATGCATCATTTTTTTCTTTTATACTTGTCAGCTCTTCAATAAAATCTTTAGCCCATTGCTTAACTGTTTGTGTCGATATGATTTCTTGCATAGCTGCAATAGCTTCCAATTGATCAGCAATAGGCATTTCCAATGCTTGTAATATCGCTTTCTCTATTTCTTTCGTATCAGTTGGATTCACAATAATTGCATCCGATAGTTCAATGGAAGCTCCAGCCATTTCGCTCAGAATTAGTACACCAGATTCATTCTCTCTCTTGGTTGCTATATATTCTTTGGCTACTAGATTCATTCCGTCTCGAAGAGGAGTAACTAAGGCTATATCGGCTATATGATAAAGTGCTGCCAACTCTTCTGAGTTGAATGCTTGGTAAAAATAGTATACCGGAGTCCAGTCTATACTTGAATATTTACCATTGATAGCTCCAACCTTCATATCTATTTCATTTTTCAACTCTGTATAGATATCTACATTATCACGTGAAGGAGCAACGACCATTACTAATGAGACCTGACCTAGATATTCTGGATTATTTTCCAGAAACTCTTCGAAAGCCTTTAGGCGTATGATAATTCCCTTACTATAGTCCAACCGATCAACGGATAAAATAAGTTTGCCACTCCCAAAACTAGCTCTCAATTCTTCGGCATTCTTCTTTATGGCGGGATCTAATAAAGCGTTGTGGTACGTATCGTAGTTGATCCCCATAGGGAAAGCATCTACATCTACTACGCGTCTGTCCATCTGTATTTCATCCAATTTACAATCCAATTTCAATACCCTATAAACTGCACTAATAAAGTGCCTCATATAACTGTGTGTATGAAATGCGACTAAGTCAGCTCCAAGCAAACCGTTCAATAAGTCAGCTCGTTCTGGTATGCCACGAAATAATTCATAGGAAGGGAAAGGGATATGATGAAAATAACCAATACTGATATCGGATACTTGGTCCCGAATCATTTGAGGAAGTAACATCAACTGATAATCCTGTATCCATACAATATCTTCGGGCTCGATTATCTCTAAGGCTGCTTTGCAAAATAGGGTATTTACCTCTTTGTAGGCTTCCCAATATTTATTTTCATAATGTATATAGCTGGAAAAATAATGGCAGAGTGGCCAAAGTACACTATTGCTAAATCCTTCGTAATAGTCCTCAATTTGTTCCGGAGACAAATATACCGGATGAAAATTCTGTTCTTGAAGTTGTCTATTTATTATTTCTTTTTCATTGCCCTCTTCAAGATACATTCCAGGCCAGCCGACCCAGTGTTTATCAATTTTAGTTTCTAATGAATCGAGTCCGGTTGACAATCCACCGGGACTAGGAATTACTTTGTGATTATTGTCGTCTCCGACTATTTTCAGAGGTAATCTGTTTGATATGATTATAAGCTTCATTCGTTTAATTTGGAATTTGAAAATTCTGATATATTTCTGTCAATATATATCGTTTGAGAGGCAAGAGAAGAATAGCATTCTAGATGTGAATTAATACTAAATAGTAGGAGCTAATAGTATATTTGACTCAAACAAAGACTATATTGTATGCAATATACGCAAAAAAAATAAAAGGAGAAAATATAATATGGATAATCTAAATTACGGAGTTATAGGAAATTGTAAATCGGCAGCTTTAATTTCGGAACAAGGAAGTATCGATTGGCTGTGCATACCTAACTTTGATTCGCCATCAGTATTTTCTAAAATTTTAGATAAAAAATCGGGTGGAAGCTTTGCTTTTATTGTGTCAGAAGATTACACCTGTTCTCAAAGGTATTTGAAAGGGACAAATATATTATGTACGCAATTTACTTCCGAGGAAGGAAGTTTCGAGATCCTTGATTTCATGCCCAGATACAGAACGTTGCAAATGGACCATTTTTTTCCTGCAGAGGTTTATCGCTACATCCGACCGCTGAAAGGTATACCCCGCTTTCGAATAAAATATGAGCCTGTAATGAACTATGCGAAAGAAATGGCTACACATCGTGAATTCCAAGACTATATAAAAACTTCATCATGTGAGAATGTGGATGATAATGTGTATTTGTATTCGAGTCTCAATTTCGGAAGCATACTAAACTCTGAAGAAATAATTCTAGAAAAAGAGGAATATCTAGTGCTTTCGTATGGACAAAAACTTATATCTATAGACATTGATCGAGTCTATCTGGAGTATCAGCGTACGAAGGTGTATTGGCTGAACTGGAATAATCGTTCTCGTAAATTCATCAAATATAATGATGTGATATCCCGTAGTTTATTAATCTTAAAATTGATGTCATATCAGGACTCAGGTGCTGTTATTGCTGCAGTTACCACCAGTATACCCGAAACAATAGGAGAGGTGCGTAACTGGGACTATCGTTTTTGTTGGATCAGGGATGCGTCGATGTCAATTGAAACATTATTAAAGATGGGACATCTTTTTGCCGCCAAGCGATTTATGGGATTTGTCAAAAGAATACTGAAATCAAAAACAGATTCTTTTCAAATCATGTATGCCATTGATGGTAGCCGCACGCTTAAAGAAGAAATATTGGATCATTTACCCGGATATGAAAACTCACAGCCGGTGAGAATTGGGAATGCAGCATACAATCAGCGTCAAAATGATTCATTAGGTTATCTGATGAATGTGATATATAATTACTACATGCATTTTCCCGGAACATTGGACGAGATAGAAGAAATGTGGGAAATAGTAAAAAACATCGTTAAAACGGTATCTGCAGAATGGAGAAATACAGATCAGAGTATCTGGGAATTTCGAAATACAGAGAAACATTTTGTGTTTTCAAAAGTGATGTGTTGGGTAGCTTTGGACAGAGCTGTAAGCATAGCTACTTTTCTAGGTAAATCTGAATACGAGTTAGAATGGAGGAATCTAGCCGACGAAATCAAGAATGATGTATTAACCAACGGATGGAATGAAGAAATACAGAGCTTCACGCAAGCCTATGATAATACAGATATGGACTCGTCTCTATTATTGATGGAGCAATATGGATTTATTGACGCTAGCGATGAGCGATTTGTGAAAACTGTGAAACGAATTAAGGAAGAATTATTTCACAAGGACCTGATGTATAGATATAAGACCAGTGACGATTTTGGTTTGCCTTCTTCATCATTTACGATATGTACATTTTGGTTGATTCGTGCTGTATTCGTTATAGGGCAGAAAGACGAAGCACAAGAGATATTTGAACAGTTACTTACTTGTTCGAATCATCTCGGGCTATTCAGCGAAGATCTGGACTTTGATACAAAAAGACAGTTAGGTAATTTCCCTCAAGCATATTCTCACTTGGCACTTATAAATACAGCTACGTTGTTTTCAGAAGAAAAAAGATTCTCGAAATTTGTAAGACCATGAATGAGAGATTAACATTATTATTTCTATTGAAATAATAATGCACTCTTATGGACTTTTTCATGAAGTTCGCCTAGAAAAGTAGTCCTCCCTTCCATGTAATGAAAAAGTTTGCATATTTAGGGCAGGTTCCCATAATCGTACTCATTAAAGTTTCTTTCGTTCTATCTATTCTTCACTTTTTTATTTTCTAAATTTGTTTTTCCTCTTTCTGACCTCTTCCTCTCTTTGTTTTTCCTTAGCAAAATTCCCAGCATCGTAATCTGTACTGTGCTGCTCGAAAAATGAAGGAAATAAGGAAGTAATAAAATCCGCATCAGATTCAATTTGGTTTTCCATTGGTTCTACTTCCAAAGTAGGATTCCTATTTCTCTCGGCAAACTTTTCATGAAATACGTTTGCAGAAAACTCTTTACCCAATCGTGAGCCATTAAGAATCGTCTTGTTTTGATAATTTATAAAGCTAACGCCATAGATTCGCCCATCTTCATTCTGCCGGAATATCGGCTCTATGTTTTTCTCTTTCAACAGCAAGCAGAACTCATCTATTGACCCTGATTGCAGTATCGCTTTTGTTAGTATGGGTTTGAGGCATTCTTTTGTCTTGTTGTCTTGTATTTGCTGCTTCGACTTCTCGAAGTGCTTTTCCAAAGCTTGCATACTCTGAACTTTTCCATAGAGTGAAGACTTAAAAGGAGTACCGATCTTTTCTTTTATCATTGTTACTGGATTATCTGTTAAAGCTGAATACACAAGCCCATGATAAGGTTTGCTGTTTTTCAAGCCTTTGACTTCTTCCACACTTACATTCATCTTTTCTAAAAGTGTTCGAAATTCGCCAACGGATTGAAATTTGTAGTTATTCAATATAGCTTTAGCGATATTACCCACTTGTTGTTTTACATTGCCTTCTTTGTAATTGAGCAGTTTAATAGGGATGTTGTTGACTTGCTGTTCCTGCTTAGTTGCCGGATGAAGATTGAACTCTTTCTCTATTTGCCTACATATTTTCATCGAACGCATATTCTCAAAGTTGGAATCCAACTTCTTGCCTGTTTCATCTACTCGGATAGATACAATATGTAAATGAGTTCTTGAGATATCCGTATGCTTAAACACTACATAAGGCTGATTGCCGTACCCCATATCTACCATATAGCGGTCAGCTATATCTTTGTGCTGTTCATTAGTGAGTGCGTCTTTTGGACTCGGATTTAACGACACATGGAAGATCGGCTTTTCGGTTCTTTTATTCGCTATCAGGTAAGGCTCAAAAGATTTGATTGTCGTCTGCATGGAGAATGAACCGTCTGTTCTTTCATATACGTTTTTAGAAGAAAGCAGTTTTGCTTCCTCCTTATCTACTTTATTTTTGTTGTACAAAAGTGTACCAAAGAGGGATGTATTCGAGCTTATTTTTGCAACCATTTTGCCTCCAGTATTTGTAGCTGTTGTTCTATTTCTTTGTAGGTGTGTACCAGCTCGATCATGGCTTTCTCCAGTTTGTAGAGATAAGCCAATGCTTTTCGTTCACCTAATTGTTCTTTTAGCAAGCGTAAAACCTGATTGTAATTATTCCCGACTCCTCTCATTTGACTCCTGATTTGAGATAATTTGATGACATAATCACTGATTTTTTTGTCAACCTCTATAATCTTCAAGGGAGTATTCAGAACTTTATCTTTGATAAAATGGCCTCTGTATTTGAAGCCTGATAAGTCGAACAAGGTTTCAAATTTGCAGTGATCCGTTTCGTTCAAACGGATATCATAGCGGTAGATGGCTGGGGTAGCCTTGGGTTTCCTGCCAGCTTTGGACTTTCGTCCGGTATTCTGTTTTTCTTTTTTCATTGTGAAAAGTCTTTAAGTTTTTATTCTATAGAAAACTTATCATTCGGACGGCGACTTGGGAGCTGTCCTTCCCCGAATCGGCAGATGAGTGGGCGAGTTATTTTGAGTGGCTGGAATTTATTTCCGGTGGCTCAAAATACAACTCGCCTTAGACCAGTGTCTAAGAAAATCCGCTGTAAGGCGGATTCATTAAATGTAGAGATTGAGTCGCACATAACAATCAATCGCCTTCTTCAGGATCTTCATCAATATCCTCGTTGTCCTTTGAATAATCTGAACCGTTCAAGAATCTATTGTCGGCTTCCTCTTTCAGTTGGGTTAGAAGTGCTCCATAGGTTTCAATATGATGATCCAGAATCCGGTCAGCTAAAGAAGATAAGCTGGTATAATGCTCGAATCGGAATAAAGCAGCTATCCTTTTTAATCTTCTGTGTACTTCGGGACTGACATAGATTGCTGAACGTCCCCGAATACGCTTATCCCGACAGAATAGAGTGATGTATTTCTCTTTGGAAATCTTTTTATGTTTCATTGTTTAATGAATTAATGAGTGAATAAATGATGGATTTATTGATTCCTCTACTTCATTCATTTCTGAAATGAGGATCTGAATAAGCCAAGAGTCATCCCTAAGAAACAAATAAGATTTTAGAATCAGGTCATCAATGTATTATCAGGGATTCTTATTCACTGTTCTGCTGCACTACTCATTTTCAATCGTATAGCAAAGAGGATTGGAGTGCCGGATTCTGCTGTACGGATAATTCCCAATTGATACAGAAGTATATCTCAAATAGGAATGTATAGAGTGAACAGAATAATGATGGACTTTGTGAATGCAGTATCAAAATAAATATTGAAGCCTGTTTTAATTTCAAATTGATTGAATAAAAGAAATAGCACTGACGCCGGACATAAGCAGACACAAGCTTCCAGTTACTAAAAATAAGGGAATACTGTGAAAATTAATCTATTTATTTGCAGACGGATAAAAGAATAACCGATTGATTTATAAAATAATGGAATTGAAAATTATTGAAGGGAAAACCTTAGACAAGATAAAGGGGCGTATAAAGCATTTGCTTGAAAAGAGCAGAGGTTTGGCTCGTTATCGCAATAGGGAAGAATGGCTGGATAATCAGGATGTTTGTCAACTACTGAATATCTCTCTTCGTACCTTGCAAAGTTATCGGGATAGAGGAATCCTTGCGTATTCGATGATAGGGCATAAGTGTTATTACAAGACAAGTGATGTGTGCGCTTTTATTGAGAAGTCTAAAAAAGATAATCCAAAAATATAAGTGTGAAAATATGGAATCGAATGATTTTCTAAGCTCCAATTCGGAAGAGATAAAAGAACTACTGGCTGCTCTTGATGAAGTCGCTTATAATCTGGATGCAGGCTTGGATTGTTTATCTTCTTCTCACAGTCAAGAACGTTACCTGAACAACAATCAGGTCTGTGAGATGCTCCATCTAAGCCAGCGCACTTTGCAGGATTACAGGGACAAGGGAAGAATTGCTTTCTACAAACTGGAAGGTAAGATTCTCTACAAATTATCGGATATAGAAAAAATGCTGGAGGATAACTATTACAAAGCATGGGGGCAAGACTAACTGACACAGCCTAATCTCACTCCCACACAAAACCAATAAATATTATTTTCCTTTTTTTATTTTCTGATAACCTCCCCCTTACAGGAAGTGGAATGAATTAGACAAACTTTTCGATTAGAAATCCGCAAGGACTAGAGTTTGGCGTTTTATTCGCTTCCTGTTCTTTTGTGAGAAGAGAAGAAAAAATATTCCCTGTCAATTTCAGATATACTCTAGATTGCAAACTTCTGCTTTAAAGTTTGCATTTCATCGGAGATAGTTTGGTCAAGTACCTTTGCGTATATTTTAGTCGTTCTGATATCTGTATGTCCCAGCATCTTGGCTATAGATTCCATAGAAACCTTGTTCGCCAAAGTCAAACAAGCGAAGCTATGACGTGCGACGTGAGTGCTAAGAGTTTTTTGAATACCACACATTTCACCCACTTCTTTGAGATATCCGTTCATCTTCTGATTAGATGGGACAGGTAACAAACAGCCCTTTCGCAGACATTCGGGATGATTCTTGTATTTTTCCAATATCTGTTTGGGAATATCCAGTAAAGGAATATTACACATATTGCTGGTTTTCTCTCTGGGCTTGCGAATCCAATACTCACCGTTGTTATCGCAAAAAATATGCTCTGCCCTAAGATGTTGTACATCGGTAAATGCAAGGCCGCTGAAGCAACAAAACACAAAGATATCACGAACAACTTCAAGCCTAGCAATAGCAAATTCTTTCTCTAAAAGTAGGCGTATTTCTTCTTCGATAAGAAATTCGCGGTTGGTCGGGGTATACTTAAACTGGATATCGAAGAAAGGATCGGTGTCCATCCATTTATTAGCCAAAGCTATCCGAGTGATACGTTTCAGGTTTTTGAGGTATTTGACAGTTGCATTCTGTGCACAAGATTTCTCTGTTTTTATAAAATGTTCAAAGCCTGTGATAAAAGCTTGATCCAATTCACGGATAGGAATATCAGAGATGCGATAATCTTTCTTCATATACTCTGAAAGATAGGTAACAGTTCGTTCATAACGAAGGACAGTCCCCAGTACATAGTCTTTGCCTAATAGATCCCTGCATTTTTTATTATGCTCGTTAAATACTTCCAGCAACATCTTCGGCTTATTGTTTTCTCCATAATACTGCTGTTTGATAATCTCGGCTGTAATCGGTTTTCCATCCATCTCCAGCTCGCGGTGTATTTGTAGAATCCGAGTGCGAACCGTGTCAATATAATGATTCAATTCCTGAGACTGTCGGTCTTTACCCACAGCACACTCTTTTTTGTTATTCCACTTACGGATATTAACACTCCGTTTGATCTGCACTTCTGCCCGCTGTCCGTTCACTGTAATACGGAGACATACAGGTGCTTCTCCGTTCTTTAATAGCTTTGATTTCTTGATAAAAAACAACACTGAAAAATAATTCCGTTTCATACGCATTTAATTTGATTTAAAATTAGTTTTAATAATTCGAAATCAACCTATGCAAAACGCAGTGAATCAATGAGTAAAACTCTATAAGGTGGACAATGCAGCATAAAAATAAAGTCCACCTTTTTCACCACCGTTAAGGTGCATTATTATGCTGTGTTTGGCAGGTGTGTAAAAAAGAAAAACTCCTAAAATCGATTGATTATTAGGAGTTTGCTGTATTCTTCTCTTCTGAAGTGTGACCCCGGAGGGACTCGAACCCTCGGCCCATTGATTAAGAGTCAATTGCTCTACCAGCTGAGCTACGGAGTCATTTTTTTTTTGGTTCACAAAGGTAATGCTTTATTTTTTTTTACAAAAGAATTTCTTTTTAAATATCCAAAAATTATAAAAGAGGAATAAGCTATTACGACTTATCCCTCTTTTATAATTCTCATCAAGACTACAAACTAGCAAGATCTGCTCCTGGTTTGAATTTAGTTGTCTTTTTTGCAGGAATTTCAATTGTTTGTTTTGTACGTGGATTAATTCCTTTTCTAGCGCTTCTTTCAGAAACAGAGAAAGTTCCGAAACCTACCAATACAACTTTGCCACCACCTTTTACTTCTCCAGCAATTGCGTTTAGGGTTGCGTCCAACGCTTTTTTTGCATCTACTTTGCTTAGCCCTGACTCTTGAGCTATTGCATCAATTAATTCTGATTTGTTCATAAAATGTTAATTAAAAAATTAAAATACATGATAAAGTAAAGGCTACAAGCCCATTCCGCTCCAAATATAAATGATAATTATTCAATAATCAAGAAAAAATGTAAAAAGAATTCATTTTTACCCAAAAAAAATCATATTATGCCTAAAAAACGGTCATTAAAAGGAAATAATACGTAATTTTGCCCCTCACAGAATTTATTAAAAGGTTATGAATAATTATAGAGCTGGAATATCAACTTCAATCCCCCCAGTCACATTGAACCTAATTATTATCAATGTGATTGTTTGGTTAGCACAATCTTTATTATTAAGACGAGGAATAGATATTTCAGATTTACTTGGATTGCATTATATTGAATCACCTGCATTTAAAATTTTCCAACCCATTACATACATGTTTTTGCATGACACACGAAGTTTCATTCATGTATTTTCGAACATGTTTGCAGTATTTATGTTTGGTAGATTTATTGAGCAATATTGGGGATCAAAAAGATTTCTTTCATATTATTTTATAAGTGGTATTGGTGCAGCTGCGATTCAGATGTTAGTTGTTTATTTCAGATTACTATTCATAAAAAACGGCATGTCAGATGAAGCTATTTCTGAAGTTTATGCTAATGGTTATTCAATTATTATGCGTGGGATGAATTATTCCGATCCTCTTCAGGGAAATTTAAATATGATTCTGAATAGTGCAACCATTGGTGCTTCGGGTGCTGTTTTTGGAATATTGTTAGCATTTGCAATGATATTTCCAAATGTTGAAATGATGATTATCCCAATTCCTGTTCCTATTAAGGCCAAATGGTTGGTATTAGGATATGGAATTGTTGAACTTTTCTTTGGCGTAGCAAATTTTTCAGGTGATAATGTAGCTCATTTTGCACATTTGGGAGGTATGCTTTTTGGGTTACTTGCAATTCTTTATTGGAAGAAAAAAGATAGAAAAGATGGGAGATTTTATTGACAAGTTAAAAAACATATATAAAACGGGTGATGTAATGATAAAGATTATCTTTATCAACAGTATTATTTTTTTATTGATTAAAGCATTTGAGGTTGTTCTTACGTTGTTAAACCTTCATCAGTTGAATTTTATTCAATATCTTGCTGTTCCATCCGACCTCACCGAATTACTACAAAGAATTTGGACGCCAATCACTTATATGTTTGTCCATAATGGTTTTTGGCATATTCTGTTTAATATGCTTTGGTTATATTGGTTTGGAAGTATTTTCATGCAGTATTTCAGTGGAAGGACCCTTGGAAGTTTATATTATATTGGTGGATTATCAGGTGCCATTCTTTATATCGTTGCTTTCAACCTTATTCCTTTTTATATTGGGATGGGTGATAGTTTGATGATTGGCGCTTCTGCAGCTGTTATGGCAGTTGTTATGGGAATTGCATTTTATCGTCCAGAAATAAGAATAAATTTATTTTTGTTTGGTAGTATAAGAATCATTTATATTGCAGTTTTTGTATTTTTGCTTGATTTTCTAGCTTTAGACAATGTAAATAATCCGGGAGGTCATGTCGCCCATATAGGTGGAGCAATTGCCGGTTATATATTTGCTTCACGATATAAAAAAGGAAATGATATTACAGAATGGATGAGTGTTTTAGTTGATAAAACTATCAATCTATTCAAGCCTAAAAATAGAAATGCAAAAATGAAAGTCACATACAAAAAGAATGAGACCGACAGAGATTATAATTTTAGGAAACAGAATGATAAGGAAGAAATTGATGCTATTTTGGATAAATTAAAACGATCGGGTTATAGCAGTTTATCGGTTAAAGAAAAAGAGAAACTTTTCAATGCGAGCAAAAAATAAACAAAAGAAATTTAGATTAAGAAACTTAGTAAAATGGATGATATTTGCTACAAATATCTTTGTCATTTTATTAATGCTTTCATCGTATTTAAGCTGGGAAGTATCTCCACTGAAAACTAATTTATTTTCTTATATAGGACTAGGATTTGGAATTCTATTATTGATTAATTTTTGCTATTTATTATTTTGGATAATTTTCAAAAAATGGGAACTTGCTATTATAACCGTACTTGCTTTTGCAATTTGTTACAAACCTGCCCTAACATTTTTTCCACTTCATGTTCAAGAAGACAAGATTTCCGAGAAAAGCATCAAGATTCTATCGTACAATATTCAGGGATTATCTAATGAATCAAAAAAGTCGTCAAATGAACATCCTATCTTAGAATATATAGCCAATACAGATGCAGATATTGTTTGTTTACAAGAATATTTAGTCAGCAAAACGGGTAAATCACTGATTTCTCAACGTGATGTCAACAGAATTCTTAATAAATATCCTTATAGTACAATTACGGGGCTTGAATCATCCGGAAAATATCACACATACGGTTTAGCTTGTTTTTCAAAATTTCCGATTGTCAAGACACACGAAATAATTTTTGAATCATCATATAATGGTGCAGCTGTTTATAATATTAAAATCAATGATAAAATTTATACTGTTGCAAATGTTCATTTAGAATCAAATAGAATCACTGCCGCAGACAAGCAGCTCTATAATGATTTCATCCAACGTAAAGAAACAGTGGATTTAGATATTGTAACAACCAATATTCGTTCAAGACTCGGTCAAGCTTATCGGACACGAGTAGGCCAAGTAGAAAAGGTGAAAAGCTATTTAGCTAATCAAACTTCTGAAGGTCTAATTATTTGCGGAGATTTAAATGATACACCAATATCTTATGCATACAGCAAGATGAAAGTAGGATTAAAGGATGCTTTTGTTTCTACCGGTTTTGGACCAGGAATTACGTATCACGAAAATTTCTTTTTATTCAGGATTGACTATATCTTTCATAGTCCAAATATTAAGGCATTCCAAACAAAAGTAGACAAGATAAAATGGTCTGATCACTATCCAGTAAGAACATACTTACAATTAGACAATTAGGGTAATAAAACAGTAAATAAAATAAAGAACAATGTTCAAAATAAGTAAGAAATTCTCTTTTTCAGCGGCTCATACGTTGAAAGGACTTTCTGCATCACATAAATGCAGCAGAATGCATGGGCATAACTATGATGTAACCGTGCATTTAAGATCCAACACGCTCACTGACACCGGTTTTGTAAGAGATTACACAGAATTGAATGTAATTAAAGAATACATCAATACTAATCTGGATCACAGAAATCTGAATGACATAATGGATCCGCTTAATTCATCGGCTGAGAATCTGGCAAAAATGATTTATGATAAATTTAAGCCACTTTTTCCTGAGCTTTATGCTGTTGAGGTTAGCGAAACTCCCAAAACATCAGCCATTTATGAACCTTAAAGTCAATGAGATATTTTACTCGCTCCAAGGTGAGGGAGGAAGAGTTGGCGAGGCTTCAATTTTTATTCGCTTATCCGGTTGTAATTTAAATTGCGAGTTTTGCGATACTAATTTCGTGGAAGGTGAAATGATGTCGTTAGATGAAATATTAAATGCAATTAAATATTATAATTCCCATTGGATAATTTGGACAGGTGGCGAACCAACACTCCAATTATCCGAAAAAGTGGTCTCATTTTTTAAACAAAAAGGTTATAATCAAGCAATTGAATCAAATGGAACACATCCGATTCCACAAGGAATAGATTATAAAGTTTGTAGTCCAAAAGATAATTATCCTGCGATTTGTGCATTAAACCCAGAGGTTGACGAAATTCGACTTGTCATTGCTAAAGGTGATATCATTCCTGACATTTCTTCTTTTCCAAAAGCAAAAAAATACTATCTCAGTCCTATATTCGACGAGATAATACCAGTTCAGGAAAACATCCTTTATTGTGTAGAACAAGTTAAACTTCATCCAGAATGGGCCTTAAGTATACAATTACATAAATTTATTGGGATTCAATAAAGTAATGAATGCTTTTGAAATAGACATACTTGGTTGCGGCTCTGCCACACCTACCACTCTTCGTAATCCATCTGCTCAAGCAATAAATTTGAACGAAAAAATATTCTTGGTGGATTGCGGAGAAGGTGCTCAGCTACAAATGCGTAAATTCTCAGTTAAAATGAGTCGTTTACATAGTATTTTCCTTTCTCATTTGCATGGAGATCATGTTTTAGGTCTTCCTGGATTGATTTCCACTTTACAATTATTGGGTAGAACAGGTGATATTGATTTATATGCTCACAAAGAAATTGAACCTTGGTTAAGGCATACTTTAAACTTTTTTTGCAAATATCTTCCTTTTGAAGTTAAAATAATCCCTTTAGCAAGTGAGGGTCTTCAAATACTTTATGAAAACAAAACTATTCGTATTTCATCTTTTCCTTTAAATCATCGGGTTCCTTCAAATGGTTTTTTATTTGAAGAAAAAAAAGGTTTACGTCATATTAAAAAAGATATGATTGACTTTTACCAAATTCCTATTCGTGATATACAGGGCATTAAGGAGGGATATGATTTTATTACAAATGATGGAGAAACTATTCCCAACAACTTATTGACGACACCTCCCACTCCTTCAAGGAGTTATGCATATTGTGCCGACACAGCTTTTTGTCCTAACATCGTTCCTTTTATAGAAGGAGTAGATGTGCTTTATCATGAAGCCACTTTTTCAATTTCAGATGCTTCCCGAGCACGTGAAACATTTCATTCGACAACAAAAGATGCAGCAGAAATTGCACGATTATCTGGCGCTAAGAAATTGATAATAGGTCACTTTTCTTCAAGATACACAAACACATTACCCCTTTTAAAAGAAGCTCAGAATATTTTTCCTAATACTCAAACAGCTTATGATGGATTGAAAATAAATATCTAGAATTTAGTAAGGTATTGTTTATTACGTAAAAATGAATAATTTTGTATCTTTCAAGTAGTATACTTTATCCACATAATAATATATTTAATTTATTTACAGAAAATGAAAATAGCTATTGTAGGCGTTAGCGGAGCTGTAGGCCAAGAGTTGCTCCGTGTTTTAGATGATAGACAATTTCCATTGGATGAACTGGTTCTATTTGGTTCTTCCAGAAGTGCAGGAAACACATATAAATTTAGAGGAGAAACCCTGACTGTTAAAGAGCTTAAACATAACGATGATTTTAAAGGAGTTGATATAGCTTTTGTTTCTGCAGGTGGTGGAACTTCTTTAGAATTTGCAGAAACAATCACTAAACATGGCACTATAATGATTGATAACTCTAGTGCTTTCCGTATGGATAATGAAGTACCTTTAGTTGTTCCTGAAGTGAATGCTGAAGATGCGCTTAACCGTCCTAAAGGAATTATTGCCAACCCTAATTGTACAACAATTCAATTGGTGGTTGCTTTAAAGGCAATTGAAAATGTATCTCATATCAAGCGAGTTCACGTATCTACCTATCAGGCAGCTTCTGGAGCTGGTGCTTCTGCAATGGCAGAACTTGAAAATCAACATAAACAGCTTGTAAACGGGGAAGAACCCACTATTGAAAAGTTTTATTATCAATTGGCATACAACCTTATACCTCAAGTAGATACATTTACTGATAACGGCTACACAAAAGAGGAAATGAAGATGTATAACGAAACACGTAAAATCATGCATTCAGATATAGAAGTTAGTGCAACATGTATTCGTGTTCCTGTTATGCGCGCTCACTCTGAATCTACATGGATAGAAACTGAAAAACCATTATCTATTGAAGAGGCTCGAAAAGCTTTTTCTGAAGCTGATGGTGTAATTGTTGTTGACGACCCAGCTAATAGGGAATATCCGATGCCCCTTGATATAGCTGGAAAGGACAAAGTTTATGTAGGACGAATTCGCAAAGACATTGCAAGTGAAAATGGTTTAACATTTTGGACTGTCTCAGATCAAATTCGCAAAGGAGCAGCACTGAATGCAGTTCAAATAGCTGAATACTTGATTAAACAGTAATTGATAATAGTAATTATGTTACTCACTTAATTGTGATTATGTGATTCATTGCCTGTGTGATCATGTTCTTCCAAAACCCGATGTGGCAAATTCCCATGACCAAGTAATTCAATTGGACACGATCCATATGATTTCTGAAGCCATTGTGTCGATATATTTGTACCACTATGGTAATCAACGGACTGATTAACGCAGGCAATGTTCTTTACATTTGAGATAATTGTACCTATGTCGTGCGAAACTAAAATGATTGCCCGTTCTTTATTTATCTCATCAAGTAATTTATATATATTGGATTCAAACATTTTATCGACATAGGAATCAGGTTCGTCAAGTACAAGCAATTTTGGATTATCAACAATTGCACGCCCAAGTAATACACGCTGTAGTTGCCCACCTGAAAGTTCTCCGATAGATCGTTGTAAAAGATTTTCAATACCCATCTGTTTAGCGACTTTATGTAATTTACTATAATCTTCTTTCGAATAACGTTTGAAAACACCATGAGGAGTCACTCCAAGCAAAATTACATCCTGAACAGAAATGGGGAACTTTTTATCTATCTGATTAATTTGAGGTAAATACCCAATATTTATAGAATCAACTTTTTGATCATTGTCAAAAAAAGTAATTGATCCAGATGAAATAGGAATTAAACCAAGAATACTCCTTAGAAGAGTAGTCTTTCCTCCTCCATTCTGACCTATTATTCCGAGAAAGTCATCAGTATATACATCCAATGATACATTTTTCAGTACTTCGGGTTTATTCTCATAACCCACACATAGCTCCCTTATTTCAATTAGTTTGCTCATTTGTTTTATCTACAAGAATACTTGCTATTCGTATCATCTCTTCACCCCACTCATAAGCTAAAGGATTGATTGTATACACATTGGCCCCAATCTCTTTGGCAATTACTTCTGCATTTTTTGAATCAAAGCCAAGTTGAACAAATACGATATTAATATTTTCTTTTTTAGCTAAATCTACAATATTCTTAATTTGAACAGGAGATGGTTTTTTTCCTTCAAATTCAATGGTATACTGTTTCAAGCCATAATCTCGTGCAAAATATGCTAGAGCAGGATGATAAATTATAAAACTCCGTGAAGGTATGTCTTTCAACATATTTGTCACTACACTATCTGTTTTATCAATTAATATGCTTAGTGAATCAAAATTCTGTTGATATTGATCTTTATTACTTGGATCGATTGCAATAACTGCGTCAAACATATTCTTCACAAAAACTTTAGCCGTTTTAGGTGATGACCACACGTGCGGATCAGCTCCCCCGTGATGATGTCCATGTTCATCAGGATGATCTTGACTTTCATATATTAAGTCGATCCCCGCAGAGCAATCTACAATTTTTACATTTGGATTATTCTGTTGAAGATTTTCAGACCATGCATTTTCAAATCCTAAAAAGCCTACTTTGAAATAGGCATCACTTTTTCCAAGATCAACCATTACAGCGGGTGCTGGTTCATAAGTTTCCGGACTTGACCCAGGAGGAACTAAAGTATTAACTTTAAAATGTTCTCCGACAATACGCTCCAGAAAAAAACGTTGTGGTTCAATCGTTACTGTTAATACATGTTCTTCTTGCTTTTGAGTACTGGATTTACATGAAAGCAAAAATAGAAATATCAACAAAAGAATAAATATAATAAACTCTTTTTTCATTAAGACAAATGTAAGGATTTTGAATCATTCACGAAAGAATAAACAAATTTTTCATACTTTTGTTTTTAGTTTATGCAAATGAAAACAAATTTTGAAATTACTGAAGATGGCTCTCATACTTTGTTTGTACCAGAGTTAAATGAACATTATCACTCCACACATGGAGCGGTGCAAGAATCGATGCATGTTTATATAAATGCAGGATTGCATGAATGTACAAAAAAGCAAATTCATATATTAGAAATCGGGTTTGGAACTGGTCTTAATGCATATTTATCGTTATTAGAGGCAGAAAAGGATCAAAAAAAAATTGAGTATACAGCCCTTGAATTATTTCCTGTTCCACTTGAAAAAGCAACATTATTAAATTATTCTGAAGGAAAATCGACAACCGAAAAAGAATGGTATATAAAATTACATACATCTGAGTGGAATAGCAAGCAAGTTATCTCGCCCTATTTTTCAATTGAAAAACTTAATACAGATGTAAGCAATCCAAGTGAAATTCATTTAACATCATTATTTGATGTTATTTATTTTGATGCTTTTGCTCCAGAAAAACAACCCGAATTATGGACTTATGAAATTTTTCAATATTTGTATAAACACTGCAATAAAGGTGCGATTTTAAATACTTATTGTGCTAAAGGAAGTGTTAGGAGAATACTTCAATCAATAGGATTTAAAATTGAGCGATTGCCAGGACCTCCAGGAAAACGCGAAATACTAAGAGCTATCAAATAATTATATCCTATAATATATCATAATGTGCATAGAATATGAAATAATTTGATTTTTTATATTATGGTGAACTAACTAGATTTTTAATCTTAAATTAATCTTTAGATTCATTCAAAGTAAATAAACTTCATTATAAAAAAACTAAAATGATTAAAAAAAACTCAATACTGATTACCCTAATATTCGCATTAAGCTTGTTGTCAGGTCTAAACTTATCAGCACAAACTATATGGTATAATCCTGTAGATAATTCATTATTACCAATACAAGGAAGAGGCTGGAATAAAGAAATCGGCAAGACATATCATCGCCTTCCGAATCGAGCTAAAGTAAATGTACGTAAACCCTTATGGGATTTATCAACCAATAGTGCTGGTTTATATATAAAGTTTTATACTGATTCACCTGAGATAATAGTAAAATATCAAGTAACTGGAAATTTATCAATGCCGCACATGCCTTCTACAGGGGTTAGCGGATTAGACCTTTATATGAAGAATACCGATGGCAGCCAGAATTATTGCAAGGGAAGATTCAATTTTTCTGATACAATTAGTTACCAATTCGATAACTTGAAAATCATGAATCCTAAAGAAAAAAGGAATGAATACACTCTTTATCTCCCTTTGTACAACGAGGTAAGTCAATTGCAAATTGGAGTTCCAAATGGATATAATATTGAATTTATTCGTCCAACTAATGAAAAACCAGTTATCGTTTATGGCACTTCTATTGCTCAAGGTGCCTGTGCTTCAAGGCCTGGAATGGCTTGGACAAATGTTTTACAACGAAATATTGATAAACCTGTAATTAACCTGGGATTCTCTGGGAATGCCCTCTTGGAGAAAGAGATGTTTGAATTGTTGTCTGAAATAGACGCGAGTATGTATATTATTGATTGTATGCCCAATATGACCAATGATAAAACTGAAATTATAAAAGAAAGATTAGAGACAGGTATTCGAATTTTAAGGAATAAAAGTAACGCTCCCATTCTTTTAGTTGAGCATGACGGATATATGGGTTATCATACATCTGATATTGAGAAGGAACGTTTCTTGAAGCCCAATGAACAATTGAACACTGTTTATAAAATAATGAAAGGCAAAGCGAAGAATTTATATTATATGACATTTGAAGAATTAGGATTAAGCATGGATAGTCAGACAGATGGTATACATGCCTCAGACTTGGGAATGCAACAATATGCCGATGCATATTTTAAGAAAATACTCAGCATTCTTTAAACCATAGGTTATAAATTAAAAGTCAGCATTTCTGCTGACTTTTAATTTATAACCTATGGTTCCATTTCTGTTGATCATATTTATTTTTCCTCAACAAATCTATTTGTATTAAATCATGTTCTGAAAATTGAAATAACTTTTCTATTTGAAAGTAATTCATCAATCTCTCAATAAAAAGACGAAAAAAATATTCATTACTTGGTGCTGAAATCTCGTTTTCGAGCAGAAATGTACTAATATTCTTGACGGGACTCTTTACAGATGCTGTCCTTTTCTTTTTTATTTCTTCATTATTTTCTAAAGAAATATCAGGCTCCAAAGCATGCTGAAGTCTCGATAAATCAGTATTGTACAATAGTGTGCCATGATGCAACTCCCTATTCTTCGAAATATGAGAAGCCGTTCCCGAAATTTTATGACCACTTTTCAACCATAAATCTTTTCGTCTTCCTACATCAACAGGAATCTGAAAGATATCCAAAACCTTCACAATTGGAATAAGAAAATCACCACTCAATTGTAATTCTTTACTTCGTTTATTTCTTATAAATGAATAATTTAAATTACCCTTATCATGATAAACAGTTCCCCCACCCGATATTCTGCGAACAATTTGGATATTATTCTTTTCGCAATAATTAACATTGACTTCTTTCTTTATTTCTTGATTTGATCCAATGATGACAGAAGATGTATTTACATACAAAAACAAAACTTCTTCTTTATATTCAGAAAAAAGATATTCTTCAACAGAAAGATTAAAAGAAGAATTATTTGACGATGAAACTATTGCAATCAATTAAATCTTTAAATTATAATGAATTGTCAATTAAAAAACATCATACAGAAAAGTCGCATCTTTATAAAAATCAAATACATCTCTGTCTGTCATAGGAATTCACTTAAAGGCTACTTAATATTAATACCATACATTTCATTTATTATTAAACGCCTTTTTTCGCACGTCTGATTATCTCTCCATCTGTATAATTCTCCACTGGAATATAATCTTTCAAAGGCTGAATACGTTCATGAATCATGTCTATAAACCAACTTGGTTGAGGAAAAAAGGAATCTTCAAGTTCATGTGCCGGTGTTATCCAATTACGCGAACCAAGTACACAAATCGGTGCATCTAAATAATCAAAACAAAGTGATCCAATATTCGCTGCCAAATCGTTCAAAAATGACCCACGTGTTGTTGCATCACTTGCGAGTAAGATTCTTCCGGTCTTCTTTACAGACTCAATTACTTTTTCATAATTAAAAGGAACAAGACTACGAGCATCAATGACTTCTGCACTCATCCCGTATTTTTCTTCTAATTCAGCAGCAGCTTTCAAGGCTGGGTAAAGAGTATATCCTATTGTTAAAATAGTAATATCTTTTCCCTCCTTCTTAATATCGGGTTCACCAAAAGGTATTTCGTAATATTCTTTAGGTACTCCACCTTTGTGAAACTGTTCACCAATGTCATATATGCGCTGACTTTCGAAGAAAACAACAGGATCAGTACCTTGTAGTGCTGCATTCATCAAACCTTTTGCATCATATGGTGTAGCAGGAAAACAAACCTTAATACCTGGAATATGAGCTACCAATGACGACCAATCCTGGGAATGCTGAGCACCATATTTTGAACCGACTGAAACCCTTAAAACTATCGGCATCTTTAACACGTTTCCACTCATTGCTTGCCATTTTGGTAATTGATTAAAAACTTCATCACCACATCTTCCTAAAAAATCACAATACATAATTTCAGGAATGACTCTACCTCCACACATTGCATACCCAATTGCCGTTCCTACAATAGAACCTTCAGAAATAGGAGAATTAAATAGTCTATTATATGGTAGTGCTTCTGTAAGTCCAGAATAAACAGCAAAAGCACCTCCCCAATCACGGTTTTCTTCTCCATATGCTATCAGTGAGGCATCTTTATAAAATCTGTCTATAATAGCTTCAAATATTCCATCACGCAACTGATATTGTTTCATCTTACTATATGGCTTTCCTTCGCTGTCAAAAGCAAAACGTTCTTTGGAAGCAATTTTTTTTACACGAGGATTCTCCTCCATCGGTTGTAAAACTTCAGGCGTTACATTTGAAAAAGAATCTAATGAACCATTTGAAAACATCATGTCCCCTATTACCTCACGATTATTCATTCGTGGAGAAATCTCATCATCAATCGCTTTTACAAACATGTTATAAATCAAATCTTTGACATCTGTCCATATTGCATCAAGATCATTTTGAACTGCTATACCTGCATCAATCAACTGATTTCCGTATGAAAAAATACAATCATGTTTTTCCCAAGCTTCTACCTCTTCTTTCGTTCGATATGACGATGCATCTGAAGGAGAATGTCCACTGTATCTATATGTAAGTATATCGAGTAAAACGGGACCTTTTTTTTCTTCGAGAACTTTTCGTTTACGTTTATAGGCGTCAATAACGGATAGTGGATTGTAACCATCTACCCTTTCTGCATGCATTTGTTCCGGATTAACACCGGCTCCTATTCTAGCAGCAATACCATAACCCATAGTTTCTCCGGCTGTTTGACCTCCCATACCATATTGATTGTTCATAATATTAAATATGATAGGTAAACCACCTTTCATTTCACCTTCCCATAATTGTTTAAATTGATCCATGGCAGCAAAAGTGATTCCTTCCCAAACGGGTCCGCATGCCATAGCAGCATCTCCAATATTGGCAACAACCAAACCAGGTTTCCTATTCACTTTTTTATATAAAGCAGCACCGACTGCAATATCCCCTGATCCCCCAACAATTGCGTTATTGGGATAAACTCCGAATGGTGTAAAAAAAGCATGCATCGATCCACCCAGTCCTTTATTAAATCCTGTTTGACGTGCAAATATCTCAGCTAATGTTCCATAAACCAGAAAACGACGAGCAAGTTCTTTAGTAGTACCTTGAAAATCTTTTTCTACAATTTTAAGAACTGTGCCATCAAAAAATGTGGTCATTATTTCCATTAAAACTTTATCATCCAATTTATGGATTGCAGACATTCCCTTTGCCAATATTTCACCATGTGATCGATGACTTCCGAAAATAAAATCATTAATATCTAGCGTCCATGCCATACCAACTGCTGCTGATTCCTGTCCAATGGAAAGGTGAGCAGGACCAGGATGATTATAAGGAGTTCCATTATATTCTCCTTTTATTTTTATTAGATTGATCATGGTTTCAAACTCCCTGATCAACACCATATCGTGATAAATGGTTATTAATTCATCATCTGTAAAGTTATCTCTTTCTTCTTTTACTGTCTTTTGATATTGATTCACAGGTATCGGCTGGAATTCAATGAATCCAGGTTTACGAACTTCTGTCGGATCAATGATTTGTACTTTTGGCATAGTATTTAATTTTTTTGATTATGATAATTTATTCTAATGTCTTTATTAAAATTTAAAAATAGTTTCTTTGATAATTTCACTTACTGTAGGATGAGGAAATATCACTTCTTTCAGCTCATTGAGAGTCATTTCTTGTTCTATTGCCATTCCGGCACCGAAAATAATCTCACTACATGGAGTTCCTAGCATGTGGACTCCAATTACTTCTCCGTATTTTTCACCGATCAGAATTTTGCAAAGACCGTTAACTCCCTCATTTTCTGCGACAAATCTACCCGCAAAAGTCATAGGTAATTTGGCTACTTTATATGATAATCCTTTAGCTTTTGCACTCTCTTCTGTTTCACCTACACCCGCAACTTCAGGATTTGTATAAACAACTCCGGGTATAGCACCATAACGCATAATATCGTTACCCCCAGTAAGATTATTTATCACAACCTCTCCTTCTCGTGACGCTGTATGCGCTAACAATGAAAATCCAGTAACATCTCCAGCTGCATATACACCGGAAATATTTGTTTTCATTTTTTCATCTACTTTTATGCCTGATCGAGTTGTCTCTACATTCAGGTTTTCAAGTCCAAATCCTTTTATATTTGCTCTTCTTCCAACACTCAAGAGGATTTTTTCCCCTTCAATGCTCTGACTGACACCATCTTTCTCATACACCACCTTATTTCCGTCAATCTGAACTACTTTTGCACCTAGATTAAATTGAATCCCTTTCTTAGAATAAATATCACGCAACATCGCACTGATTTCGTAATCCAACCCCCCTAAAATTTCGGGCAACATTTCCACAACAGTGACTTTTGTACCAAAGCTATTGAAAAAACTCGCAAACTCCATTCCGATTACTCCACCACCAATTATCACCAATGATTCAGGGATATTGTCCAATTCCAATATTTCACGATTAGTCAAAATCAAATCCCCGGCTTCTTTTAATCCGGGAATTGGTGGAACAGATGCCTCTGAACCGGTACAGATAAGCAAATTTCTACTATGATAAGATTCTCCGCTACATTCAACTTCAAAGCCCTCCTTATTTCGCCCTTTTATCATTGCTTCACCCACTACAACCTTCACATTGTTAGCTTTCATAGTTGCCTCAACTCCAAGTACAAGTTTACGAACAACTTTCTTTTTTCGCGACATGATTTTCTTAAAATCAAATGTAACATTCTCGCAAGTAATTCCGTATTTATTCCCATGAATTGCGTTTTCATATGTTTTTGCACTGTATAACAATGTTTTCGTAGGAATGCATCCCTCATTTAAGCATACTCCACCTATTGCTTTTTTCTCAAACAGCACAACCGAAAGTCCCTTATTTCCAGCCCGTTCAGCAGCCACATATCCTGCTGGGCCACCTCCTATAATGATTAAATCAAACATATCTTTATTTTTTACTTTAAGTTTATATTTACAAGAAAACATCTAGTTTTAAATTCTCAATTTCGTTGGCAATCTCTTTCAAAAAACGAGTCGCCTCTCCTCCATCAAGAGAACGATGGTCGTATGTCAAGCTTAACCCAATAAACGGAACAAATGCATAAACACCATTCCCCAAATCTTTTGGACGTGGAACAATTGTGTTCACACCTAGAATTCCCGATTGAGGCAGATTAATTACTGGCGTAAACATTTCAACTCCATAATTTCCTAAATTAGATACCGTAAAAGTACCAGCCTCTGATGATAAAATATCAGGATCGATATTTCCTTTACGACATGCTTCGGCAATCTCTTTTAATTTATTAGATAAGCCTATTATTGAAAGATCATCAGCATTTCTTACCACAGGAACCATAAGTCCACGATCCGTATCTACAGCAAGTGCCAAATGAACTTTATTAAAATAGCGTTTTGTCTCTCCCAAAAAATGAGTATTTACATTTGGATATTTTTTAAGAGCTTTAATAACTGCAAAACAAACCATATCATTCAACGTGATATTTGTTGCGATAGTACCTTTTTCTAAAGCTTTTTTTACCTTTCCGCGAAGTTCCAATATACATCGTGCATCAGCACCAAGATGATGTGTAAGTTGAGCCGAATTTTGAAGAGATGAATGCATTGATCGAGCAATAATCTTTCGCATATTTGATATTTTTTTGTCTTCAAAATCGACGCTTTTCTCTTTTTTTGCAAGAGGATTAAGATCATTTGAGCGAACATTCCCATACAAACCGGACCCTTTACCCGAAGGTTGTAGTTTTTCTTGCAACACCATTTTTTTTGCAAGAGGGGTTAATTTACCTTGATTATTAATATGACTTTGAATATCTCTTTCAATTATTCGGCCATTTGGACCTGTACCAATAACATATTCTAAATTTAGAACCTCTTTCTCTGCCAATTTACTTGCACGAGGAGAAATAAACAACTGATCATTTGGTTCTAATTCCTTTTTTAATGTGTCAACTACAACTGAAGTTGTTATAGAATTCGTAATATCTGGTTGCTCGATTTTAGATTCATGGATAGATTCGGTGGAGATATTATTTGCTATTAATTCAGAATAATCTTCGCCTTCATTTCCAATTATCATCATCTTTTCTAACACTGGAACTTCATCACCTTCTTCATAGAAAACTTCTAAAACTGTACCATCATTGGTAGCTTCTTCATCGAAAGAAGCTTTGTCAGTTTCATATGAAAAAAGGATATCACCTTTCTTAACAAAATCGCCCTTTTTCTTTTTTATCTCTGTGATAATGCAACTTTCAACGGATTGGCCCTGCTTGGGCATGATTACTAAATAAACCATGTGTACAATTTTTGTTATTTATACAAAATTAATAAAAACATCATATCTTACTCTTTAGACTACGATCAATAAATAATATGCTTTATTGAAGAAAAGTCACTTTTATAATGAAAATATCATTTTATTGATATAAGATTTTACTTAACGTTAAATGCAATTCTTAAATCTTCTATTTCTTTATCACTTATTGGACTTAACTTTCCGATTGATGTTGCCATAACAAGTGAATTGGCAGAGAATTCAGCGACTTCCAAATAATCAAATGTACTCAACAATTTATCACCTGTAACAAACACGCTATCGTTTTCAACCAAAACTACTCTGTTATGATTAAACATCTCTGCGACCTTGTCTATATCATTGTATATCAACCCAAAAGGTATAGATGGTACATCCTGCAAGAAAATCCAACTTTCAGGGATCGTGCGTACATCAAACTTTGAACCGCTAACTGCATGAGCCATGAGGTTCACCGGTTGTGTGCAAATTATGGAATTTATGTGTGGATTTAGCTGATAAATTCGCTGATGAAGTGCAACAGAACGACTGGGTATTTTTCCAGCTTCTGACATACCATTCTTAATTTGGACAATGTCATCCGGAACTATATCCCATCTAGCAACATTTCTTGGTGTAATAAGAAAATCATCATTCTTCCAACGAACAGATACTGTTCCATAAGTTGATATCATCAAACCTTGATTACAAGCTCGACGTATAATACTTACCATTTCAGAACGCAAAGCTCGCTCTATTGAGGGATGTTCAACATCCATAAAATATGATTTAGTTGCAGGAAGATGATTTACATATTTTGCAACTTGTTCATCTGTAAGATAGTTTACACCACCCAACCTTTGTCCATTTATAATTGTACGGGAACAAAACTCTAAAGTTTCAAAGCGTTGATATGCATCCATCATATCTATACCTCCAAGTACAATTCCGTGATTTTCCATGATCACAGCTTTATATCTGGTATCTTTAAACTCATTAGCAATTTTTTTACCCAAATCTTCACTCCCTGGAGTTCCATATGGTGCAAAACCGACTTCTCCACAAATGCTATGAGCTTGGGGAACAATCTTTGTATCAGGCACTTTGCGTGCAATACTGAATGCAACTAATGCCGGTGGATGTGCATGAATTATAGCATTTATTTCGGGACGAGATTCATATATTGCTTTATGAAATGGTAGTTCAGATGATGGTTTATGAAGCCCCTCAATGGTTCCATCTTTTTTTACCAACATTATGTCTTTAGTCATAAGTGCTCCCTTATCCACTCCCGATGGAGTTATCCAGATATCTCCATTCCCATCTCTGATAGAAATATTTCCACCTGAGGTTGTGGTCATTCCACTTCTATAAATTCTACCGATGATTACATGAATCTGTTCCACCGGATGCATTAAGTTTACATCTAATTGTTTCATTTCAATATGAATATGCTTTAAGTTATAAATTAAGCTTGTCAGCGTTTTCCAATAAATAAGTTTCAGCTTCGACACTCCACAAACCATTATGTTTATCACATATCAAAGCAAGATTTTTATATATCTCATTTGATTTACCCAACTGTTCAAAATCTGTAATTGAGGTTAACGGCATTTCTACATGGGTATAGATCAGCTTTTTACCTCCCGGAATTTCAGGCAAATGATTCGTTGTTTCAGGTACAACATTTAAACCTCCAATATGTGTAATCAAACCTGCTGGATCTAAACCTTTATTCATTATATTAAGAGCTTCAATCATATCATCACTATTTCCACCATTTGTACCTACAACATGAGTATATGAATAATGAACATTGTAAAAATTAAACATCGCTTTGAAATTCGGATCAGCAGGACCTGCAAAAAAGTTAAGACAACCATCAAAAGCTAATATTGCATCCCCTTGTTCAACAAGAGGTTTGACTGGCGCAAAAACAAATACATCATCATATCCTTCTCCTCCAACTATTTCTTTCATTTCTTTAATTGGATCATTCATAATAGATGTATTGACATAACGTAAATCAATTCCTTGTTTAGAAGCAAATTCCACTGTATATAACGAAGCCGCTCTATCCAAACGCGTTTGATCAATATCCGTAACAATTAACAGAGATGGACGACAATCTTCACGATGTAAAACATAATTGATAGCAGCTAATCCCATAGGGCCAACACCTGCTAATATTGCCATTTTGCCTCCATCTACAATTCCCATTTTATGAACATAACTGCCCGAAGTTGTATGATAGTTGGCATGCATAGCAGCAATTACACAAGAAAGTGGTTCGGCCAAAGATGCTGGATAATAACCTTCGCCACGATAAACAAGCAGACAATCACGTTCCATCACTTCGTTTGGTATTATCACATATGTTGCATCTCCTCCAATATATTGGTAACTATAACCAGGTGCACTTAAAACTCCTATTGGTCCATCTTTATAATTTATTGCCGGTTGAATAGAAAATTTATCTCCTTTATTGAATTTATGTTTCCATTTATCTCCTATCTCTATTAATTCACCAGCAAATTCATGACCAATAATTATCGGATTATCAGCTACATTATCTGGAATCCGTTTGTGATCTTTTCCTTGTACCGAAGCTTTGTATGATGACATACAAATAGAATCAGAAATAACTTTCGCTAGAATTTCATTTTCTTTTATAGGTGGTAACTCAAATTCTTCTAAACGTAAATCTTTTTTACCATACAGTCTAACTGCCTTTGTCTTCATATCTTTATTTTATTATTCGATTTTTTTGTTAACTCATCATCACTTGTCCACCAGTTATTGGTAATGCTTGCCCAGTTTCACCTGTTTGTTCAATCAGGTATAGTACTGCCTTGGTAACATCTTCAGGAGAACATCCTTTTTTCATGGGTACTTGTGACAAATAATAATTCTTTACATCTTCAATTGTTTTTGCTCCGGGTACTTTGCCTGCTTTAAGATACTGAATAAATAATCCATTTTCAGGATTACTCCATAGCGGACCCTCATAATAATTTCCGGGACAAACAGAATTTACTTTTATTCTGAAAGGTGCCAACTCCAAAGCAAACGACTGAGTTAGGCCAATCCCTCCAAATTTACCTCCTGCATAGGCAAAATTGGCTTTACTTCCTCTTAATCCAGATTTAGAATTAATTTGAATAATATCTGCATAATAATCTTTTGAAGCATACTTAGTTTGCAACTTCATGATGCGACTCACTATTTTGGTACAATAAAAATAAGAGTTGTAATTTATTCGAGTCACAAAATCAAAGTTATCTAACGTCATGCTTTCCAAATCTCCGGCACGTAAAACACCAGCATTGCTTATAAAACAATCAATCGCTCCAAAATGGCAAACAGTTTCGAACATCAGATTATTAAGGCTTTCAATACTACTTATATCAGTTTTCACAAAAAGTGCCCTATTCTTTTTTTCCATTGAATTCAAATCTTTTACAGTCGCAATCCCTACTTCAGCATTAAGATCTGCTACTACAATATTTGCACCTTCTCTTAGCAAGCATTGTGCAATGCCTTTACCAAATCCCTGAGCAGCCCCGGTAATCACTATGGTCTTATTCTCTGATCTTCCGTCAACACTACTTTTATTTACTGAACGTCGGTAATTTTCAACCTCCCAATTATCAATAAAATCTATTTGACTTTGAGACATTGAATGTTGTCCTCCAAAAGAGTATGATAAATATGCAATTTTCATAGCATCTTCAAATACATCAAGAATTGTGTCGCATTGAAGATCATTATCACCTACAGCTACTAATCCGTACCCCTTTATTAATATCACTTTAGGAAAGTAACCGTATTTATCTCTGAAGGATACTATTCGTATTTCAGCTTCATCTAAAATTGTTTCTGGTGTTTCTCCATTAAAAAACAGATAATTTGATTTACAATAGACAATTTCGTCTGGAGTAAACGGATGTATTATTAATTGCTGGTTTTCTATGTTTTCACTATAGAATTCAACAAGTTCATTGTTTCTTATTCTTAACGTTTTCAGTTCATATTTTGAGATTATCATCCTTATTGCTGGAATAATTTCCACAATAGCGGGATCAATATTCACATTTTCTTCAGGGATCGACTTTTCCAGTGCTTTCTCCAGAGTATCAAATATTTCAGAATATAATTCCTTTACCTCTTCAATAGTGTTAGCAGCAGCAAAAATTCCATGATTTTGCAACCAGATTAATTGAGGTTCTTTTTTATAAATACTTCTGAACACTTTGATTTTGTCCTCTACCTTCCTAAAAAGAACATATCCCGGATCAGTATATTCTATATATAATGCTTTATCTCCAAAAAGGTTTATCAATTGTTGTTCAGCATTCTTCGAGCACATCAAACCATTTACAATTGTAGGATGTAGATGGACCACAAATGAATAGTTTATTACATTATGCATCGAAGTTTCAACAGACGGTCGCTTATCTTTAGTTATTGTTGCAGCAAAGAGATCATTTTTCACTTCCTCTTCACGTTCAATAGGATTACAGCTATATACTTTTTCAGACATCAAATTTAGTTTTCTCCTATCAAGTATAGCGAATCCATCCTCTGTGATTGTTTCAAGCGTATGCCCACTTGCTTTCACCCATATTTTATCGTTGTTTTTATAAGAGGTATTACCTCCACCCGCAATAACGAACCTTTTATCTTTTCCGTAATATTGTGATATTTGAATTAAGTCATCTATTTCTTTCATCTTGTGCAGCTTTTATCATTTCTTGATATTATAAATCTTTAATCAATTGGTCTCCCAATTTTACATAGTCATTTCTTTTTGAACGATCTGCATAACCATTTTTATCAACATATCCTTCTTTTCCTTGTGATACTAGAAACTGATGGGCAGCTAAAACACATGCGCCTTCATAGTTTATTTTCATCAATAGTTCTGTTAAAGGTGTATTATTTCTTGCAAATAGTTCAACAGGTTCCATCACAGGTGAATTATGTTCACTTCCAAATGTAACTATGAAACCTTGATTATATAAATAATCTGCATATTTTTCCAGAAGATTCACATCATTACGTGTCGTTATAAACTCTACAGAATGAAATCCCCTTTGAGTAAGTTGTTCGGCAACACTTTTCAAATCCTTCTCAAAATCAGTATATTCACCTTTGTCGTTATCTGCCAAAAAAGGGTAGGTAGGAATTCCACCAGCTGCAATTATAATATCACAAACCGTTTTTGTTGGCAAAAAAGCTTTAGGATCTTCTGGAACAAAAGCAACCCCTCCTGCTTTTAACAAATTAGCTCTAATCTCGTTTTCTACCCCTGCGATATTAGTTGGATCAGATTTCAGCACTTTTGCATTAAAGATTTTTTCGAACACATTTTTAATCCTTGATTCATCATTTTGGCAATACTCATACACTTTCAATCTTAAAGCTTTTGCCAAATGACGTTCACGTACCATGCCTTTTGTCAACTCATTTTTAATCCAAACAATATCAAGTATAATATCAACATCATTATCTTTCAATAATTTATTTAATTTATTACACATTGCTGAAACCTGGAAAAAGGATTCGTTTTGGACATCTATCAGTTGACTTGCAAAGGTTTCATTAAGTTTAAATGGATAAGTCAATCCTTTTCCACTTAAATATGTCCTACCTGGATTAACAGGATCGTTCACCTTTAATCCGGCTTTTTGATCATCCTCATTAAGACATATAAATTCAATATTAAATAGTGGGTACAGCTTACGCTCTTTGCATCCGACAGCCCATTCACCATAACCATCAGCCGTATAAAAATCATTGATTCCCACAACCTTTACATTTTCACACAAAGCCCTATCCAGTGCTTCTTTCACATCAGAAAATGCGCTAAAGGAAAAAGGAGTATGCATGTGAGCATTTACTTTTGGGTAATACATTATAATATTATATTAAGTATCATTTCTAAGATATCCATTAATAAATTGACATCATTATTCAGATGTTCTTATAGGTAATTAATTCTATAATTTATTAAGCAAATGTAGTGTTTTCCTTATATCATCTAATTCAATTATTGATTTATAAACTATACTATTTGATATTCATACTAAAAAATAAATAAAACTCATAATTTAAAAAGAAATGTCAAAAAGTATAGTTCTTGAATCATTTATGTAATCCTTTTATTTTCATTATCATTTAATTTTGCGCAATTAGTATTAATCTTACAAATTTAATCTCATTTATGAGTAAAAACAATTTAACCTCTTTCCTAGCCATTGATCTTGGAGCAAGTAGCGGAAGAGCAATTTTAGGAAAAATTGACAATGGCATTTTGGAGTTAAAGGAGATCAATCGGTTTCCTAATCCAATTACAAATATAAATGGTCGCATGTATTGGGACCTTTTTTATCTGTACAATAAAGTTTTGCAATCTCTTATTGAAATCAAAGCTGATCAAATACCCATTAAATCGATAGGAATTGATACTTGGGGAGTTGATTTTGTTTGTTTTGGCAAAGATGGAGAACCTTTACGGATGCCATATAGTTATCGTGATCCGATAACCTTTGGTGCACCCGAAAAGTTTTTTAATATCATCTCAAAAGAAGATGTTTATAAAATGACTGGGATTCAAATAATGAATTTCAACTCACTGTATCAATTATTCGCTCAAAAAGACAGAAATTGCTCAACATATAGCAAGATTGATAAGATTCTGTTTATGCCTGATGCCTTATCTTATTTACTTACCGGTAAAATGGTAACTGAATATACAATTGCATCTACTTCTCAATTAATAAATCCTTACAATCGTAGTTTTGAATCAACTTTACTTGATTCTATTGGTCTATCTAAAGATAATTTTGCACCGATTGTTTTTTCAGGAACATCAATTGGCCAATTATCCAACAATGTTAAACAACAAACTGGTCAGGAAGATGTTTCTGTGATAGCTGTCGCCGGTCATGACACAGCCTCCGCAGTACTTGCCACTCCTGCCGAGAATGACAATTTTGCATATCTTAGTTCCGGAACTTGGTCATTAATGGGTATCGAGTCATTAGAACCAGTAATCAACGAAAAGACATATTCTTTCAACTTTACCAATGAAGCAGGCACCGATGGTTCAATTCGTTTGCTTAAAAACATATGTGGAATGTGGCTTATTGAGCAATGTAAAAAAGATTGGGAGAAACACCAATCATTATCTTATAACGACATTGTTATTGAATCAGAAAAAGCTGTTCCCTTCAAATGTTTTATTAATCCTGATTCTCCATGTTTTGCTAATCCCAAATCAATGATTGAGTCAATTCAGAATTACTGCAAATTGACAGGACAATATATTCCACAAACCATAGGTGAAATTGCCCGTTGTATATACGAAAGTTTAGCATTCCGTTATAAGCAAGTCTTAGAAAGTCTTCAACAATTATCCACAAAAAGGATTGAAACACTGCACATTATTGGTGGAGGATCTCAAAACAGACTCCTTAATTCATATACAGCAAATGCTATTGGGTTGCCAGTTGTAGCTGGACCTTCTGAGGCTACAGCAATCGGAAATATTCTACTCCAGGCAAAAGCTTGCGGATTAGTAAATGATAAAAGTGAGATGCGCAGAATCGTAAGAAATTCCGTAAAGCTAGAAACTTTCATTCCTAAGGATGTTGAAACTTGGGAAAAACAATATTTGAACTACCTTGATGTTTACAAAGAATTATAAGAATTTACATATATCATTATCATTAAATCATGAATAAAGAACAAATTAATCGAGCGTATTTAGACGCAAAAAATCAATATGCAGCTATTGGGATTGATACAGATGCAGCTATTGAGAAACTTAACCAGCTATCAATATCAATCCATTGTTGGCAAGCAGACGATGTTTCCGGATTTGAAAATCCTAATGGAGATCTTACAGGAGGAATTCAGGTAACCGGGAACTATCCAGGAAAAGCACGAACCATCGACGAGTTACAGAAGGATATAGAAAAAGTCCTCTCACTCATCCCTGGTAAACACAGATTAGGATTACATGCAATTTATGGTGATTTTAATGGTGAATTTGTTGAACGTGATCAAATTAAGCCGATTCATTTTCAATCATGGATTGACTGGGCTAAGAAAGCAAACATTGCACTTGATTTCAATTCTACATTTTTTTCACATCCAAAAGCAGACAGTGGTTATACAATGTCAAGTTTTGATCCTGAAATCAGAAATTTCTGGAAAGAGCACCTTCGTTGTTGCAGGAGAATAGCAGCTGAAATTGGTCGCCAGCAAGGTAGTCCATGTGTTCATAATATTTGGCTTCCCGATGGAGAGAAAGACAAAACTGTTTCAAGATTTAAACATCGTGAACTACTCAAAGAAGCTTTAGATGATGTATTATCCGAAAAGATAAGCACCGATTACCTAATAGACTGTGTTGAATGTAAATTATTTGGTGTAGGGAGTGAAAGTTATGTAGTTGGTTCTCATGAATTTTATATGGGTTATGCAGTAAAAAACAATATGGCTTTAACTTTAGACGCAGGTCATTTTCACCCCACAGAAGTAATATCAGATAAAATATCATCAATGTTACTATACGTACCTGAAATCAATCTGCATGTTAGTCGTCCTGAACGTTGGGATAGCGACCATGTTGTAATCTTGAACGACGAGTTATTAGCTTTATCTCAAGAAATTGTACGTTCAGGTCATTCCGATCGTGTACATGTAGGATTAGATTATTTTGATGGATCCGTCAACCGAATTGGAGCCTATGTATTGGGTATTCGTTCCACTCAAAAAGCAATGTTACAAGCTTTTTTAGAGCCCACCGATAAATTAAGAGAATTTGAAATATCCGATAAAAACTTTCAGCGAATGGCCTATTTGGAAGAATTAAAATCAATGCCATGGAATGCAGTGTACAATTATTATTGTCACAACCAGAATATTCTTGTTGGCGATGATTATATTAAGGAAATCGAACAGTATGAGTTAGAAATAACATCTAAAAGATAAAGCATGAACACTTTAATTGGTCTGCTAATAATTGCAATAGGAAGTATGGGTCAATCAAGCTCATACGTTCCTATCAATAAGATAAAGGAGTGGTCGTGGGAAAACTTTTGGCTTACTCAAGGTATTTTCGCCTGGCTAGTCTTTCCATTTTTAGGCGCTCTTTTGGCTAATTCTTTTCCAGAATTGATAGAAATTTACTCATCAAGTCCATCAGCAGTTTTACAAGCTATTGGATATGGAATACTTTGGGGAATTGGAGGTTTAACCTTTGGATTAAGCATGCGTTTTCTTGGTATTGCCTTAGGACAATCCGTAGCATTGGGTACTTGCGCTGCTTTTGGAACACTTATCCCTTCAATCCTTTCCGGTGATGACCTATTTTCACCAAAAGGATTGATTCTACTTTTAGCTGTTTCTGTTACATTAACAGGTATTGCACTTGTCGGATTTGCAGGAAGTTTACGAGCTAAAAACATGTCTGAAGAAGAGCAAAAGAAAGCCATTAAAGATTTTGCCCTTAAAAAAGGATTATTAATCGCTTTGTTTGCGGGAGTAATGAGTGCCTGTTTTAATCTTGGATTAACTGCCGGTGCGCCAATAAAAGAAGCAGCTATTAATTTAGGTTCAAATGAATTATTTGCTCAGAATCCGGTAACACTTCTTGTAACAATAGGCGGATTTTTCACCAATTTAGTTTATTGTCTTTACATGAACCGCAAAAATAAAACAGGCGGAGAAATTGGTCGCTCTTCCAGCAAGGTATTAATAAACAATCTTTTATTCTGTGCGTTGGCAGGATTACTTTGGTATTCCCAATTTTTTGGATTAGGAATGGGACAAAGTTACTTTGAACCCGGAAGTGTGATGATGGCTTTCTCCTGGAGTATTTTAATGTCACTAAATATTGTTTTCAGCAATGTTTGGGGAATAATCTTAAAAGAATGGAAAGGTGCAGGTAAAAAAGCAACATTTTATCTGATATTGGGGATGGCTGTATTGATATTTTCGCTAATCATTCCCAATCTTTTTAAATAGCATAAAAGAAAAGTTATTTAATATTATATTCACTCTCTCTATTGTTTGAAAATACAATGCGGTAAAACTTATGACTATCTTCTAAGTCGTCTTTATCCGCATTGTATTTCAATAGTTTTAGTTATATTTGTATGATTGTAACATTAAAACTGAGTGAAAAGAAAAGCATTATGAGATACAATAATTTTGGAATTGACTTTAAATATCTTTTAGTAAATGAAAAGGATAAAAGTTTTGGACTTACAGTAAACACCGTAGGTTTTCAACCAATTGCACCAAACACCATTTACCCATCCACTCAACACCCTAAGAGTTATTATTTTAATCCTTGCAAAGGCAGAGTATTAACAGAATATCAAATTCTCTACATCAGCAAGGGAAAGGGAGAATTCCGTTCTGAGACATTAAAGAAAACAGAGATTTCAAAAGGTCAGATTATTCTACTTTTTCCAGGACAATGGCACACCTATTGTCCTTCAGCAGAATCAGGCTGGAATGAGTATTATATAGGTTTTGAAGGATCTATTATTGAAAATATAATAAATAATGAGTTCATTAACAAGAACAATCAGATTCTTGATATTGGTGTGAATGAAGATTTGGTAAAGCTATATACATCTGCCATTCAAGTAGCAAAAGATGAGAAAAAATCTGCACAACAATATTTAGCCGGTATAGTACTTCATATCATTGGTTTGATTTTGTCATATTCTCACAACCGAAACTTTGAGTTAAACAATTCAGATCAAATTATTGAAAAGGCTAAGATCATCATGACAGAGAATATTTATCATCAAATAGATATTCAAGAAATAGCAACCAAATTAGGTACAAGTTATTCATGGTTCAGAAAAACATTTAAAGAATATACCGGTTACGCACCAGCCCAATATTTTCAGGAACTTAAATTAAGAAAAGCAAAAGAGTTAATAGCAGAAAGTTCCCATTCGATCAAAGAGATTGCTTTCAATTTAGACTTCAGTTCTTATGAGTATTTCCTATCATTCTTTAGAAAAAGAGTCGGCTGTACCCCTTTGGAATACAGGAATTTGGGTCGACATAAAATATAAAACACAATGCCATTCACATCCAGTTTAAGACATTTCAAGTTTAGAATTTTATTACTTATTGTCACAGTAAATATATTTATTTGCCAGACTGCATTCACTCAGGACAAACTTGTTCCATATAACTTAAGTGTAAATCTTCTATTAAACACAGAACAAACATATCTAAACGGTTTTCTGTCCTCAGCCCCATTAAATGAGTCCTTACTACGAAACGAGAACTTTCAATTCGTTGAAATCAGCATGAATAAGCCTTTTTTTGGGTGGAACATTCATTCCGATTTACAGAATACGATACAAAACTCCTATAGAATTTTAGTATCATCGAATATTGATTCATTGCGAAAAGGCAAGGGAGATTTATGGGACACAGGTAAAGTGCTGAGCGATGAATCTTTGAATATATTGTATGGCGGTAAACCCCTTGAGCCAGACAAGGTCTATTTTTGGAAAGTTCAAATTGGAGATAATCACGGAAATGAATCCAGTTTTTCAGAACCATCCCATTTCAAGACAGCTAAAAATCTTCAAGATTACTCTACTGACAGATATCCACTTCAGAAACAAGATGAGAAGCCCATTTCGATAGATCAAACTAATAAAAACAGTTATTTTATTGATTTCGGTAAAGCTGCTTTTGGACGAATAAGAATCACCCTCTATTCAGAAAACACAAATGACACCATTACCATCCATTTAGGTGAAGATCAACGCAATGGACATGTAAACCGTAACCCTCAAGGCAGCATACGATATTCCAGATATCAGATTATTCCAAAAAATGGATGCCATACCTATATCGTCACTATTAAACCCGATAAAAGAAACACAGGATCACAAGCCATTTTAATGCCCGACTATATTGGTGAAGTCACCCCTTTCAGGTATTGTGAGATAGAGAATTACGCACATAAGCTTACGAATAGCGATATCTCAAGAGAAACCGTTAATTATTCCTTCAACGAATCCGACTCCTATTTTCACAGTTCAGACACAATATTGAATCAAGTATGGGAATTATCCAAATATTCGATCAAAGCCACCTCATTTACAGGTGTTTATATTGATGGTGATCGTGAGAGAATCCCATATGAAGCCGATGCATTAATTAATCAGCTCTCACATTACTGCGTTGCCCGTGAATACAGTTTAGCCAGATACACACATGAATATTTAATAAACCATCCGACATGGCCAACCGAATGGATATTACAATCCGTTTTAATAGCCTGGGAAGATTATTTATACACAGGGAATAAACTATCCCTTGAAAAATACTACGAAGATTTAAAAGCAAAAACACTCACATCTTTATCAGATGAATCCGGTTTGATTAGCACCCGTACAGGAAAAGTAAACAAAGAAGTACTCAGCTCCATTCATTTTAACGGGCAACTAAGAGATATTGTAGATTGGCCACACGATGGAGAAATTGACAGTTATGAATTCACAGATATAAATACCGTAGTAAATGCTTTTCATTATCAGGCGCTCACAATAATGACTAAGATTGCCACGCTACTAAACAAAACAGACGACAGCAACTACTATAAAGCTCAAGCCCAAAGATTAAAGAAGTCATTCAACGAGAAATTATTTGATAAAAAAATTGGACTCTATATTGATGGAATAGGCTCAAAACATAGCTCACTTCATGCGAACATGTTTCCCCTTGCATTTGGACTTGTCGACGATAAAAACATTACCAGCATAATGAAATTCATTCATTCAAAAGATATGGCCTGCAGTGTTTATGGTTCACAATTTTTGCTTGAAGGAATCTATAATGCCGGTGATGCAGACTATGGATTGAAGTTATTAACATCAACAACCGACAGAAGTTGGTATAATATGATCCGTTCAGGTTCAACAGTCACTATGGAAGCCTGGGACAACAAGTATAAATCCAATCAAGATTGGAACCATGCATGGGGAGCAGCCCCAGCCAATTTAATTCCCAGAAAATTAATGGGTATTGAACCCATTGAATCAGGTTTTAAGAAAATCAGGATCAAACCCCAGCCCTCAATGCTCAAGTATGCAGAGATAAAGCATCCAACAATACAAGGCGATGTATACGTAAAATTCACCAATGATCCCGGTAAAACATTTGCATTAGAAATTAATATTCCAGCAAATACAACAGCAGTCGTCTATCTCCCATATTACAGTAAAAATCAGAGAGTAACACTAAACGACAAACCCATAAAGTTCACTAAAGACGGCAATTTTGCTGTAGTGGACAATATTAGTTCAGGCAAAAGCACATTAAAAGTCAATTAACAGATATAATTATACGAACAGAATAAAAATTACAAGCATATGAAATTCAAGGCCCTATTTATTACGATCTTCACTATTCTTTCATTCAATCTGATTTCCCAAAACAGTGTCTTGGAGAATAATTTCAAGAACAACCTGTCTCATGATGAAATAACCCGTAGTTATGTTAATCCCGTTAAGATTGTCTGGCAATCCGACAATCAAAATGTCAACATCAAGAATTCAGCAGTCTTACTAAAAGATTTTAACGGTCAGCTTTCCACCAGTGGTGAAGGCATGTGTGTACTTCGTTCAGATTCCGAAAATCAAGCCTCCATTTTATTAGATTATGGAAAAGAATTATACGGTGGGATTCAATTAGCTGCCGGCATTAGAGGCGAAAAAAAACCAATTAAGATCCGTGTTCGTTTTGGCGAATCCGTATCAGAAGCCATGAGTGAAACAGGATCAGTCGTTTCCGGCATGAATTCAGCAACTAATGACCATTCGCTTCGTGATTTCACATTAGAAGTTCCTTGGCTCGGCACCATTGAGATCGGCAATTCAGGTTATCGATTTGTACGAATAGACCTATTAGACAAAGACGTAGATTTGCCATTACAATCCGTCCGCGCAATATTTCGCTATCGCGACATTCCCTATTTAGGCACATTTAAGTGTGACGATGAGCGCCTTAACAAAATATGGGAAACCGGTGCCTATACCGTTCATTTAAATATGCAAGAATCTTTATGGGATGGGATCAAACGAGACCGATTAGTATGGGTTGGTGATATGCACCCAGAAGTAGCCACGATAAACAGAGTCTTCGGTCAAAACGACGTCATCAATAAAAGTCTCGATTTTGCTCGCGACACCACTCCATTACCCGGTTGGATGAATGGTATGACCACCTACTCAATGTGGTGGATCATTATTCACAGAGATTTATATTTACATCAAGGAGATATCTCCTATTTAAAAGAGCAGCATACTTATTTAACCGCATTGATCCAACAAATTACCAGTCAAATAGATAAAAACGGAAAAGAGAATTTGAACGGGACCCGCTTTTTGGACTGGCCCACATCAGAAGATGCTGATGTAATTCATTCAGGCATACAAGCATTAACCGTTCTTACTATCCAAGCAGGGAAAGACATAGCCAAATGGTTAAAAGACCCATCATTAGAGAAGACTTGTGACGACGCACTTACCCTTTTGAAGAAATACATTCCAGAAGACCATAACAATAAGCAAGCAGCCGCATTATTATCACTTGCCAATATCACCACCCCACAAGCAGGATCATCCGTGATTTTAGATAATGGATCACAGAATTTTGCCACATTTTACGGCTATTATATGTTAGAAGCCTTAGCAAAAGACGGAAAATACAAAGAAGCCATGCAAATTATTTCCGATTATTGGGGAGCGATGTTAGACCTTGGTGCCACAACCTTTTGGGAAAACTTCATTTACGAAGAAAGAACAAACGCCACCCGAATTGACCAGTTACCAAAAGAAGAACTATTTGACATACACGCAGATGGAGGTGCCTTTTGTTATGTTGGATTAAGAGCAAGTCTTTGTCACGGTTGGGCATCCGGTCCCACCTCATGGCTTACCGAACACGTATTAGGAATAAAAGTATTAGAGCCAGGCAGTAAAACCATACAGATTAAGCCCCATCTTGGAGACTTAAAATATGCAGAAGGAACATTTCCCACACCTTTTGGAATTGTGAAAGTTAAACATACTAAGCAAGTCGACGATCGCATAAAAAGTGAAATCAATGCGCCCAAAGGCGTGAAAATCATCAAATAAGAAACCTTTATTATAAAGCGTAAGTTATACAAAAGCAGTCCAAAGCTGCAATCTTAGCAGTCTATAAATTAAACAATTAAAACATGAAAAGAGTCAAGCCAAATATATTTGTTATCATTTTGATTAGCATTTCAATACTATTCTCATCCTCCAATTGCAGCATTCAAAATCAGAATAGCAGAGCCTTTGGAGATCAATTACAAACAAGTTTTGTAACTCCGCCAGACACTATACAAACCAGTGTCTATTGGTATTGGATATCCGACAACATATCAAAAGAAGGTGTAGTTAAAGATTTGCAAGCGATGAAAAAAGTCGGTATTAACAGAGCATTCATTGGCAATATCGGCATAGAAGACCTACCCTTTGGAAAAGTCAAGATATTAACTGAAGAATGGTGGGATATTCTTCATACAGCGTTAAAGACAGCCACAGAGTTGAATATTGAAATAGGAATATTCAATTCACCCGGTTGGAGTCAGTCCGGTGGTCCCTGGGTTAAACCCGAACAATCCATGCGTTATTTAGCCTCATCCGAGACCACTGTAACCGGTCCCAAGAAGTTCGTTCAAAAACTTGATAAGCCCCAGGACATTTTTCAGGACGTCAAGGTCTTAGCCTGGCCGGTAAAAAAGAAGAATCAGATAATCAACAATGAAACCGCCACTATCGCCACATCTCCCGCCATCAAAGATATAAACAAAGCCTTTGACGGAGACAAAACAACAGGAATCACTTTTTCCGGTAACGGACCAATAGCCATTGATATAGATTCCAAAGACAATATCATCATCCGCAATATTACTATTGAGACCACCAATCATCCCATCACTGCAAAATGTCAGTTTCAAGTAAAGATGTCAGGCAGTGATGAATATAAAACCATAAAAGAGTTCGACATTAATCGTTCCAATCCCGCATTAAACGTAGGTTTTATCCCCTATGCCCCAATTAGTGTATCGACAGGAAAAATAGAAGCCAAGACTTTTCGCTTGATATTTACCAATATCAGCAACAATTCAGGTATTACCGAAATCGCGTTACAATCCACCCCAAGAATTGAAAGTTTCAGTGAAAAAACCCTTGCAAAAATGTGGTCCACCCCACTCCCCTATTGGGACGCCTATTTATGGCCAGATCAAGCAGAGATTGATGATTCAGAAACAGTAGTAAGAGCAGACGATATTATTGATTTGAGTAATCAAATCACCTCCGACGGTACCCTCAGTTGGGATGTACCCGCCGGCGAATGGATTATAATGCGTACAGGTATGACCCCAACAAAAGTCACCAATGCACCCGCTTCGCCAGAAGGAACCGGACTTGAAATAGACAAGATGAGTAAAGAGCATATCCAGAGTCATTTTGATGCATTCATAGGGCAAATAATAAAAAGAATTCCCGAGAAAGACAGAAAATGCTTTAAGGTAGTCGTTCAAGACAGTTATGAGACCGGCGGTCAGAATTTCACCGACGGCTTCATAAAAGACTTCAAACAACGCTATAACTACGACCCCACCCCATTTTTGCCCACATATTATGGTTATGTTGTTAATAATGAGAAGGAGTCCGACCGTTTTCTCTGGGATATGCGTCGTTTTGTAGCCGACAAAGTCGCCTATGACTATGTAGGTGGTTTACGTGATGCCAGTCACAAGTACGGTTTGAAGACCTGGCTTGAGAATTACGGTCATTGGGGATTTCCCAGTGAATTTTTGATGTACGGCGGTCAATCCGACGAAATAGGTGGAGAATTTTGGAGTGAAGGCGATTTAGGAAATATTGAGAACAGAGCCGCCACCTCTGCCGGTCATATTTACGGGAAGAGCAAAATTTCCGCAGAATCAAATACAGCAGGCGGTCCCGCCTACTCTCGTTATCCCGCTATGATGAAACAGCGCAACGACCGTTTTTTTGCAGAAGGCATAAATAACACACTATTACACGTATATATCTCCCAACCCTATGAAGACAAGAATCCAGGAGTCAACGCATGGTTTGGCAACGAGTTTGACCGCAAGAACACCTGGTTCTCTCAATTAGATGTATATATCCAATATTTGAAAAGAGTAAATTACATGTTACAACAAGGATTAAATGTAGCAGATGCCGCCTATTTTATTGGAGAAGACACCCCCAAGATGACAGGGATAGTCGATCCTTCGTTACCCATTGGATATCAATTTGATTATATCAATGCCGAAGTAATCGAGAAGTATATGACCGTAAAAAATGGGTTACTCACCCTTCCTCACGGTACCCAGTACAAAATATTAGTCCTTCCCAAGCAAGAAACCATGCGCCCAGAATTATTGAAAAAGATTGAGCAACTGATACTTGCCGGAGGAGTTGTTATGGGTCCCGCTCCAAAGCGTTCACCCAGTTTAGAAAATCAGCCAGAAGCAGATAAAATTGTACAAGACCTCTCTAAAAAGCTATGGGATAATGTTGACGGCGTTACTGTTAAATATCGCAAAGCAGGTAAAGGAATGATTTTGAACGGAATGACTATGGAAGACGCCTTCAAATTGATAAACTGCGTTCCCGATTGCAAGTTACCCGAAGACAATACCATTCATTACGGTCACCGTACACTGAAAAACGGAACAGAGATCTATTTCATTTCGAATCAGACCAATGAACAAAAAGTTATATATCCAGAGTTTAGGGTACGCGGACTTCAGCCAGAGTTATGGGATGCGACAAATGGCAATACACGCAAGTTGAAAGCCTATGAATCATTCGGTCAGAGTACTAAAGTACCCATCAAACTTGCTCCATTTGAAAGCGCTTTCATTGTATTTCGAGGTAAAATCTCCAAGACTGATGTATCGACAAACATTGAAGTCAACTATCCCGATATGCAATTAATTTCAAATATCTCCAGCAATTGGAAAATCACTTTCGACCCCTCCCAACGAGGTCCTGTAAAGCCCATTCTTATTGACACATTAAAAGACTGGACCACTTTTTCAGATGATCTTATAAAATACTATTCCGGTACCGCCGTCTATGAAAACACCTTTAATATCGACAGTGATATCAAAGACAGTGATATAATAATGGATCTTGGCAATTTGACAGCGATGGGAAAAGTATATATCAACGATGAATATGCAGGAGGAGTTTGGACCCAACCCTATCGATTAAATATTTCGAAGTTAGTAAAACCAGGTACAAACACTTTAAAAATTGAAATAGTAAACAATTGGATGAATCGAATTATTGGAGACCAGCAATTGCCAAAAAATCAGAGAAAGACCTGGAGTTTTGTGAATCCATACAATGCACAAAGCAAATTGCAACCATCCGGACTATTCGGACCAGTAAACGTTCATTCAGTGAAGTATTAGTAGTCAAGAAAAGCATCTTTTTTTTGGCGATTTTTTGAGAGAAGAAGGTGTGAGTAAGTTTAAAAGCGAGTGAGACCATAGTGAGAGGTAAGTGAGACCATGGAGAGAGGTAGGTAAGAGGTAGGTGAGACCATTGTGAGAAGAACAAAAGAATAATGTTGATTATAAAACAATATAAATATGAAACGATTCAGTATTAAAATCATTTTTTTGTTAATAGCGATTGGATTATTGAGCACCGTTAGTTGCAAAAAGCCATCTCAGAATAAAACCAAAGATGCAGAAAATCAATATACCGTCGCCGCCTTTTATTGGCCTGCCTATCACTATGAGCCCCGAGCTGAATTCCTTTTTCCCGATAAGAAAGGCGAATGGGAGATAATTTACAATGCCGTTTCCAAAGAAGAAGGTCATCAACAACCCAAAGTCCCATTATGGGGATATTTAGATGAAGCTAATCCTTTGGATATGGATAAAAAGATTACCGAAGCCATATCCTATGGAGTAAACACCTTTATTTTTGACTGGTATTGGTTTGAAGGGAAGCCCTTTTTAGAAGATTGCATTAACGAAGGATTTTTGAAAGCCAATAATAACAGGATGAAGTTCTATTTAATGTGGGCAAATCATGATGCAACCACCTATTGGGATGTTGATAATCCACGAAAAGATTCAATATTCTGGGACGGAGAAGTAGATAGAGATCAATTTAACATTATCGTAGACAGAATCATCAATCAGTACTTTAAAGACCCCTCCTATTATAAGATTAACGAAGAGCCTGTATTTTGTATTTACGAGTTAAACACCCTTATAAACGGATTAGGTGGTCCAGAGCAGACAAAAGAAGCCCTTGACTATTTCACACAAAAAACCATTGATGCCGGTTTTCCAGGATTGCATCTGCAAGGAATTCTATGGGAAGCCCTCCCCAGCACCATCGATGGAGTTCCTGGTGACAGCATTAAAAGTCAGAATGAAGTACTCGATTATTTCGGATTCAAGAGTTTAACCAACTACTGTTGGGCCCATCTTCAGAACCCCGATGGAGATTACGAGACCTGGGGTGACGCATCTACGGCGATGTGGAATACCTTCAAAGATGATTTTTCCATGACCTACTATCCCAATTTGACCATAAGTTGGGATGCCAATCCCCGATTTCCATTCAAAACAGGTTACATCAATAACTCCACCCCTGAGAAATTCGAAAAATATCTGTTGAAAGCCAAAGAGTATATTGACAGTAACAATATCGAGCCAAAAATCATCACCATAAATGCATGGAATGAATGGTCCGAGGGAAGTTATTTAGAGCCAGACACAATTTGGAAATATGGCTATTTAGATGCAGTAAAAAAAGTATTTGGCAGTCCGAAAAAATAAAACAGAAATCCTATGAAAGTCTTCAGAATTATATCCTTTATCATAGTCACGTTCATTGTGATGGGATCATCATGCAAAGACAAGAATCTTGAAACAATTGAGAACCCATCGAATGATGAGTCGGGTACTACTTCAAAAGATTTTATTTTTCCTTTAGCAGGAACAGATGAATTAGGTCGTGTTTTGCCCAATAATGAAGACGTCGGCAATCCTAGAAACGATCGGCAAGTCGGCATTTTCTATTTCCTTTGGCAAGGCGATCCAGCATCAAAAACCTCCGAAAAATATTGGGACCTATCAAAAATTATCCCCCAACACCCCGAAGTCCTTGAAGATGGAGACAACGAGTTTTGGGGAACTACAAGCAGAGGATCCTATTATTTTTGGGGAGAGTCAATTTTCGGTTATTATAGTGGAGACGATTATTGGGTTCACTTACGAAATATGCAGTTGTTGACCGATGCCGGAATAGATTTTCTGGTACTCGACGCAACAAACGCCATCTTCTATGAACGACAGTCGCATGCATTGATGAAAGCCATAAAAGCCCTACAAGATCAAGGAAGAAAAGCCCCTAAGTTAGTATATTATACAAATACGGAGTCGGGAAAAACAATGCAACAAATATACAACACATATTATAAAGTAGGAGCCCTTATTCGCTATCCCTCAACCTGGTATGTTTTTGAAGGCAAGCCATTGATTATCGGTAGGACCAACGAAGCAAAAGGTAAAGATTTTGAAACTTTTTTCACCTATCGTGAAGCCCAATGGCCAAACGAACCCGATCAGCAAAACGGTTGGCCCTGGATTGATTTCAAGCGTCCCCAAATGGTTTATGAAAATCACAAAGGAGAAAGAGAAATCATAAATGTATCCGTTTGCCAACATCCAAACCCATCGGCAGGTATGGGAGGATCCGCCTTTTATGGAAATATGGATAATTGGGGCAGAAGTTACCGAAACGGATCACATGGTAATCCAGAAACAGACATTTTTTACGGTTATAATTTCCAGGAACAATGGGATTACGCATTAAAACAAAATGTGCCCTTCATCTTTATCACCGGATGGAATGAGTGGGTTGCAGGCAGATGGGGTAGTCAGGACAACAATAAAGAACACTCCTATTTTTGCGACCAGGCCAATCCTGAATACAGTAGGGATATTGAGCCCACATTAACTTCAGGTTTGAAAGACAATTATTACATGCAAATGGTCACCAACATAAGAAAATATAAAGGCGTCAATCCCGTACCAAAAGCAAGGATTTCGAAAGCCATTACAAATTTTGACGATTGGAAACAGATTACACCTGTTTATACAGATTATATTGGCGACACACAACACAGAAATCACCCAGCAGCCATATCAAATCCCCCGATGACCTATGTTAATAATACCGGCAGGAATGATTTTGAAATATTAAAAGTCGCCCGAGACAAAGAAAACATCTATTTCTATGCCCAGACTGTAGGCAATATTTCCGAGCAATCCGGTAATAATTGGATGAGTTTATATATCAATTCAGATCGCGATCATGATACTGGATGGTACGGATATGATTACAGGATTAGCGGTAAAAACCAGCTGGAAAAGTTTGAAGAAGGGAAATGGTTAACAATTAAAGTTGTATCTTTAGAGTTCAAAAATAACATGCTTGTTTATAATCTTCCCATTAAAAGCATTTTCAATGACGCGCAAGCGCTTGATTTTGAGTTTAAATGGTCTGATAACATGCAAAACGAAGATCCTATGGATTGGTATATAAATGGAGATACTGCTCCTGAAGGCAGATTCAATTATGTATATATTTCTGAGTAATTTTTTTGAACTTTAAAAATATAAATTTCTTATTATGAACAATCGATTTATTGCAGTAGCCATTATCATTCTATTATTTACATTCAATGTAAATTTAAGTGCCCAGTTAGATCTTCCAATATTACCCAAGCCAAGAGAAGTAGTTACTTCAGGGGAAAATATTTCATTAAAAAAGAATTTCAACATTTATATAGACTCAAAATCAGAGTTAGACAAACAATATGTCTCCTCTATTTTTTACGAATTAGGATTTAACACATATTTCAGTGGAAAAGAAAATGCAAACCTTGTAATTTCTTTTGATAAAAAAGCTTCAAACAATGCAGAAGGCTATATCTTAAAAGTTCAAGACAAGTCAAAAAATCAAATTAAAGTCAGCGCCCCCAGCAAAAGCGGTGCCCTCTATGCCATTCAGACATTACGACAGATTATAAAAACCACAAACGGAGAATTTTCTGTACCCGAATGTACCATTAAAGATGAGCCAGCCTTTCCATGGCGCGCATATATGCAAGATGAAAGTCGCCATTTTCAAGGAATGACAACCGTGAAACTGTTATTAGATGAAATGGCACGTTTAAAAATGAACACGTTTCATTGGCATTTGGTAGATGATCAAGGTTGGAGAATTGAGATTAAACAATATCCAAAGCTTACAGAAGTCGGTTCTAAGCGAGATTTCTCTAATGGCGGATTAACACCAGCCCAATGGGATGAAAAGTATCCAAGCAGAAAAATGTATTATACCCAAGATGAGATTAAAGAAATTATAGCTTACGCTGATAACAGAGGCATTCGTATTATACCAGAGATAGAAGTACCCGGTCATGCTTCAGCCTCAATTTTTGCCTATCCCTGGTTAGGTGCTACCAGCAGTAAGGAAGGTGTCGGTCTTTGGGGAGATTTGTACAATGTTACTGACCCCAAAGTTGAGGAATTCATCCGCAATGTATTAGATGAAGTCGTTGCATTATTCCCCTCAAAAATTGTACATATTGGAGGTGATGAAGCCAATTACACCCATTGGCAGAACAATCCTCAGATTGTTGAATTCATGAAATCCAACAATATCCCCACCTTCTCCGATTTGCAAGTATGGTCGATTAACAGATTTTCTAAATATCTTGCATCCAAAGGCAGCAGGATGATTGGTTGGAACGAGATTACAGGCGACAATATTCGTGGAGAAGCCCATATTCAAGCAAGTCAATCCGAAAGTCTTGCCCCCGGCACCATCGTTCAGTTTTGGGACGGCGACATCAGTCTAGTAAACAAAGCCATTGAAAAGGGTTATGATGTAGTTAATTCAAATCGTCTCTTTACCTATTTAGATTATCCATACTCATCCATTTCGTTTGAGAAAGCCTATTCTTTCAATCCCATCCCCGAAGGATTAAAGAAAGAAGATGAGAAGAAGATCTATGGCCTTGGTTGTCAGATGTGGGGCGAGTACACCCCAACGAAAGACAGGCTTTATTTTCAAATATTCCCAAGATTAGCCGCCTATGCAGAATGCGGTTGGACTCAAAATAAAGATAAAAATTATCAAGATTTTCGAAAAAGGTACAACACAACTATTGAGCCCATTTGGAAAGAAAATGACTATTTAAAACTTCAAGATTATTAAATAAAGTCGACTGATTGTCGCATTTGATATGTTTCTGTAATAAAATCAATGTTAATTAAGATGATGAAAAAAATATTACCATTCGTTTGTTTATTCATACTATTTATGAGTATTCAACCTTGTCGCAGCAACAACAAAGAAACCGGCAAAAAGAGTTTTATTACTAAGAACGTAACCTTTGCTTCAAATCAGTACACACAACTATTGAAAAGTATTTCGGGTTCAACAAAATTGTTGAATCCGAAATCATATATCGATGGGAAAATGAAATTTATCCCAGCTCAAGAATGGACCTCAGGTTTTTTTCCCGGCAGTTTATGGTATATATATGAATTAACCGGAGATGAAAGTTGGAAAACCCAAGCGATCAAATATACCGAGATGTTGGATACTATTCAGTATTACACCGGCAATCATGACGTAGGATTTATGATTGGATGCAGTTATGGAAATGGCTTAAGGCTCACCGGGAAAGCAGACTACAAAAAAGTTATAATACAAGCGGCCAAGTCATTATCAACACGCTACAATCCTGCCACAGGTGTTATTCAGTCTTGGAATGCAAACAAGTCCAAAGATTGGGAATATCCGGTCATTATTGATAATATGATGAATTTAGAGTTACTTTTTGACGCGACTGAACTTTCAGGAGATTCAACCTTTTATAAAATAGCCATTAGTCACGCCGACAACACAATTAAGAACCATTATCGTAAAGATTACAGCACCTGGCATGTAATTGATTACAATAAAGAAGACGGAACCATAAGACACCGAAACACAAGTCAAGGATTTTCCGACGAAAGCGCATGGTCCCGAGGTCAATCGTGGGGTGTTTATGGATATATTCTATGTTATAGGAAAACAAAAGATAAAAAATATTTAGAGCAAGCAGAGAAAGCCCTTGAATTCATTGCCAATCAGCCCAATTATCCCAAAGACGGAGTACCTTATTGGGATTATGATTCACCCGAAATTCCCAAAACATATCGCGATGCCTCAGCAGGATCAATACTTGCCTCCGCCCTATATGAATTATCCACCTATTCCACCAAAAAGAATTACAAAAAATGGGCTGACAAGATTATGAAAACCCTTTCAAGCAGTAATTTCAGAGCCCCATTAGGAGAAAACGGAAATTTCATATTAATGCATTCCGTTGGCAGTTTGCCCCACAATTCAGAGGTAGATGTACCTTTGAATTATGCCGATTATTATTATCTTGAAGCCTTAAAACGCAAGAACGATTTAGAGAGAGAAAAGTGATTTGTAGTCCGTTCAGTATTTCATTTTGGTTCATCTTCACCAAGAATTTTCCAACCATCCGGAATCGTTCTTTTTGGAACAACATTATAATATTGAAGTTTAGTATTTTCAATATCTCCATAGAGATTCCATGAAAACACAATGTTGATAGGTTGGTAAATGACCCCATTCCGTAAAAAAAGAGGGTAAAAACTCCCTTTGGGCAACATATTAGCAAAGTTCATATGTGAAATCATTGACCGTGCAAAGTTACTTTTATCCAAACTCATACTATTTACAGTAAACTTTTTGGTCGACTGTCTTGGAGCATAGTACGATTCACCCTCCGTTGAAGTTATTAAAGGAATTAAATCGTTAAAGAATCCATTTTTGTCGTCTCTAGCAATATTTTCTCTGAACTTTTTGAGTCTATCAAAGTGCAAGTACACTCCCAACAATGCTCCGCTGCTCTTTTTCAAAAACAATTGTAACGCCAGTTCATCCTCCAGTGAACCGGTCGGGAACATATTGTTTGTCTCATTAATCAGTGTTCCCTTACTAAATTCAAATTCATACACTTGTTTAAAAGCATAACCGTAATTAGTTCTTACAGCATCAGTCCCCCCGCAAATTTTTCCCGAAATCCAATTAGCTTTAACAGATCTCTTGTTAATATCTTTAAACCTCTTCAGTCCCATGATTTTTTGCACCTGCTTGTCGTCATTTTGACACCTGTGTACATTAAGGAGATACAGATTCTTATTCTCCATTTTCCATGTAGCCGTGTATCCTCTGGAACAATTGTAAATGCTATCGAAAGATTGTTTGCTTTCGTGTTTAACCAACGCACTTATTTCATCCAATTGCAGCAAAGGAGAAGACTCCAATAATATGATTATATTATCATAAAACAATGTGTCGCAGATTGTATTAGAATAATCCAAAGACAATCCAACTGAATCATTGTATCCATAAATCACATTTTGTCTATTTTCAATTCTTTCTATAATATTTTGAGCATTGATATAAAAAAAATTAAAATTAAAAAGTAGTAGTGTTAATAGAATCAGTAGTTTTTGTTTCATGATGTATATAATTTTAGTAAACAGTTAATTAATCAATATTATCAATTCAAAGTTTTCGTTGCAAGTTTAGTCATTTAATTTTAATAAAAATCATATTAGAATAAAATTCCTTCAATTTCGTAGATTCTTTTTTATTCATTTTCATGATTTTAAATTATTTTATCAATGTCAACAGATTAAATACCAACAAGAGTTAAAACCAGAATAGAATTGCGATTTAATTTATTTATTTTGTCTGCGTACACATTACTATAGGACAAAGATTTACAAAAAAACAACGAATAAGTGTGCATTTATCATTTTTTTTATCTATATTTGCAAGCTTTAGCATGAAAATAAATATTTTAATATCATGTATTGTCTTAGGTAACAACATTTATCCTAATCTAAGCTTAATTCAATACGTCATATTTACTGTTTACTATCATACTATTTCTAGTATTAATGATTTTATTAACTATTAATTAAATATTTACCGATTGACAATTAACTTAAACTAAATTTAATCTAATTAGTATAAACAATGAACAAACAAGTTAAATTTATTTTTTATCTTATTTTTTTGTTTACACCTTTTTCTCTGATGTCTCAGTCTCAGACATTAGTTAAAGGAAAAGTAATTGAAGCTGACACAAAACAGCCAATTCCCGGTGCGACAATCATGATTGACAAGTCGACAAGGGGTGTAACAACAGACGTGGATGGTACTTTTGAATTAAGAGCCGCTCCTAATGAGAAATTAGTAATTTCTTTCATAGGCTTGGAATCAAAAACTATTGTAGTAGGCAATGAAACGTACTTTGAAGTAGAACTTAGTCCGGCCGTAAGTGAACTTGATGAAGTTACGGTTGTTGCTTTTGGAAAGCAAAAAAAGGAAAGTGTGATTGCTTCTATTGAAACTGTTGAGATGGGTGACTTAAAAATTCCTTCATCCAACTTAACTCATGCTTTTGCGGGTAAAATTCCCGGTGTTATTTCGTACCAGATAACCGGTGAGCCAGGAGCCGATAATGCCCAGTTCTTTGTACGCGGTGTTACCACATTCGGTTACAAATCCAATCCACTTATCCTGATTGACGGATTTGAAGCAACCACAGACGACCTTGCACGTATTCAACCAGACGACGTTGAAAGTTTTTCTGTATTAAAAGATGCTTCAGCCACAGTACTTTATGGAGCTCGTGGTGCAAACGGTATTATTCTTGTCTCCACTAAAGGAGGTACTGAAGGAAAAGTAAAAATCTCTGCCCGTATAGATGTAAACATTTCTAAACCGACACAATTACTTGAACTTCTTGATGGTGTTGAATATATGCGTTTATATAATAATGCACTTGTTTCGCGTTACGATGATATGGAGCACGATGCAGATGATATTCCAACTCCCCCATGGTACAGTGAAGAAAAGATCAGAGCAACAGAGCGAGGTGATAACCCTATGATCTATCCAAATATCAATTGGTATGACATGCTTTTTAAAAATGGTACAACCAACTCAAAAGCAAATATCAATATTTCCGGTGGTGGTAAAATGGCAAAATATTATGTTGCAGGAGGTTTTGATTACGAAACCGGTTTATTAAAAGTCGATAATCAAGACAATTTGAATAACTACAACAGCAACATTAAAATTAACCGCTTTAATTTAAGAAGTGTATCGTCCTGATTTTTGTTTACAGTTTTAATTAATAATTCTATTCATTATTCT
>ENA-UOOR01000278-UOOR01000278.1-fermentation-metagenome-genome-assembly--contig:-NODE-278-length-79113-cov-6.974803_pt1 | contig 79113 bp, 57 predicted proteins | sample MGYA00245780_ERZ724029 | MGnify/ENA primary metagenome ERZ724029 (study PRJEB28704, sample SAMN03018315) | fermentation metagenome | biome: anthropogenic terrestrial biome; feature: soil; material...
CCACCGCGGCCAAGCCCGCCTCGCCTCCGGTCGTCGGCCCGGCTACCGCGGCCACGCCCGCGGCGCCTGCCGGATCGCCCGCCAAGGACCGCGGCGAGGATCTGGCGGGTCTCAAGGCGCACGCCGCCAGCCTCAAAGGCAAGAGCCACTTCGAGGTCCTCGACGTGCCCAAGGAGGCGAACGTCGGCCAGATCAAGACCGCCTTCTTCAAGCTGGCCAAGGCCTACCACCCGGACACTCTGCCCGCCGACACTCCGCCCGAAATCGCCAAGGCGAAGGCCGACATCTTCGCCTCGGTCAACGAGGCCTACCGCGTCCTGAGCGACGAGAAGCTGCGCGCCGAGCACCTCGCCTCGCTCGAGGCGGCCAGCCCCGAGAAGCTGGACGCCGAGCGCATCGCGGCCGCGGAGCAGGCCTTTCAGAAGGGCTGCATCAGCGTCAAGGCTCGCAAGCTCGACGACGCGCTCGCCCTGCTCGACGAGGCCATCGGCCTCAACGACAAGGAAGGCGCGGCCTACGCGTGGCGCGGTTGGGCGCGGTTCCTCGCGGGCAAGGACAAGGCTGCCGCCAAGAAGGAAGCGTTCAAGGACCTGGAGACGGCTATCAAGCTGAGCCCCAAGTGCGCGCACAGCTACTTCTTCGTCGGCCAGATCACCAAGATGACGGGCGACGCGGCGAACGCCTTGAAGTGGTTCAAGAAGGCGCTTTCGGTCGACCCCAACCACCTGGACGCGCAGCGCGAGGTACGGCAGGCGTCGTCCCCGAGAAAATAGAGGTTTTTCGTGGCCCTCACCGGAAAGCAGCGCCGAGCCCTGCGGGCGCTCGGACACCACCTCGAGCCCGTCGTCGCCCTCGGAAAGGAGGGCCTGACCGACGCGCTCATCGCCGCGGTCGAGCAGGCGCTGGCTGATCACGAGCTCATCAAGCTGAAGGTCGGCGAGTCCTCGCCTGTCGACAGGCACGAGGCTGCCGAGGCGCTCGCCGAAGAGACCGGCGCCGAGGTCGCGCAGGTGCTCGGTCGCACCCTCCTCCTGTTTCGCCGCAACCCCGAGGACCCGAAGGTCGAGGTCCCGGACATGCCGATGCCTCCCAAGGCCGAGAAGGCCCAGAAGCGCCCGGAGGCAGCGAAGGCGAAGGAGGGTCCCGCCAGGAAGCCTGTCGCCAAGAGGCCTGCCGGTAAGACGCCGGCCGGCGCCCGGCGCGCGCCGCGTCGATAGCTCGCCTTCGGTGACAGCGGGCCTCCCTCCCGGTCAGCCCGAGCCCCTTCGACCAGGCGCAGCCCGGGCTTCGCCCGGAACCTAAGCGATCGGTCGCAGGTCGGTAGGGGCGCACGGCAATGCGCCCGGCGAGGAATCGACCCGAAGGCCCGCTTCTCCAACAATCGTGCTGCCGCGCGACGAATCTCGAGGTCAGTAGTTCAGGAGGCCGAGCTTGCGAGGCCGGAGTCAAGGGCCTCTCGACTCCGCCTCCCTCGTTCCTCGGGAGGCTGCGCTCGAGGTGAGCCGGGGGCGGACGGAGTCGAAGAGAGAGACTTCGCGGCGGGTCTCTCAGCGTCCCGCGCCCGTCTCGTCGAGGCGCAGCAGCGGCATCTCGAACGAGCCGTTGATGGCCCCGCCGAAGTCCATCACGAAGTCGAAGCGGCCGCTGATGCTGCCGCCGGGCTCGAGGCTTATCGCGTCGATGATGAGCGAGCCGGACTGCGCCTCTTCGATGTGCGTCTGGAAAGCCCGGTCGTACAGATCCGCCGGGCCGCTCGCGTAGACCGCGAGCGCGGTGAGCTCGGTGCGCGCCGCGAGCTCGGCTCCGGGGACGAGCTGCGAGCGGGGAGCCGACAGGTTGATGAGCACCGCCCGGGTCCCCGACTCGACCTCGATGCCGAACAGGCCGCAGCCGACCTCGCACAGGTTGAGATCGAGCGCGATGGCCGTTGCCTGCTCGTCGAAGATGCCGGTCGCGAGGAGCGCTCCGAAGTCGAAGCTCGTGCGCAAGGCCGTTCCATAGACCGTCGCCGTGCCGCTGGGGACGACCTCCTCGGGTTCGGGCGCGATGGGCCGGTCGATAGAGCAAGCAGCGCCGAGCGCCAGGAGTGCGGCGCCCAGCAGCGAAAGCCTCAAACTCCATTTCGATGCACGCACTGAAGACCCTCCTCGAACGCTCGCCTGACTCCAGGCCAACCGTAGGCATCATGGCGAGGGCGGGCATGGCGGCAACCGGCGCCGAGCGTCGGGCAAGCGCGCCGGTGCACGCTCGTGCTGCGAGGGGGCAGCCCTCGCGCTCCTCATCAAGCGTGCGCCGGGGCGCCGATCGCCCACCTTCGCGGCCAACCGGCCGCGGGCGCGGCCCGCATCGCGGGGCAGGACGGGCGACCAGAGCGCGAGCGCCGTCTGCCGCGGGGCGCAGCTTGGCTGTGAATTGCGCTCTTGCGGCGCCGGTTGAACGAACAGAGGGCAAAGACTCGGCGCCGCAGCCGGCTCGAGCGCCCCTTACCGGGCGCAGGCCAAGCGCATGGAGAGGAAGGACGCACAGAGGCCTCCGGCAGGCGCGCTCCCGGGCGCGCGCGTGCTGCTCGCCGACGACGACGAGGACTTGCGCCGCTGGCTGCGAGCGGTGGTCGAAGACGCGGGGGCCACGGTCGCCGAGGCCGAATCGGGCGCGGTCCTCCTGCAGCGATTGACCGAAGCCGCGTTCGACCTCGTCGTCACCGACGTGCGCATGTCCTGGACGACCGGCTCGCGGGTGCTGGCGATGGCGCGCGCGGCCGGCTACCAGATGCCGTTCGTGGTCATCACGGCGCATCCGACCGAGCCGCTGCGCCGCGAGCTCGCCCAGCCTGGAGTCGAGCTGCTGGAGAAGCCGTTCGAGGCCGAGCGGCTCGTCGCAACTGCCCGGCGCCTGCTCGACCAAGCCAGGCGCGCGGGCGAGAGAAGAGGGCGCGCCGCCGAGCCGCGCCTCGAGGGCTGACCGCAGGCCGTTGCGGCACGGCACGGTGCCGGAGGGCCGACCCGTCTTCGCTACGGCGCCGGCTTGAAGCACAGATACCAGTCGACGCAGCGGTAGCCGTCGCCGGCCTCTTCGAGGCGCTGGCCGGCCTTCGACGCGGTGGAAGGCGGCGGCACGATGACCTCCTCGCCCGGCTGCCAGTCGGCCGGCGTCGCGACCCCGTGCTTGTCGGAGAGCTGCATGGCGATGAGCAGCCGCTTGATCTCCTGGAAGTTCCGCCCGTTGCTGAGCGGGTAGTAGATGAGCGCGCGCACCCTGCCCTGCGGGTCGATGAAGTAGACCGCGCGCACCGCCTGCGTCGTGCTCGCATTGGGCTGGACCATCCCGTACTTGCGGGCGACGTCCATCTTGATGTCCGCGATGATCGGGAAGGGGATGTCGAGGTTCTTCATCCCCCGGAACTCGGCCCTCTCCTTGATGGCGCGCACCCAGGCGATGTGGCTGAAGTTGCTGTCGATGGACAGCCCGAGCAGCTCGGCGTCGAGGGCTCTGAGCTCCTCGGCCATCGAGGCGAAGGTCATGAACTCGGTGGTGCACACCGGGGTGAAGTCGGCCGGGTGGCTGAACAGGATGACCCACTTGCCCTTGTAGTCCTCGGGGAAGCTGACCATGCCTTCGGTGGTCTGAGCCTTGAACGAGGGCGCGCTGTCGCCGATGAGCGGGATGGTCGTGGCGGTCTCTTCCATGGGGTTGCCTCCGGTTTGCGAGCGGGCGGCATGCCCGCTTTCGCGCGTTGAAGATGGTGCGCTCGTCGGATGCGTGCAGCCCTGCGGCCCTGCGGCCGAGCCGCGACGGGTGCAGCGAGGCCGGAGCGCCAGCCTTCGTGCTGGCGGCCCCGGCGCGCGGCTCCTCCGCTGGACCGCGAGCGAAGTCGAGAGGTCCGCCGAAAGGTCGGGCCTGCCGCGGGAAGCTCGAGCTCAGCGGTTCAGGCTCATCGACAAGCTCGGGATGAACGAGGGCGGCCTTGATCCCTTGCCTCAGCCTCACCCCGGGCGGTATTCGCTGCGGTCGAACCCGCCGCGCACAACCGCGCGCCGCAGCCGGAGGGAGCCATGGAGATCCGCGCCGTCACCGTCGAGAAGCCCGAGGAGGTCAACCTCATCCTCGGCCAGTCGCACTTCATCAAGACCGTCGAGGACCTGCACGAGGCGCTCGTCGGCACCTCGCCGCATCTGAAGTTCGGCATCGCCTTCTGCGAGGCCTCGGGCCCGCGGCTGGTGCGCCGCTCGGGCAACGATAAGGAGCTCGTCGATCTCGCGGTGAAGAACGCCCAGGCGGTCGCCGCCGGCCACAGCTTCTTCGTCTTCCTGAAGAACGGCTTCCCGGTCAACGTGCTCAACCAGATCAAGCAGGTGCCCGAGGTCTGCCGCATCTTCTGCGCGACGGCCAACCCGGTCGACGTGCTCGTCGTCGAGACCGACAAGGGCCGAGGCATCGTCGGGGTCATCGACGGCCAGCCGCCGCTCGGGGTCGAGACCGAGGGCGACGTCGTCTCGCGCAAGGAGCTGCTGCGCAAGATCGGCTACAAGCTCTAGTCGCCGCTCAGGCCCGTTCCCTGCGCGAACGGCAAGAGATGCAGGCGGCGGGCGACGCGGCGCTCACCGACGATGAAGCCTCCGCTCCAGCCGGCCGGAGAGTGAAGCTTCCGAACGAGCGAATGGAGGATGAAGCTCCAGCTTCCTCGCCGCGCGATCGTGGTGTTTCCCCTCGATTTCAAGAGGTGCCGGAAGACCACCTGGCCTCGGCTCGCCACCTCCCGGTCACCTCGAAGCGAAGTCGAGAGGCCCGAGGGTAGCCTCCCGAGGAACGCGGCAGGCGGAGTCGGGCCCTGGGATCCGGCACCCCGAGACGCCGGGCCGCCAGCAGGAAGGCTTTTGCTCCGGATGAGCGGTTATCGCTCGAAGGGTTCTTCGACACCTCTGAAAGGAACGGCCCCGGCGACTCGGAGAAGGTCGCCGGGGCCGTTCAGGCTACTCGTTCAGCGGGCTGCTACTGGAACCAGCAGCCGTTGCCGTCGCCGAAGTTCATGCACTGGTAGCTATCGGCGCTGCGGCACTCCGCCGGGGAGGCGCAGGAGTCGGCGCAGAACTGCGCGGTGTCGCTGAGCGCCGAAGTGCAGAAGCTGCCGGAGGGGCAGGTGCCGGTGCCGGCCGTGCACTCGATCAAGCAGTAGCCGTTCGGCAGGCCGGTGTAGCAGAAGCCGAAGAGCCCGCCGCTGCAGTCCCACAGCTCGGTGCAGGCCGCGCCCGGCGCGCCGGTGCCGGTGGCCGCGGCGTGGCACTCCTTCGAGTTGTCGGAGGAGAAGTCGCCGTTGACGCACTGGTAGCCGACGCCGCTGCGGCACTCGTTGTTGGTCGAGCAGTTGTCGAGGCACAGCCCGTTGCCCGAGGCGTCCTTGTAGGCGCAGCGCGAGCCGGTCGGGCAGGTGACCGTGTTGCTGCACTCCTGCATGCAGTAGCCGTCCTTCCAGCCGTTCTCCGCCGAGTAGCACAGGCCGCCCAGACCGCCGGCGCACTCCCAGGTTCCGGCGCAGGCGTCGCCGACCGCGCCGGTGCCGGTGGCGGCCGGGAAGCACTCGTTGGTGCCCGCGCCGTCGCCGTCGCCGCAGACGTAGCCGTCGGCGCGGCAGTTGGCGGTCGAGGCGCAGTTCTGCATGCAGATGCCCTCGCCGGCATCGACCAGCGCGCAGTGCGAGCCGGACGGGCAGGAGGTGCTGCAGGTGAGGGTGCAGTAGCCGTTTCGCCAGCCGTACTCCTCGAACAGGCAGAAGCCGAGCTGGCCGCCGGCGCAGTCGTGGATCGAGTCGCAGGGCGCGCCCACGGTTCCCGTGCCGCTGGCCACCGGCGCGCACTCGGAGCGCGTGCCGTCGCCGTCCCAGTCGAAGCACTGGTAGTAGGGCGTGCGGCACGAGTTGTTGTTCGCGCAGTCGCGGAAGCAGAAGCCGTAGCCGCTCTCGGCGTCATAGGCCGCGCAGTGGGCGCCGCTGCCGCACTCGGTGGGGTTGAGCGCCGGATCGCCGCAGGCCGCGGTGCAGTAGCCGCCGCTCCAGCCGGTGTTCGCCTCGTCGAGGCAGGCGCCGGAGACACACTCGCCGCCGGAGGTGCACGGATCGCCGATCAGGCCCGAAGAGTCGCAGTCGACGTCGTTGATGCTGGTGCAGCCCGACGGGCAGCAGCCGTCGCTGGTCATCGAGCACTGGCTGATGGTGCTGTAGGTGCACTCGGCGGTGCACTGGGCCGCGCTGCCGATAAGCGTGTTGGCGGTGCAGGCGTTGCCGTCGTCGCACGAGGTCGGGCAGTTGCCGTCGCACTTCTCCCCCGCCTCCACCACGCCGTTCGGGCAGACCGGCTGGCAGTCGGCGTCGTTGAGGCTGTTGCAGTTGGCCGGGCAGCAGCCATCGCTCGTCATCGAGCAGGCCGTTATCGGGGTGGAGGTGCAGCGCACGTTGCACTCGTTCGCCTGGCCGGAGAGCGCGTCGGTGGTGCAGGCGTCGTTGTCGTTGCAGACCGTCGGGCAGTTGTCGTCGCAGGTCTCGGGGGGCTCGACCACGCCGTTGCCGCAGGTGGCGCCGCAGTTGGTGTCGTTGAGGCTGTTGCAGCCCGCCGGGCAGCAGCCGTCGCTGGTCATCGAGCAGGTGGTGATCTGCGAGAAGGTGCACTGCGCGTTGCATTGCTGCGCGCTGCCGATGAGGGTGTCCTTGGTGCAGGCGTTGCCGTCGTCGCAGCTCGTCGGGCAGTCGGCGCCGTCGCAGGTCTCGTTGCCCTCCTTCACGCCGTTGCCACACGAGGCCGAGCAGTCGTTGTCGTTGGTCGAGTTGCAGCCGGGCGCACAGCAGCCGTCGCCGCCCTGGCAGACGGTGATCGGGGTGTTGGTGCAGGCCGCGGTGCAGTTGGTCGCCGAGCCGCTCATCGTGTCGGTGGTGCAGGCGTTGCCGTCGTTGCAATTGGCCGGGCAGTTGTTGTCACAGGTCTCGCCCGGCTCGATGACGCCATTGCCGCAGGTCGGGTTGCAGTCGTTGTCGTTGAGCGCATTGCAGCCCGGGGCGCAGCAGCCGTCCGAGTGCACGCATTGGGTGACGGCGGTGTAGACGCAACGGGCGTCGCAGGTCTGGGCCGAGCCCTGGAGCGTGTCGGTGGTGCAGGCGCTGCCGTCGTTGCACTCCGAGACGCAGTTGCCGTCGCAGCGCTCGGTCCCCTCGACGACGCCGTTGCCGCAGCGCGGATTGCAGTCGTTGTCGAGCACCGCGTTGCAGCCGCTCGGGCAGCAGCCGTCGCCGCTGACGCACTGGGTGATCGGGGTGTTGGTGCAGGTGACGTTGCAGGTGCCTGGCGATCCGGTCTTCACGTCGGCGGTGCAGGCGTTGCCGTCGTTGCAGTCGGTCGGGCAGTTGCCGTCGCAGGTCTCGTTGGCCTCGATGACCCCGTTGCCGCAGGAGGCCGAGCAGTCCGAGTCGGTGTTGGCGTTGCAACCGGCCGGGCAGCAGTTGTCGCCGCCCTGGCAGGTGGTGATCGGGTTGTGGCTGCAGACCACGTTGCAGGAGGTCGGGGTGCCGGAGAGGACGTCGGCGGTGCAGGCGTTGTTGTCGTTGCAGACGGTCGGGCAGTTGCCGTCGCACAGCTCGTTGCCCTCGACGATGCCGTTGCCGCAGGAGGTCGAGCAGTCCGAGTCGGTGTTCGAGTTGCAGCCGGGCGCACAGCAGCCGTCGCCGCCGCGGCACTCGGTGATCGAGGTGTGCGTGCACTCGGCGTTGCAGGCTGTCGGGCTGCCGGTCAGCGCGTCGGCGGTGCAGGAGTTGCCGTCGTCGCAGGAGATCGGGCAGTTGCCGTCGCACTTCTCGCCGACCTCGACGATGCCGTTGCCGCAGGTGGCCGAGCAGTCGGCGTCGGTCAGCGCGTTGCAGCCGACCGGGCAGCAGCCGTCGCCGGTCGCGCACTGGGTGATGGGCACCGACAGGCACTCGGCGGTGCAGTCGTCGTCGCTGCCGATGAGCTGGTCGGCGGTGCAGACGTCGGCGTCGTCGCACAACAGCGGGCAGACGCCTTGGCCGGACTCGATCTCCGGGTCGCACTTCTCGCCGGGGTCGAGCTTGCCGTTGCCGCAGGTCGGCTTGTTGTCGTTGGGGTCGACCGGGGGCGACTGCTCCTCGGAGCAGCCCACCGCCCCGAGGGAGAGCAGGAGGACGAATGGAAGGAGTCTTCGCAGCATGTGAATTCCCCTACTTGAGATTCGGCCCCCGGGCCCCGGGGGCTTACGTCGTGTTTGAGAGTGACGGGCCGCGCCCACCGGGTCAGAGCGAAGGCGCGGGCGGCGGCAGCGAGGGCTTGGGCGGCGGGGTCAGGTGGTGCTCGTCGAAGGAGACCGAGAGCTGCACGCCGGAGAAGTCCCTACAGCCCTGGCAGCCCTGCAGCAGGATGTACCAGGTGCCCGAGGCCGGGGAGGGGACCGAGATCGTCTCGGCGGTCGTCGGGCTCTCGGACTTGAAGTCGAAGCTCTGCGAGGTCGGAGCCGAGCCGAGCTTGGCGTACAGGTCGCAGTCGCCCGAGCCGCCCGAGGTGGTGATCGACAGGCCGGTCGAGCCCGCGGGGAGCTCCACCCCGAAGTAGAGCCGGGTGCGCACGTTGCCCGAGAGCGGGGAGACGGCATCGCCACTCGCGAGCCAGGTCGGCGGCACGCCGACGGCGGCCCAGGCGGTGTCGATGTTGTTGGCGACGGTGGCGCCGTAGAGGTCGTTGGCAGCGAGCACGGTGGCGAGCCGGGCCGACTGGAAGGAGCTGGTCGAGTTGAGGTAGGTCGTCAGCGCGCGGTAGAAGCTGCGGCTCGCCTGGTTGATGCCCACCCCGCTCACGTTGACCGTCGTCTTGCTGCGCGGGTGCCGGCCGCCGGCGACCGCGAGGTAGTAGGCGAGGTTGCCGATGCCCGAGTTGGTGTGCACGCCGCCCATGTCGTTGTAGTCGCTCGGCGCCTCGGCCGTCAGGTAGCGCTCCGGCCAGAAGTCGTACGAGATGCCGTCGAGGGTGGGGTTGTTCATGTACCGCAGGGCGTCGCCCGAGACGCCGGGCGTGTAGACGTCCTCGCCGATCTTCCAGGTGTCCGTGCTCGGGGCGCCGCCGTCGCCGTACGCCTCGCAGCTCGCGCCGAGGACGTCGGCCCAGGCCTCGTTGAGCGCGCCGGATTCGAACTCGTAGGCGAGGTTGGCGGTGTACTCGACGACCCCGTGGGAGAACTCGTGGGCGACGACGTCGAGCGCGCTGGCCGGACTGGCCATCTGGCTGTCGGCGTCCCCGAAGTTGAGGGTGTTGGCGTACCAGTAGGCGTTGCCGTCCATCGAGTCGTGGACGTAGCTGTCGATGCGCGCCCCGCTGCCGTTGAAGGAATCGCGCTGGAACCAGCTCCAGTAGCAGTCGTAGGTGACGCCGGTGTTGTCGTAGGCCGCGTTGACGGCCGCGTCGCTGACCGGCCCCTCTCCCTCGGAGCGCTTCAGGCTGTTGTTGCGCGCGTCGAAGACCCGCCGGTACTTGGCCGTGTAGACGCGGCTGTTGCGGCTGACGATCTGCTTGGCGAGCGCATCGACGTAGACCCGCTCGGCGACAGGCTGGCCGTCGCCGTCGCGCCCTTCGACCTGAACCTCCCAGGCCAGCCGCGCCTGGCCGGTGAGCTGGGGCACGACGTAGACCAGCCGCGAGGCGACGGCCTCGCGAACCCCGCTGCCCTCGAGGGCGACCGCGCGCGCCTCCGTTTCGGGGACGGAGGGCTGCGGCTCGATGCCGATGGCGCCGAAGCCCTCGCCGTTGGCCGCGTAGACCGTCCCCTCGGCGTCGACGTGCACGAGCAGCTCGGAGCCGACCACCGGCAGGCCGTTCACCTCGCGGAAGAAGCGGGCGTGACCGTAGCCAAGCTCGTCCTGCCAGGCCTGGCCGAGCCGCAGCTCCGAGGGGCTGAGCAGGAAGAGCGGGGTGATCTCGCGCAGCGCGGGCGCGAGATCGAGGGCCGGATCGGTCCAGGAGGCCGGGAGGGGCGCCTCGGTGATCCGTCCGGTGACGAAGCTGGGCAGACCGCCGGGCCCGACCCCGACGACGCGGGCCTCGGACTGTGCGATCTCCACCGGCGCGCGCGCCGGTGCGTCGGAGCAGCCGGCCGCGCTCCCCATCGCCACCAGGGCCCCCAGGATTCGGTAGGTGCGCTTCATCGTCTCTCCTTCGCCCGCTCGCTGCGGGCCGCGCCGCGTGGCGAGCGGTTTGGTTCTCACTGGGGATTGCATTCGGTCGTCCCCGAGCCGTTCTCGTCGCTGCAGCGGTAGCCGGTGCGGCACTCGTAGGCGCCCGCGCAGCGGTCGAGGCAGTACGACTCGCTGGTCGGGGCGAAGGGGACGCACTCGGTGCCCGACGGGCAGCTCGGGAACCCCGACCCGCACTGGACGAGGCAGTAGCCGCCCGGCCAGTCCGGCGCCTGGCCGCAGAACCCGTAGCGCCCGCCGGCGCAGTCCCACTGCTCGGCGCAGCCCGCGCCCACCGCCGCGGTGCCGGTGGCGGCCGGCCAGCACTCGCTGCGCGCGTCGTTGTCCGCGTCGAAGCACCCGTAGCCGTCGGCGCGGCAGCTCGCGTTCGACGAGCAGTCGGCGGCGCAGGCCCCGTTGCCCGAGCCGTCGCGGAAGGCGCAGTGCGAGCCGGCCGGACAGGCGCGGGTCGCCGAGCAGGCGGCAAAGGAGCAGTAGCCGCCCTTGAAGTGCTGGGCCTGCGTCGCGCAGAGGCCACCGCGGCCGCCGCCGCAGTCCGCGTAGCTCAGGCAGGCCGCGCCGACAGGGCCGCTGCCGCTGCCGACCGGGGCGCAGGTGTTGGTGCCGTCCCCGTCGATGTCCCAGCACTCGTAGCCGGCGCGGCACCCGGAGCTGGAGCTGCAGCCCTTCAGGCAGACCCCGCGGCCGTTGCCGTCGCGGAAGCCGCAGTGGTTGCCATAGCCGCACTCCGCGTCCCCCAGGCAGCCTTTCGAGCAGTAGCCGTCGGTCCAGCCGTCGGTAGGCTGCTCGATGCAGGCGGCCGAGTCGCAGTCGGCGTCCGAAGCGCAGGGATCGCCCAGGCCGCGCGAAGAGGCGACGCAGACGCCGCCGGTGCAGACCGAGCCCGCGGGGCAGCCGCCGCACTCGAGGGTCGCCCCGCAGCCGTTGTCGGCCGTGCCGCACTGCAACCCGAGCGCTTCGCAGGTCGTCGGAACGCATCCGCAGTCGCTGTCCTGGGGGTAGCTGCAGCCGGACGGGCAGCAACCGTCGGCGCTTTGGCAGGCGGTGATGGGCGTGTTCGTGCAGACCACGTTGCAGGCCGAAGGGGTTCCCGAGAGCGAGTCGAGGGTGCAGGCGTCGTGGTCGTTGCAGCTCGTCGGGCAGTCGCCGTCGCAAGTCTCGCCGGGCTCGCGCACGCCGTTGCCGCAGTGGCTCGTGCAGTCCGCGTCGTTCGCCGGGGTGCAGCCGGCCGGGCAGCAGCCGTCGTTGTTCCGGCAGGTGACGACCTGCGAATGGGTACAAGCGACGTTGCAGTTGGCCGCGCTGCCGGTCATCGCGTCGAGGGTGCAGGCGTCCGAGTCGTCGCAAGAGGTCGGGCAGTCGCCGTCGCAGGTCTCGCCGGGCTCGCGCACGCTGTTGCCACAGGAGGACGAGCAGTCGCGGTCGGTGGCCGCGGTGCAGCCGGCTGGACAGCACCCGTCGCCGTGGGCGCACTGGCTGATCGGCTGGTGCGAGCAGACCAGGCTGCAGGTCTGGGCGCTGCCGGTGCTCGAGTCGAGAGTGCAGCCGTTCGCGTCCTCGCATGTCGACGGGCAGTTGCCGTCGCAGGTCTCGCCCGGCTCGACGACGAGGTTGCCGCAGCTCGCCGAGCAGTCCGCGTCGCTCGTGCGGTCGCAGCCGGCCGGGCAGCAGCCGTCGCCGCTGCGGCACTCGGTGATCGGCTGTCGGGTGCAGGCGACGCTGCAGTTGGCGGCGCTGCCGGTCATCGTGTCGATGGTGCAGGCGTTGCCGTCGTCGCAGGAGGCCGGGCAGTTGCCGTCGCAGGTCTCGCCGGCCTCGACGACCCGGTTGCCGCAGGAGGCCGAGCAGTCCGAGTCGTTGACCGCGTTGCAGCCGGCCGGGCAGCAGCCGTCGCCGGCGGCGCACACCGTGATCGGCTGATAGGTGCAGGCCGCGTTGCAGTTGGCGGCGCTGCCGGTCAGCAGGTCGATGGTGCAGGCGATGCCGTCGTTGCAGGAGGTCGGGCAGTTGCCCTCGCAGCTCTCTCCCGGGTCGAGCACGCCGTTGCCGCAGCTCGCCGAGCAGTCCGAGTCGGTCGCGCTGGTGCAGCCGGCCGGGCAGCAGCCGTCGCCGTGGACGCAGGCGCTTATCGGCTCGTGAGCGCAGGCGGCGCTGCAGTTGGCGGCGCTGCCGGTGAGCAGGTCGGCGGTGCAGGCGATGCCGTCGTCGCAGCCTGTCGGGCAGGCCCCGTCGCAGGTCTCATTGCCTTCGACGAGGCCGTTGCCGCAGGAGGCCGAGCAGTCGTTGTCGGTGGCGACGCTACAGCCGGCCGGGCAGCAGCCGTCGCCGTGGACGCAGGCGGTCACCGGCTCGTACGTGCAGCGCGCGTTGCAGCTCGCCGCAGCGCCGGTCATCGCGTCGCGGGTGCAGGCCAGGCCGTCGTTGCACGAGGTCGGGCAGTTGCCGTCACAGACCTCGCCGGGCTCGGGGGTGCCGTTGCCGCAGCGCGGCTGGCAGTCCGAGTCGGTCAGCGTCGAGCAGCCCACCGGGCAGCAGCCGTCCTTGTCGATGCAATGGATCGTCGGCTCGTTCGAGCAGCGCGCGGTGCAGGCCTCGGGCGTGCCGATCATCCGGTCGGTCGAGCAGGCGAGCCCGTCGTCGCAGCTCTTCGGACAGGCCCCGACGCCCGACTCGATGCCGGGGTCGCATTGCTCTCCGTCGTCGAGGCGGCCGTTGCCACAGGTCGAGGTGTTGGGCGGCTCTGGTTCGGAACAGCCGGCGAGTGCGCCAGCAACCAGCAGACCGAGAACGAGCGGAAACGCACGCTGCATCGAGTTCTCCAGAGGTCAGGTCCAGCGATGAAAAATGCTCGGAAGCTCCTTTTGCCAGAGTGCCGAGAGCCAAGGCAAATGTCGCCGCGGTTTTCCGTGCCGTCTGGTGTCACCCTCATGGCCACGAGGAGGTGCGCCGAGCCTTGACCGAGGCCGCGCGGCGACGCCTTGGCGCCGGCCTCTTGCAGCGTGGCGGTCCACGGGCGGCCGGCGCGCAGGCTGGCGCTGCGGGCCAGAGTATCGATTCGCCGGCGGGCGCATTGCCACGTGCCCCAGCCAATCCGCGACCGATCGCTCCGGGTTCCGGGTGAAGCCCCGGGCCGTGCGTGTCGAAGGGGCTCGGGTTGAGCGGCCATCGCTCCAAAGGTTCTTCGAGATCCTTTTCAGCCCTCGGAGGCCTTCGGTTTCGGCAGCGGCGCGCCGCCCTCGCGCGTCGCGGCCAGCGTGCCGCAGGCCGCGCAGATCTCCTTGCCGCCGCTGTAGCGCCGCGCGATGGGCGAGGCGAGGACCTGCAGGTCGTCGCGAAAGCGCTTCAGCTCCTCGACGCCAGGAGGGGCGAAGGCGCCGCTCGGATCGGCGACATCGATCAGATCGAGCTTGATGGGGACGCCCGCGAAGGCCTCGCGAATCGCCTCCGCGTCCTCGCGGCCGGTGTTGACCCCGGAGACCATCACGTAGGCGAGCATCGCCCGCTCGCGGCGGACAGTGGCGTATTCGCGGATGGCGTCGACGAGCTCCGGGAGCGGGTATTTGCGCTCGATGGGCATCAGGCGCAGGCGCTTCTCGTGGAGGGCGCTGGTCAACGAAAAGGTGAGGCGAAAGGGCTGCCCCTCGCGCGTGTAGCGGCGGATGGCCGGCACGATGCCCGCGGTGGAGATGGTGGTGTTGTGCCCTCCGACCTGCAGGCCGCCGGGCGCCGAGAGCAGGTGCGCGGCGCGCAGGACCGCGTCGTAGTTGAGCAGCGGCTCGCCCATGCCCATGAAGACGACGTGGCGCACCGGGAGCTGGGCCTCGTCGCGCACGATGCGCACCTGCTCGACCATCTCCCAGGTCTCGAGGTTGCGCCGGAAGCCCATCCGCCCGGTGGCGCAGAACGCGCATCCGAGGGCGCAGCCGATCTGGGAGCTGATGCAGACGACGTGCTTGGTGTCGAAGATGGGGATGCGGACCGCTTCGAATTCACCGCCGAGCGGCGAGCGGAACAGGTACTTGACGAAGCTGTCCTCGGCCCTGCGCCGGTCGACGACCGAGAGCCGGGCGATTGGCACGGCGGCAAGCTGCGCGACCACCGACTTGCGCACGCCGGGCACCTGGCCGAAGGCGGCTTGGCCGCCGGGCGCGTACAGGGCGGGGAAGAGCCGGCGCGCGGCCTCTTCGGTCGCCCCGAAGCCGACGGCGAGGGTCGAGAATTCCGAGAAGGACAGGTCGTTGAGGGGCCGGCTCATCGGTGGGACTCGAGGCAACGTGCGCCTGAGCTCGGTCCGCCTTGTCCAAGCAACTTGGGCGCAACCCGGTTGCCCCGAGCGCAGAGGCGACGGGCGGGAGCCTCGAAGTCGAGGGGTTCGCGGATTGGCCTCCCGACCTTCATTTGGACGAAGACCTCCGGCGGCCGGCCGTCAATTCGGCCACTCGCGGCCTCCGGCTTTTGACGGGGAACGAACCCCGGCGCGCCCGACCGACACGCCGCGGTCAGCAGCCCTTGCACTTGGCGCGCAGGAACGAGGTGAGGCGCCCCGCGGTCTCCTCGGGCACCTCGTCGGCCAGCGCTCTCTGGCACAGCTTCGGGACCGCGCGGTACTTGCGCAGGAGGTCAAGACAGGGTGGGCAGAGCTTGAAGTGGCGGTCGAGCGCCCGTTGCTCTTCCGGCGCGAGGGTGCCGTCCAGGTACTCGACCAGCTTGTCTATCGAGTGCTTGCAGGACACCCACTCTGGCGTCTTGCCGGTTTTGTCGCTTGGGTCGCTCAACTCAAAAACCTCTGTCTTGGCTCTCCGAGGATCCTCTTCATAACGCCGTGCCGTCGCCCGCCGCTTGGACTCGTGCGCGAGGCATCTTGTAGAAGGCCTCGATCGCTTCGCGCAGCGCGAGGCGGGCGCGGTGCAACCGGCTCTTGATCGCGGGGACCGAAGCCCTGGTGACCTCGGCGATCTCCTCGTAGGAGAGTCCCTCGACGTCCTTGAGCAGGAAGACGGTGCGGTAGTCGTCGGGCAACGCCTCGGTCGCCTGTTCGATGGCCCTGCCGAGCTCGCGGTCGAGCGCCTTCTCCTCGGTGCCGCGCGACCAGTCGTAGGAGGGCAGGGTGAGGATGGTGCCCTCCGAGTCGAACCTCGGGCCGGGCAGCGCCGGCTCTTCGCCTGGAGGCGCTTCGAACTTGCGGCGGCGCAGGCGCATCAGCGCGTAGTTGGCGCAGATGCGGTAGAGCCAGGAGCCGAACGCCGAGTCGCCGCGAAAGTTGGGGAGGTTCTGCCAGGCCGACAGGAAGGTCTCCTGCATGATCTCTTCGGCCTCGCCCCGGTCCTTCATCATGCGCAGGGCAAGGCCGTAGACCTTCGAGCGATAGCGCTCGACGAGCTGCTCGAAGGCGTCCATGTCGCGCCCGGCAGCGCGCTCGACAAGGGTGCGATCGTCTTGGAGTGTCTCGTTCACAGGCGGCCTCATACCATGCGTCCTCGCTTCGGCGAAGGGCGCTTTCTCGCTCCACCGGCGCGCGAGACGAAGGGGCTGTCCTTCTCGTAGAAGCGCAGCAGCCGCTTCGCCCAGGCGCCCGCGTAGTCGACCCCGACCCGCGGGCCGCGGACGGTGGCGGCCGGCGGCCTGTCGCCCGGCGCGAAGATGAGGGTGTCGCCGGTCAGGTCGACGCGGTTGAGGCTCTTGTCGATGTGGAGGGCCTTGCTCACCAGTCCTGGCCCGTCGCCTTTGGAGAGGCAGTTGGCGACAGGCTCGATGGCGCGGATGAGGACCGCCTCGGCCTCGCCCTCGGGGCGGGTGACGGCGTTGAGGCAGAAGTGCGCTCCGTAGATGAAGAAGACGTAGGCGTGCCCGGGTGGGCCGAACATCGCTTCGGTGCGCGGGGTGCGACCGCGGTAGGAGTGCGCGGCCTTGTCGCGCACGCCGAGGTAGGCCTCGGTCTCGACGACGCGGCCGACCCGCACGGTCTCGCCGTCGCGGTGGACGACCAGGCAGCCGAGGAGCTCGCGCGCGACGAGATCGGTCGGTCGGTCGTAGAAGGAGCGTGGCAGGGGCGGCGGCAGCGTCGGAGGCGGCATCGCTGGGGAGAACAACCGGGACGGCGGAAAGGATCAAGAGCGAGGGGGCCGCCGGAGGCGTCTTGCCGCCCTCGTCTCTCGGCGGGGCCGGGACGGGAGCCAAGCAGGGCGGGTGCGTCCACCCGGTCACTCGAGCTCTTGGTCGCGCGTGAAATCGCCTGATGGGTCGACCGAAGGCGAAGTGGCGGCGCGTCCAAACCGCCTGACGGCTCGACCGAAAGCGCCTGAGGTCGCGTTCAAACCGCCCGACGGCTGGACCAAACCGCCTGACGGCTCAGCCAAACCGCCTGACGGCTCGACCCAAACCGCCCGACGGCGCGACCAAACCGCCTGACGGCGCGACCAAACCGCCTGACGGCGCGTCCAAACCGCCCGACGGCGCGACCCAAACCGCCTGACGGCGCGTCCAAACCGCCCGACGGCGCGCCCAAACCGCCTGACGGCGCAACCCAAACCGCCTGACGGCTCGACCAAACCGCCCGACGGCTCGACCAAACCGCCTGACGGCGCGACCCGAACCGCCTGACGGCGCGTCCAAACCGCCCGACGGCGCGCCCAAACCGCCTGACGGCGCAACCCAAACCGCCTGACGGCTCAACCAAACCGCCTGACGGCGCGACCCGAACCGCCCGGCGGGTCGTCAAAATCGGCTGACGGGTCGCCAAGGGAGTGGGTACGCCCCTGTGCGCCCCGCGCTGGTGCGCGGCACGGCAGGTCAACTGGGCGCTCGGCCGTCAAACCCGGTGAAAAAAAAAGCGCCATGGGTTAGGTATCGCGTCGCTTTAGGAGACAGCCGGCCGTCAGCTCGATCGGTTGCCTGCCGGCAGGCATATGGGCCCGCGGCCGCGCGCCCCAAAACCCCATACCTCGGAGGCAAGGATGAGCCGCATCGTTCGCGTGACTGGTCGAGAGATCCTGGATTCGCGTGGTAACCCCACCGTCGAGGCCGAGGTGGAGTTGGACAGCGGCGCCATCGGCATGGGCGCGGTGCCCTCGGGCGCCTCCACCGGTGAGAACGAGGCCCTCGAGCTTCGCGACGGCGACAAGAGCCGCTACCTCGGCAAGGGCACGCTCAAGGCGGTCGAGAACATCAACGGCCCGCTCTCGGACGTGGTGCTCGGCATGGAGGCGCTCGACCTGGCCGGGGTCGACAAGAGGATGATCGACGCCGACGGCACCCCGACCAAGTCGAAGTTCGGCGCCAACGCCCTGCTCGCCGTCTCGATGGCCACCGCGCGCGCCGGCGCCCAGGAGTGCTTCCTGCCGCTCTACCGCTACCTCGGCGGCGCCGGCGCCCTGACCCTGCCGGTGCCGATGATGAACATCATCAACGGCGGGGCGCACGCCGACAACACGCTCGACTTCCAGGAGTTCATGGTGATGCCGCTCGGCGCGCCGACCTTCCGCGAGGCGCTGCGTTGGGGCACCGAGACCTTCCACGCGCTCAAGGGCATCCTCAAGGCCAAGGGCCACACCACCGCGGTCGGCGACGAGGGCGGCTTCGCCCCCAACCTGAAGACGCACGAGGAGGCCATCGAGACTATCCTCGAGGCCATCCAGAAGGCCGGCTACAAGCCCGGCGAGCAGATCGCCATCGCGCTCGACCCGGCGGCCAGCGAGCTGTGGGCCGACAGCGAGTACGTCTTCAAGAAGGGCGACAAGAGCAAGCGCAACTCGGCGGCGATGGTCGACTACTGGGCCGACTGGGTCGCCAAGTACCCGATCGTCTCCATCGAAGACGGCCTGGCCGAGAACGACTGGGACGGCTGGAAGGCGCTGACCGCGAAGATCGGCGACAAGGTGCAGCTCGTCGGCGACGACCTCTTCGTCACCAACGCCAAGTTCCTGCGCAAGGGCATCGAGGAGGGCGCCGCCAACTCGATCCTCATCAAGCTCAACCAGATCGGCACGGTCTCCGAGACCCTCGAGACGATCAACCTGGCGCGCGACGCCGGCTACCGCTGCGTCATCTCGCACCGCTCGGGCGAGACCGAGGACAGCTTCATCGCCGACCTCGCGGTCGCCACCAACGCCGGGGAGATCAAGACCGGCTCGGCTTCGCGCTCGGATCGCATCGCCAAGTACAACCGGCTGCTGCGCATCGAGGAGGAGCTGGGCGTCGCGGCGCGCATGGGCGTGGTCGGCCGCATCGGCAAGCGGTAGCGGCCAGGCGCGAGCACACGGCCCGGCTCGCAAAGAGCAAGGCCCGAGGAAGAGTGAAGAGGCCGTCCCGAAAGCCGGGGGCGGCCTCTTCTTTTCGGAAAGGCCCTCGCCCGGAACCCAAGCGATCGGTCGCAGGTTGGTAGGGGCGCATAGAGATGCGCCCGTCGACGCTCGGAGCGCCAACCTTCGTGCTGGCGGCCGCGCGTCTCGGGGTACCGGATACAAGGCCCGACTCCGCCTTGCTCGTTGCTCGGGAGGCCCAGGCTCGGGCCCCTCGACGGTGACCGGAGGGGGCGAGCCGAGGTTGGGGTGATGGCCCGAAATCCCTTGAGCGGCCCGCGCGAATCGCCTATCCGGCCGGCGTGCTCGGCGCGTTGGACTCGAGCTGCTGGAGCTGCTGCTGCCACTCGTCGCGGGCGCGCGTGTACTGGCCCTGCTGCGACTCGACCTGGCGGCGAAGCTGCGCGAGCCGTTGCTGTTGCTCGGCGACGGCCTGGTCGAACTCCTGAGCCGAGTAGTTGCGGGCGGCGGGGTCGTCGGCCTCCTGCAGGGCCTGGAACTTCGTCTGGTTCAGCCGGAGCTGGGCGAGCTGTTGGCGAGTTTCGGCCAGCTCCTGACGGGTCTTGGCCAGCTCGACCTGCCGCTGCTGCGCCTCGACGTGGCTCTCGGCGACGCGCTTTTTTTCGCGGAAGAACTCGAGCTGCTCCTCGGCGCGCTGCGCCGCCTGGTCGTCGCGGGCGCGCTGGGCGGCCTCGAGCTGCTTTTGCGCCTGGTCGATTTGCGCGTCGGCAACCTCGACCTCGGCCTTGGCGACGTCGAGCTCGCGCTCGGCATCGCTCACCCCGAGCTCGGCCCGCGCGACTTCGTCGCGCGCCTGGATCACTTCGAGCTGCTCGTCCTGCCACCCCTCGACCGCTCCCGCGGGAAGCCGGGCGGTCTCCAGGTCGCTGACGACGAGCTTGTCGTTGCTCGCGCAGCCCGCGGCAAGCAGCACGGCAGGCAGCAACAGATGGAGCGAACGTCCCGACATCGAGTCCTCCTCGCGCAGCGCGCCTTCTGAAGACACACGCTAGGAATCGCCCGTGGGCACGAGAAGGCCAGGCGCCGGAGAGCACGTCTGTCCCTGTGCCGGGTGCCGGGCGGCTCGGTGCCTCTTTCAGCGGTCGCGAGCGTTCGGCCGCTTGCCAGCCATCCGTGCATCTGCGGAGCCCCTTCGACACGCACGGCGCGGGCTGCGCCCGGAACCCAAGGGATCGGTTGCAGGTTGGAAGGAGCGCGCAGAGATGCGCCCGTCGACGAATTGGGCAGAGGCGCGGTCGGTTCGAGGGTTCGCGGCGGCCGGCACGAAGGCCGATCTTCCAGAATCGTGCTGCCGCGCGACGAATCTCGCGGTGAGTAGCTCAGGAGGCCGAGCGTGCGAGGCCGAAGGCGGGCCGACTCCGCCTCCCTGGTCTCTCGGGACTTGTCGGCGGTGCAGGATTGAGGAGGTGTCGCGCCGATCTCTCGAGACTTGGCGCCATCGGCCAAGCGTCCGTTTTGCGCGGGCCAGCAGCGGGGCCACCGTCAGGGCGCCAGCCTGTCCGCCAGGGGTCGCCGTGTTACCTTGACCGCAAATGACGATCTTCGTCTCTATCCTCGCCATCGGGTTCCTCATCCTCATCCACGAGCTTGGCCACTTCCTGGTCGCGAGGGGCGTGGGGATGAAGGTCGAGGCCTTCTCCATCGGGTTCGGCCCCGCTCTGCTCACCGTGCGAGGAAAGAAGACGCTCTACCGCGTCGGGCTTCTGCCGCTCGGAGGCTATGTCCGCATCGCCGGGATGGTTCCCGGCGACGGCACCGATCAAGAGGACCCGGCCTCGTTCATGAACAAGCCGGCCTGGCAGCGCTTCCTCGTCATCCTGGCCGGGCCTGTCGTCAACTGGCTGTTTGCCTTTCTGCTGCTCTCCTTCCTGTTGCTGGCCGGCCTGCCCCGGCAGTCCTCAGCGCCGGTCCTCGGCTCCATCGCCGACGGCTCTTCGGCGAGCGCGGTCGGCCTTCACCCCGGCGACCGCGTCGTCGCCGTGAACGGCGCGAAGACCGAGTCCTGGGGCGACATCCAGAAGGCCATCAACGCGCACCGCGGCAGCCCGATGCGCATCGAGGTCGAGCGGGCCGGGCGAAGCCTGGTGTTCAACGCGACCACCGGCGCCGACGGGATGCTCGGGGTCTCGCCGGCGCTCGAAAAAGTGCGCTACCCGTTCCCCGAGGCCTTGGGCGTCGCGTTCCTGCAGACCGGGCGCGTCATCGGCAGCGCCGTCGAGGGAATCATCGGGCTCGTGCGTGGGGAGCAGAAGGCCGAGCTGGTCGGCCCGGTGGGCATCGTCAGCGAGACTGTCCAGGCGGCGAAGATGAGCGCGACGCACCTGTTCAGCATCCTCGTCGTCATCTCGCTCGCGCTCGCGCTGATGAACCTCTTGCCCCTCCCCGCCCTCGACGGCGGGAGGCTCGTGTTCATCACCATCGCCATGGTGCGCCGCCGCCCGGTCAATCCGCGGCTCGAGGCGGCCATCCACGCGGTCGGGTTGCTGCTGCTGTTCGGGCTCATCCTCTACGCGACCTGGGGCGACATCGGCCGGCAGCTCTCGAAGCGGCAGGCGCCCGCGGCCCCGGCGGCCTCCGAGCGGCAAGCCGCGCCGGATGCGGGCCGCTGAAGCGGCGGCGCGTGCCCGACACCCCGTTGCGCCCGAGCGAACCGGAGAGGGCGCGAGCGGACGCGCGCTTCTCCCAAAGGCGCTTGCTGGCGAAGCGTCGTGTGAGCGCGCCTTCCGCACTCGGCTGCTGGGCCTTTGCCCCGCTGTCGCGCGGCGTCCGCTTCGCGAGCCGGCCGACCGACCAGCGCAGCGCGCGGGGAGGCGCGGCATCTTGTCGGCGCTCGCTGACAAAGAGAAAGGGCCGGCGATTGCCGGCCCTTTCCCCAATCCCGCGCCTTGGCAACTACTGGCAGTTATGCTCCTTAGGCACACACCCCTGCGTGTAGATGCAGCTCGTGTTGAAGCACAGCGTCTCGCCCGGGCACTCGCCGCCGACCTGGCCGGGCACCGTGCAGGTGCACTTGCCCACCGGCTCACCGGTCATCGGATCGACGCCGGTCTGCACGCAGCGGTTGACGTTGCCGCAGGTGCCCGGATCCTCGCCGGGAGTGCAGGAGACGGTCAGGGTGGTGCAGGTCATGCCTTTGGGGCACTCCTGCAGCTTCTCACAGCCGTAGATGCAGATCGGTCCGTTGCCAAAGTCGAGGCAGAGGCTGGGGAACAGCGACGACCCGGGTGCGCCGTTGCCATTGCAGTCATCGTTGGACTGACAGCTCGCGCACCAGGGCGGGCGCGGGGCGGTGAAGCATTCGCCGTACTCAGCGAGCGTGATCCCCGCGGGGTTGGTGCACAGGTCATCGGCCCAATCGCCGTTGCCGTTGCGGTCCTCGCCGCAGCAGAACTGGTCAGCCAGGCAGTCCGCGAGCTCGGCGCCGCCCTGCTCGACGCAGTTCTGTTTGACGCATTCGGCCAGCTCGCACTTGAAGCCCGCCTTGCAGTCGTCATACGGCTCGCCGGTGAGCGGATCGGTCTCGGTCGCCGGACGGCAAGCGCAGTTCGCGTCCGGGTCGCCCTCGCACAGGCACAGGCCGCTCGAGCGCTGGCAGTAGCTCCTGTAGTCGCTCTCCTCGCTCTCGTCCTCGCACTCCAAGTCGCTCAAGCACCCCGGCGGACGGCAGCGCGGCGCGCTGTTGATCTCGGGCAGGCACTTGAAGCCGGTGCCGACCGTGGCGCATTCCGCGTCCGACTTGCACGGATGGGCGCAGCGGCCCGCGCCGAAGTTCGGCGAGCTCTCGTCGAGGAACTGAGGATCGACATTGCAGACGAGGTCGGAGCGGCAGCCGACCGTCTCGTTCTCCACGAAGTCGTAGGTGCACACGTCGCGGCAGCGCCCGGTCATCTGGTCGCACAGCGGGTGCTCGGCGGGGCAGTCCCCGTCGGTGGCGCAGCACATGAACGCGCCGGCCTCGCAGGTCCCGGGCTCCTGCGGGTAGCAGAAGGTCGCCGCGCCGAGCGTCAGCGCGCGCCCGCAGCCGCAGGTGGCGTTGCGGAAAATTTCGAGGCAGTACTTCTGGCCGCCCTCGACCGGCGCGACGCAGCGGCCCTGCTCGTGCAGGTCGGTCTGGAAGAATTCGCCGGTGCCGCACTGCTCGTCCGCTTCACACGGGGCGCAGGCGGGCAGCCGGCGTTTGCAGAAGCCGTTGTTCGGCGCGGTGGCGCCGTCGGCGATGACGCAGCGGCAGCCAAGGCCCGTCGTCTTGTCGCAGTAGGAGAGCTGACGGCAGGTCACGTGCTCCTCGCCGGGGACGTTTTGGCATTCGTCGCCGGGGACGCAGTAGCCCTTCTCGTTGTCACAGCGCTCGTTGGCGGCGCAGTCGTCGTCGTACAGGCAGGGCTGGTGGTCTGGGCCGGCGTCGACCGGGCCGGTGTCGGGCGTGCCCGCGTCGAGCCCGGCGTCGGGCGTGCCCGCGTCGATCGGGAGCCCGGCGTCGACCGGTTCGATCTTTTGCGGCTCCTTGCTGCAGCCGGCGATCAGTGCGTAGGTAAGGGCGAGCGCGAGCGTCGCCCGAATCAGGTTGCGGGACATTTGCGTTCCTCCGCCCGTTGCGCCGCGGGCCGCGCCGAGCCTTGAGAGTCGGCCGATTATGCCCGACCCGAGCAACGCTGGTAAACGAGCTATGGAGCTCGAACCTGGCGACGGCGACGAGGGGAAGGCTCGGAGGGAGGGCGGGGCTCGCAATCGAGGCAGGTGCGATTCGACTCCCGGCAAGGGCCCATCGCGCCCGGCCGGTTCTCCAAGCCGGTCGAGGGGTCGGGACCCGCCGAGCGGCCCGTGCCCTTTCGCTTCGCATCCCTTTGGCCGCTGCCGCGGGAGCGGCGCTCGAGGGGCCGCGCCAGGCTGGGTTCCTCGCGAGGACCTTCCTGCATCCACCCTTTAGCGCGACGGCGGCGGACGCTCGCCCGTCTGCTTCCAGCGCCTGTAGTCCTCGATGATCTGCGCGTGGTCGAAGGCAAGCGGGGACGGCAGATTGTCGAGCGGAAAGCCCGACGCTTCGTCGGCATCGTCATCGCCCCGCGGCTCGCCAGAGGCCCGCGCGGCATAGACCGTCGACACGGTGTGCTGCCGAGGGTCGCGGCGCGGGTCCGAGTAGGTAAAGAGTTGGGCGACCAGCTCGATGTCGAGCCCGGTCTCCTCCTTGGCCTCGCGCACCGCGGCGTCGGCAAGCGTCTCGCCCTGGTCGACGAAGCCGCCGGGAAGCGCCCAGCCGTGCGGCGGGTTCCTGCGCCGGATGAGAACAATCCTGCCGTCCGGCAGCTCGATGATCGTGTCGACGGTGGGGATGGGATTTCGGTATTCGCCCACGGTGCCTCCTGCTCGAAGCGGCCGATGATCGGAACGGCTCGCGGCGGGCGTCAAGCTTCGCAGCCGCGGCGCGTGGCGATAGATTCCCGGCGTGCTCTCCAAATCGAGAACCTCGCGCGCCGCCCTCGTGCTCCTGCTCGTCGCCGGTGGCTGCGGTCACGACCTGCGCTCGGGCGGCTATGTCCTGACGCAGAACGGCGCGCCGCTCGAGGACACGTGCCACTCGCTTGCCGCCGACGGCAGTCTGCCGGTGCTCTACCTGACGAAGACGGGCGAGGAGGTGCGCATCGAGCTCGAGCTGTTCGGGCCCGAGGCGCCGGTGCGCATGATCGGACGCTTCAAGCGCAGCATCGACGGCGAGCCCGATCAGTTCAGCGCCGACGGCTCTATCGGCGAGGTCGTCATCGGCGTCGATGGCCGCAGTTGCACCGTCGAGTTCGGTCAGGTCCACCTCGACGCCACGGTCCCCGAGGGCAGTGACGCGCGCTTCGAGGGCGTGCTGACCGTTCGCGAGGCGCTCGTGCCGGACCAGGACCCGTGCCCGCTGACCTGCCGAGCCGAGGTCGGCTACAGCGCGGAGAAGATGCGCTGAGCTGTCTGGCGGCCGGCGAGGGATACGAACCGCGATGGGAGCCCGGTTTCTCGCCCAGGAGTCGTCGCGAGGTCGCCTCACCTCCTCACCTCGACCCGGGGCCAGCTCACCTTGAGCGTAGCCTCGCGAGGCACGAGCGAGGCGGAGTCGGCCCGACTTCGGGCTCGCAGGCTCAGCCTACGCACGGGCTGACCGGTTGTTGCTCGAAGGGCTCTTCGACACCTCTTCAGTCGGCCAGTCGAATCGACCGACTCCGAGAAGAGGCGAGCCACCCTTCAATCGAGCTTTTCCGCGCGGCGCAAGGGCGACGTGCGCGACCACGCTCGAGGGGTGGCGCGCCGGTCAGCCCCGAGCGCAGGCCGAGCAGCCTCGGCCTCAGTCGTGTACCCGAATCACAGGTCTGAATCGGCTCGAGCGCCGGTGGGCCCGCCCCCTCCCCTCCCAAACGGCCCGCACGACCAGCGTGCTCGTCGCGCGCTTGGTTGCGCGGGCCTGGGAGGGGCGATCGTGTGTGCTTGACCTCTGGTGTCTTGGCTTGATCGCAGTGCACTACGCCTTGACGCCCGCCCGGGGCGCCGCAGCACTTGCGAGCTGTGCTCGAACAAGGGACGAAGTCCACGCACCGGCACGCGTGATCGCCCCTCCCAGGCGCGCCCTCGATGATCGAGGCGAGCACGGTGGGAGTGCGCGCCGTTTGGGAGGGAAGGCGGGCGGGCCAGCGGTCTCGGCGGTTGCCTCCGTTGTCCCTGTCTTCAGATCGACGTGAGCCGCTCGGCGTGAGGGTTGGACTCACTTAGGACCCAGCGGGTGAAGCTTCGATGAGACGGGGTGACCGGGGCTCGGGCTCTTGGTCTTCGAGGCAGGTGCTCGGATTCGCTCCAAACTGACAGCCCTCCGCGAAACCCCGTTGGTTCAAGGTCACAGCCGGCCAAGAGACCGGTGACGAGCTCGGGGTGAGCGGAGGCGCCCTCCCTCGCCCTCGCGCCCTCCTGCCCGGCTGCGCACCATTGGATGGAGCCCTCGCAGGCTCGCCGGGAGGGGTGGATGGCGGAGGGGGACGCGGGGGGCCGCGTTTCCGAGCTGAAGATCGACCGCAGCCGAACGGAGGGAACCCGGCGCCGGCGCAAGCTGCTCATCGCGCTTATCGTCGTGCTCCTCCTCCTCGGTGCGGGGCTTGCCTGGTTCTTGACGCGCCCGCCGCTGGTGAGGGTGGCGCAGGTGCGCGAGGCGCGACCGGGCGAGGCGGCGACCGCTCTGTCTGCCGCCGGCTACGTCGTCGCCACCCGCGAGTCGATCGTCTCGCCGCAGATCGCCGGCCGCCTGAACGAAGTCCTCGTCGAGGAGGGCGAGCAGGTCGAGCAGGGCCAGGTGCTCGCCACCCTCGCCGACTCGGATCAGCAGATAGCCGTGCAGCGCGCCGAGGCCGCCGCCCTCGCCGCGGTCGCGCAGCTCTCGGCCGCCCAGGTCCAGGAGGCCGACGCCTCGCGCACCCTGGTGCGCACGCGCACGCTCGCCCAGAACCGCGCCGCGACCCCCGAAGAGCTCGACTCGGCCAGGGCCGCCTTCAACGCCGCGCGCGCCCAACGCCAGGCCGCCTCCGCCCAGCTCGCCGAGGCGCGGCGCGCGGTCGAGAACGCCAAGCTGCAGCACTCCTACACCGTCATCCGCGCCCCCTTCACCGGCACCATCTCTCGCAAGCTCGCCGACGAGGGCGCGGTGCTCGCCCCCGCGGTCATCACCTCCGAGGCGAACGTGGGCGGCATCCTCGAGATGGTCGATCTCGGCTCGCTCGCCGTCGACGCCGAGGTGAGCGAGGACCAGATTTCGCGCGTCGAGGTCGGCCAGCAGGCGCTCGTCTTCCTCGAGGCCTTCCCCGGCAAGGTCTTCCTCGCGACCACCGGCCTGGTGCGCCCGGCCATCGACCGCGCGACCGCGACCGGGGTGGTGCGCGTCGAGTTCGACCAGCAGACCGAAGGCGTCCTGCCCGACATGGCCGCCACCGTCTCGTTCCTCGAACACAAGGTGACCGAGCGGTCGCTTGCCGAGGAGGCGAGGCTGCGCGTGCCGACCAGCTCGGTGGTCGAGCGTGACGGGCGCATGGTCGTCTTCGTCCTCGAGGATGGCCGAGTCTTCGAGGAGCCGGTGCGCGTCGAGCGGCGCGTCGACAGCGAGCTGTCGCTCGTCAGCGGGCCCAAGCCCGGCACGCGCATCGCGCTCGATCCCGGCGAGGAGCTGCAGGACGGCCAGCGCGTGCGCGCGGTGGCGGAGGGGACGTGAGCGAGGCCGCGCAGGTGAGCGTGGCGCCTATCGTCCGGCTGCGCGACGTCTCCAAGGCCTACTTCCGCGCCGGGATGCGGCTGCCGGTGCTCGAGCACGTCGATCTTGAGATCGCCGAGGGCAGCTTCATCGCGTTCATGGGCCCGTCGGGCTCGGGCAAGTCGACGCTGCTCAACCTCATCTCTGGCCTCGACCGCCCGACCGAGGGCGTCGTCGAGGTCGCCGGCCGCGACCTCGGGAGGCTCTCGGACGGCGAGCTCGCCGAGTGGAGGGCGGCCAACGTCGGCTTCATCTTCCAGCTCTACAACCTCATCCCGGTGCTCACCGCGGCCGAGAACGTGGAGCTGCCGCTGCTGCTCGCCCCGCTCAACCGCGCCGAGCGGCGCCGCCACGTCGCCGCCGCGCTCGACCTGGTCGGCCTCTCGCCCCGCGTCCACCACCGGCCCACCCAGCTCTCGGGCGGCGAGCAGCAGCGGGTGGCCATCGCGCGGGCCATCGTCACCGACCCGCGGCTGATCATCGCCGACGAGCCGACTGGCGACCTCGACCGCAAGGGCGCCGAGCAGGTGCTCGACATGCTGCAGGAGCTTCACCGCGCCCTGCGGCGCACCATCGTGATGGTCACCCACGATCCCCACGCCGCCGAGCGGGCCGATCTGGTGCGCCACCTCGAGAAGGGAAGGCTGCTGTGACGCTCGGGCAGCTCGCGTTCAAGGACCTGCTGCGCAACCCGACCCGTCTCCTGCTCACCGTGCTCGCCACCGGCATCGGCGTGCTCGCCTTCGTCTTCCTGCAGACGGTGATCAGCGTCTTCTACAGCGGCCTGGCGGTCACCCAGCCCGACCGGCTCGCGGTGCGCAGCAAGATCTCGATAACCCAGCCGCTGCCGCTCTCCTACAAGCGGCGCATCGAGTCGGTCCCCGGCGTCACCCGCATCACCTACGCCGGCTGGTTCGGTGGGCGGATGAGCGAGACGCGCGAGGACTTCTTCCCCAACTTCTACGTCGACAAGGCGACCTACCTGAAGGTCTACGACGAGTACGTCGCCCCGGCCGATCAGCTCGCGGCCTGGATGGCCGACCCGTGCGGCGCGATGGCCGGCAAGTCCCTCGCCGAGCGCTTCGACTGGCAGATCGGCGACCGGGTGACGCTCAAGAACGCGGTCTACCCGGGCGAGTGGACCTTCACCGTCCGCGGCATCTACGCGGGCAGGACGCCGCAGATAGACACGACCTTGTTCGCCTTCGGCTACCGCTGCATCAACGAGCGGCTGCCCGAGGAGCTGCGCGACTACGTGGGCATCTACACCATCGTCGTCGACGACCCGGCGCGCTCGGCGCAGGTCGCCGCGCAGATAGACGCGATGTTCGCGAACAGCGCCTACCCGACGCGCACCGAGAGCGAGCGCTCCTTCCAGATGAGCTTCATCGCCATGAGCTCGGCCATCCTCACCGCGGTGCGCATCGTCGCCTACGGCGTGCTGCTCATCCTGCTGCTGGTCGTCGGCAACACGCTGGCGATGAACGTGCGCGAGAAGACCGTGGACCTCGCCACGCTGCGGGCGCTCGGCTTCCGGCGCCGGCACGTGGCGGCGCTGGTGCTCGTCGAGTCGCTGGTCATCGGCCTCGCCGGCGCCGCGGTCGGGCTCCTCCTCGCGCCGCCGGTGCTCTCGGGCTTCGTCCGGGTCGTCTCCGAGAGCTTCGGCCCGATAGGCACCGTGGTGATCACCGGGCCGACCTACGCCCTGGCGCTCGGCGCGTCGGTGGGCGTCGCGTTGCTCGCGGGGCTGCTGCCGGCGCTGCGGGCGGCCCGGCTCCAGGTCGCCGAGGGGCTCAGGCGCATCGCATGATCCCGCTCTACTACAACGTGCGCAGCCTCGCGGCCCGCCGGCTCTCGACCGGCCTGACGGTGCTCGGCCTGAGCCTGGTCGTCTTCGTCTTCGCCGCGGTGCTGATGCTCTCGAACGGCATCGAGTCGGCGTTGAGCGCGGGGGGCAGCCGGCAGAACGTGGTGCTGCTGCGCGAGGGGGCGCTCACCGAGATAGGCAGCGTCGTGCCGCGCGAGGCGGTCGCGGTGGTCGGCAACTGGCCGCAGGTGGCGAGCTCGCCCGAGGGCACGGCGCTCGCGGCCGGCGAGTTGCTGGTGATCGTCGCCCTGCCGCGCGACGGCGACACCTTCGCCAACATCAGCGCGCGCGGGGTGACCGAGCCGAGCTGGGAGGCGAGGCCCGCGGCGCGGATCACCGAGGGAAGAAGGCCGCGCCCGGGCAGCTTCGAGATAGCGCTCGGGTCGTCCTTGATCGGCGCGGGCGGCGGAGCCGAGGTCGGCGGCGAGCTCGAGTTTGCCGGTCAGCGCTGGCCGGTGGTCGGCAGGCTGTCGGCCGGCGGCGGCGCGTTCGAGTCCGAGATCTGGGCCGACCGCAACCGGCTCGGGCAGGCCTTCAACCGGCCCGGGCTCACCTCGGCCATCGTGCGGCTCACCTCCCCCGATGCCTTCCCCGAGCTCAAGCGGCGGATCGAGGGCGACCGGCGCTTCGAGCTCAAGGCGATGCGCGAGGACGAGTACTGGGAGGAGCAGGCGAGCGCGACGGCGACCTTCATCCGCGTGCTCGGGCTGTTCGTCGCCTTCGTCTTCAGCATCGGCGCGGTGCTCGGAGCGATGATCACCATGTTCGCGCAGGTCTCGGCGCGCATCCGCGAGCTCGGGGTGATGCGCGCCATCGGCTTCTCGCGCGGCACGGTGCTCGCCGGCGTGGTCATCGAGTCGGCGCTGCTCGGCGCGGTGGGCGGCCTGCTCGGCAGCCTGGGGGCGACGGCGATGCGCTTCGTGAAGATCGAGACCCTCAACTTCGCGACCTTCTCCCAGATCTCCTTCGGCTTCGCGCCGACTCCGGGGATCCTGCTCGCCGCGCTGCTCTTCGGCTTGGGGATGGGCGTGAGCGGCGGGATTCTGCCGGCGCTGAAGGCGGCCCGGCTCGGCATCCTCGACGCGGTGCGGGCTTGAAGAGGTGTCGCAAACCCTTCGAGCAAAGGCCGGTGGGCCCGCGCCCGCCCCGCTCACCCCGAGCGTAGAGGCGAAGCAGCGGGAGCCTCGGAGTCGAGCAACTGTGTCGAATCTCAAGGCCTTCGTGCGGGCGTGCGGAGGCCGAAGTCGAGCCTCTCGACTTCGCCTCCCTCGTTCCTCGGGAGGCTACGCTCGAGGTGAGCGGGGGGAAGGCCTTCAGATACAAGGGGCCGCGAAGTCGAGCACAGGCCAAGGAAACGCGGGGTGAGGATGGCGTGGCGTCCCCGTTCACCCTGAGCATCGCGGCAGGGCCTCGGTGAAGACGGCGGCCCCCGGCGCGCGGAGGCGCCGGGGGCCGCTCTACCGCCGATGACCACCCTGCCTACGGCGCGATCTGCGGCTCGCAGGTGAAGAGCACCTCGACCTTCGCGTCGCGGTCCTCCTGCCAGAAGGTGCAGGCGCCCGGGCAGAGCTTGATGATGCCGCCCTCCACGTAGAAGGCGTCGTCGGTGCAGGCCGCGAGGTTCGCGACGTGGGCGAGCGAGACGCGCGGGCCGCCGTTGCTGGGCACCATGTCGATGGTCGTGTTGTCGAGGCTGCTGTCGGCCGGCACCGACGGCACCGAGAACTCACACGACATCCGCGTCCCCTCGATGATGCCGAGCGCCACCTGCTCGAAGACCGCGTCGAAGCTCTGGTGTTGGCAGATGGGGTAGCGCAGGCCCCCGGAGCGCTGGCTCAGCTTCTGGTACTCGAGCCCGTTCTGCTCGGAGTCGTAGGGGTCGCAGCGGCCGTAGACGAGCGGAGCGGACGGCTGCCACGGCGCGAGCGGAGGGCTGTTCGCGGCGAGCCCGGCGATGGTGTGGAAGACGTAGTCCCGGGTCGCCGCCGAGGCTCCGAAGGCGGCCGGGTTGAGCCTGAAGAGCTGCGACTCGAAGTAGTCGGCGGTCATCGAGTCGGGCCAGCTCGGATCGCCGCTGACCGGACCGTCGTCGGTGATCTCGATGAAGACCCTCGCCGCGCCGGGGCGCAGCCACTGCGACCATCCGCCGGGGGCGCGGTTGCAAGCGTCGGTTCGGTTGTACGTGTAGAGGATCCTGTTGAGCGAGTCGTGGCTGCCGATCTCGGTGCTGTAGTGGAAGAAGCGGCTCGCGTTGGTCGGGCAGCTCGTGTAGCAGCTCGCGTTTCCGCCGAGGGGCGGGCGGATGCAGATCGACTGATCGCTCGAAGCCCGGCCGTGCTTCGAGAGCAGGATCACCCGGTAGTCGAGGTCGCTCTGGTCCATGATGGCCGCGAAGCTGGTGTTGATGTTGTTCTCCACCGCGACGATCTCGTCGGTCATGCTCCCCGAGTTGTCGACGACGAAGATGATGTCGACCGGCCGGTAGACCGGCTCGACGCTCTGGTTGCTGCCGTCCTGGGTGTAGACGGTCACGTTCTCGTCTTCGGCGCCGTTGCAGTCGTTGTCGGCGTCGTCGCAGACCTCGAGCGCTGGCAGCACCTCGCCCTCGCAGCCGCTCCAGCTCCCCGACACGCAGGAGACGAGGCCGGCTTGGCAGAGGCCGACCCCGGCCGTGCCCGGAGGGCCGCGGTAGCAGGACTGGAAGAGCTCGTCGTCGACGACCCCGTCGCAGTCGTTGTCTACCGCGTCGCAGACCTCCTCGGTCGGCAGCCTCTGGCCGACGCACGCGCTCCAGGCGCCGGCCGCGCAGGTCTCAATGCCGCTCGCGCAGGCGCCCACGCCCGCGGTGCCGGCCGGGCCGGTGTAGCAGGCGCGCGCGAGCCCCTCGTCGACCAGGCCGTCGCAGTCGTTGTCCGCGTTGTCGCAGACCTCGGCCCGCGGGGTCACCGCGCCCTGGCAGGCTTGCCAGGCGCCCGAAGAGCAGCTCTGCGAGCCCGCGCGGCAGGCTCCGACGCCCTCGGTTCCCGGCGCGCCGTCGTAGCAGGCGCGCACCAGTCCGTCGTCGACCGCGCCGTTGCAGTCGTTGTCGCGCCCGTCGCAGATCTCCTCGGCCGGCAGCGTCTGGCCGGCGCAGCTTCCCCAGGCCCCCGACGCGCAGGTCTCGGTGCCGCTCGCGCAGACTCCGACCCCCGCGGTGCCTGACGGTCCCCCGTAGCAGCCTCGGGTGAGCTGCTCGTCGACGGCGCCGTCGCAGTCGTTGTCGGCGTTGTCGCAGCTCTCGGCCGCGGGTAGCACCGCGCCCTGGCAGCCTTGCCAGGCGCCAGCCGAGCAGGTCTGCGTCCCCGCGCGGCACAGGCCCACGCCCTCGGTGCCCGGCGCGCCGCCGTAGCAGGCGCGGGTGAGCGCCTCGTCGACCGAGCCGTCGCAGTCGTTGTCGGCGTTGTCGCAGAGCTCGGCCGTCGGCCGCACCTCGCCCGCGCAGCTTCCCCACGCGCCGTCGGTGCAGGTCTCGACGCCGCTGCGGCAGACGCCCACGCCCTCGGTCCCTTCGGGGCCCGAGTAGCACAGGCGCGAGAGCAGCTCGTCGATGGAGCCGTCGCAGTCGTTGTCGCGCCCGTCGCAGCTCTCGGTCGAGGGAAGGAGCTGGCCGACGCAGGTGCTCCAGCCTCCGTCGGCGCAGCGCTGCGTGCCGCCGCGACACAGCCCGACCCCTTCGGTGCCCGGCGGGCCGCCGTAGCAGGCTTGGACGAGCTCTTCGTCGACCTGTCCGTTGCAGTCGTCGTCGATGCCGTTGCAGCGCTCGGCGGTGGGCACCACTTGCGCGAGGCAGGCGCCCCAGGCGCCCGACTCGCAGCGCTGCGCGCCGCCCATGCACGCGCCGACCCCCTCGGTGCCGGCCGGGCCGGTGTAGCAGGCCTGGACGAGGTCCTCGTCGACCGCGCCGTCGCAGTCGTTGTCCAGCCCGTCGCAGCTCTCGGGGCCGGGAAGCTGCTGACCCTGGCAGCCGAGCCACCCGCCGGCCGAGCAGGTCGCAGTGCCGCCGCGGCAGACGCCGACCCCTTCGGTGGCCGGCGGGCCGTCGTAGCAGCTTCGCGCGAGTGACTCGTCGATCTGGCCGTCGCAGTCGTTGTCGAGCCCGTCGCACAGCTCGGCCGCCGGCACCCGAGCGCCGCCACAGGCGCCCCAGCTTCCCGCCTCGCAGCGCTGGACGCCCGGAGCGCAGACGCCGACGCCCTCGGTACCCGCCGGGCCCTCGTAACAGGCACGCGCGAGGCCTTCGTCGATCTGCCCGTCGCAGTCGTTGTCAAGCCCGTCGCAGACCTCGAGCGAGGGTCGGACCTGGCCGACGCAGCCTTCCCAGGCCCCGGCGCTGCAGGTCGAGGTGCCGCCACGGCAGACGCCGACGCTCTCGGTGCCGTCGGGGCCCGTGTAACAGGCGACGGTGAGCTCCTCGTCGACCGCGCCGTCGCAGTCGTCGTCGAGCCCGTTGCACAGCTCCATCGCGGGCAGCACCTCGCCCCGGCAGGTGCCGAACGATCCGCCGTCGCAGCCCGAGCTGCCGGCGTGGCAGATGCCGACCCCCTCGGTGCCGGGCGGGCCGGTGTAGCAGGCCTGGGCAAGGCCCTCGTCGACGCCGCGGTCGCAGTCGTTGTCGACCCCGTCGCAGACCTCGAGCCCCGGCAGCGCCTGGCCCGAGCACGGGCCCCAAGAGCCGGAGGTGCAGGACTGGCCTCCCGCGTGGCAGGCGCCGACCCCTTCGGTGCCCTCCGGCCCCTCGTAGCAGGAGCGCGAGAGCTCTTCGTCGAGCCTCCCGTCGCAGTCGTCGTCGCGGGCGTTGCAGGCCTCGGCGACCGGCAGCGTCTGGCCCTGGCAGTCACCCCAGTTGCCGAGCGCGCAAGTCTGGGTGCCGCCTGAGCAGAGGCCGACGCCCTCGGTGTTCGCCGGGCCGGTGTAGCAGGCGCGCGTCACCTCCTCGTCGATCTGGCCGTCACAGTCGTCGTCGAGGGCGTTGCAGCTCTCCTCGGCCGGCAGGACCTGGCCCTCGCACGCGCCCCAGTCGCCGGCCGCGCAGGTCTGGGTTCCCTGCGAGCACTGGCCGATGCCGCGGGTGGCGGGGGCGCCGTCGTAGCAGGCGCGCGTCAGCCCCTCGTCGATTGCGCCGTCGCAGTCGTTGTCGAGGCTGTCGCAGATCTCGGAGGAGGGGAGCTGCTGGCCGGCGCACTCGCCCCAGGCGCCGGCCGCGCAGCTCTGCGTGCCGCCGGCGCAGACGCCGACCCCTTCGGTGCCCGCGGCCCCGGTGTAGCAGGAGCGGGCGAGCGACTCGTCGATTTCGCCGTCGCAGTCGTTGTCGACCCCGTCGCAGACCTCTGCCGCGGGGAGCTGCTGACCGGCGCACAGGCCCCAGCCGCCGGCCGAGCAGGTCTGTACGCCCGGGCCGCAGGCCCCGACGCCCTCGGTGCCCGTCGGACCGGAGTAGCAGGCGCGGCTGAGCCCCTCGTCAGCCTGGCCATTGCAGTCGTTGTCGAGCCCGTCGCAGCTCTCGGGCGCCGGCAGGACCTGGCCCGTACAGTCGCCCCAGCCTCCAGCGGTGCAGACCGCGACCCCGGGGCTGCAGAGCCCGACGCCGGCGGTGCCCGCGGGCCCGGTGTAGCAGGCGCGGCTGACGCCTTCGTCGACCTGGCCATCGCAGTCGTTGTCGAGCCCGTCGCACAGCTCGGTCGCCGCCAGGACCTGGCCCACGCAAGCCTCCCAGGCGCCCATGCTGCAGCGCTGCGAGCCGGGCGCGCACAGGCCCACGCCTGCGGTGCCCGGTGGTCCGTCGAAGCAGCTTCGCGCGATGCCTTCGTCGGCCTCTCCGTCGCAGTCGTTGTCCTGGCCGTCGCAGATTTCGTCGGCAGGCAGCGTCTCGCCGGCGCAGTCGCCCCAGTCGCCGGCGACACAGGTCTGCACGCCCGCCGCGCAGCCGGCGACCCCTTCGGTGCCCGCGGGTCCGGTGTAGCAGGCGCGGGTGAGCGATTCGTCGAGCCTCCCGTCGCAGTCGTTGTCGAGCCCGTCGCACGCTTCGGCCGCGGGCAGCGTCTGGCCTTCGCAGGGCTGCCAGATACCCTCCGAGCACGTCTGCCGGCCGGCGAGGCAGGCTCCGATTCCCTCGGTCCCCTCCGGGCCGCTGTAGCAGGAGCGCTCGCCGCTGCTGGTGAGGGTGAGATCCGCGTCGTCGCAGTCGGCGCCCTCGCAGCCGAGGCCGACGCCGAAGCCGTCGCCGTCGACATCCTCGCAGGGCGCGAGGCTCGCGCGGGTATTGGTGACGCCCTCTCCCGGAGGCCTGCGGATGACGACCAATTCGTCCTCGCAGCTACAACCGCTCAGCGCAAGCGCCACCGCCCAGACCATCAGCACTCGCCACGCAACCACTCTTCCGCTCCCCACCATGCGCTCCCCCATCGCCCACCGCCGCCTGCTCCCGTGCTCGGGATCCATGCAAGGAACTGTGCAGGCGCTTGGACAGCCGCTACCCAGGCCCCCAGGTTGGTTGAGGAGCGCCGGGCGCGAGAGAAAGCCCAAGGTGCAGTTGGGAAGCGAGCTTCCGAGCCGGGAGAGCGCGCGTGCGAAGGGATGGCGTGGGATTCCCAGCGCCCCCGGCTCACCCGCGCCTGCCGAGGCGCGCGAGCTTGCCGAGGGGGTCGAGGCGATCGGTGCTGCGAGCGGGCCTCAATAAATGGCGAGCAGCCTCGCCGAATACTTCAACCGCTTGCTTCCCAGCTCGATGACCGTCTCCTTGAGCGGGACGACGTCGAGCAGTGCGATCCGGTAGGCCTTCTGCGCGGCCCGGACCACTTCGGAAGAGGGCAGCTCCTCGCCCTCGAGTTGCCAGAGCGAGAGCGCGCCCGGACCGAGGGCGCCGGCATCGGGCACCGCGGGGACCGAGACGATGCCGCGCACCACTGAGCCGAGCGCGCGCGCGTCGAAGTCCCGGGCGCCCGAGGAGGCGAGCAGCTTCAGGTCGACAAGTCGGCCGTCCGAGCCCTGGCGCACCTCGACGAGCGCGACGTAGCCGCCGGCCCGGCCGACCGCGGCGCGCGCCTGCTGCTTGAGTTGCTCCCAGAGCTCGTCGCGGCCCGCGGCAGAGGGCGGGATGCGCCGAACCGGTTGATGGGAGCGCACGCCCTCGAGCCAGCTCGCGAAGGCCTTCTGGATCCAAGTGCGCTCGGCCAGGTCGAAGCCGCGCGAAGAGACTGCGGCCTCCTCGAAGGCGCGTCCGAGCTCGCTGACTGCGCCATCGTTGCCGAGAGTCGCCAGGCGGTAGGCGCGCTGGGCCTCCGCGAGCATGCCGTCGACGCGCTTCTCGAGCTCTTCGGCTCTCTGCCCGCGCGCCCCGGCCGCAGGGCCGGGGGCTCCCGAGGCTGTGTCGCTCGAGTCGCCCGAGTCTCCGAAGACGATGCTGCCGAGCGTGCTGCCGCGTGGGCCCTCGAGCGCGGCGCGTCGCGGGATGTCGGAGCCGGCGACAGGGGCCGCGTCCCTCGGTGCGCTCGCCCCCGGTGCCGAATCGGCCGCAGCGGCGCTCGGAACCGACAGTGCGGGTGCAGGCTTCTCCTGCCGCCCGTCAATCGACGGCGAGCGCTTCTTCGGCGGGCGTTTGCTCGAGGCGGCCGGCGGTCGTTGCGCCGTCCGTTTCTCGAGCGTTGGCGGCGCAGAGGGCGCCGTGGGCGGTGGAGCAGGTGGCTGCTCGAAAAGCTCGAAAGGGACGGCGAGCTGCGGCATGGGCCCAGGCGAAGGGGCGGGCCGAGAGGCGAGAAACGCGAGCAGCGCGCCGTGCGCGAGAAGCGAAGCGGCCAGGCCCGCTGCTATCGGGTTCCCGCGGAGCCAGGAGGCTCGTCGTCGAATCCAAGTACCTGTCGCGTTCCGCGTGCGCATCGCCGACGCTGAAGCTAACCCGGGTCGGCGCGAGGTGGCGAATACGGTGGACGGCGGTCCCGGGTCCTGGGGGCGCGCCGGACCTGCGCAGCTCGCGTTTGTCGGCAAGCTCGGGGAGAGCCCGGCACCTGCCTTGCGCGGCTTCAGGCAGGGGCGTGCGACCACCTAATGCGGCGACAGCAGGGCAGCGACCGATTCGAGGCTCAGGAGCCCAGGCCCATCAGCGCGCGCTTGAGTATCTGCAGCCCGAGGAGCAGCAACATCGGCGAGAAGTCGACACCGCCCATGCTCGGCAGGATTTGCCGCAGGGGGTTGAGGAGCGGCTCGGTCAGCTTGCCTGAGTAGCGCACCACGGGGTGATCGGGCGGAGGCTGCATCCACGAGGCGATGACGGATACGAAAACGACCAGCGAGTAGGCGTCGATGATGAGCGCCAGCATTGCGTCCCCCGGGGAAGGCTCAAAGGTTGTCGTGCCGGCAAGCGGGAGCAAGGCCCGGCGTCCGAGCTCCTGCGGCTCCACACGGCTCCGAGGTCCGAGGTCCGAGGTCCGAGGCGCTGGAGCCGACCCTGGGCAACGCGATGTCCCTGTCGCTTCTTCCCGAGGTCAGAGTCAGAGCGCGAGCTCGTGGAAACGACCGAGAGCACCGCGCCGCAAGCGAATGGAGGATGAAGCCCCCAGCTTCGTCGTCGAGCGATCGCGACGTCAGAGCGCGATGTCGTTCTCGTCGAATACCGACCTCATCGCCCCCCGCCCGCTGACCGACGACGAGGAGGCGCTCGCCATCGAGAAGGAAGTGGACCTCGGCGATCGAATCGCCACCGACGGCCGGTAGCAGGACGACCGTGTGTGCAGGCGTGCGAGCGGCTGCTAGGAGCTCTGCCGCCCGTGGGCGCGACGCTGCGGCCTCGAGTCTCAAAACTCATGACTCACAACTCACAACTCCCATGACTCGTCCCGACAACTGCCGTACAACTGCCGCGCACGAACCCCGGAGCCACGACGAAAAATGACAACTCGGCAAGCAGCGGTCTTCGATCTCGACGGCACCCTCGTCGACAACATGCGCTTCCACGCGAGCGCCTGGGTGCAGGTGTCCAAAGGTTGGGGGCTCGAGATCCCGCTGGAGTTCTTTGAGCGCGAGACCGCCGGCAAGAAGAACGCCGAGATCCTCGCCCTGCTCCTGAAGCGCGACCTCGACGCGGAGGAGCTGGCGCGGCTGAGCGAGCGGAAGGAGTCCTTATACCGCGAACTCTATCGGCCGCATCTTGCGCCGGTCGCGGGGCTGCGCGCTTTCCTCAACAGGCTGGACGCAGCGGGCATCGCTCTGGCCATCGCCACCCTGGCGCCGGCGGCAAATCGCTCGATGGTGCTGCAGGGCCTCGGTCTCCAGAGCACGTTTTCGTTGATCATCGGCGCCGAGCAGACGCGTCGAGGCAAGCCCGCCCCCGACATCTACCTGGCGGCGGCCGCCGCGCTCGGGCTCGAGCCTTCGGCCTGCGTTGCCTTCGAGGACGCGGTCAACGGCGTGGTCTCCGCCCGGGACGCGGGGATGGGGGTGGTGGGCTTGACGACCTCGACGAGCGCCGAGGCGCTGCGCGCTGCGGGCGCGGGCTGGACCGCGCCCGACTTCACCTCGTTGCCCGCGGAGGTCGAGGAGATGTTCGGAACCGTCGCGGCGGCCTGACGCGGTGCGCCTGGGCTCGCTTGGCCTCAAGAGGTGTCGCGAAAACTCCTTGAGCTCGGCCCGCCCCCTTGCACGGCTGTGACCTTTCGCTGACAGGGCTGTTGGGAGGACCGGAGCGCCAGCCTTCGTGCTGGCGTCTCGGGGTGCCGGCTCCAAGAGTCGTCGCGGGTCTTCCCCGGCTCATCCCGAGATCGTTAGCGGTCTCTTGGCCGCTGTGAGCTTGAACTGCAAGGGCTTGTTTGTTCGGAGTGTAGGCCGAACCCTCAAGGCCGCTGGTCGAGTGGCCCTTCGACTCCGCTCCCGCCGCTCGCGCGTCGGGAGCTGCGCTCAGGGTGAGCACCGAGTCGAAAAAGGTCTTCTCGACGCCCCTCCAGGCGCCGGCCAGCTCGCCCGCCTCTTGAGGCAGGCCAGGTCGCCGGCGATCCTCGCGCGGCCTGGCGTTCCGGGTCGCCCGCGGGGCCGAGGATCAGGCGCCGCGCCGCTGCCAGCGCAGTCCGCGCAGCTCGGCCGCCAAGCCGAACTGCAGGAAGGCGAAGCCGAGCGCGTAGACTCCGAGCAGCCACAACAGCGCGGCCAGCCCGACGCCGGGTCCGAAGAACGCAGCGGCGCCGAAGAGCACCGTGAAGGCCCCGGTCATGGCCAGCAGCCACTTGACCGAGCTCTCGCGCTGCAGGTTGAAAGCCTCGACGAGCTGCAAGAGGCCCAAAGCGAGGGCCCAGGCGCCGATGATGAAGAGCAGCAGCAGCGCGGTTACGCCTGGCCAGGCAAAGGCGACGATGCCAGCGGCGATGCTGGCAAGGCCCTCGAGCATCAACGGCCACCAGCGTTCACGGGCGCTCGCGCCCAGCAAGCCGGCGGTCAACCCGACCGTGCCGATGGCGATGGAGAAGACGCCGAACACGGTGACGACGAGCTGAAGGCTCCCGGCGGGGAAGAAGAGGAGGAACCCGCCGGCCAACAGCGCGATCACCCCTCGCGCCGCCATCACCCACCAACCCTTGGAGTGAGCCTGCATCACAGAGGCCTCCGAGCGCTCGCCCGCGCTCCGCGGGCGTTCGGCTCTAGTGCAACGATGAGAATCGGAGGCGAGAAACTGAATCAGCAGCCGCGGCGCCAGAAAACTGCGGAGGCGGGCGAGCGGCGACCGGGAAGCGCGAGTCGGCGGTGAGGCGAGGCCCGGGCTCCTCTGGAGAACGGTGCGCGGCACTCATCCCCGTTCAAAGGGGGCGCGGTCTGAGGAAAGGCCAAGGGGCCTTCGGGCCGCAAGAAGGCGAGGCGGCGAGCGCCCGGCCTTCTGCAGCGCAGGTATTGGAACGAGAGGCCGCCGGGGAGGAGCTCGACCCGGCGGCCTGCCCCCGCACGTCCGGAGTAGGGGGGCCCGGAGAGAGCGCAGCGAGCCGACCGGCTCGTCCGCTGCGCGCGCGCGGCGACGAGCCTCAGAGCTCTTCGGGCTCGCCGAGATTTACCCTCTCCGTCTCGCGATCGCCTTCGGCCTTCCCCGGGGTCTTTCCCGGTCGCACCCTCTTTACTTCCAAGCCGGGCTCCCGTTCGCCCTCGGCTGTGCCCGGGGTTCGCCCGGGGCCGTTCTCAAGGTCCTTGTCGAGCATCTTCGCCACCCGCTTCGCCTCGGCCGCCAACGAAGTATCCGGCACTAACGATGGGGGCACTCGCCGGGCGCACAAGGGACGGTGCACGGGCAGGAGGAGGAGCGCGTGGTTCGTGAGGACGGGCCTATGAGCGCCTGTGCGCACGGGCGCCTTCGAGCGCGCGCCCTCTGTCGAAAAGCCACGAGGCGTGCCCGGCTCTGGGAGCCCGAAGCCCGGCGGGCGGAGGCGAGTCGAGGGCTAGGGACAGCCGCTCTGGGGACAGGGCCGCCAGCAGTGCGGCGGCTTGCCGTCGGCGTCGTTGTACGGCAGGCACTGCGTCGTCGCCCAGCTCTCCGCCTGATAGCAGTAGCCCTTGCGTCCGCCCTCGCTCGTCGGGCAGGGGTTTGCCTGCGAGCAGTCAGCCAGAGTGCAGAAACGCTCTTTGCTGAAGCTCTCGTAGTAGCAGAAGGCGCCCTCGGGGCAGTCGTTGCGGCTTGAGCAGCGTGAGCAGAAGCTCTTGGTCGGCTCGCAAGTCTTCGCGCGCGGCCAACACTGGAAGCCCTGCGGCGTATCGAAGCACCCGTTGCCTCCGCCGCACTCGTTGGGGTCCGCGCCGCTGCAGGCCTTCGAGCAAAAGCCCTTGCCGTCGAGGTCTTCGGCGTAAACGGCGTCGAGGTCGTTGCAGTCTACGAGGCCGCTCGCCGGGGCGCAGAAGCCGCGCTTGAAGCAGACCGCCTTCACCGTGCCGTCGGACCAGTCGAGCTCCTCGCAGTAGTAGTTGCCCGGGCACTCGGAGTCCGAGGTGCAGCCCGACCTCGAACAGTAGGAGTCGGGGTCGTCCTTGCCGCCGACGCAAACAAAGCCTTTGGCCGCGTCGCAATCCGCATCCCCGTTGATGCCGCATCCGTAGCCGAACATCTTGCGCCCGAATTCGAGGTTGTTCTCAAGGCAGACCTGCTTGCCCTCCACCGTGCGGCAGTCATAACCGCCGGGGCATCCGGTGTGGCGCTCGCACGCGAGCATGCAGCGGTCCTGGACGCAGATGTTGCCCGGATGGCAGCGCGAGGGATCGCACGCGGGCGCCCCCGAGTCCGGGGTGTCGCTCGTGCCCGTATCGGTGTCGCCGGGAACGGAGCCGGCGTCGGCGGGCGGCTCGTCGGCAGGCTCGCTGCAGCCGAGCGCCGCTGCAAGCAGTCCCAGGAACAGGGCCTTCCATAAGCTCTCTTGCATGTCCGTTGCCCTTCGAAGAGCGAGCGTGGGTGGCCAGCCTAGACTGAAAAAATTAGGAAAGCTAGACTGCCCCTCTTTCCGAGAAGAAGGTGTTCCGATGACCAAGCTGCTCGCTCTGTTCCCGCTGGCTTTCGCGCTCATCGCCTGCGGCGGCGCTCCCTCCAACCCGCCCCCGGTCGATCTGGTCCCCGACGCCGGCGAGCAGCCTGACGGCGAGGTCGATGCCGGCGAGGTGCCCTATCAGGATCCGGGCATTCCCCCGCCCGATCCGAGCATCGTCTACCCCGCGCCGCCCTACGGCACCTCGCCGGGCGACACCATCCATGAGATCAAGCTGTACGGGTACGCGGACTTCAGCGACCCCAACAGCTCGTGGCGCCCGATTGCGCTCTCCGACTTCTACGATCCGAACGGCAACCGTGGCCCCGATGGCGCGCCACTCAAGGTGATGCTCGTCAATGTTTCGGCGGTCTGGTGCCAGGTCTGCAAGCTCGAGGCGTCGAGCCTGCAGGCGAAGTGTGATGCCGCCAAAGACAAGGGGCTCGTCTGCTATACGGCCATCTTCGAGGACTCGGTCTACGAGCCGGCAACGCGCAACGAGATAAACTACTGGGCCTCGACCTACGGCATTACCTATCCCATCGTGCTCGACCGGACTTTCAAGTGGGGCGAGTACTTCGACGAGAACGCGACCCCGATGAACATGTTCATCGATTTGAAGACGATGCAGATCCTCGACATCGTCATGGGATACAGCGACCGCGACATCAGCTTGCTCATCAAGTGCTACACCGAGGGCGTCTGCCAGTAGCGACAGCGGGTTCAAAGGAAAGCGTGAGCGCGGGAGCGCTGGGCTGCTCGCGCTTTCTTCACTTTTCCCACAGGCGGCGTTGGCAGCCCAATGGAGTCGAACGTGCGACCGCGTTTCCCGTTTCTTGCTCTGGCGCTCGCGTGCGCCTGCGCGACGACCGGCACCGACGGCGGGGCTCAGAGAAGCTACGAGGCCGCCGACTTCACCCTGAACACGGTGGATGGCCGGACGGTGAGCCTCTCCGAGCACCTGGGCCGGGCGGTGGTGCTCATCAACTTCTGGGCGACGTGGTGCACGCCCTGTATGTACGAGCTGCCGCATCTGCAGGCACTCTACGAGCAGTACAAGGACGACGGCTTGGTCGTGCTCGGGGTCGCGATGGACGGCCCGGAGACGATCGCCTCGGTGGCTCCGTTCGTGCGCCGTCACTCCATCGGCTTCCCGGTGCTGCTCGACGAGGAGACGCGCGCGGTGAGCCTCTACAACCCGCAGCGCTCGGCGCCCTTCAACGTGTTGATCGACCGCAGCGGCAAGGTCGTCAGCTCCCGCGAAGGTTTCAACGCGGGCGACGAGAAATCCATCGAGGCGGCGGTCGTCGCGTTGCTCGGAAGCGCCGCGAATGAAGCGGAAGGGACGCCGGCCGTTTCCGGGAGCTCGATTGCGGTCGAGTAGCCCCCGCCTGCCCCCTCGCATCCGTCCCCTCGTCGTCGCGCTCGCCCTGAGCGTGCCCCTGCCGGCCGGGGCTCTCGAGCTGACGCGGCCCAGCGACCGGCCGCTCAGGTTGGACATTACCGCCTCGAGCGTAGCCTCCTGGCACGCCGACAACCGAAACAACACCGTCTACGACGACAATTACGGCGACCTGCTCAACCGTCTCAACCTCCAGTTCTCCTACTGGAGGCTCGTCGGCGCGCTCCGGCTCGATACGGCCACCTTCGCCCATGTGCCGGACCCGACCCGGCTCGCGCGCGAGAACGCCGAGCCACCCGGCGACATCGAGCAGATCAACGACCTGCAGCGCCAGTATTGGGAGCGCCTGCGCAGCCGCTATCGAGATTCGTACTACGTCGGCAAGGCCTGGCTGACCTATTCAAGCCCGAGCCTCGAGCTGACCGTGGGCGACAGCTACGTCTCGTTCGGGCGCGGGCTGGCGCTGTCGCTGCGCAAGCAGGACGAGCTTGCCGTCGACACCACGCTATTCGGCGGGAAGGTCGTGGCGCGCGCGCCGTGGATCAACTTCACGGCCGTCGCCGGCTTTGCCAATCCGGTGAAGGTCGATCAGGCGAGCGGCCAGACACTCTTCGCGCTCGCGCCGTCGCCCGCGGACCTCGAGGCCGGGCGCGTGGAGGTGCCGGTCTACGGCGAGGACCGCATCCTCGGCGCCCGCACCGAGCTGACCTACCGCGGGGGCGCACTCGGGGTGCACGGGGTGCGGTTGCTGCGCGCCGACACCCTTGGAGCAAGGCAAGGCACCCGCGCCGCGGACACCGTCGACATCGCCGGTGGCTCGCTCGCCGCGCCGTTTCCGCAAGGCATCGGCTCGGCCTATCTCGAGGGCGCCTGGCAACGCTGGTCGGGCAAGCTGCCCGACGGCGCGGGCTTCGAGGACCAGGGGTATGCGCTCTACGGCAGCCTCAACGCGGGCTACGGGCCGATAACCGGCCTCGTCGAGCTGCAGCACTACCGCGACTTCGACTCGCTGCTCGCCTCGGTCGACATGCGCAACGCCGACGCGTTCATGAGCCTGCGCTACTCGACGCCGCCGACCACCGAGCCGGCGACGAACGACACCCGCTTCAACTACTTCGACCGCTGCGTCAGCGGCGGCCGGGCGCGGCTCGACGGGCGAATCATCGACCGCAAGCTGCTCTCCCATGCCGCCTTCGGCCGGTGGGCGACTTGGGGCGAGCGCTCGAGCGAGTGTGACGCGCCCGATTCCAAGCGCAACGACGTGAGCGACGCGAGCGCGGGGGCGGAGTTGATCTTCGACGAGGCGCGCTCGCACGCCTTCGTCTCCGCCGGGTTGCGGCGAGACACCAAGGCGGAGGACGGCCTGCTCTACTACCGCGAATTGCGCGCCGAGCTGTCGTTGGTCAAGGCGATCGTCGGCCCCTGGTCGGTCGAGCTCGATGCGAAGCACCGGCGGGCCTTCAGCTCGGAGAAGAACCTCGTCGGGGCGGGCTTCAGCCCGCAGCCCTGGAACGAGGAGGAGCTGTACTTGTCGCTCAAGCACTCGCCGCTCATCGTCGCCGCGGTCGGCTACGAGCACACCGGGCTCGCCGGCCAGCAGCCGCACTACTTCAACGCGATGCTGATGTGGAAGTACCTGCCGGGCTCGAGCCTCAAGCTCTTCGTCGGCCAGCAGCGCGGGGCGCTCAAATGTGTTTCCGGCGTCTGTCGCGAGTTCCCGCCGTTCGAGGGAGCGAAGCTCGAGTGGACGCAGCGATATTGAGGCGACGGTGAATCCGCTTCCTTCAGAATCCGGGGCCGCCACGGCCCTCGTCCTCGCAGACGAAGAGCAGAAGCGCCTGCGCGACCCTCTGGCTTGGGAGGCGTGGGGCGAAGCCCTGACGCCGGCGCAATTCGCGGTGCGTGAAGAGCGGCTGCGCGCTCATCTGTGGGCCCGGCAGGCGATGGCCACCTGGTTGCTCATCGACGAGGAGGGCCGGACGCTCTCCTCGTGCGAGACGTTCCGGATGCGCAGCCGCGCGTGGATCGACGGGGTCGAGTCCTGGGGCGTCACCTTCGCGGTGGCGAGCGTGCTGACCGAGCCGCGGCTGCGGGGACGCGGTTTCGCCTCGCGGATGATGCGGCTGCTCGTCGAACGGCTCGCACGCGAGAGGTCGGCGCACGGCTCGATCCTGTTCTCGGACGTCGGCCCGCAAATCTACGAGCGGGCCGGCGGCTTCGTCGCCGCGAGGGCCATCGACCGCGTCTTCGGGCCGTTGGAGAGCGAACCGGCGGCCGCGGTCGACGCTCTCTTGGGCGACGAGGAGCTGCCGAGTGAGCTGGCGCGGCTCGCGGTGCCGTGCGACCGGTTCGTCGTCTGGCCCGAGGCCGGGCAGCTCGATTGGCACCTGGAGCGCGAGCGTGCGTACGCGGCACTGCTCGGGCGCCGGCGGCCCGAGGCGTGTGGGGCGCGCGCTGGAGAGGGGCGCATCTTCTGGGCCGGCGACTTCAAGAATGAGCGGCTGGTGGTGCTGCTGCTCGCGGCGAGCCGCCCGGACGAGGTTGGGGCGCTCATGAAGGCGGCGCAGAAGACGGCGGGCAGGGCAGGGCTGCGAGAGGTGCGGCTCTGGGACCACGAAGGCGCGGTCGACTGGTCACGGGTGCGCGACGCGGGCCGGGCCGAGCCGCGGGCAGGCGCCCTGCCGATGTTCGCCCCGTTCCAAGCGGCCATCAGGCCGGACTCATGGCGTCGTGTGCCGCGGGCGCTGTGGGTCTAGCGCGGCCGAGCGGTCGGCGAGGCGCGAGAGGGAGAGTCGAGGCTCCCCGCTGCCGGCTCTCGACTGACCATCGACTCTCGAAGCGATGCCGCGGCGCAACCAGCGCGAGGCGCGGCCCCGCTAGTGGATGATCACGCGGTCGCACGAGCAGTCCCACAGCGTGCCTTGCCAGTTGTGGATGATGCCGTTGTCGCCGCAGCGCGTGCACTCCCACAGGATCTCCGAGGTGCCCTGAAGGACCCGCAGGCGGATCTGCCCCTGACAAGCCTTTCGCCGGGGCCGGCGCCGACAGCGCAAACCGGTCACCAGGACGTGCTCGGGCTTGGCTAGGCTGGCGGCCGAAACGATGCTGCCAAGATACTCGGCCAGGCGCCGCGCGGCCGGAGGCACCTCGTTGCCCGGCACGAGCACGTCGACGAAGTGGGTCATGTCCGCGATGTAGGTCATGGGCGGCGCACTATGCCATTCGGGCTCCGCTGGCTCAAGGATTGGCGAAGACGCCCGAGCAAGCGAGGCGCTGGCCTCCCAGAGCCGCAGGAAAGGGGCGGCGCAGCGGCGCGCGCGGCCTGGAACAGCGGCGGTGGCCGCGTGCGTTCTGGAACCCGAAGCTCAGTCGGTGGTCCGAAAACGGTGCTTGCCAAACCGTGGGATCTGCTTTCTTGTCGACAACTGGTCCATCTGGGAGTACCAAGCCAAGCCGCGCATGGCTGTAGGGGTGGCTGGGAGTCGGCGCAAGCCTCGCGGTGGATGTTTGGTCACCGGGGAGGAGACGCAGGCTGGCCGCCGCGGATCGCCCGGGCTTGCGAGCGATTCGCAGGAGCGGATCGACCGGACCGCTGCACGGTCGACCGCACACAGCAGGGCGGTTCTGGCAGCGACCGCGGTCCGCGACTTCTTTGGACCGTGCGGCGGGCGCTGCTCAGGTGGGCCGGGGAGCCGGAAACGAGAGGTCGTCGGTCTGAAGGCGGCGGTTGTCTGGAGGTAGTCAGAGGGCGATGGAAGAAAACGAGAAGCAGGGCAAAAGCGTGCCGGAGTCCGACCGCGGCGACGAGAGGCATGGGGGGCTGCGGCCCGTCCGTCCCGAGCAGAGCAGTCAGGAGCAGGCTGTCGTGCCGCCGGCCGCGCCTGAAAAAGACGAGCGGGCGCAGGTGACCTTGCCGGCTGCCCGGCCGGAGGCAGACCAGGAACCGGCGGCTGCGCCGGTTGCCCAGCCGGAGGCAGACCAGGAGCTTGCGGCTGCGCCGGCCCCTTTCCCTGGCCAGGTCGGTGAAGGGGCGGGGCGCCGCCGACGCTCGCGGCGAGGCGGGCGCCGGCATCGTCGTCACGACGCAAAGCTGGGGCAGGATCGGCTGCTCGTCGAGCTGCGGCAGGTCTTTCGCATCCAGCAGTTCCGGCCCCGTCAGCGCGAGGTCATTGAGGCCGTGCTCGCGGGCCATGACACCCTCGCGGTGATGCCCACCGGCTCTGGCAAGTCGCTCACCTACCAGCTTGCCTCGCGGATCTTGCCCGGGCTCACCGTGGTCATCTCGCCGCTGCTCGCGCTCATGCGCGACCAATACGAGAAGATGGTCGCTCTCGGCATGGAGGGCTCTCGGCTCGACTCCTCGCTCACCGCCAAGCAGCGCGAAGAGACGATGAAGGGGATAGAGGAGGGCAAGGGCAAGCTGTTGCTCATCACCCCCGAGGGCGCGACCTCCGAGGCGTTCCGGCAGCGCATCGCGGGCCGCGAGATCTCGCTGCTCGTGGTCGACGAGGCTCACTGCGTCTCGCAGTGGGGCCACGACTTCCGGCCGAGCTACCTCGCCGTCAGCAAGGTCGCCGAGCAGCTCGGGCGTCCGACGATCCTCGCTCTGACCGCCACCGCGACCCCCAAGGTGCAAGAGGATATCGTCCAACAGCTCGACATGCGCGAGCCGGTGCGCATCTCGACGCCCCCGTATCGGCCGAACCTGCAGTTCGAGGTGGAGCTGCACGACAGCGAGATGGGCAAGCTCAAGTCGCTGCTCAAGCGCGTCAAGGCGCTGCCGCGGCCGGGGATAATCTACTGCGCGACGGTGCGCGACACGCAGATGGTCTGGGCGATGCTGCGCAAGGCGAAGGTGCGCTCGGCCGTCTACCACGGCAAGATGCGCAAGTCCGAGCGCGACGCCTCCTACGAGGCCTTCATGTCGGGGCGTAAGCCGGTCGTGATGGTGGCGACCAACGCCTTTGGCCTCGGGGTCGACAAGCCGAACATCCGCTACGTCATCCACTATCAGGTACCGGGCTCCATCGAGGCCTACGTGCAGGAGGCCGGGCGCGCAGGCCGCGACGGCAAACCGGCGCGTTGCATCCTTCAGTACCTGCCGCAGGATCTCGAGATCCAGGAGTTTTTCCTGGAGCAGCAATACCCGACGCGCACACAGGTGCGCTCGGTTGCCGAGGCTCTGCAGGCGTGGTCCGAGAGCGGCCAGCCGGTGACCTTGAAGGACTTGGCTCTCTCCTCGCACGTGCCGCAGACGCGCACTGCGGTCGTGCTGCGACTCCTTCAGGACATGCGGTTTGCCTCGGACGTCGAGGCGGGCAAGGCGGTGGTGCTCACGGCTCCTCCGCCCATCGAAGAGGTCCAGCGAGCCTCGACGATCTACGACATCCAGCGCATGAGCGACCGTCGCAAGCTCGACGAGCTGACCGCGTACGCGACCACCGACGAGTGTCGCAGCCGCTTTGTGCGCCGTTACTTCGGAGAAGCGGACCCCCCTGTCTGCGGCGTCTGCGACAACGACCGCGCGAAGAGTGCCGAGGAGCAGGAGCAGGAAGAGCTCGCCTTGGAGACCGGGAACGGCCGACGCAAGCGACGCCGCAGGGGCGGCCGGGGCCGACGCAGAAGGGAGCACGCCGAGGCGCGCGCCGCCCAGGCGGCCGCCACGAGCGGCGAGGCGGCAGCCGGCTCTGCCGCACCGCAACGGCCCCAGCCGCTGCAGCAACCGCAGTCGCAGCAGCCAGGCGAGGCAGGCGAGAGGCGAAAGAAACGGCGCAGGCGCCGTCGGCGCCGTGGGCACAAGTCGGAGCTCGGAGCGCAGGAGCTCCCGCAGCAGGGCCAGAGTCCCCGGCCAGAGCAACGGCTTGAGGCAAAGTCCGCGCCGCTGCGGGCCGATGTAGAGGTGGAGGCCCAACGTCGCTCCGGCCAGAGGCGAGGTGCGGGGGCAAGAGGCGAAGCGGTCGATATCGTGCTGGCGGCCGAGCGGCGGTCGGAGGCTGCGGCGGCCGACGAGAGCTTCGCTATCGAAGTGGAAGCCGAGCGAAGGCTCGAGCGTGAGCTTCGCGGCGAGCCGGCGGAAACCGAGGTTGAGGCCGAGCGCAGGCCAAGTCGTCACCGCAGGTCGACGATGGAGCGCGGGACGACCGCTGAGAGGAGACCGGAGGGGGTGCTCGAAGGCGAGCTGTGCGAGCCGGCCGCCAAGCCCAGCCTCGAGCGCGAAGAGCTCACGCAGCCAAAGTCGAGGCTTGAGCGCAAGGAGAAGCCGAGAGCCTCGCTTCGGTCCGAGGCCAAGCCTGCGTCGGAGAAGGATGGGGTCTTGGAGCCCAAGGCAAAAGCGCTGCCCGCGGCGCGAGCAGAGGAACCGGAGGCCAAGGCGGTTTCCGAATCCGAGGCCGGCGCCGATGGCTCGCCGAAAGCCGAGGTGAGGCCGGAGCGCAAGCGAAAGCCGAGGGCCAAGGCCGAGCCGGTCGCCAAGGTGGAGCCGGTTGCCAAGGTGGAGCCAGGACCTGCGGTCGACAGCGAGGTCGAGCTGCTGGCCAGCCGAAAGGCGAAGCGCAAGCCGAAGGCCAGCCTGGACATGGAGGCGGATAGTACGCCCGAGCCGCAGGCGGCCGGGCTTCGGGAGAGGCAGCGGCGTGAGAAGAAGGCCGAAGTCGGCGCGCAGACCGAGGCCAAGCCCGCGCGTCGGGTAGCAGCCCGGCCGACGCCTGAACCTATCGTTGAGGCCGAGTCCGCGGTCGCGGGGAAGCCGGCCGCAAAGCGAAGAGCCAAGGCCGAGGCCGGCAAGCCTCGTCAAGCGACCGCGGAGGTCGCGCCGGGCGAGCCGAGGCCGAAAGCGCCGCGCAAGGCCAAGGCGGCTGAGGAGCCCAAGGTCGCACGCAAGGCCAAGGCGGCTGAGGAGCCCAAGGTCGCGCGCAAGGCCAAGGCGGCTGAGGAGCCCAAGGTCGCACGCAAGGCCAAGGCGGCTGAGGAGCCCAAGGTCGCGCGCAAGGCCAAGGCGGTTGAGGAGCCCAAGGTCGCGCGCAAGGCCAAGGCGGTTGAGGAGCCCAAGGTCGCGCGCAAGGCCAAGGCGGTTGAGGAGCCCAAGGTCGCACGCAAGTCCAAGGTGGCGGCTGCTCGGGCTGCCAAGCCCAGTGAGGCGGAGCCTGAGCCGAAGGCGCGTGGCAGGTCGAAGAAGAAGACCACGGAGTAGCGGAGGCAGCGCGGCTTGTTCTCCACGACTGTCGAAGGGCAGTGCGGCTTGCCGTGTCGGCTGTCCTTCGGCGAGCGGTTCGCCTGCGCGGGCGCCCAGTGGCCTGGGCGGCTGACCTCTTGGCGCCGGGCAGCTCGCGAGAAGTGGGTCTCGTCATGCTCTCGCGCTAGACTGCCGTCGAACAGTCCGAGTCCGCAGGCCGCACGTGCCAGTTCGGCGTGTCGGCGGGCGTGCGGTTGCGGCGTGCGACTCGACGAAAACGCGACAGCAGGACAGGTAAATGAGCAGACCGATTCTGGGCATCGACTTCGGCACCACCAACACGACAGCCGCCTACTTCGACCCCGATGGCAGGCTTCGACTGGTGCGGGTGACCGACAAGAGCCACGTCATGCCATCGGTCGTCTGGTATCACGCGGCGGACAAGGCGCTCGTTGGCCACGGGGCCCGCACTCAGATCATCGACGACCCGCGGCACACCGTCTTCGAGGCCAAGCGCTTCCTGGGCCGGCGCTTCCAGTCCGAGTTCGTCATCAAGAACCGCGAGCGGTTCGCCTTCGATCTGGTCGAGGGCGACGACGGCTACTGCGCTGTGCTGACCTACGATCGGGTCACGTCGCTCGTCGAGACCGCCCACCTCGTCGTCCAGCAGATGCTGACCCTGGCGAACCATCAGGCGGGCGAGCCTTTTCACGAGTGCGTAATCACCATGCCGGCGCACGCGACTTTTCGGCAGCGCGAAGCGATGCGGCGCGCCGCGGAGAAGGCGGGCTTGGCCGTGCGGGCGATCGTCAACGAGCCGACCGCGGCGGCGCTCTACTATGCGAACCTGCGAAACCCGCAACAGACGGTGCTCATCTTCGACCTCGGGGGCGGCACCTTCGACGCGACGCTGATGTCGGTCGAGAACCGCGTGGTCAAGGTCCTCGCCACCGGGGGCGACTCGTTTCTGGGCGGGGCGAACTTCGATGCCCTCATCGCCGAGCGCCTCGTCGCCGATTTCCAGGAGAGGCACGGAATCAACCTGCGCGAGAACCGGCTGGTCATGCAGCGGCTCCTGTTCGCCGCCGAGTCGGCGAAGATCGCGCTCTCGAGCGTCGAGGAGCGGCACATCCGCATCCCCTGCGTCGCGCAGAAGGACGGACGCTTCGTCGATCTTGAGCACACGCTGACGCGCGAGGCGATGGACGAGCTGTGCTTTCAACTCGTCGAGCGCACCGCCGCCGCCTGTGACGACGTCCTGACGCGCGCCGGTATGAAGGCGGAGGAGATTGACGAGCTGGTGCTCGTCGGCGGCCAGACGCGCATGCCGGCGATACGCAGTCGGTTCACGCAGTTCAAACGCTACTCGTCGGAAAAAGACGTGCACCCGGAGCTTGGCGTGGCGATTGGCGCGGCGATCCTCGGACGCAACCTCGCGCGGGGTGTCAGCGGGTTGGCCGACGTGGTTCCCATGCCGATAAGCGTGATGGTGCCCGGTGGAGGCACTCACGAGGTCATCAGCGCGAACGCCCAGGTGCCCTGCACCAAGAGCGTCACGCTGGAGGGCCTTCCGCCGTGGCAGGCCCCGGTGCCCATCGCGATCTTCGAGTCGCTCGACACCACCAGCATCGAACGCGAGATCTTCGGGACTGTCCACGTGCCCGTCGAGTGGCGCGTCGGGGCGGGAGGCTCGCCGTCGCTGCAGTTGGAGCTCGGGCAGGACTTCACGCTCAAGGCGAGGCTGCTGGCGCCGGATGGACGGGTCGCGCCCGCCACCATCGTCGAGATGCGGGCGGGGGGAAGGTAATCCAGGTCGGAGCCTCGCGCGGCCGCCCTTCGGCAAGCCTTCCCGGGCCTCGGGGAATCGAAGGCGCAAAGAAGAGAAAAGGCTGCCAAATAGCTTGGCAGCCTTTCTTTCCAGTGGAGGCGGCGGGAATCGAACCCGCGTCCGAAAGTCATCCACTCTCGCCACTACGTGCGTATCCCATGATTTGTACTCGCCGAGCGCTCCCATGGGCAGGATCACCCGGCGAGTTTCCCGGATTAGTCTCGCGACAAGCCCTCCAGGCGATTGCTTGCCGCCAGCCTGCTAAATGGCGCCCGATTCTGACCCCACAGGCAGAAGGTCAGGCGGACGCGCGCTGCTACGGGTTATTAGGCCGCGAGCGCGAGCTCAACGTTGTCGTTGGCTTTTGTGTTTTCCCAGGAAGGATTAGCGAGGTCACCCGAGATCCTCGGCACGCGACTTGAGCTTCAGCACCCTCGTCGAAGCCAGTTCGCCCCCAAATTGTCAAAGACCGGCCGGTCGCTTTACAGCCAACCGAGAGCCATTCACCTTAGTGAGTTGCGCTCCTCTCGTCAACCGTCCGAAATGGCTGAGGAATTCCGCGTCGATAGCCAGCGTGCGGTCGGAGGGCCTCTTGGCGCTGGGAGAGGACGGCCCGCTTGCGCCTTGGGCTTATCGGACGGCCCGCCGCTCGGCGAGAGAGCACCTGAGCTCGTTTCGCCCGATTCAAGCAACCTGGGCGCAACCCGGTCACCCAGAGCGTAGAGGCGACCAGCGGGAGCCTCGGAGGCGAGGGATTCGCCGATTCTCTTCCCAAACTTGGGTTGGACGAGGACCTCCGGCGGGCCCGCCGGTAATTCGGCCACTTGCGGTTTGGGCTTTTCGCGGGGAACCAAAGCTGGAGCTCGCACGCCTTGGCCTCGGGCTGTCGGCACCAGAGGTCGCCCGAGCGCGCCCACGGCTCAGGCGACGAAGCGGTAGCCGACTCCGCGCACAGTCAAGAAGTGCCGAGGCTCTTCCGGGTCCTGCTCGAGCTTGGCCCTAAGGCTGCGCACGAAGTTGTCCACGGTCCGGGTGGTGCCCTGGTAGTCAAAGCCCCAAGCCCCTTCGAGCAGCGACTGGCGCGTCAACACCCGCCCCGGGTGCTCGAGAAAGTACTTGAGAAGCCTGAACTCCTGCGCGGTCATCGCCACCGCGGCCCCGTCGCGACGCACGCAATGCTCGCCGAAGTCGACCTCGACCGCCGCGAAGCAAAACGAGCTCGAAGGCCCGGTCTTGTGGCGCCGCATCACCGCTTTGATCCGCGCCAGCAACTCTTTCAAGCCAAAGGGCTTGGACACGTAATCGTCGGCCCCTAATTCGAGCCCCATGATCTTGTCATGCTCGAGCGCTCTGGCCGACAGCACGACCACGGGCAGCCTCGAGCCGCGCCGGCGCAGCTCCTTGAGCACCTCGAAGCCGTTCATGCCCGGTAGCATGATGTCCAACACCATTAGATCCGGCTGCTCGTCGAAAGCGAGCTGCAAGCAGCGATCGCCATCCTGGGCTTGAAGAATCTCATAGCCCTCGTGCCGCAAGTTGATGGACAGGCCCGTCAAGATCGACAGATCGTCCTCGGCCAACAGGATTCGGGTCTTCTTCTCAACCACGGGTTTGTCCCCTCAGTCGGCAACCGCGGGAAGGGTAAAGCAGAACGCGCTGCCCTTGCCGGGCTCGCTCGTCACCGAGATTCTGCCCTGGTGCGCCTCGACGATGCGCTTGGCGATGGCCAGCCCGAGCCCGGTTCCTTCGGTTTGACGGCTGAGCAGATCGTCGGCGCGGTAGAAGTGATCGAAGATGCGCTTGCGGTCGGCGGGCGAGACCCCCGGCCCGTCGTCGATGACCTCGAAGCGCACCATCTTCCCCTCGTTGCAGGCGCGCACGACGACGTGCTTTTCGGGCCCGCTGTACTTGAAGGCGTTCTCGAGAAGATTGAGGAGCACCCCTTCGATCATCTGCGGATCGGCAAGCACCTTCGGCAACTCCTCGGGCAGCTCGACTCTCAGCTCGGTCGAAGAGCCGGGCCGACCGGCGGCGAGCTGGTGGGTGCGATAAGCGGTGAGCGCTTCGTCGACCAAGGCCTGGGCGGGCACAGGCAGGCGCCTGTAGACCTTGCGGCCGCTCTCGATGCGGGCCCAATCGAGGATACGTTCGATCATTATGGTGAGCCGTTCGCTTTCGCGGGCGAGCAGGGCGAGACACTCCTTCGACTCGGCCTCGCTGACCCGCCCCATGGCCAGGGTCTCGACGAACATGCGGATAGAGGTGAGCGGGGTGCGCAAGTCGTGGCTGATCGACGAGACGAAGTCGGTCTTGAGCCGGGAGAGCTTCGCCTCCTTGAAGATCGCACGGCCAACCAGGGCGGAGCCGACCCCGATGGTGATGTAGAAGGCCGCGAGCAGCGCGATGTAGATGATGCGATTGCGCCGCGACAGCGACAGAGCATCCTTGGGGCCGATGGCGGCGATCTCCCAGTCGGCCAGCGGTGGGGGCAGCTTGCGGAGGGCCAGGGTGGGCTCAGCGCTTTCGACAGGCGTGCGCACGACGTCGGCGACCAGGCCGATGATTCCGCCTTCGGACTGCGGCTCGACCGGGCGCAAGACGAAGCTCGTTCCCTCTGCATCCGCTTCTTCGCGGGCGAGCTCGGCGAATCGCCTTCTTAGCCATTGCTCGTCGACGCGGTAGACGGCGACTGCGCCGTCGGCGCCGCGCCGCGCTCCGTAGAGCCCCCTGGCCGGTCCGGCGTCGAGGTAAACGTGGGCCGCCCCGCTCTCGGCCAGCTCTCGGGTGCGCACCGCGAGCAGCGCCTCGGCGGCGAGCATCCCCGCCTCCTGCGATTCGCGAAACGAGACCTCGCCTGTCTCTTCAACGATGAAGAACGGGCCGTATAGCGGCTCGACTCTTCGCAGCTCGGACGCCCAGGCGGGCCGGGCGGCGAGGTCTCGAGGGGGCTCTAGATGCTCGAGCGCGCCATTGAGAAGGTAGGCGAGCTGCTGCTCGAGCTTTGCCAGTCTGCCGGTGAAGCTTTTCTCGAGGCTCATCTCGACGGCCGCCTTCTCGTTCTTGATCGCGAGAACGCCAAAGGCCGACAGCGCCGCGCTCGGGATCACCACGAGGGTGAGGAAGAGCACGAAGGTCTTGCGAAAGCTCGCCAGTTCGTTCGCGGGATGGACCACGCGCCCCTTTTACCTACGCAGGGCCACCGGGCACAACAGCGCCCGCATGAACAAAGGGGCGCCATTCAAGCGCCCCTTCGTCGTCCCTGCGGACTACCGTGAGCTAGTAGTTTTCGCGCTGCGGCGAGCTTTCGCTCTCCGGCCGGTCCGACTCCTCCTGCTCGCCCGCTCCGCCCGTCCCCTGCTGCCCGCCCATGAACTCGAGCGACTTGAGCATGTTGCGGTTGTTCTTCAGCTCGTAGGAGGCGCGCACCTCCTGGCCCTCTCTGAGGGCCTGGGCCGAGGTGACGCCCTTGAACTCGGTGTCGCGCTGGACCTGGAAGGGCACGGCGGCGTTGTCGTACTCGATGATGACCATGTTGCGGTCGGCCTTGAGCACTCGCCCGGTCAGCGAGTGCTCCTGCTGGGCCTGCTGTTGGGCTTGCGATTCGCGCTGAGCCGGCTGGTCGCTGGGTTCTGTCTGAGCGGTCGCGCTGGTAGCGAAGGCGAGAAGCCCGACTGCCGCCATCGCGCCAAGAAGCTGCCTCATTCCCTGCCTCCCGTGATGCTCGGGCCGCCTCGGGCACCGAGCCCTCTGGCTTGCAGGAAGATTAGGGCCAGACCTTTTTCGCCGACAGCGGCATCGACGGGGGCACGAGGCACGCGTCGGAAGGCTCGTGCCGTCGTCGGGAGGGCCGGAGAGCAAGGGCGAGATCGTCGTTTGCAGCCGCTGTTCGAGCACCTGCTGGCAAGGACGGGAGGCGCGGGGAGGCGTACGAGCGCCTCCCGTCTCGGCGGCCCCCCGAGCGCGCATGAAGAGGAGGCGCGGAAGCGAGGCTTTCGGAAGGCCTCCTCGACCGCACCTTCAGAAAAAAAACGCGCGTTCGAGGGCCATTTCGGGACCGGATCGGCCCGGGAAGGCCCCTGGCCGGCCCGTAGAGCGATTTCAGGTCGCCAGGCTTGCTTCAAATAGGGCCGGAGGCCGAACGGCCGCTCCTGGGCCATCCTGGCGCTCCACAGGTGCCTTCCCGAGGCTTCGACCGCGCGCCGCAACGTGCGGAAACAACTGCGGTTTTTCGCGCGCCTTCGCCGGGCCTGGGCTCGGTGCGGACCTCGTCCAAGACGGCGCCGCCCCAAAGGCTCCTGACGGCCGAACCCGCCGCCAGTCCTGCCGCGGCTCGTCGGTGGCGCGCCCGGGGTGCCGAATCCGTCGGGGCCGCCCGGCAAGCCGGCCGGAGAGGCGAAGAACGCAGGCCCTGCTGCGCCTTCGAGGCGACTCGCCGTTTGACACCGCCGAACCGCGGCGGCTAGCCTTCAGGCGCTTTTCTTCCTCAAGCGGAAAGGTAGCTAGGTCATGCCCGCGAAGACCAACACCCCCGCCGGCGACGAGAACCGGCTCTTCCCGAACCTCGAGCGCTTCATCGAGAGCAATGATCGCGAAGCGACCGCCCGCCTCTTCGAACAGACCAAGAGCAAGCTTCAGGAAATCGCCTCGGGCGCCAAGGGCCCGGCGGCGAAGAAGGCGCTGGCTGGCATCGCGCAGGCCGAGGCCCTTCTCTCGAGCCTTCACGACGTTCGCGAGCGGCTGGAGAAGGAGTCGAAGGGGGCCAAAAAGCCCAGGCGGTAGGCACGGTTGGCGAAAAGGTGACCGCCTGAGGAAACAACCTTGAGGCTTGGGCGATAATCAATTCGGGCGCCACCAAATCGGCGCCGAACTCCAGGAGGATTCCATGGGTGGCCCTTCGCGCATCAACCAGACCCCAGTTCGCCTCAACACGAAGCTCACCGCTGACCGCCAGACCCCGAAGACCGATTTCGGCTCGCGCGTTCGCGACGGCGTCTCGGTGACCGCCCAGGCGGTGGCCACGGGAGCGGCAGTGGCTGCTCCGATGGTTCCGGGTGGCGCAATCATCAGCGCGGCGGTCAGCGGCGTCGAGAGCATGGCGGCCTCCTCGTCGGGCGCGGTGCGCGCGGCGAGCTCGGGCGCCTACGGCGTCGGCGGTGCCGCGGGCTCGACCGGGAGCGCCGGCGGGACGGCGGCCCTCCCCGGCGGCTCGAGCTACGAGCAGGGCATGGCGCTGCTCGAGGCCCAGCAGGCCTCGAACATGCAGTTTTTGACCCTTCAGAACCAGATGCAGGGCGAGAACCAGAAGTTCTCCACCCTTTCCAACGTGATGAAGGTTCGCCACGACACGGCGAAGAACAGCATCCAGAACATCCGCTAATCGGTTCGAGGTGCGAAGAGCTTCGGAATGCGGCGGCGGGCCCCTCGGGCCTGCCGCCTGCTTTTGTTTGCGGGAGAGCCGTTGGCTTTCGGTTGTGTCGGCTGATACCCTGGCCTCCTTTCGCGTGGCGGGTGGCCGCGCGCCTGTGCGGAGAGCGCAATGGCAGACCAGAACAACCGCCTTGTCCCGATTTCGCGGGAGGAGATCGTCATCCTCCTTGAGTCCGGGTACGTGTTGATGAACATGAGCAAATGGAGCGAGGCGCGCGAGGTCTTCACCGGCGCGGCCGCGCTTTTGCCCAAGAGCGAGGTGCCGCGCCTTGCCCTCGGGACTCTGGAGTTTGCCCAGGGCCGCCACGACAAGGCCCTGCAGGAGTACCGCAAGGCCCAGCAGCTCAATCCCAAGAGCGCTTTGCCCCGGGCCCACGCCGGCGAGGCGCTGCTTTTCCTCGGCAAGGCGAACGAGGCGACCCGCGAGCTGAAGGCCGCGGTCGAGCTCGAGCCCGACGGCGACGGAGGCCAACTGGCCCGAGCGCTCCTCGAGGCCAAGGAGGCTGGCGCCTTGCCGCCTCCCAAGGCGGCGAAGAAGTAGGCGGCTCGACTGCCCCTGCTCGCAACCTCAGAGCTCGGCTGCGCGATAATCGTCATGGAGGACCATCGGCAGCACCAGTGAGAAGGCGAGGTCGAGAGCATGGGCATCGGGCCAATCAGAGGTGGAGGGCGCAGCGGCCCCAAGGGCGTCAAGGGCGCGGGCAAGGCCGGGGGCAAGGGCGCGGTCGCCAAGGCCTCTGGCAAGAGCTTCGGCAAGACCGACGCGGTCGAGAGCCTCGTCGGTGTGTCGGGTGCGGCGGGGTCGGCCGAGGTGAGCGGCGATATCATCGTCGAGCAGGCCTCGGCGGTCGCCCGTGCGCTCAAGAGCGGAGAGATCGCCACCAAGGCCGAGGCCGCACGCCGTCTGGTCGCTGGAATCTTGAAGGAGCGGATGAACATGCAGTCGAAGGCGCTGGAGAGCCGCATCGCCGAGCAGCTCGAGCAGGACCCGCGGCTTGCCCAGACCCTCGAGCGAATCTGGCAGCGCGGATAGGAGCTTCGCCTTGGCGTTTACCGAGGACAGAGCGCAGCTCGTCGAAAAGTACGGGCAGTATGTCCGCTCGCTCGCCAACCAGGTGCGCAAGCAGTTCAACGCCAGGCTCGACATCGAGGACCTCGTCAGCTACGGCACCGTCGGACTGTTCGAGGCGGCCGAGCGCTTCGATCCCAAGGTCGGCGCCAATTTCCTCACCTTCGCCCACTACCGCATCAAGGGCGCCATCTTCGACGGGCTGCGGCAGATGGGCGTGCTCAAGGGCCCCGACCAGCGCGCCCTGTACCTGAGCGAGCGCACCTCGAGCTATCTGACCTCGGCCGCGGCTCGCGACAGCGGGCCGCGCACCTTCGCCGACGACGTGCGCGAGGTCGAAGGCGCGGTCACCAGCCTCGCGGCCATCTTCGCCTGCAGCCTCGAGGGCAACGAGCACCTGCAGATCCGTGACGAGTCGCTCGGTCCGGAGGCGCGGCTCGAAATCGCCCAGCTCAAACACCGCGTCAAGCTCGCCATCGAGAAGCTGCCGGACAACGAACGTAGGCTGCTGGTGGCTTACTACTACGAATCGAAGACGCTCGAAGAGGCCGGCTCGACCATCGGGCAATCCAAGAGCTGGGCCTCGCGCCTGCACGCGCGGGCCATCGAGCGATTGAAGGGGTTTCTTGCCGAGGAGATGGAGCTTCCGCAGCCCACCGGCAGCCGGGCCGGACCGAAGGCGGGTTCGGCAGCCCCCTCGCGCAAGGCCGGCCCCAGAACAGCGCCCGCCACTGCCGCGGCACGGCAGACGGGAACGAGGTAAAGGAGAAACGCCATGGCCACCCCGATTCCAGCGGCAGCGCAGCAGGTCGCCCAGGTCGCCCAGCAACAGCAGGTGGCCCGCCCCGAAGCGACCCCCAAGACCGGCGCCTCGAAGTTCGACCAGGCGATGGCCCACAAGTCTGAGGCGGCCCAGGCCACAAGCCAGGTGACCAAGACGCAGGCCGCGCAGGCGACCCAGCAGGCACAGAAGGCGACGCACGCGACTCAGGTCGAGCGCACGGGCAAGGTCGACGACCTCAAGCAGGCGAACGCCGCCAAGCGCGAGGCGCCCGTCCAGCAGAAAGCGCAGGTCGAAAAGGCCCGCAACTCGGTCGAACAGCTCCTGACCCAGATCGAGAACCGCAACGCGGCGATGGGCGAGTTTGTTAACAGCGCGATCAGCGGCAAGATCAAGCTCAATCAGCAACAGCTCCTCGGGCTGCAGGCGAAGGTGAGCGAGTATTCGCTCGAGCTCGACCTGACCGGCAAGGTCGTCGAGAAGGCGACCAACGGCCTCAAGGACACCTTGCGGACGCAGGTCTGACGTTCCCCGGGCTTGTTTTCTAGCGAGCCGCCTCGCCCGCTGTGCTGGGCTGGGGCGGCTCGCTTTCGTTTGCGGGCAAGTTGGCTGGCCGACACCGTGTGGTAAGCTTCGGGGCCACTTGTGACCAACGACGGAGTCCTCCCGTAGATGAATCCTGTGTGCCGCGCCGCCGTGGCCCTGCTGCCTGTGCTCCTGCTGTCTGCCTGTCAGGTCGAGATTCAGCACCAGCTCACCGAGCGGGAAGCCAACGAGATTCTCGTCCTGCTCGAGCGCAAGGGCATCCCGACGGTCAAGAACAAAGAAGAGGGCGGGCGCGAGCTGACCTGGATGATCAGCGTCCCCAAGGCGCACGCGGCCAACGCGGCGATGCTGCTCAAGGAGAACGAGCTGCCGCGCACCCGGAGCCCGGGCTTCGAGATCTTCAACCGTGGCAGCCTCATCCCCACCGCGACCGAGGAACGGGCCATGTTCCTGCAGGCGCTCGCCGGCGAGCTGTCGAAGACCATCTGCTCGATAGACGGGGTGCTCGACGCGCGCGTCCACATCAACATCCCGCAGACCGACGAGCTCTCCGACCGCGAGGCGCGCCCCCAGCCCTCGGCCTCGGTGCTCATCAAGTATCGCGCCTACACCGACCCGGGCGAGAAGGCGCCCCCTCCTCCGGTGACCGACGATCAGATCCAGCAGCTCGTCGCCCGCGCAGTGCAGGACATGAGCCCGGAGAAGGTCTCGGTGGTCATGACCCCGGCGGCGATGCCCGGGGGGCTCGATACCACCGGCCCCAACCTCGTCGAGGTGCTAGGCGTTCGCATGGCGGCCGACTCGGTCAACGTCTTCCGCGGGCTGCTTGCGGTGCTGGTGCTCATCATCCTCGGCCAGGGCGGCTATATCGCCTACAGCAAGACGCGGGAGATGCGCCAGCCGGTCGGTCCGGCCGTTCGGCCCCGACCGCGACCGGACGCCTGAATAGTGTAATTCCAATGCCTTGGCCCGCCTTCGCCGCTTTCTGACGGGCGGGCCCGCGGGCGCAGGCTCGTTGCGGGACAAAGCGAGCGGCTGATAGCATCTCGTGAGGAGTTTCGCTCGGTTGCACCCCGGAAACCCGAATGGCAAGGCGCCGCAACCAAGACGCAGGCGGAGAGAGGCTCGACGAGGTCCCGGCACCGCCGGTCGCTGATCGCACGCGCGTCGAGGTCTCGCCTTTTGCCGAGCAAGCGCCTCTGCCCGACCGCACTCGCCTCGAGCCCTCCCCGCTCGCCCCGGAGCCCGAGCCGGCGCGGCGCGGGGCTCGACGTCCTACCCGCGGACAGTCCCCTTCGGTCGTCGTCGAGCAGCCGGGTGAGGCGCCGGGGCGGCGCAACTCGATGCGCTCCGCGCCCAGTGTCGAGGTCGAGGAGAGCTGGGAGGCCCCTCCGGGCGCCTTCGCCGAGCAGACACGCGTCGGGGCCGCTCCGAGCGCGCGGCCCGTGGCGCCTCGCCGCTCGGGCGACCGAGTGCCCAGGCACCAAGAGGAGGAGGACTGGGGCGCCCCCGCGACCGCGGACACCGCCGATGCGACGCGCATCGCGCCCGCGCCGCGCGAGCGGCCCGCCCCGGTCCAGGACGACAACGCCACCTGCGCCGGGCCGCCTATCACCATCGAAGTGCTCGAGGGGCCCGACCGCGGCCTGAGACTGCCGGTGCGCGGCGGGAGGATGATCATCGGCCGCGGCGAGGGCTGCGATTGCAAGCTCAAGGACGCGGCCGCCTCGCGTCGTCATGCCGAGCTTATCGCCTCGCCGAACGGCCTGGTCGTGCGCGATCTGGGAAGCGGCAACGGCACGCGCGTCAATGACGAGCGCGTCAGCGAAGCGGCCGTCCTTCACGGCGATACGATCGCGGTGGGCCAGACCGTGCTGCGGGTCGTCGATGACCTGAAGCAGTTCGAAGAGGAGCGGCGTGAGAAGGCGGCCCCTCCCAGACCCGCGCCCCGCCTCGCGCCGCCGCCGCGCCGCTCGACCCCGCCGCTCGCGGCGGCATCCGACGACGAAGAGGCGGAGGACGATTTCACCGGTACCTCGCGCCTGTCGCTGCCGCCGCGGGACAAGGGGCTGCTCGGCAGGCTCAAGGCGCTGCCCCCTCCGATGCGCTACGGCATCCTCGGTGGCGGTGGCCTGCTCGTGCTGCTGCTGCTGCTGGCCCTCGCCGGTGCCCTCAAGGGCCCGCCGTCCCCGCCGCCGGGGCCGCCTCCCGAGGAGCTCGAGTACGAGGGGCTCTTCGAGGAGGGCAAGAAGAACCTGCGCGCGGGCAAGTACGACGATGCGCTGGAGAGCTTCAAGGCCGCCCAGGCGGTGATCGATAAGCCCGAGCTGTCGCGCTACATCGAAGCGTGCGAGCGCGACTCCAAGGCCAGCCGCCAGATGCTCGATGCCAAGGCGCTCGCCGCGCGCGGCGAGTTCGCCGAAGCGGTCAGGGTTCTTGAGGGCATCACTGAGCTCGCGGGCGTCTACGAAGAGGCCAAAGAGCTCGCCAAGACCTACGAGGCAGACCGCATCGGCGCGGTCAAGAGGCAGATCGAGACGCTGCTCGAAGAGGCCGAGGTCGACGGCGCCCGGGAGCTGCTCGCCCAGCTTCCCGAGGCGCAGCAGCCGGCGGCCCGCGAGCAGATCGAGAGGGCGGAGCGGGCGCTCGAGCAGGATCAGGCCGCGCAGGCGCGCCGTGAGCGGGAGCGGGCGGCCCAGGCCAAGCGCAACCGCATCCGCAAGGCGCGCAAGGAGGTCGACGAGGCGATCGCCGGGGTGGCGCGCAAGATGAATTCGGGCAACTTCGAGGGCGCGGTGCGCGAGCTCGACCGCGTGATGGACAACGCCCGCTCCCAGCACGTGGTCATCAAGGTGCGCGAGCTGCGCAAGCTCATCCCCAAGTTCAGCGCGGCTTACCGCGAGGGCGTCTCCAAGTACAACGGCGGGGCGTACGAAGCGGCCGCCAAGCCGTTGTTGCGGGCGTTGACCTACTGGGAGGACATGGACATCGAGGGCAACCTCGGCTCCTCGCTGCAGTCCAAGGTCGCCAAGTCGATGGAGATGTACGGGCGCGCCTCGATGGCTCGGCAGGAGTATGGCACTGCCGCCAAGGCCTTTCGCCAGGCCATCCGCTTCAATTCGAAGGCGTTCGAGGCCAAGGCCGCGCTCCAGGAGATCGCCCGCAAGGCCAAGGACGTCTATCTGCAGGGCTACGTCGAGAAGGACCGCAACCCCGATCTGGCCCGCGCCAAGTTCCGGCAGGTGCTCGACATGGTGCCGGCCGACCACGAGGTCTACCAGGACGCCAAGAAGCGCCTCGACGACCTTGCCCAGCGCTGAGGTCCACACCGGACCACGGAGGCTCCCCACCTATGCGCCGCATCCTCGCGGTGGTCGTCGTCTTTTCCGGGCTCGCGCTCGCCATTTGGCTGCTGTGGCCACGTGGGCCCGAGGACGACGAGGCCCTGATTCGCGGGGTGATCGCCGACGTCGCCGCCAAGGCCTCGCAGAAGGATATCGGCGGGGTCGGCGAGCATGTGAGCGAGTCGTACCGGGGCGAGGGCGGCAGCAAGCAGGAGCTGAAGCGCTATCTGCTCGGCTACACGATGCGCTCGGACTGGGTCGCCGTCTTGCCCGCCAAGGTCGAGGTCGACCTCGCGCCCGAAGCGAAGAGCGCGAAGGTGTCGATGGTGGTGTTGCTCGCCCGAACGCCGGCCGAGAAGGCCGAGGACCTGCGAGCCGATGAGGTCGCCGGCTCGCACCGGATCGACGCCGAGCTCGCCAAGGAAGACGGCGACTGGCGGGTGACGACCGCGCGGCGCCGCGACGCCGCCGTCTCGGACCTCTTCTGAAGAGGGGTCGAGGAGCCCCTCGAACGATAGCCGGTCCGCCCGAGCGTAAGGCTCGCGAGGCCGAAGGGCCGACTCGACTGCACCTGCCTCGCGCCTCGGGAGGGTTGGGCTCGACGGCGAGCCGCGGGCCGAGGGCGGGGAGACGCGACACCTCTCGAGCGCGGGAGCTTGGCGTATAGTGCGCGCTCGATGACACTCGAGCTCTTCAGCAAAGCCTTCGCGATGGGCGGCGCTCTGCCCTCGCGTCACACCGCCGAGGGCGTCAACCTCTCGCCGCCCCTGCATTGGACCGGGGTTCCCCGGGCAGCGCGCTCGCTTGCGCTCGTGGTCGAGGATCCCGACGCGCCCGCCAAGGCCTTTGTCCACTGGCTGTGCTGGAACATCCCGGCGAGCCTCAAGGGCATCGAGGAGGACCTCGGCCCCCAGGACCCGCGCCTGCGGCAGGGGCTGAACGACTTCGGCGGCTGCGGCTGGGGCGGCCCGCGCCCTCCCTGTCGAAAGGGCGCTCACCGCTACGTCTTTCGCCTCTATGCGCTCGATCGGCTGCTCGATCTTGCGCCGGGCGAGGGTCGCGAGGCGCTCGAGGCCCAGATGCACGGCCACGTCCTCGCCGAGGCGCGCCTGATGGCCAAGTATCACCGGCGCACCTGCCATTGTGCTAATTCAGGGGCAGGATGCAGGCAGGGCTCTGGTTGCGAACGTCATTGACCAGGGGCGAGACCTGGTCGACGGCGAGCAGGGCCGAGGGGTAGGGGCCGAGCAGCGCGGTCAGCTCTCGCGGATCGGAGAGCGAGGGCTCGAGCCAGCGCGCCTCGTCTTCCGGAAGCAGGATTGCCGGCATCCGGTCGTGGACCGCACGCACCAGCTCGTTCGCCTCGGTCGTCACGATCGTACAGGTCAGCAGCGGCGGGGCTGCGCGGTCTCGCGGGTCGCGCCAGGCGTCCCACAGCCCAGCGAAGGCGAAGGTCCCGCCGCTTTGCAGGCGAATGCGCACCGGCCTTCTGTCGGTCCGCGGGCCCTGCCACTCGTAGAACCCGTCCGCGGCCACCAGGCAGCGGCGCGCAGGCAGCAGGCGCTTGAACATGCCGCTCGTCGAGAGAGTTTCGGCCTTGGCGTTGATGGGCCGTGGCGTCGCCTTCGCCTCTGGCGAGAACCAGCTCGGCACCAGTCCCCAGCGCATCTCGAGGAGCACCGGCCCCTGCGGCTCGCGGACGATGACCGGGACCGGATCGGTCGGCGCGATGTTGAAGCGCGGCGCGGCCTCGGCCCGCGCCTCGACGGCCCCGAAGCGCTCACGCAGCTCCCGGGTGGTCCTCGTCTGCGTATAGCGTCCGCACATCTGTTCCTCCCCAAGCCGATCTGCGAAAGAGCTCACCCGCGCCGGTGCGCGCAGGCGGGCACGCCTCGAGGAATCGGCCTGTCCGCTGGAAGGTTTTCTGCAAACGGACGGGCCCTGCCTGTTCGGACCATCCGAGCAGCCGGGCCTGCCTGCCCTCTGCCGCGCAGTGGGGCGGCTGGCGAGCGTGTGGAATAGTTTGACACCTCCTCGGTTGCAGGGGCATACGTTCGCCACCTCGAAGAGGTCGGAGGCCCGATGCGTCGTCTTTCGCTGTTGCTCGCCATCGCAGTTCTCGCCGCCGCGTCGCTCACCGGCTGTGCCCCGAAGCTGATCCCGGGCACCGACATCCTCGACAACGAGGAGTCGCGCGAGGTCATCGAGGTGCTGTCGGCGTACACCAGCGCCCTCGAGGCGCGCAACGTCGACCGGATTCTCGCGCTCGCGAGCGACAGCTTCTTCGAGACCAGCGGCACGGCCGCCGGCGACGACGACTTCGACAAGGCCGGTCTGGCCGAGCGGCTGCAGTCCTGGTCGGTCGAGACCAAGGCGGTGCGCGCGAAGGTGCAGGTCAAGCACGTCAGCGTCCAGGGCGACTCGGCGAACGCGGCCTACTTTTTCGACCTCAGCTACCAGGTGCCCGAAGCCGACGGAAAGCTCGTCTGGAAGAACGAGTCGGACGCCAAGCAGATGACCTTCCGCCGCGAGGACGGAACCTGGAAGATCACCAGCGGAATCTAGACCGCTCCCACCCCGGTAACTCCAGCCCCCGCGCTCCTCCCGCCGACGCCCGTACTTCCCCGAAAGCTTGCCGCTTTTTCGGGGGCGCGGGCGTTTTGCGCGTTCCTTGACACCTGTCTTTTCCGGATGTTATTCCCCGAAGCCTTTAGGTCGACCAAACCGGGCCGCTCGAGAGGGCGGTGCATCCAGTGCGGGCCTGTCCGAGTGGCTGACGACCTCAGGCCTGGAGACTCCACATGGCAACCGAGACCCAAGCTGCGAAGCAGGCCAAGACGGAGACCGAGGACTGGCGCAAGCGCGAGAGCATCGGCTCGTTCCTGCGCGACGTGATCCTCGTCGCGGTGATCCTCGGCGTTGGCCTCTGGATGTATCGGGGCTCAGTCGAGACCGGCAAGCAGGTGCGGGCCCTGGGCAAGGAAGTAAAGCAGCTCATGCTCAAGGACTCGCCCGAGCACTACGTGAAGGCCGAGGAGAAGCTCAAGGCGATGCTCGAGCTCGACAGCGACTTCCCGTTCGCCGTCGCCTCGCTCGCCGAGCTCTACGCCATCCGCTGGCTCGACTTCGGCATCGAGGCCGACGCGTCCAAAGCCCGCGAGTGGGCGAAGAAGGCCAGCCAGCTCAAGGCGCGCATCAACGAGCGCTTCGGCGCCGAGGTGCTCGCCAAGCTTGGCGAGGGCCAGTTCGCCGAGGCCGAGAAGTTTGCCAGCGAGATCAGCAAGCAGGCCGCCAGCTCCCACGTCGTCAACGGCCTGGGCCGCGCCTTCGTCGGGCAGGGCAAGCTCGAAGAGGCGAAGATCGCGCTGAAGAAGGCGGCCGACACCGAGTGGCGCAACCCGCGCTTTGCCTGTGACATCGCCGACGTCTACCTCGCCGACGGCGACCACGCGAACGCGCTCGCCTTCTACAGCAAGGGCGTCGAGTCCAACTCCGACCACGCCCGCTCGCTCATCGGCCGCTCGCGCGCGCAGATCGCGCGGGGCCAGCGCATCAAGGACGCGAGCGACACGCTCAAGGAGGTCCTCGAGCGCGGCGACGAGCAGATGTCGCCCCTGCTCAAGGCCCAGGCGCTCGTCGCCATGTCCGAGCTGAGGATGTTTGAGCAGAAGTATGACGAGGCCGCCAAGCTCGCCGACGACGCCATCGCTGCTTTCGACAAGTACCCCTGGTCGCACTTCGCCAGGGGCCGTGCGATGGCCGCGCTCCAGAAGGCGCCCGAGGCCGGAGCGGCCTTCGACCGGGCGCTCGAGCTTGGCCGCTACGTGCCCGAGTTCTACTACACCGGCGCCAAGGCGCTGCTCGCGGCCGGCGATCAGATCAAGGCCCCGACCCTGCTCGACGCCTACGTCAAGGCGATGCGCGAGGATGACCGCCTGCACCTCGCTTACGGCGATCTGCTGATGCAGATGAACAAGGGCGTCGAGGCGCTCGAGCACTTCCAGAAGGCGATCGCCTTCAACAGCTTCAACGCCCAGGCGCACTACGCCAAGGGCGCCGCGCTCTACGACGCGCGCGCGCAGGTCGGCGCCGGCCTCGAGGACACCAAGCCCGAGGCCATGAAGCGTTTGACCGAGCGGCTCATCAACGACCTCAACATCACCATCGACGAGTTCAAGAAGGAGAAGTGGGAGGTCGCGCACCTCGAGAAGGAGCTCAAGGTCTGGACCAGCATCAAGGGCAAGGGCTTCAACTGGGACGGCCTGAGCCCCGAGGAGAAGGACCTCGTTCTCGTCCAGACCGCGCTCGACGAGCTCAAGCTCGCGCTCGAGGTCCAGGAGTACTTCCCCGACGCGTACTCGAAGATGGGCGACATCCGCTTCGGACGTCAGGAGTACGCCGACGCCTGCCAGCAGTGGGCTCAGGCGCTCATGCAGATGAAGCAGCTCCAGCGCCCGCGCGACCTGCTCGCGGCCGTGCGCGAGAACATCAACACGCGCCTGATCAAGGAGGCGAAGCAGAAGGATATCGCCAAGGCGTGGATGGACGAGACGGCGGCGCTGGTCCGCTAGCCTCCGGCGACTCGCGGGAAACCTATCGAAGGGGCGCGCCCACCCGGCGCGCCCCTTTGCCGTGGGTGTCCTCGGGGTGCCCTCGGAGTGGTCTTCGGAGAGGCCAAAGCAAAGGGGCCCTTCGACTCCGCTCCCGCCGCTTCGTGCGTCGGGAGCTTAGGCTCAGGGCGAGCGGAACGGGCGGAGTCGAGGAAGGGTTTCTCGACGCATCGTCACGCCTGGGCCCGCTGTTCGCGGGGCGCTCTCAACGTCGTCGAGGCGAGCGACTTGGGAGGCTTGACCCTGCGAACGACGAGCTTCTCGAGCTCGACCAGCAGCAGGATAGCCACCCCGACCCCGACCATCGCTCCCCACTCGCGCAGCCCGATGGCCCCGGTGGCGAAGAGCCGATGCATGAACGGCGCGTAGGTGAAGACCAACTGCAGCGCCACGATGACCGCTATCGAGACGAGCACCGGGCGGCTGCCAAAGAAGCCCTTGAGGCTCAACACCGAGCCGAGGATCGCCCGGCTGCTGATCAGGTAGAACACCTCGCCCATCACCACCGTGTTGACCGCGACCGTACGGGCCGCGGCCAGGGGCGAGCCGAGCGACAGCGCCCAGAGGAACATGCCGAAGCTGCCGGCCAGCAGCAGGAGCGCGACATACCCGATGCGCCAGACGAAGTAGCCCGACAGCAGCGGCTCGGTCGGCGAGCGCGGCGGGCGGCGCATCACGTCGGCCTCGGGCGGCTCGAAGGCCAGCGCGAGCCCCAGGGTGACCGCGGTGACCATGTTCACCCAGAGGATCTGCACCGGGGTGATCGGCAGCGTCATCCCCAGCAGCACCGCGACCAGGACGATGAGCGCCTGACCGCCGTTGGTCGGCAGGATGAAGAGGATGGCCTTGCGCAGGTTGTCGAAGATGGTGCGGCCCTCCTCGACCGCGTGGGCGATGGTGGCGAAGTTGTCGTCCGCGAGCACCATCGAGGCCGCCTCCTTGGCCGCCTCGGTCCCCTTGATGCCCATCGCCACCCCGACGTTGGCGCGCTTGAGTGCCGGCGCGTCGTTGACCCCGTCGCCGGTCATCGAGACGACCTCGCCCTTGCTCTGCAGGGCGCGCACCAGGCGAATCTTGTGCTCGGGCGACGCGCGGGCGAAGACCGAGGTCTCGCGCGCGGCGCGCTCGAGCTGGTGGTCGTCGAGCTGATCGATCTGGTGGCCGGTCATCGCCCCGCCGTGGCGGGTGATGCCGAACTGCTCGCCGATGGCGCGCGCGGTCACCACGTGGTCGCCGGTGATCATCTTCACCGCGATGCCGGCGCGCTGCACCACGGCGACCGCCTCGATGGCCTCCTCGCGCGGCGGGTCGATCAGACCGAACAGCCCGAGGAGGGTCAGCTCGCCGACGTCCTCGAAGTCGAGCTCGTGCTGGTGCTCGTGGGCCGGCTTGACCGCCACCGCGATGATGCGCTGTCCCTCCGCCGCCATCTCGTCGATGCACCGGCGCCAGGCCGCCGGGTCGAACGGCGCGTCGCGCCCCGCGCAGCGCTGCCGCGAGCACATCGCCAGGACTTGCTCCGGCGCTCCCTTGACGAAGACCTCACCGCGCCCGTGATGGTCGTGGTGCAGCGTCGCCATGAACTTGTGCTCGGACTCGAAGGGGATGAGGTCGTCACGCGGGCGCTCGGCGCCCTCGGCCTTCGGGTCGAGCATCGACTTCATCCCGAAGGTGAGCAGGGCTCCGTCGGTCGGGTCGCCCTGCAGGGTCCAGTGTCCCCCCTCCTCGTGGAGCGAGGCGTCGTTGCAGAGCACGGCCGCGCGCGCCATCTCGAGCAGCACCGGCTCGGCCTCGGGCGAGACCTCCTCCTCACCGCGGAAGATGGCGCCGCGGGGCGCATAGCCGGTGCCGCTGACTTCGTAGACCCTCTGCGCGGTCCTCACCGCGCGCACCGTCAGCTCGTTGCGGGTCAGGGTCCCGGTCTTGTCCGAGCAGATGACGCTGACCGACCCGAGCGTCTCGACCGCGGGCAGCCGGCGGATGATGGCGTTGCGCCGCGCCATGCGCGTGACGCCTATCGCCAGGGTAATGGTCATCACCACCGGCAGGCCCTCGGGGATGGCGGCGACCGCGATGCCCACCGCCGCGAGGAACATCGCGGGCACCGGGTAGCCGCGCCAGAGCACGCCCACGGCGAAGATGGCCGCGGTGAGCGCGAGGATGGCCACGGTCAGCCAGCGCCCGAAGACCGCCATCTTGGCGAGCAACGGGGTCTGCATCGGCTCGACCTGCGAGAGCATGGAGCTGATGCGGCCGATCTCGGTGCGATCGCCGCTCGCCACGACGATGCCGGTGCCCTGGCCGTAGGTGACGAGCGTGCTCGAGTAGGCCATCGACGTGCGGTCGCCGAGAGGTGCGTCGGGTGCGACAGGCTGCTCGCTCTTCTCGACGGGCATGGACTCGCCGGTGAGCGCCGACTCCTGGAGCTGCAGGCTCTTGGTGCGCACCAGCCGCAGATCGGCCGGGACCTTGTCACCGGAGGCAAGGAAGACGAGGTCGCCGGGAACGAGCTCCTCGGCGGGCACGTCGAGGCGCCTGCCGTCGCGCTGCACGCTCGCCTGGAGCGAGAGCATCTTGCGAATGGCCTCGAGCGCCGCCTCGGCCTTGCCCTCCTGGATGAAGCCGATGATCGCGTTGATGAGGACGACGCCGAGGATGACCCCGGTGTCGACCCACTCGCCGAGCACCGCGGTCACCACCGAGGCGCCGAGCAGCACGAAGATGAGGACGTTGGTGAACTGGCTGAAGAAGCGTGCAGACGCCGAGCGCCGCTTCGGCGGGGTGAGCCGGTTGCGCCCGAAGACCTCGAGCCGGCGGCGTACCTCCTCTTGCGTCAGTCCCTTTGACGGACTGTCCAGCAGCTCGGAGGTCTCCTCCACGGAGCGGGAGTGCCAGTCGCGAATCTCGAGGAGCTTCTCGTCGGTCATCAGGCGCACGCCTCCAGGATCGGTGGACGAAAGTTGTCGATCGGCCCGGGTCGTCGGTAGGTACCCGACGCGGCGCGCCTGACGCCCGTTCGAGCCGCGGGTTGGATTCGACTGCTTCGGGACGGCCCGTCGCCTCGATCGGACGGCCTGTGGACCCCGACCCCGAGCGTCGATGCACGCCGGGAGAGCGCTCGGCGGCTGCGCGCGGGACCCGGCATGGTTCGCGGCCGCGCATTCGGCTTTAATGCCCCCGTCTGTGGCGTCGCTCGCTTCTTCTCCGGGGGTCCGCGGCGCGCCCCCTCGACACAGAGGTCGCCATGCTCGCGCTGCTCCTCGTACTCGCCGTGTCGCAGACGCCCGCGCAATCGCGTCAGGTGGGCGTGCCAGTCGGACAGGGGAAGGTTGCGCCGGTCGTGAAGCTCACCTCGCCGCCAGGAGGCTGGACGGTCGATCGAATGATGCTCGTCGAGGGCACCGTGTCCGACCCCACGGTCGATCCGGTGACGCTGAGCATCAACGGCGACCGCTACCTCATCCGCACCAGCAACGGCCGTTTCTCGCGCAAGTTCCCGGCTGCCGCGGGCAAGAACGTCGTCACCGCCCTGGCGACCAACGCGGGCGGCACCGGCTCCGCGCAGACGACCTCCTATGCGCAGATTCCCCCGGTGCCGCTCAAGGCGGTGCTCACCAGCGACACCGACGGCGTCTACACCGACCTGCACATCTACGAGCCGACCGACACCTCGGTCGCCGACGGCGCGCTGCAGACGAGCAACATGGCGCACGTCTTCTGGGCGAACACCGAGAGCCCCTCGGGCGGCACCTTCTTCCTCAACGAGCAGGACGGCAGCTTCGACCAGCCCGGTTACGGCCCCTACCTCTACATCCACCGCGCGCCGCCGCAGGGCGTGTTCATGATCGCGGCCAACTACTGGCCCAGCGGCGACAAGGCGCACGCGGTCGCCACGCTCAACGTCGCGCTCTTCGAGGGCACGCCGAACGAGGTGCGCCGCAAGGTCCAGATCCCGCTGGCGACGCCGGGGACGACGCGGGTGCTCGCGTGGATCAACGTCCTGGGCGCGGGCCGCGGCCAGATCTACGTGCCCGGCACCGATCCTCTCCCCACCGACCCGGCGTGGCCGAAGAACCTCGAAGAGTCGGCGAAGGCCATCGCTTCGGGCGGAGGCTACTGAGCCGTGACCGGGGCGCTTGTCGCCATGCTGCTGTTCGCGTCGGCCGAGCCGTCTGAGGCGCTGCTGCGCCAGATGATCGGCGACGTGGCGCTCGCGCAGGTCGAGCGCATCTCGAACGATTGGCATCCCGAGCAGCGCGACTGCGCGGGGCTGGTCCGCTTCGCCTATCGCGCGGCCTTCCTCGCACTGCGCCCCGCGCGCCTCTCCGAAGGGCTCTGGCGCGATCGCGAGGGCAAGGCCGCCGCCTTCGCCGACGCTGAGACGCTCCTCGCGCACAGCTTCGAGACCCTCGGCCGCGGCGACGAGGCCCGCGGGCTGCTCCAGACCGGCGACCTCGTCGCCTTCCGGCAGATCGGCGACGGCGACGCGCCGGTCTTCCACTTGATGGTCGTGATTCAGCCGCGCGATCGGGCCCATGCCCGGACGCGCGTCGTCTATCACCCGGGGAGCCGCGGCGCCGAGGTGCGCCTCGGAGTCCTCGACGAGCTGGCGCGCGACGCGCCGGCCGAATGGCGTCCGGTTCCAGAGAACACGCGTTTCCTCGGCTTCTACCGCTTCAAGGAGTGGCGATGAGCGATCCCAAGCGACTCAGGCGCATCCTTCCCTTTGCCGTGGCCGGCGGGCTGCTCGCCGCGGCCATCGGGCTGAGCTTGGTCTCGGGCCCCGGCGGCGACCAGAAGCCGCCCGAGCCCGCCGTCTCCTTGCCGCCCAAGGCCATCCCCGCCGACGCCGCGGCGATGAGCCTGGAGGCGTTCGACGAGACGCCCGTCGCGGCCTTCTGGCTCGACGTGCACGACCCGGCGAAGGCGCGGGGGGCGCTGGCCAGCAACCCGTGGATTCGGCAGGTCCTCGGCGAGCCGCTCGGGCAGGGGTTCGTCGGCTCGTGGGCCGGCTTCCTCGGCACGCGCGGCGAGGAGATCCAGGCGCAGTTCACCGGGACGGTCCAGGACGTGGTCGCCGACCGCATCCTCTCGGCGCCGTTCCGCTTCGTCTGGTTCGGCGGCCGCGGGGCGGCCGGAACCCCGGCGCTCGTCGTCCCCGCGGCCACGCAGCGGGTCGCGACCGCCTTCGATCTGCTCGACCGCGTGGCGACGCGCGGCGCGCTCACCTCCACCCGCTGCCCCGGGGAGCCGGAGCCGCAGGTCGATCCGGCCAAGGCCGGCGAGACGATGCCCTCCATCGTCATCTCGCGCTGGACGCTCGCCGAGCACTCCGTCTACACGGCCGCGCGCGGCGGCCGCATCGTCCTCGGGCGTCACCCGGTGACCGTGCTCCAGGGCCTGTGCGCCGAGATCGAGCCGATGAAGGCGAAGCCCGGGCTCGACCTCGAGCTCGCCGTCACCGCCGAGCCGCTCGGGCGCGAGGCGCAGCTCCTCGCTCAGCTCGTCGGGACGGGCAAGGTCGCGCGGTTCGGCTTCGGCATCGAGGGCACGCAGCTCGTCCCGCGCGGGATCAGCGGCGCGCTCGAGGCCACCGGCAGGCTCGGCAGCGGCGCGATGCCCGAGAGCCTGCTCAAGGCTATCCCCGAGACGATGCCGGTGATGCTCTTCGCACAGCCGAAGCTGCCGCAGCAGCTCGACGCCGCTTCGCTCAAGGCGCACTTCGAGTCGAAGGGCTCCAAGGATCTGCTCGCGCGGCAGGTAGCCGTCCTCTGGCGGCCGCACGGGCGCCACGACGCCGACACCGAGGTCGCCATCGTCTGGTCGCGCCTCGAGGACGAGGAGGGCCTCGGCGGCGTCTTCTCCGGCGGCGGCAACAGGCTGCTGCTGCGCAAGGTCTGCGACCAGCTCGTCTTCGCCTCCAGCGTCGAGCTGCTCGACGAGATCGAGGCGAGCTGCGCGGGCCGCAAGCCTTCGGTGCTGCACGCCGCCGGTCCGGTGGTCGCCGGTCTGAAGGCGCCCACCTCCGTCGGCGTCGGCATCCACCTCGGCAAGCTGCTCTCGCAGCTCACGCTCGACGGCTACCAGTCGAGCGTCGGCGCTCCGGCCAAGGCGCCGCCCGCCGAGATCGATCAGGCGCGCCAGCGGCTCGAGGAGCTTCCGTTCATGGGCCTGCGCGGTCTGGTCGAGAAGGACGCGCTCGTTCCGGGAGGGTTCAGGTCATGAAGAGCAACCAGATGATTGCAGCGCGCCAGACCCTAGTCCCGGTCACTCCGAGCGTAGCCCGAGCTTGCGAGGCCCCTCGACAGGCTCGGGGTGAACGGGAGCCGAGGCCCGCCTCGAACCCGGCGCCGAGTCGCCGTGGAAGGCAACTCGTCTCGGCGTGCGCCGCCCTGGCCGTCCTCTCCATCGCCGGGGCCGCCGCGGCCAAGCCGCTCTACATCACCGTCCCCCGCAGCTACGCGAGCAGCGAGAAGCCGGTCGTCGAGGTCGCCTTCGAGGACCGCGGCCCGGTCGAGCTGCGCGTGCTGCGGCCGACCGACGCCGACGCCTTCATCCAGTCGCAGGCGAACCTGCGGCGTGCCTACGAGACTCCGCCGACGCAGGCCAACCCCGGCCACGCGCTCGCCCGCGGGCTCAACGCCCTGCGCAGCCCCGGGCCATTCCTCCTCTTCTCGATGAACCCCGGCCTGCGCCAGCAGATCGCCCCGGCGCTGCCCCAGCGACCGGAGCCGCCCTCGGGCCGCGTCTCGCGGGTCGCGCCCGGCCCCGAGAAGCTGGTCGGCCTGCCCAAGGGCATGAAGCTGGTGCGCAGCCAGTGGCTCAACCTCGACCTCGGCGGCGCGGAGCGCGAATTCACCGTCCCCGGCTTCGACGCTTGGTTCCACAGCGGCGGCTTCCAGGAGCGGCGCGTCGCGCTCGAGCCGCTGCCGGCCGGCCTCTACGTGCTGCAGGTCGTGCAGGGGCGCATCGAGGGCCAGGTCGTGCTCGTCGTGAGCGATTTGACCGTGCAGGCCAAGCAGACCGACGGCCTGCTGCTCGTGCGCGTCGCCGGGGTGGATCAGCAGCCGAAGCAGGGCGCCAAGGTCACCGTCCGCCTGCCGGGCGGCGAGACGCTGAACGGGACGACCGACGAGAAGGGCGAGGCGCGCGTCGAGGTGACCGAGCCGCGGCTGCTCGTCGCCGTCGCCCACGGTGAGGACCTCGCCGTCGTCGACACCGACTTCTACTCCACGCTGGCCATCGCGCCTGACGTCTTCCTCTACACCGACCGGCCCATCTACAAGCCGGGCGACCAGATGCGCTTCCGCGGCGTGGTCCGCAAGCCCGACTCCTTCCTCGCGCAGCTCTTCACGCCGAAGAAGCGCGAGGTGGGCATCGAGCTCGTCTCGCAGGGCGCGGCGCCGGTGAAGACGCGGGCGGTGGTCGGCGAGTACGGCACCTTCGCCGGCACCTTCCGCGTGCCCGAGGGCCTGAGCACCGGCGTGCTGCGCGTCGTCGCCCAGCTCGACGAGCAGGCGCACCAGAGCGAGGCGCGGGTGCAGCAGTACGTCAAGCCGACCTTCTTCCTCGAGGTCCTCTCCGACGCCGAGACCGTCGAGCCGGGCGGCAAGGTGAAGGCGAAGGTGCGCGCGCGCCGCTACGCCGGCGGGGCGGAGCCGGGCGCCGCCTACGAGGTCTTCCTCTACCGCAGCCTGCTCGACTCGCCGGCCTGGGTCGACGACGCGGGCATGGGCGGGAAGGGCAGCGAGGTGACCTACGGCAGCGTTTCGACCACCGAGGGCAAGCTGTCGGTGCCCGAGCGGCTCTACTCGTCGGTGGCCGCGCGCGCCGGCAGCGCCGATCCCTTCGACCCCTGGTCGAGCGCCGCGACGCTCGACGAGAACGGCGAGGCGGAGCTCGAGATCGACGTCCCCGCGCTCGGGGCCGGCGACGAGCGCAAGCCGTTCCGCTACACGCTCACCGTCCGCGCGCGGGACGGGCAGGGCACCTTCGCCAACGCGAGCCGGGCCTACTTCCTCGCGCCCTGCGAGGTGCTCGGCACGCTGCGCCCGAGCGCCAAGGTCGCCAAGGTCGGCGGCGAGGCGCGCCTCTCGGTGCGCGCGGCGACGCTCAGCGGCAAGGCCTACGGCGAGACCACCGGGCGGGTCGAGTTCGTGCTGCGCAAGGCGAGCGGCGAGGAGGCGAAGGTCGGCGAGGCGGAGATCAAGACCGACGCCGAGGGGATCTGGCGCGGCCCGATGCCGACCTTGGCGGTGGGCACCGTGCTGGCGCGGGTGACGCTCAGGGACCAGAAGAACGCCGAGTGGTCGGGCGAGGCGAGCCTGCTGTGCGTCGGCGAGGGGGGCGAGCCGGTCGCGCGGGTGGCGAACCTGACCCTCGAGTCGCTCGGCGGCGTGCTCGAGCCCGGCCAGAGCGCCGAGCTGATCGCGCTCTTGCCCGACGGCTGGGGCGCGGGGACGAAGAACGAAGGCCCGGTCTGGATCACCCTCTCCGGCTCGACCCTCTTCGACACCAAGCTCGTGCAGGTGACCGGCTCGACGCTGGTCCACCGCTTCGAAATCGAGAAGCGCTTCGGCAGCGCCGTCTACGCGTCGATCGCCTACCCGACCTCGACCGGCCGCTGGGAGGAGCGGACGGTGCCGTTCCGCATCATCCCCAAGGAGCGCACGCTGAGCGTGGCCGTCGAGCCCGGACAGCTCGAGGCCAAGCCGCTCGGCCGCCAGACGCTCGACTTGCGGGTCACCGACTCGCAGGGCCGCGGCGTCCCCGCGCAGGTCTCGGTCGGCGTGGTGGACAAGGCGATCTACGCGCTGCAGAGCGAGTTCCGTCCGGGCGCGCTCGAGTTCTTCTACCCACTCGGCCGCGACAACGTGTCGAGCTACTACTCCGCCGAGTTCCAGGGCTACGGCTACGGCGAGCGGCTCGCGAAGAAGCTCGCGGGCCTGCCCGAATACGCCTTCTCCGCGGTCAAGCCGCCGACCCGGCAGGTCAAGCCGCGCGAGGAGGACACCGCCTACTGGAACCCGTCGGTCGTCACCGACTCGCAGGGCCACGCGCGCGTGAGCTTCGAGATGCCCTCGAACCAAACGCTCTGGATTGTCACCGCGGTCGCCGCCGATGCGTCCGGTCGCTTCGGTGAGGGCACCGCCGAGTTCGCGAGCCGCGGCGGCGTCAACCTCGTCGCGGCCGTGCCGCAATTCCTGCGCGAGGGCGACGAGGCGCGTGGCAGCGTGCGCGTCGCGCGGGGAGGGGAGGAGAGCCGCGTTATCTCCAAGCTCGACGTGAAGCTCGCGGCCTCCGGCGGGCTGAAGGAGGCGAAGCACGCCGAGACGGTCGCGTTGCCCGCGCAGGGCGAGCTGATCGTCCCGTTGACGTTGACCGCCTCGAAGGCCGGCTTGGGCGAGGTGCTCGTCGACATCGCCGGTGGCGAGCGGCTCGCCGACAGGCGCCGGCTGCCCATCCACCCGTCGGCGTTCGAGGAGCCGATGGAGGCGAGTGCCTGGGGCGGCGGCGAGCTCGCGCTGGCGATGGCCGACGGCGCGCGCGTCGAAGCGGTCGAGCTGGTGCTCAAGCCGACCCTCGTCGACGCCGCGCTCTCCACCACGCGCGACCTGCTCGAGTACCCGTACGGCTGCTTGGAGCAGCTCGTCTCGACCACTATCCCCAACGTCGCCGTCCTGCGCACGCTCGAGAAGGTCGACGCGCTCGCCAAGCTCGATCCGCAGAGCCGCGCGCTGCTCGCCGAGGCCCGCTCGCGGGCCGTGCAGGGCGTCCACCGCATCTTGAGCCTCGAGGTGAAGGGCGGCGGCTTCACCTGGTTCCACGGCTACTCCACGCCGTCGCTGCCGCTCACCCTCGTTGCGCTCGACGGGCTCACCTACGCCATCGACGCCGGGCTCGTCGCGCGCAGCGACCCGCGCATCGTCGAGTCGACCCGCTGGCTCGAGGCGCAGACCGAGCTGCCCTTCGAGCTCGAGGCGACGCGCACCTACGTGCTCGCCCGGCTCGAGGGCGCACGGCACGCGGCGCGGGTTCGGGCGCTCGTCGCGCGGGCCGAGCCGGGCGACCTCTACACCATCGCCATCGCCGTGCTCGCGGCCGAGCACGCCAAGGTGGACGACGAGCCCGAGCTGCGCGAGCGGATCGCCGCGCTGGTGCAGCAGAGCAACGAAGGCTTCGTGAAGCTGGCCGACTGGAGGCCGAACGAGCACCAGTTCTGGCGCTATCCGCTGCGTCGAGTCGGCCTGAGCGCCATCGTCGCGCACGCCGCGTCGAAGGGCAGCTTCGACGTCGCCCGGGCGCGGCGCCGGCTCGTCGAGGCGCTCACCACCGAGGGCATGCTCTCGACCTTCGACAAGGGCACCGCGCTGCTGCACAGCCTGTGGCTCATCGAGCGCGACGCGAAGGAGCTCAAGTCGATGACCCCGCCGACCGTGCAGCTTGCGAGCGGCGCCAAGGTGAGCTTCGCCCCGCGCGGAGGCGGGCTCGTCGCGACGCTGCCGCCGGGCACCGGCAAGCTGAAGGTCGATGGCTTCGAAGGCGTCGCGACCCTGCGCGCGCAGGTGCGGACGCCGCTCGACAAGGTGCAGCCGCTGGCCGAGGGCATGACCATCGAGCGCAGCTACTACGTGCTGCGTGAGGGCGGACGGCAGAAGCTCGAGGCTGGCCAGAAGGTCGCGCAGGGTGAGGAGGTCTTCGTCGAGCTGAAGGTGAACGCGCATGCGGCCGACGCGCGGTCGACGCGATCGGCCTACTACTTCATCGAGGACAGCGTGCCCGCCGGCTTCGTGCCGCTGATCGAGGACAAGGAGTGGCGTGGCGAGCCGCATGCGCTGCCGCTGGCACACGAGGCGCTCAGGCGCCGCGCGCTCGATCCAGAGAAGGCCACCTTCTTCTTCGAGGAGCCGGCGTGGTGGAGCGACAGCCCGCGCGTCATCGGCTACGTGATGCGCGCGCAGTTCCCCGGCCGCTTCCAGGCACCTCCGGCGAGGGTTGAGGACATGTACGCGCCGCGCGTGCGCGGACGCACCGGGCCCGCGGTGCTCGAGATCGAGGCGAGCGACAAGCCGATGGCTGTGGCGAGGCCGTGATTGGAGCGGGGGTTCGGTTCGCCAGGAGGGAAGGGCGGGAGGCACGTGGCGCCGCGGGCCCGCCCCGTTCCCCTCGGGCGCGCTGATGAGATCGAGACGAAGACCAGCCGTGTTCGCGCGTGATGCAGTGCGATCAAGCCGGTATGGGGAAGGCCAGTGCGAGCGATCGCCCCTCCCAGCCGCGCGCAACCAGTTTCGAAACGAGCACGGTCGTCATGCGCGGCGTTTGGGAGGGGAGGGGGCGGGCCAACGGCGCTCGCGGCAGGCACAACTCTCCTTTGCCTGCACAAGCCAAAGCATCTCGGCCAATCCGAGCGAGGAATTGAAAGACCGAGGGAGAGCGGAGGTTGGAGGTGGGGAGCAGCGCCCCGGAGCGCACGCCAGCCCGATGTCCGCCTGCCGGTGCGAGCCGCCGATCGGCCCCGAGCCAGAGACGACGAGCGAGGGAGGGGGAAGGGGAGGCGGCTCTTGCACCGCGGGCCCGCCGAAATCCGCAACTGCATCTACTCGGAGCGGGTCCAGGGGAAAGGGAGGCGGCTCCTGCGCCGCGGGCCCGCCCCCTCCCCTCCCAAACGGCGCGCACGACGACCGTGCCTTTCGCGTTGTTGGTTGCGCGCGCCTGGGAGGGGCGATCGCCCGTGCCGAACCCGA